>ENA-UOIV01000252-UOIV01000252.1-human-gut-metagenome-genome-assembly--contig:-C59-NODE-252-length-63440-cov-29.228792_pt1 | contig 63440 bp, 48 predicted proteins | sample MGYA00242333_ERZ723880 | MGnify/ENA metagenome assembly ERZ723880 | reverse complement strand
CGAGCTTTCCCGTGCGGGAAGAGGGCCTCGCCGCTATTTTAAGGAGCTGGGCCTGCCGTTTGCTCAGCACTTTCATTTGTGGGGGCTTTACCGATTTTTCCTGTCTGCCCACGCACGGACGGCAGAGTAGAGGGCGGCGAAGACAAGCCCGGCCACGGCCCAGATGATCCAGCTGTTTTCCCAGTTGTTGTTCCAGAAGTTGACAGCGAGATACACCGCCGGCACAAGGCACCAGTAGGCCCCGGCAAACCAACCGACACGGCGGTTCGTCCACTTTTCGCGGACGGTGTATTCCCCCGTTTGCAGCAGCTTATCAAAGCTGCCCTGGGTCATCACGGCCCGGATGAACAACTGTACTGCACCGGCCACAATGGCCAGCAGCAGGCCGACTGCGGCAACGATCCAGAAGCCTGGTGCTCCCAGCATGGCCGTGCCCAGGATCGGCACCACGGCCAGCACACAGAGCACCACGCCCTGGGTCATGCTGCGGCGGTAGGTGGGCGCATACTCCTGTTTCTGCCGCTCCACGATGCCCTCCACTCCATAGGCAAGGGCGATCTGCTCTTTTTCCAGATATTCGAACGCTTCCAGCCGGATGGCGGCGGGCAGGATGAGCAGCAGCCCCAGCGCGACGAAGAGCAGCAGGAAGATGACACCGAGCCCTGCCATCCGCTCTTCGTTGGGTGTACCATCGCTCCATGCGCCCAGAACAAGCAGCGCGATGGGGCTGAGGATGCACAAGCCCACACCCGCCGCCATCTTCCCATGCACGGCCCGCACCGTGCTGAGATATGCGTTTGCCTCGTCAAACGAGACGGTGCGGCAGGGTTCCGTCACCCGCTCTTCCTTCGGCAGCGGGGCCGTGGCATCGGGCTGTTCCAACTCATCTTTTAATAAGTAGTCAGTGCTCACTTCAAACAGAGCACTCAGCTTCAGAATTTTATCCAAGTCAGGGATGGACGTTCCGCCCTCCCACTTCGAGACAGCCTGACGCGAAACGTTCAACTGATCGGCAAGCTCTTCTTGGCTCCATCCATTCTGGCGGCGGAGAAGGGCAATTTTTTCGGCTAAGATCATAGTGTTCTCTTTTCTGCCGCAGGGCGGCATATCAATGGATTTCGGCGGACGTCCTCTATGCCGTTATCATAGCAGATTTTCCAGTTGACAACCACCAATTACGGCTTGAAATTTGTCAACCAGCGGTTGCAGCCACGCAAAAAGCGCCTGCACCCAGCATAATCGCATGGGCACAGGCGCTTTCGTCTATACTATCTGTTACTTCAGCAGATTGTTATCCGTAAAGTAATCGATTTTCATGGACTTACGCACCTCGGCGAGGGTGGCGGCGGCGGTCTTTTCGGCCACGGCGCTGCCTTCCTTCAGAATTTCCACGACCTCGGGCAGGCGCTGCTCCCACTCCTTGCGGCGGCTGCGGATGGGCTCCAGCTCAGCCTGCATGACGCTGTTCAGGAACTTCTTCACCTTCACGTCGCCCAGACCGCCGCGCTGATAGTGTGCCTTCAGCTCGTCGAGGTTCTGGTACTCGGGCAGGAACTCGGCAAAGTGCTCCGGGCGGCTGAATGCATCCAGATAGACGAAGACGGGGTTGCCCTCCACCTTGCCGGGGTCCTGCACGCGCAGATGGTTCGGGTCGGTGTACATGGACATGATCTTCTTCTTGATGTCCTCGGGCTCGTCGGAGAGGTAGATGCAGTTGCCGAGGCTCTTGCTCATCTTGGCCTTGCCGTCGGTGCCGGGCAGGCGCAGGCAGGCGCTGTTCTGGGGCAGAACGATCTCCGGCTCCACCAGAGTCTCACCGTAGACGGCGTTGAACTTATGGACGATCTCGCAGCACTGCTCGATCATGGGGCGCTGGTCTTCGCCTGCGGGGACGGTAGTGGCCTTGAAGGCGGTGATGTCCGCAGCCTGGCTGATGGGGTAAGTGAAGAAGCCCACCGGGATGCTGGACTCGAAGTTCTTCTGCTGAATCTCGGCCTTGACGGTGGGGTTGCGCTGCAGGCGGGAGACGGTGACGAGGTTCATATAATAGAAGCTCAGCTCGGTCAGCTCCGGCACCATGGACTGGATGAAGATGTGTGCCTTGGCGGGGTCGATGCCCACGGCCAGATAGTCCAGAGCGACCTGCAGGACGTTCTGGCGCACCTTCTCCGGGTTGTCGGCGTTGTCGGTGAGGGCCTGTGCGTCAGCGATCATGATATAGATCTCGTCGAACTTGCCCGAGTTCTGCAGCCGGACACGCTCCTTCAGAGAGCCGACATAGTGGCCGACATGGAGCCGGCCCGTCGGGCGGTCGCCTGTCAGAATGATCTGTTTCATAGTTTTCTCCTTTTTAGGTATAATATCTCTGTTCTATTTCATCTGTTAATTGATCAAGTTCTCTGAAATAATCAGCCAGTTCTTTATCATAGCCATAATCTTCATATTCTAAACTTTCGTCGAATTCTTCTATTTCTTCCTCATTGAGTTTTTCGCCATTCGGGAATTCGTTTAAAAATACAGCCTTGAATATAACCAATTTATCCTTATCCGACAAATGCTCAAGTCTATTATCATGAAGGTACATTTTCCAGTCATCAACGAGTGAAGATGTAAAAGAAGCCAACAAGCGTTCTCCACGCTTATCCAAAAGCAGCTTTCCTAATTCCAATGCATCATCGCTTGCACGAAGCAATTCCGCCCATTTATCAAATCCCGCAAGGTTTGCAATCAGATGCTGCGCTTCCATAAGCGTAAAATTCTCCTCATCGACATTATATGACAAAAGAATATCATCAATATCATTGAAGAATTTAGGCGAATACCGGGTCAATCTCTCTTCGTCAAGAGTCTGCGTTCTAAAATCACGCATCAAATTCTTGGCTTGCAGTCTAAAATAAGCTATCTTGTCCATTAAAATACCTCCCAAAATCATCGTCTGTTTAGGTGCACCTGTAACCACTCAAACAAACAGTATTGGTTGGAATTATGGGCAATAGATAAAAACTGGCCGATGAAATCTTTGCACAGGTGAGCAGGCTTGCCATATAGCCACTTATTATTATATCCCCTGTATATTTCCCTGTCAACAAAAGCCGCACCGGAACGGATAAAAAAGAAAAAGCGATGGAAAACTTCCATCGCTTTACTGGCGCCTCTTGCCTGACTCGAACAGGCGACACCCTGATTAACAGTCAGGTGCTCTAACCGACTGAGCTAAAGAGGCATCTATATAAAACGGCGCAGAGCCGTTTTACTACTAAAATGGTGACCCGTACCGGAATCGAACCGATGTTAAAGGCGTGAGAGGCCTCTGTCTTAACCGCTTGACCAACGGGCCATACTACCATTGCATCGGGTGCTGTTCCCGACTCGATTATTTTAGCACAGCGTATCCGCTTTGTCAACAGGCATTTTCAATTTTTCAGCAAATTTTTCAAAGAATCAGAACAGCCGATGCACTCTGCCCTTCACAGCCCCCAGAAGGACGTTCAGGTAAAGGCCCATGACGCTCTCCACCTCGCCCAGCTCCATGCTCTGGCGCTGGGGCAGGCCGGCCAGCGTACCGCGGTAGAGGCAGCGCAGCTCGGGCAGCTCGGCGTAATCGCTGGGGTGCATGAGGGTGCTGGGCTTTGGCAGCTCCAGCGCACCGCTCTTCTGGAGCACCTCACTGACGAACTGGGAGCAGAAATAATGCCGACGGCGCTGCCAGCGGATATGCATCCAGCAGAGCAGCAGACCCAGCGAATTGAAGCGGTAGAGCTCCCCGTGGTGCATCATGTGCTGGGTGCGGCGCTTGGCGCGGGTGTAGGCCTCATCCGTCACTTCCAGCGCGTAGAGGGCGCAGGGGATGTTCTCCCGCATGAGGAACACGCCCCGGTTCAGGTACTCCCGGCTGGGACCTGCGGGGAACATGGTATAACCATTCTTGCGGGTAGAGCTGTAGAGGGTGCTCAGGTCCTCGTCGAAGGCGAGGGAGATGTGGGTGTACTGCGCACCGGTCAGGCTGTACACGAGGTTCGAGAGCAGGGTGCCGGAGCGGGTAAGAAATATGTAAAGCGTCTTCATCGTCGTTGTTTCTCCATGCTGGCGGCTCATGGCCGCGGGTCAGATTGACTCAGTATATCATAAGTCGTGCGTTTTTTCCAGATAAATCGCAAAATATCCACAAATATTTTGTGTCTCTACTTATAATACGTTTTTTCACGTCCCAAAATTGCAGCCTCTTCTCTCCTGATTTCCGCTCCTTGTATCCCAAATCGACAAAATTTTATCAAAGATTTGTTTTTGGCATAAAATCTTTAATTTGTGCAGGCAAACGGACCAGGATTTTTACGAAACTGTCTCAATTACCACGGATTCTTAATAAGATTTGTTGCTTTTACCCGAAGAAAACCGCCCCGCCGGTTGATTTCGGCCCTGATTTATGTATAATGATATACAGGAGAATACGCATCTGTATTTCTTTTCGTCGTCCTTTTGCGGTGTCCTTTTGGCTGAGGGCAGCTTACCGCTGGTGTCTGGGCGATGGATCTGAACGAAAGAAGAGGTATAAGTATCATGGCAAAGTTGGATCTGAGCAAGTATGGTATCACCGGCACGACCGAGATCGTGTACAACCCCTCTTACGAGCAGCTGTTCGACGAGGAGACCAAGCCCGAACTGGAAGGCTACGAGAAGGGCCAGGTCAGCGAGCTGGGCGCTGTCAACGTCATGACCGGCATCTACACCGGCCGCTCCCCCAAGGATAAGTTCATCGTCATGGACGAGAACTCCAAGGACACCGTGTGGTGGACCAGCGACGAGTACAAGAACGACAACCACCCCGCTTCTCAGGAAGCCTGGAAAGCCGTGAAGGAGATCGCCAAGAAGGAGCTCTCCAACAAGCGCCTGTACGTCGTGGATGCTTTCTGCGGCGCCAACAAGGACACCCGCATGGCCGTCCGCTTCATCATGGAAGTGGCCTGGCAGGCACATTTCGTCACCAATATGTTCATCAAGCCCACCGCTGAGGAGCTGGCAAACTTCGAGCCTGATTTCGTTGTCTACAACGCTTCCAAGGCTAAGGTCGAGAACTACAAGGAGCTGGGCCTGAACTCCGAGACTGCTGTGCTGTTCAACATCACCAGCAAGGAGCAGGTCATCGTCAACACCTGGTACGGCGGCGAGATGAAGAAGGGTATGTTCTCCATGATGAACTACTTCCTGCCGCTGAAGGGCATGGCTTCCATGCACTGCTCTGCCAACACCGATAAGGAGGGCAAGAACACTGCCATCTTCTTCGGTCTGTCCGGCACCGGCAAGACCACCCTGTCCACCGACCCGAAGCGTCTGCTCATCGGCGATGACGAGCACGGCTGGGACGACAATGGCGTCTTCAACTTCGAGGGCGGCTGCTACGCAAAGGTCATCAATCTGGACAAGGACTCTGAGCCCGACATCTACAACGCCATCAAGCGCAACGCTCTGCTGGAGAACGTCACTCTGGACGCTGAGGGCCACATCGATTTCGCTGACAAGAGCGTGACCGAGAACACCCGCGTCTCCTACCCCATCGACCACATCCAGAACATCGTCCGCCCCATCTCTTCTGCACCCGCAGCCAAGAATGTCATCTTCCTGTCCGCTGATGCATTCGGCGTCCTGCCCCCGGTCTCCATCCTGACCCCGGAGCAGACCCAGTACTACTTCCTGTCCGGCTTCACCGCAAAGCTGGCCGGCACCGAGCGCGGCATTACCGAGCCCACCCCCACCTTCTCCGCCTGCTTCGGTCAGGCCTTCCTAGAGCTGCACCCCACCAAGTACGCTGAGGAGCTGGTCAAGAAGATGCAGAAGAGCGGCGCAAAGGCTTATCTGGTCAACACCGGCTGGAACGGCACCGGCAAGCGCATCTCCATCAAGGATACCCGCGGCATCATCGACGCTATCCTGAGCGGTGCCATCAACGAGGCTCCCACCAAGAAGATCCCCTACTTCGACTTTGAGGTCCCCACCGCTCTGCCCGGCGTTGACCCCGCCATCCTCGACCCCCGCGACACCTACGCAGATGCCGCTCAGTGGGAAGAGAAGGCCAAGGATCTGGCTGGCCGCTTCATCAAGAACTTCGCAAAGTACGAGGGCAACGAGCACGGCAAGGCTCTGGTCTCCGCCGGCCCCCAGCTGTAAGCTGACAGCACCTCTTACATAAGGCTATAAGTCAAAACCCGCCCGGGTTCCCTGTTAAAAGGAAGCCGGGCGGGTTTTTCTTGTATTATCTCGCGTTTTATGATACTCTATGAGTGAAAAGGCGCTGTATTGCAAATACAGGTGGTCAAACTCCTCCCGGCATCTGATGTCCGGAGGTGTTCAATTTTTTGTCTTCCTCCGGACGGTCTGAATGTTTACACAGGATAACCCAAAGGAGGATTCCATTATGGAAGTTTTGAATATTGTTTTTAGCGCACTGAACCTTCTGGCTACAGTCATCATCGGCGTCATCAATGTGACATGGATGATTTCACGGGATGTCTTTCGGGGCAGACCCCGAGCGAAACATTATTCCAAAAGCAAAAAAGATTGACCGCCTCTGTTCCCCAACGGATCGGTCAATCTTTTTTAACTAGATGCCGGTAAGGAGCTGACCATTTTGCAGGCAGTGCCTTTTCCTTGTTTTTAGTATAGTAGCAATTTCCTCTTTTGTCAAGCATCTCTCCACTCGCAAAAAATGGCGAGGCCTGTTTTTTTTTTGCGGAATCATGTTATACTTAGTCCAAATTCTGCACGGCGGCAGGAGGCCTTTCGGGATATATAAGGGGTATTGCTTATGAAAAATCAGACGGTCAACGACTACTTCCGACACCACTGGGTGAAGCTCATGCTCTTCGCGCTCTTTACGGCGGCGGTATCCTTTTTCGCGCCGCTGAAAAACTTCCAGCTCAAGTGGCTCATCGACTCCAAGAGCAAGCAGGAGGCGCTGGGCTATATGGGGCTGGTGTTCCTCATCACCTTCACCAGCTGGTTTTTCGAACGGCTGAGCCGCCGCTCCTTTACAAAACTCGCCTGCGGTGCCGTGGAGCAGGTACGGGGACAGGTCATGGAGCGGGTGCTGCGCCGCCCGGTGTCCCAATATCAGCGGGAGGGCGACGCAGCCTATCTCTCCCTGCTGACCACCGACCTGCGCACCCTCTACGACGACTATTATATGTCCCTCTTCAACATTGCATTCTGGGGCGGCATCATGCTCTGTGCGCTGGGGATGTACCTTTACATCAGCCCGGTGATGCTGGCGGCCATCCTGCTTGTGACCGTGCCGCCGCTGGTCCTGCCCCGGAAGATGAATGAGCGGCTCAAAGCCTCCCGAGACGCTTTTTCGCTCCAGATGGCGGGCTACACCCAGCAGCTCAAGGAGCTTCTGGGCGGGTTCGAGGTCATCCGGGGCTTTCTGCGGGAGGACGCCTATGCCGCCCGCCACCGGGACGCTGCCCGGCAGGCCCGCGACAGCGAGCAGGCCTACCAGCAGAGCCTCAACGCCATGGTGGTCAACACCTCTCTCATCAGCAACCTCATCTTCCCCATCGTCATGCTGGTGGGTCTTTTTCTCGCTTTCGACGGGCGGCTGACGATGGGCACCGTCTCCACCGCCGCCAGCATGGCGAACTTCGTCATCACGCCCTGTAATCAGATCGCCCAGTGCTGGGCCAAGGTCAGATCTTCGAAGGGCATTCGTCAGCGGCTGGAAGCAGCCATGTCCGGCCCGGAAAAAGTCTCTGCGGGCCGGGCCATCGATAAACTCGAGCACATCGAGTGCAAGGACACCGGCTTTGCCTACCCCGGAGCCGCTGCACCGGTGCTGCGCGGCGTCCGGCTGACGGTCTCCGGGCAGGAAAAAGCCGTCCTCGTAGGAGAAAGCGGCTGCGGCAAGTCTACACTGGCAAAGCTGCTGTTCCAGTACTACCCAGACTATACCGGCAGCATCCTCTTCAACGGCCAGCAGCTGCGGGACATCGACCGTCAGAGCCTCTACCAGCGGGTAGGCTACATTGCCCAGACAACCTATCTCTTCAATGACACCCTCCGCAGCAACATCTGCCTCGGCGCAGACTTCCCCGAGGCTCAGCTTTCCCACGCCATCGGGACGGCGGGCCTCACCGACTGGGTGAGCACCCTGCCCGACGGCCTCGACACCCTCATCAGCGAGAATGGCAAGAATCTCTCGGGCGGGCAGCGCCAGCGCATCGGCATCGCGCGGCTGGCACTTCGCCGGTACGACCTCATCATCGCCGACGAGATCACCGCCAGCCTCGACCCCGACACCAGCAGACAGGTCATGGAAAATCTGCTCGCTCTCCCCTGCATGGTGGTGGCCATCACCCACGACGTCTCGGGGGCGTTCATGAAACAGTTTGACAAGGTATACCGGGTGGAGCACGGAAGCGTCACACAAGCATAAAAGGAGAGCCTGTGCCGGGTTTCAGCACAGGCCCTCCTCTTGTTTTTACCGGTTATTTTGCCGCGTTGAACTCGGCCAGAATATCCTCCGTGGGAGCCGGGGTCACGAGGCTGACCACCACGCAGACGGCCAGCATCTGGCTGTCCGCCGTGGACATCGTAGCCGCCAGGATGCCTGCAAGGATGAGTCCGGCCAGGCAATGCCTGCCAGTTCGGATGAAGAAAATGATGAAAATAAAGAAGATGACAGATTATTTTGCGGCTTCGCCTTCGGGGAAGATGATCTTGTTCACGAAGAAGAAGATGACCATCGAGATGCCGCCGTTGAGCACCGTGGTGCCGATGTTGTAGATGAAATCAGGCACCAGCAGACCGGCCACAGCCACCCAGATGCAGTTGATGGAGTTGACGATGCAGGTGATGAGGCAGAAGGCCAGCAGATACCAGCCGATCTGCTTGGCAAGGCTGCCCTTGCTGCGGAAGACAAAATTGCGCTGGATGGGGAAATTGATGCACTCGCCGATGACCATGGCCACCATGTAGGCGCAGAAGTAGGGCAGGCCGCCGTGGGCCGCGTCGTAGCCGAGGATGTTCCACTTGAAGGTCTCTCCGAACAGGGTGATGTCGATGCCCGGCCAGCCGAAATCCACCACCGGCAGGCTTGCAAACGCCCTGGGCAGGAACTGCAGAAGCAGGTATTTGAACAGGGTGATGAGGTTGGACACGATGACGAACAGTCCACCCTCCCGCACCCATTTGGCCGCGGCCGGATGCTTTGCAGCAAAGTTATTCCAGAAATTCATGGCCTTATTCCTTTCAGCTGTTTTTGAGCCGGTTTTCCATCTGGCTGTTCAGGATGAGATTCTTGACGAACTCATAGAGGACCCGAAGGATGCCCACGAGCCAGAAGCCTTTCAGCTCCCAGACGAGGCCGTCCACCATGCCCATGCTCACCATGCCGTTGGTCATCTTGGCCAGCGCGCGCAGCGGCATATTATACTGGAACACGGTGTTCAGGTCGGGGGTGCCTTTTGCAAAGCTGCTGTCCAGACGGCAGCGCAGCACCTTCTGTGCCACCCAGCCCAGCGGACTGCGGCCATGGTCCATCTCGCCCAGCGTCATGTTCCGGTCGATGCGGACGACATCCTCCGGGATCGGGTGGCCCAGCAGAGCCTCGAACTCGGCGTCGGTCACATCGCTGATCTGACCGGAGACGTAGTGGAGCAGGTCGAGACCCTCGTAGGGGTCGGGAGCGTCGGTCCCCTTGACGGAGACTTCCGCTGTCAGGCGGATGTCTGCGCTGGATGCCCCCACGCGGAGCTGATAGCTTCCGCCTTCGACTTCCCAGCGGTCAGTCCTGACGTTCCAGTAGCGGAACGCCTTGTCATCCAGAGCGATGCTCACCGTCCTGCTCTCGCTGGGGGCGAGGAAGACCTTTGCAAAGCCCTTCAGCTCCTGCGCCGGACGAAAGATTTTTGCGTCCTGCTTTGCGACGTAGAGCTGAACGATCTCGGCACCGGCACAGCTGCCGGTGTTGATGACGGTGAGGGTCACGCCCTTCTCGTCTGCCTTCAGATCACTGTACTCGAAGGTGGTGTAGCTCAGGCCGTAGCCGAAGGGGAACGCCACCGGCACACCGGCGGTCTGATAGTACCGGTAGCCCACATACAGGCCCTCGCGGTACTCCACATTCCGGCCCTCGCCGCCGAAGTTCGCCTTGGCGGGGGTATCGTCGTGAGCCTGCGCCCAGGTCTGGGACAGCTTGCCGCAGGGGCAGAGCTTGCCGGTGAGGACGTCTGCGGCTGCGCCGGCGCCCGCCTGTCCGCCCAGTGCGCCGTAGACCAGCGCCCTGCACTGACCGACCCACGGCGTCTCTACCGGCGCACCGGCGCTCAGCAGAACGACGACGTTCGGGTTGACGGCAGCCACAGCGGCCAGAAGCTGCTGCTGGTTCTCGGCCAGCTTCATGTCGGCGCGGTCGAGGCCTTCGCTCTCCCGCAGCTCATCGAGGCCGAGGCAGAGCAGAACGGTGTCAGCCTTCTTTGCGAGGGCCACAGCCTCTTCCAGCTTCTCGGCGCCAGCTGCACCCTGACGCTCGAAACCGGAGGCATAGCCCACGAAGGTGATGCCGCTGTCGTCGGCCTTGATGCTGTCCAGCAGGGTTTCCACCTGCAGGGCGTTGACGGCGCTGGAGCCTGCGCCCTGATAGCGGGGCGTCTCGGCAAAGTCGCCGATGACGGCCAGCTTCTCATTGGGCTTGAGCGGCAGGATGCCGCCCTCGTTCCTGAGCAGGACGATGCTCTCTGCGGCTGCGCGGCGGGCAAGCTTATGGTGCGCGGCCGCGTCGAAGGTGCGGGGCGCTTTTTCCACCGCAGCGTGGGTGGAGAGCACCAGCTCCAGCATCTCGTCGAGGCGGGCGTCCACGTCGGCCTCGGAAATTTTGCCGTCCTGTACGGCCTTCATCAGCTCCCGGATGGAGTCGCCGCCGGGGCAGGGCATTTCGAGGGTGGAGCCGTTCTTCACGCCGAGGGCGTGGTCATTGGAGCCGCCCCAGTCGGTGACGACGGCCCCGTCGAAGCCCCAGTCCTTCCGCAGAATGTCCTGCAGCAGGTGGGCATTCTCGTTGGCATAGGTGCCGTTGATGAGGTTGTAGGAGGTCATGATGGTCTTGGGCTTTGCCTCTTTCACCACGATCTCGAAGCCGGTCAGATACAGCTCCCGCAGGGTGCGCTCATCGAGCACCGAGTCGCTGGCCATGCGGCGCAGCTCCTGACTGTTGACCGCAAAGTGCTTGGGGCAGGCAGAGATGCCGTTTTTCTGGATGCCGCGCACATAGGCAGCGGCCATCCTGCCCGCGAGGATGGGGTCTTCCGAGAAATACTCGAAGTCGCGGCCGCAGAGGGGGCTGCGCTGGATGTTCAGGCCGGGGCCGAGCAGGACAGCCACTTCCTGTGCAGCGGCTTCCTCGCCCAGTGCCTCGCCCACGGCTTCGCCCAGCTTCTCATCCCAGCTGCACGCAGTGGCGGAAGAGGTCGGGAAGCAGGTTGCCGGAACGCTGGGGTTGAGGCCCAGATGGTCGGCGGCGCCGGCCTGCTTGCGGACACCGTTGGGGCCGTCCGAAAGGGTGATGGCCGGGATGCCCTTGCCCGGCAGAGCGCGGGTGGTAAAGACAGTCTCGCCCGAGAGCAGGGCGCATTTTTGCTCTAAGTTCAGGGTTTGGATAATATCAGCGTGTTTCATAAAATACTACTCCTGCTCCAAAAAGAAAGGGGGCGGGCGTTCTGCCCGCCGCCCCTTCTGTTCCTATGTGTTGATCAGACGGTTTTTACGTCCTCTTTCTTTTTGCGGAAGCGGAGGATCGTCAGAACGACCAGAACCACGATCAGACCGCCGCATACACCATCCACTGCGTAGATGACCTTCTGGTAAGGCTCGACCTTTGCCAGATAGCGGCTGCCCGGCATACCGCCGTTCATCGTTTTGGAGTTTGCAATGGTGTACAGAATGTTATGGATCGCTTCACGACCGTAGTGGTAGTCTGCAACGTCATCCTTGTTAAAGGTGTACCGTGCGCCGGAAGGCAGGTTCGTCAGCTTTCCATCTGCACCAGCCCGGATCATCTGACCTGCATCCATGAACACGCCGGTATTTGCATTATCGGTGATAATGAAGCCATGGAAGCCCCACTCATTGCGGAGGACACCGGTAACAAGGTTGTAGTCGCCGCCGGCCCATGTATAGCCAATGCGGTTGAAGGAAGTCATAACGCCGGTCACGGACGGGATCTCTCTGGTGGCATTGCTGTAAGTGCCATCGCCGTTGTCCTTTGCGTAATTCATCTGGACGTCATCGGTCTTGATGCACATTTCAAAGGGCTTCAGATAGATCTCGCGCGCAGCCTGTTCGTTCAGGAAGGTTGCAATGCTGAACTGTCCCTCGCGGTCGCCGCGGTGGTTTTCCTGATCGTTGACGGCAAAATGCTTGACAAAGACGTACATACCACGGGAGGCTACACCCTTGCACTCAAGAGAAGCGATGTGCCCGCCAACAAAGGGATCTTCAGAATAATACTCGCTGTTACGGCCGGAGAATGCAGTGCGGTGCATATTGACAGCAGGTGCATACCAGCCGTCAACACCCAGATAGTAGGATTCATCGCCGATGTTTTCGCCATAGTGGTAGGCCAGATCATCGTTGTAGGTCTGTGCCAGAACGATCACGCCGCAGTGCGTGATGTTGCCCTTGAAGTAGAGGTTGCCGCTTGCATCGATGTTGAAGTTGATCAGGCCGGTGGCAGTATCTCGGTCGGCCGTGGAGGGCTTATCCACCGACTTGATGGCGGCAGTGCCGTAGCCGGACTGCGTGATCAGGGTCTGATAATCGCTGGGGGTCAGCTGGTCGAGCAGTGCGTCCCACTTTTCATCATCGTAATCAAGACCGCGCATATCGATCAGACCCAGGCCGTTGTCCTTGCCATAAACGATCTCATCGGTCAGAGTGGAGAAGTCGGTGGGGTTCAGGGAATCAAAAGAATCCAGCTTTGCAAGATCTTCCTTACTGATCGTCTTGCGGTAGGTATAGGATGCAGCGTTACCGCTGGCATCGATACCATTGATGGGGTTGCCCCAGGTGCTGATCTGGTCGCTGACTTCACCGTCAACGGTCGGCCAGGTGCCAGTCCAGTCACTGCGGGAGAGATACTGCAGCCCGCCGTTTGCATGGTCGAGCTGATTGGTGATCTCCACACCGGTCGTGGTGTCGAGCTTGTAGGTCGTGGTATCCACGGTGCCGTTTGCCGGGGTGTAGGTTGCAACAAAAGTAGTGTCGCCATCCGCGGTCATGCCGTCTGCCACGCTCTTTCCCTTGGCAGAGAGGATGTTGTTGACCGCTTCGTGTGCGTTTTTAGCCGCAGTGATATAGTAATCACCCGTATCCAGAATGTAGGTCTTGGCATTGACGTAGTCGTAAGACTTCAGCTGCTCCTGATCAAAGGTGATCTTCACCGTCTCGCTTGCACCGGGAGCCAGCTCTGCAGTTTTGGCATAGCCCACCAGCTCCACAGCAGCTTTCTCCACCTTGTTTGCCTTGTCGTAATCGGTATAGGGGCTCTGTGCATAGACCTGTACGACATCCTTGCCGGCCACATCACCCGTATTGGTGACCTTGACGGTCACAGTGCAGGTATCGCCATCCCAACTGGTATCGTAATCAGACCACTCGAAATCCGTGTAGGACAGGCCGTATCCAAAGGGATACATCACAGCATCCGCATAGTTGTAATCACCGGCATTGCCCTGACCCAGCACCTTGTCCTCGTAGCGGGTCTCGTAGTAGCGGTAGCCAACATAGATGCCCTCTTTGTAGCTGACGTAGTTGTACTTGGTCAGGTTGCCATCCTCGTCATAGTAGGCAAAGTCGCCAAAGTTCTGAGCAGCAGGGCTGTTCATGGCATCCATCTCGTAGGTGTCCACGGTGCGGCCGGAAGGATTCACCTTGCCGGAGAAGATCTCTGCCAGAGAGCACAGACCATAATCACCCATAGCGGGAGCCGAAATGACGGTGTGGATATTGGGATAGTTTTCGACCCAGCTCAGATCTACCGCTGCGCCGGAGTTCAGCAGCAGCACCACATCATCAAAGTTATCGTTCAGATACTGCAGGATCTCCAGCTCGGTAGAATCCGGCTCCAGATAAGTCTTGGTCTTGTCCTCTTCCACATCGGTGTGGTTGTACATGGAGCGGGGCATATCACGGCCTTCGCCCGCCACACGGCTGAACACAAAAACAGGAACCGTATTCTTCATGGAATCGGTCAGACCCGGCTCTGCTTTCATGACAGACAGGGGGCATTCGTTGATGGAAAAGTCCTCGTCATCACCATAGGAAACAGAACCAACGCCCAGACCGTAGTCCTTGCCGTTGCCTTCGGAATAAAACTTCCAGAGCGCTTCATTAACGCCAAAGCCTGCATCTTCAAAAGCAGTTTTCATATCGACCTTATTGCCGCCAATGTAGCTGACTGCCGAATGGCTGACAAAGCTGAAGGTCGTATCCGTGCTGTACGGCATCTTTCCTGCATCGTTCTTCAGTAGAACGATACCCTCGGCGGCGATCTTCTTATTCAGAGCGATCTCATCCTCAACCAGCGCATCCTCTGTGTCAAAGCCGGGCTTGCTGTATTCCATATTGATGCCTTCGGTCTTTGCCTTACTGTTGTCGATGCCGCCGCTCTTCAGACCCAAAATGCTCTGCACGCTGCTGGCATTAGGCGGGATCAGCACATTGGCCGCAACAATACCGCCCGCCAATGCGACACACAACACACCCGAAACGGCAGTTTTGATGATCTTACCCATCATCTTACTGTCCTTCTTTTTCTGTGCCATAACTGTTAACTCCTTCTCTTTTGGGTACACGACCCGGTTCATGGCTGTTCTCAGGAGTGCGTCCACTCCTTTGCTTGATGTCATTTTATCATATAAACCGCAAAACGAACCGTTCTCCGCATAACCTGTCGTCTCGGATGCGCAATCTGCAAAAGTTTCAAATTAGTCGCAAATTTTATTGTGCTAATCCACAATTTCGAGCGCGGTTTTATTGTGCAGAATAACAAAACGTCTCTGTCATCGCTGTGCGATGACAGAGACGTTTCTCACGATGGGACCGGCAGCAGGATCCGCAGGGTAAACCAGCCGTCGGCCCAATGAAGGGTCATGGTGCCGTCGTGGCGCTGGGCGGCCGCCTGCACGCCCTGCAGGTCGTAGCCGCCGTGGGCGTTGTGGACGGGCAGGCCGTCCGCGCCCAGCTCCACGGGCTGGGCGCAGTAGTTCTCGAAGCGGAGCATCACGCAGCCGCTCTGGTTGTAGATGGCCACCCGCAGCAGACGCTTTTCGGGGTCGGGCTCGGCCAGCACGCTCTCGATGGCGTTGTCCAGCGGCGCGCCCACGAGGGTACACAGCTCCCGCGTGCTCAGAAAGCCCAGCTGGCTGCCGTCGGCCACGCTGGTCATGTTGATGCCGCGCTGCTGGCAGTCCATGCTTTTGGCGGTCAACAGGGTATCCAATACCGGGTTGCCGGTCTTGTTCTCCGCTTCATACTGCCGGATGCCGCTCTCCATCCGGGCCAGAGCCGCGTCCTGCTTGGCCCGGTCGCGCTCGGCGCGGATGTCCGCGATTTGGATCTTCAGCTCGTGATAGCGGCTGTTGATGAGCCGGATGCCCTCCTTGCTCCGCTTGTACTGCTCGTACTGGCGGTGGAGCACCTCGTCCATGGCGGCAAGCTCGCTGTGGAGCGCCGCCTCCCGCAGCTGCTCGTGCTGGACCGTCAGGATGAGCACGCCGCAGATGTCCACCAGCGTGCGGATGTAGTAGACGCTCATGTCCACCTCGCGGTCGCCGAGAAAGAGCAGATTGCTCACCGCGAAGACCATCGCCGCCATGACGACGGCCACGAGGGCCGCTTTTCCGCTGATGACGATATGGCCCTTGGGGCTGGTGTGCTTATGCTCCAGCACCCAGATACAGCCGAAAACGCCGCCGTAGACCACCACCAGAAGCAGCAGTGACAGGCCGTCGGCCCCGCTGCGCTGAGGCCAGAGGAAGCAGTGCAGCTGCCACTCGGCGCTGGCCGCCAGCTCTGCCAGAACGAAGGCCCGGGCGCAGACATAGCCCGCTTCCAGCAGGGAGATGGTGCGGGTGACCCAGAGATATAAATACTGTATCCCCACAGCTGCCGCCATGCAGGGGATCCACCACGCCAGCGGAACGCTGCCCGTGGCCTGCAAAAAAGCACTCAGGACCAGCGCCCATGCCGCACTGGCAGCGATGGCGGCCGTTTTGCCGAAGCGGATGCCAAGCGGCAGGGCGTAGATGCCCACGGCCAGACACTCGGCCAGCGCCGTATACAGGCGCGGGATGTTGGGCAGTGCCGTCATGCACCCTCACCCCCGATGTGGTCGGCCAGCGCCGCGAGGAAGGCTTTCCGCCGGGGGCGGCTGATCTGCAATTCGTAGGGTCCCACCTGCACCATCCCCTGCTGCACGCTCTTCACCTGTGCCAGATTGACAAGGTAGCCGCTGTTGCAGCGGGCAAAGGGCCGCTCGGCCAGCTTTTCCTCAAAGGCTTTCAGGGTGCCTGCCGCCACGAAATCGCCCTCTTCGGTATAAAAATGGACGCGGTGTCCCTCGCTTTCCAGATAATAGACGAGGGACGAATCCAGCCGCCGCATCCCGCCATCCACCGGCAGGGCCAGATAATGCCGTGCGCGGCGGCGCAGCTGTTCTTCGGCCTTGCGCAGCTGCTGCGAAAACGCAAAATAAGGCACCGGCTTGAGCACATAGTCCAGCGCGCCCACGGCGTACCCGCCGATGGCGTACTGCGCCATATTCGTGATGAAAACAATGATAACATCCTTGTCCAGCTCCCGCACCCGCCGGGCCGTCTCCATGCCGTCCAGATGCTTCATCTCCACGTCCAGAAACAGGATGTCGTACACCGGGCGGTAATCATCCAGCAGCTCCATGCCGTCGGCGAACTCCGTCACCGCGAACTCGGTGCCGTACTGCCGGGTGTGCCGCTGCACATAGCCCTGAAGCTGCGCCCGCACCTCTGCCTCGTCCTCGACCAGAGCAATGCGTATCATTGCCGCACCTCCTTTTTCCGCAATTTTTCTAGTTTTTATTGTAACACGAAATAGGGCGTGTGGCAAATAGGAGAACGAAAGGAGGCCCCGCAAAGCGGGGCCTCCCGACAGCTTATTCGGTTTCCTCTTTGATGCTGTCTCCAAACAGCACCCGCAGATAGTCTCTGCGCCCGTAAAGCACACGGTCGATGAACACATCACTGCCATTCACATGGTAAAAGATCAGATAGCTTCCGCTGACCAGAAACCTCTCGTCACTGTTTGCGTCGGAGACGGAGGCTAATGGCGCTCCCATCAATGCATGTTCCTGCAATATCCGAATTTTCTTTGTAATTTTAGCCACTGCCTTTTTAGCCGCAGCTGTATTTTGCAACTCATCCGAAATATAATCCCGAATCTCTAAAAAATCACCTTGTGCTTTCGGTGCTACTATCACTTTATTCATCGGCAATTCCGAGATTTTTCTCTACGGCCTCCAGCGTCAGCCAACCTTCCGTCTCCCCTGAACGGCGGCCCTTGGCAATTTCGTTCATGAGCCGGATGGTAGCCTGTGCCTTTTCATAATCGTGCATATCCACGATAGCGTACCGGCCGCGGCCATTCTTGGTCAGAAAGACCGGTGCCCCTTCCTCGACATCCCGCAGCACCTCGGTATAGTTTCTCAAATCGGAAATAGGTTTGATGTTCGGCATAAGATCAGCTCCTTTCAAGTCTAGTATAACAGATGCGCTGTAAAATTCAACAGCAAATTTGCAGCGTAATAAAACAGCAGCCCCGCTTCATCTGCCGCGAGGCTGCTGTTCTGTGATTGGAAAATTTCAGGCTCAGTTCGTCTTGACGGCCACAAGGATACGGATCTTCCTGCCGCCGGAGCAGCCGAAGTTGTCGTACCAGCCGATGAGCTTATAATCCTCGGTGTTGATCTTGGGCAGCGAGGTGGCGAAATACTGGCCGTTCGACCACAGATACACCTGCATATCGTCGGCGGTCTCATAGCGCTTGTCGCCGCTCATGACCGAAGCTGCGCCCAGCTTATCGATGACTACCGGCGAGAGCTGGAGCATCCGGTTGATGGTCTTGCCGTCGGCAGAACGGCCGATGGCGATGCCGCCTGCGATAATGGGGTACTTGGTGGCGGTGCTGTAGGCCACCTGTTTTCCGCCGGAGTAGCAGACATAGGTCGCGCCCTCGCCCAGATAGTTGAGGAAGTCGCCCAGTGTACCGCCCACGCTGTCGCCGGTGCGGCGGAGCACATAGCTGAACAGCTGGTCCGTCTTGCCGGTAAGGGTGTTCCAGGTAGAGCTGACGACGCTGCCGTCGATGAGGCCGTAGAGCACATCGCTGGTGCTGGGGAAAAGGATGTTCTTCACATCCTGGAAGGTCTCCTCATCGGTCTTGGCTGCCTTGGTGGTCGCAGCGGGGAGGCCTGCGGCCTCTCTTGCGGCGTCCTGTGCCTTGTCGCTGATCTTTTTGTCGATCTTCTTGGCGGCTTCGTCCGTCAGGCGGCGGACAGAATCCAGCGCAGCGTACTCCCACAGGTCACCGGTCACATCGTCGAGGATGACCCGGTCGATCTGGCCTGCGGAATTGGTGGTGTAGTAGCGGATGTCGCTTTCGCTCAGAGTTACCCCCGATAGGCGGCTGGGGCGAACTGCCCCAGCCACACCCTCCGACGTCGTATCAATGATCTGCACGTTGTCTGCAAACGGGGTGTCGCCCAGCGCGGTGCCGTCGGCGCTGACGGTGCCGCTGGTCGAGCGGGGCGAGATGGACCGGACGCGTTCGCCGTCACCGTCCACGCTGATCTCCACCAGCTTGCCGGCCGGGAAATTGAGCTTATTGTTCACATTGACGGTGCGGGCGGTGCCGTCGGTACACATGACCGAGACAGCCTGCTGCACCTCAGCGCTGTTCGTCTCCACAAGGGTGCGGGATGAGGACTGGACCACGCCGTAGAACACAGCGTCTGCCGCGTCGCCGGTGAGGACGGAGACAGCTGCATCGTTCATGCCCAGCAGCAGAGTGACCACCTGGCCCACGCCGCCGCCGGACAGGGAGGACAGCTGATAGGCCACAGAGGGCGAGGCGATGGTGTAGCTGACGCCGGCTACGGTCACAGAGGTCGGAGCGCTGGCCGAGGGCGAGACCGCCGTCACGCGGCCTGCGGCGCGCTTGTTGTAGAGCCAGACGGTGCGGGCGCTCTCGTTATAATAGTAGACATCATAGGGAGAGAGGGCCGCAGAGGTGGTGACTTCGTCGTTGCGGTAGATGGCCGCCGGGGCGAAGGGCAGGACGGTGGAAGCATCTGCCACGAAGGGACCCTTGACGTTGTCCAGCAGGACCGAAGAGATGTCCACCTGGCCGTTGCTCACGGCAAAGCCCAGGGTGGAGGCGTAGACCTGACCGCTGCCGTTCATGGCGGTGAGGGCGTTGTAGAAGAGCATGGTACCCTGCTCGAGGGTCAGAGTCTCGCCCTGACGGGCATCGATCTCATTGCGCAGGCCCAGTGCGCTGGCCTTGCTGAGCTGAGCTGTGGGGAAGGTACCGCCCAGCTTTGCCACATCATAGCCCAGCAGGCGCAGCGCCATGGTGCAGGCTTCTTCCAGCGTGACGGTGTTGTCCGGGCGGAAGCTGCCGTCGGAGTAGCCGGTCATCCAGCCGTTCTGGACAGCGGTGCGGATGTAGACCGCATAGGGAGAGTCGCTGTCTACATCGCTGTAGAGGCGGCCGGTGCGGCCCTGTGCCGTGGTGGTATCGCGGTAAGCAGAGAATGCGGTGAGGAGGCGGGCCGCCTGCCCACGGGTGAGGGGCGCACCCAGAGAACCGGCCTGCCCGGCGGTCAGACCGCCCAGTGCCGTCGCCGTCTGGACTGCCGCGTTGGAGCCGACCGCAGAGGCGGGCAGCACCAGCATGGAAACAGCCACGCAGACAGCCAGCAGGAATGCGAGGAATCGTTTTTTCATGGTAAACTCCTTAATCATATCTGAGTGCTTCGATGGGGTTCAGGCTGGCGGCACGGCGGGCCGGCAGGAAGCCGAACAGGATACCGATGCCGCAGGAGATGCCCACGGCGATGGCTGCTGCGCCCGCCGAGGGGGTGACGTTCAGGGTAATATCCGTCAGGATATACGGAAGGATCTGGTTGATAATGGCCGACACGACGTAGCCCAGCACGATGCCGAGGCAGCCGCCCAGCGCCGACGTGACGCCGGCCTCCACGACGAACTGGGTCAGGATGGTGCTCTCCTGTGCGCCCAGTGCCTTGCGGATACCGATCTCACGGGTGCGCTCGGTGACGGACACCAGCATGATGTTCATGATGCCGATGCCGCCGACCAGCAGCGAGATGCCTGCAATGGCCGTCAGGACGCCCACCATGACGTTGATCATGGAGGACATCTGCGCCATTGCCGCACTCAGGCTCTGGACGTAGACATAGTCGTCCTTGCTGACCAGCTTCTTGATGCTTTTTTGCATATACTCCTGTGCCTCATCCGAGTGGTCCGCGTCCTGCAGGACCACATAGTACTGGCTGACACTGCTGGTGTTGTTGACGCTCATCAGGGTGGTATAGGGGATAAGAACAATGTCGTCGTTGCCGCCCTCGTACTGGGCGGCGGGTCTGGAGCGGCCCTCCAGCACGCCCACGATGCGGTACTCGCTGGCGCCTACCTTGAGGGTGCTGCCGAGGCCGTTGCCGCCGAAGATCCTGCGGTCCACATAGTCGCCGATGACACAGATATTCTTGTTGTCTATCAAATCGGTGTACTGGATGCCCCGGCCCTTGGCCACCTTGTAGTTGTTGATGGTCGTGTAATCTTCGTTGACGCCGCTGATGTAGGTGCGGCGGTACTTCTCGCCCGCCACCCGCAGCGTGTCGTCGACACTGGCAATCGGCGAAAGACCCTTATAATACTCGGGCTTTTCATTGATGATCCTGTACACATCGTTCACTTCCACCGAGCGGGTGCTGGCGGTCATGATGTTGACGGCCAGAATATCGCTGCCCATGTCGGAGTAGAAGTCCTGCATCATGTGGGTCATGCCGTTGCCGAGGCCGACGATGACGATGACGGCCATGACGCCGATGATGATGCCCAGCATGGTGAGGAAGGTGCGGACTTTGTTGCTCAAGACGTTCTGGACGGCCTGTTTGAAGGTCTCCTTTATCATGCCTGCGTCCCCTCCTCTCCGGCTTTCGGCTCTGCCATCATGAAGTTCGGCTGAACGACTGCCTCGGGTGCGTGGGCGTCGCCGTCGTAGACGACGCGGCCATCTTCGAGGCGGATGATGCGCTCGGCCTGCACAGCAATGGAGTTGTCGTGGGTGATGAGGACGACGGTATTGCCCTGCTTGTGCAGTTCCTGGAGCATTCCCAGAACTTCGCGGCTGGTGTGGGAGTCCAATGCACCGGTCGGCTCGTCGGCCAGGATGACCGCCGGGCCGCGGGCCAGCGCACGGGCAATGGACACACGCTGCTGCTGACCGCCGGAAAGCTGGTTGGGCAGGTTTTTGAGCTTATTGCCCAGACCCACCCGCTCAAGGGCAGCCTTTGCCGTCGCGTGGCGCTGTGCGGCGGGGATGCCCGCATACACAAGGGGAACTTCCACATTCTCCAAAAGGGTCAGCTTCGGCAGCAGGTTGTACTGCTGGAAGATGAAGCCCAGCTTCTCGTTCCGGATGCTTGCCAGCTCGCGTCGGCTCATCTTGCCGACATCCCTGCCGTCCAGCAGATAAGTGCCTTCGGTAGGCACGTCCAGACAGCCGATGATGTTCATACAAGTGGATTTACCAGAACCGGACTGGCCGACGATGGCCACGAACTCGCCCTTGTTGATTTTGAAAGAGACGTGGTCGGCGGCCTTTACGAGGGTGTCGCCCATCTGGTAATACTTGCAGACCTCATCAAATTCTATCAGCGTGCTCATTCGTCATCTCCTTCGGCGGAGGCCATCGTGTTGCTGTAGAAGTCGGTCGCGCTGACGCTGGAGTTGTCGTAAGCGATGGTATCGCCCTCCTGCAGGCCGCTCTTCACTTCGATGTAATCGTCATCGCTGATGCCGGTGGTCACCTTGACGTAGACGAAGCCGTCGGGAGCGGTCATGGAAGTCTCAGCATTGGCAGCGCTGGGCGAATCCTTGGTCACCAGCACATAGCTGCCCCGGACGAGGGCGGCGTTGGGCAGGGCCAGAACATTCTTGACGCTGGCGGTGGTGATCTTCGCAGTGGCGTTCATTCCAGGCAGCAGCTCGCCCATGTCGTCGATGCGGACGGTGACGGGGTAGCTGGTGGAGCCGTTGGTGGTAGTGCCCGCCACGAGGATGCTGCTGATGACGCCCTTGTAAGTCTCACCCGGGACGGCGTCGGCGGTGATGTCCACCTCCTGGCCGACCTTGAGGGAGCGGATCTTCAGCTCGTCCACGTTGAGCTTCATTTCCAGATGGCTCATATCGTAGATGGTGCAGAGGTTCTGCATGGCGGTGTCGTTGGCGCTGAGCTTGTCGCCGGCCTTGACCTTCTTATCCACGATGGTGCCGCTGATCGGGGCGTCGATGGTATAGTGGCTGATGGTCTTCTCGGCAGAAGACATCTGCAGCTCGGCAGAGCGCAGGTTGTCAGCGGCGTTTTTGGTCTGCTTGTCCAGATCCTTGCCGGTAATGCGGAGGATGACGTCATCCTGACGGACGGTGCTGCCCTCCTTGACGCAGAGTTCGGACACGGTGCCGGAGGCAGCTGCCGCGACAGTCTCCTCGCGCTGGTAAGTAAAGTGTGCGGAGTTGAGGGAGCTGACGCCGTTCACCTGTGCCACAGCGGCCTGTGCGGTGGTCAGGCTGCCCGCGTTGGGAACAGCGATGGTGACGGTGCAGGTCATCAGGCTGGCGTCGCCGGCAGGGTTTGCACCGGAAACGGAGCGGATGGTGCCGTTCAGCGTCTCAAAGGTGGTGTCCGGCATGACCTGTGCGGCCTGACCGGCGACAAAGCTCTGGGCCTCTGCGGCAGGGAAATCCACGGCCAGCAGCATCACGGAGGTGTCGCGGATGGTGGCCACAGTCTGACCAGCCTGCACGGCGTCGCCTGCGGCGACTGCAAAGGAGCTGACCTCGCCGCTGATCCTGGTGCGGACATTCTGCATATCCGCAGCGTCATCGTAATTGCGCTGTGCCTGCTCCACCGAGAGCTGTGCGCTCGCGAGGTTGTTTTCCACATCCGAAATGTCGATGGTGTAAAGAATATCGCCCTTCTCGATGCTGTCGCCCAGCTCAAAGTCGGCGGTGAGCACCGTGCCGGTGACGAGGGACTTGACGGTGTAGGAATCGGCGGCGTTGATGGTGCCGCTACCGTCGTAGACGTTCACGATGTCGCGGCGTCCCAGCTTCTCCTGCGTGTAGGCAAGGTCTGCCGACGCACTGCGGCTCCTGCGCGGCACGATGACCGCCACCAGCACCGCTGCGGCTGCCACCACCGCGATGCAGCGCTTTTTGTGGGTCTTGATAAAGTGGAGCACCTTATTTTCTCCGCCGGTATTCTCCTGCGGAGAAGCGTCCTGTGTCTTCTTGTTGAAACCTAGCATGAAAAGCCTGACCTCCTGTGTTTCATGAAAAAGAAAAGTTCTTTCTGCCTGTTTTCATTCGTTCTGCGCTTTCCCCCACAGCGTCCGCCAAAAACATCCTGTCTGCGAGATGCTGCCCCGGGTTAGCGGCGCAAACCGTTATAATGATACCACCTAACAAAACGGACTACAAGAAATTTTTCCTGCAAAATCTGCAACTTTTTTGAAAATTTTTCCATCATCTCTGTGTCTGGAAGCCGGAACATCAGACAGCGCTTTCGGATGAAGCGTTCATCCACTCGCTCCGGCCCTTTGTGCAGCGGCTTTTGGGATACCGTCAGAAATAACCTGCCGGTCCGTGAGATGACGGCTCTGATGGGCGGTGACGGCACGATGGAGCAACAAACAGAAAAAGACTTCCGCTTTGAGAATGACCCTCAGGCGGAAGTCTTTTTACTTTCTGAAAAAACAAAAGAAAAAGCACCAAGCATTTCTGCCTGGTGCTCTTTGTGGTGCAGTTAAGCAATCCAAATCCGAACCAATTTCCCTTGTCACAGCCTCTGTGGCTTGGGCAAAGGAAACAGTCTCCGTCCCTTCCTTGTAGTTGAAGGTAATGAGCATTTTGTCATCGTACAGGTAGATGGCGTTGATGAAAGTATCAATCAGCGCCTGGCGCTGCTCCTTTTGAGAAAGGTCCAGCTTGCGGAACCGAGTCAGCCAGAACCGTACACAGTCCTCGCTGAGCTTGGGCTTTGCCAGCCGCTCTTCGGCGATCTTGGCTTCCAGCTCTTTCTTCTGCGTTTCCAGGGTTTCCAGCCGTTCTTTGGTGGAACTGGTCAGAATGCCAGCCTGGATGGCGTTGAGCATATTCTGAATGCCCGTTTCCGTCTCCCTGAGCTGTTTCTCATAGAGGGGCAAACGAATGTTTTCTTTGTTTTGCAGCTCCATTACGCTGGAAACAAGGGAATCAATCACGGTATCATCCATGATAAGAGCTTTGGTTTTTGCAATCACCAAGTCTTCCAGCCACTGCTTCCGGACAGTCTTCTTTTGACAGGACTTTCTCTTTTTAACTGTCGCGCATTTATAGTACCGGTGCACGTCCCCGGAACGGCTGGTACCGCTCTCCCCGAACATCAAGGAACCACAGTAACCGCAGAACAGTTTGGTAGTCAGAAGATAGTCATCCTCTGCCTTACGCCGGGCAGGGGCCTTTTTATTTTTGGCCATCTTAATTTGCACATCCTCGAATAGTTCCGGTGACACAATCGGTGGAATGGCATCTGGAATCAAGATATCCCGGTATTTCAGTTCACCTATATAGCGGCGATTCTTCAGCATATGCTGGACTGTATTGTAGCTCATAGGACCGCCGCGAGGATTTTTAACCTGGTGTTCATTCAGCCAGTCCCGTACTTCGGTCATAGTGGAGCCATCGTTGTACATTTTGAAGGCCTCATGAATGAGTGGTGCAACCAAAGGGTCAGCCTGAAAATGTTGTTTCTCATCAATCCAATATCCAACCGGAACCGCTCCACCGGTAAACTTGCCTTTTAGAGCATTTTCTGTCATGCCGCGAATGACTTTCTCCGAGAGGTCTGCTGAATAGTATTCGGCATATCCTTCCAGAACGGACTCCAAGATAATGCCCTCCGGCCCATCCGAGATGATCTCTGTAGCCGACATCAGTTTAACGCCATTCTTCTTGAGCTGAGTCTTGTATCGGGCGCTGTCGTATCGGTTCCTGGCAAATCGATCCAGCTTCCAAACCAAAACCATATCAAACAGCTTCCGCTCGCTGTCCCTGATTATTTGCTGGAACTGGGGGCGATTATCCGTTTTGGCAGAAATGGCACGGTCAATATAGTGCTTCACTACGGTGATATCGTTCTTCTCGGCATAGGCCGTACATTCGCGGATCTGTCCTTCGATGGATTCCTCCCGCTGGTTGTCGGAGGAGTAGCGGGCATAGATGACAGCGGTCATAGCAGCCTCCTTTCAGACAGCTGTGTCAAAATCAGTTTCGTATAATACATACCATATCTCCCGCTCATTCGCAAGGCAATTTTTATTATAAACTATATTTTAAGTGCTTTTACAACTTCAAGCTATTGCAGACTCTTTGGTAAAGACAAAAATCCAACAGAATGAGCATGTATCTGATATAAAAGACGCTGATCATTTAGATAAAATAGAACTGCAAAATATGCATAATTTTGTAACTATCAAGAGATTTATTCGGGCAAAAAACAAAAAAGGAGGAATTGTGTCGTAATGAAAGCAAAAAGGCTAGTGGCTGTTTTAACAGCCGTCTCCCTGATGGCGGGGCTTTGCGGCATGGCTGAACCGAATGCAGACCAGAAAATAAAACTGGAACAAAATTCGACCAGCACACCTGCTCTGGGAGGTAAACTGTTATATGACGGATATACTCTGCAGTGGGCAGACGATTTCAATGGTTCAGAACTAAACCGGGATGACTGGAATATCGAACTGCATGCCCCTGGCTGGGTAAACAATGAGCTGCAGGCTTATGTGGATTCCCCCGAAAATATTTATCTTGAGAATGGAAGCCTGGTCATCAAACCTATAGAACAAAAGAATCCCGATGGGACAGTGTCCTATACATCCGGCCGGGTAAATACCCAAAACAAGCATGATTTCAAGTACGGTATCTTTGAAGCACGGATTAAGGTGCCTGAAGGCCAAGGGTTCCTGCCCGCCTTCTGGATGATGCCAACCAACGAGAATCTGTACGGGCAGTGGCCCCGCTGTGGCGAGATTGACATTATGGAGGTACTGGGTGACGACACCGACAAATCCTATGGCACCATCCATTACGGGAATCCTCACAGCGAAAGTCAGGGCAGTTATCAGCTGACGGCAGGCAGTTTTTCGGAGGAATACCACAATTTCGCAGTGGAATGGGAACCGGGCCGAATCAGTTGGTATGTGGACGGGTGTCTGATCCATACTGAGAACGACTGGTATTCTGCCACCGAGGGCCAGGGTGAAATCACATACCCCGCTCCTTTCGACCAGCCTTTCTATCTCATTCTCAATCTGGCTGTGGGCGGAAACTGGCCGGGCAACCCCGACGAAACCACCGACATTGCCAGCGCTGCTCTCTATGTGGACTATGTGAAAGTCTATCAGAAGGACAGCTACAGCGAGGATGTGGTCAAACCTGAAAAAACGGTGGTTCTGCGTGACCCGGACGCAGAGGGCAACTACATTATCAACGGTAATTTTGCAGTACCCGAGAGCCTGTCGGACCAGCAGGACTGGACTTTTCTCACCGCACTGGGCGGTGAGGCTCAGGCGGAAATCTCCGGCCACGAACTGCATATCATCACGTCCAGCGAGGGCACGGTGGACTACAGCGTCCAGTTGGTCCAGCCCAATTTGCCTCTGAAAGAGGGCGGCGTTTATCAGGTAACGTTTGACGCATCCGCCAATGCGCCGCGAACCATGAAAGTGGACATCTCTGCCCCAGACCGCTCCTATCAGCGGTACATGGAAGATACCGTCGTCCAGCTGACGCCCGAGGTCCAGACCTACACCTATACCTTCACCATGACCGCAGACGATGACGCCAACGGACGTCTGGAATTCAATCTGGGCGCGGCCGGGTCCACGGCTGGCGTTTCCCTCCGCAATGTCTCGTTGAAGAAGATCGGTCAGAATGATCCAGGCAAGGAAAAAAAGGTCGTCCTTGCTGACGGCAACTATGTATACAACGGCGGATTCCAGGAGGGCGAAAACCGCCTCGGTTACTGGAACATCTGGAAATTGGGCGATTCCCGCATCCGTGTTACCAACGACAACAACGTCCGTCGCCTGGAGATTACTGCCGGCAAGTGGACTTCTGCCTTGAACCCGGTTGTGGTGTATCAGAAAGATCTGGCGCTGACAGCCGGCGACTTTGAGCTGAGTTTTGACGCAGAAGGCCCTGCCGACAAAAACCTTTCCGTTTGGGCCGTTGGGCGTCGTTTCCAGGCCGTGCTCAACGGTTCCGACACCACTTATAGCTATAAGCTCTCTCTGGAGAAAGAGCCTGTTTGCCGGGATATTGCCTTTGTCATTTGTGGGCCGGGTGTATATTACATCGACAACGTACGAATGGAAGAGGACAGCCTCATCAAAAACGGCAGTTTCAATGCAGGTTTTGCAGGATACGAACTGTACGCTTACACAACATCCGATGTGAGCTATGTGGTGGACAGCCTTAACGAGGATACCGCTGCCGATATCACCATTCAGAATACCGGCGACGAAGCCTGGAAAATCCAACTCAAACAGAACAACATCGAGTTGGAGGAAGGCCAGTGGTATCGTTTGTCTTTCCAGGCCAAATCCTCTCTGAACCGTCCGCTGATGTTTGCGATTCAACGGGACGGCACGGCAGACAATGACTGGACCCCCTATTCGGGCGAAACCATCGTACAGCTGGGTCAGGAATATCAGACCTATGAGGTCTGCTTCCAGATGACTTATCCCACTGATATGAAAGCTGTGCTCAGTATCTCGATGGGAGCCGTGGGCGGAGAACAAATCGGTCAGCAGCACCGTATCTGCATCGACGAGATCCATCTGGACAAGATCGAAGCTCCTGCTGTTTAAAATTTCATTGCAGGCGACCTCAGCTGTTGTCCAACGGCTGAGGTCTTTTTAATCCGGAATTCCCTGCATAAAAATCCCACAACCCGAAACAAAATCAAGGAGGCAGACTCAAATGGAAGCTAAAACCACAAATCCGACCACTATTCCTGCAAAATGCGAAACGCTATCCTACGATGGATACACACTGCAATGGGAGGACGACTTTAATGGCCCGGAGCTGAATCGGGAAGATTGGAATGTGGAGCTGCACGAGGCCGGCTGGGTAAACCATGAACTACAGGCCTACATAGATTCCCCCCAGACCATCTACATCCAAAACAGCAGCCTGGTGCTGAAACCGGTGGAAAAGAAAAATCCAGACGGGACGGTGTCGTATATCTCCGGGCGGGTCAACACCCAGCACAAGCACGATTTCCTGTACGGCATTTTTGAGGCACGGATCAAGGTGCCGGCAGGCCGGGGGTTTCTGCCTGCTTTCTGGATGATGCCCACCGAGGAAGAACGGTATGGTCAGTGGCCCCGCTGCGGCGAAATTGATATCATGGAGGTGCTGGGACACGACACCACAAAAACCTACGGCACCATCCACTATGGCAACCCTCACCAGCAGAGCCAGGGCCATTTCGCCCTTCCATCCGGCGGTTTTGCAGAGGAGTACCACAACTATGCCGTTCAGTGGGAACCGGGCAAAATCAAATGGTATCTGGACGGGGAACTGTTCTTTACCGAGACGGAGTGGTATTCCTTCACCGATGGAAAAGGGAAAGTTCCCTACCCCGCCCCCTTCGATCAGCCTTTTTACATCATTCTGAACCTGGCGGTGGGAGGAGACTGGCCCGGAAGCCCTGATGTGACAACCGACATGGACCGCGCAGCCCTTTGGGTGGACTGGGTCAGAGTGTACCAGAAAGACGAATAAACGCTCATCATCAAAACACCCCCGGCTATCTTTTGGTAGCCGGGGGCGTTTTGCTTCTATATTTTAACAGCGAAGATTAGCCGCGCAATCGCCGGGTCAAAGCCATCAGGCGTCCTGCACTGGTCCGGATGTCCGCCTCGGAGAGGTCGCCCCGAGCATAAGCAGCCCGGATATTGGCATCGTCATCGGGATTACCCGGCATAATAACGTCGTTGCCTGCCCAGGCACACTTCCAGGGAATGCTGCCATCGGCGGGGACTGTGGTGTTCCAGTCCGACATAATCAAGCCATCAAAGCCCCACTCCTGCCGGGCCACAACAGTACACAGATCCCGGTTATTGGCGGAATAAACACCGTTGATCCGATTATAAGAAGTCATGATCGCAGCAGGAGCGGACTCTTTTACCACAATCTCAAACCCGCGGAGATAAATCTCACGCAGGGCCCGCTCTGAAACCTGAACATCCACACCCATCCGGTTGTCCTCCTGGTTATTGCAGGCGAAGTGCTTGATGGTGACACCGCACCGGCCATCCTTCTGAACACCGCGGGTAACAGCGGCAGCCAGAAGGCCGGAGAGAACCGGATCCTCCGAATAATATTCAAAGTTGCGCCCACACAGAGGATTGCGATGGATGTTCATACCGGGCGCCAGCCACAGATCCACTCCGAGCTCCTTCATTTCACAGGCAATGGCCTGGCCGAATTCCTCCATCAGGCCGGTGTCCCAGCTCTGGGCCAAAGCAGTGCCCACTGGGAATGCTGTACAGAACTGGTACCATGTGTCGGCGTTCTCGTGCTGGACCGGCGTCTCCAAAAAACCGTTTTCCAGAGAGCCCAGTACCCCTACTCCATAGACCCGGCCAGTGGCCCGGTCGGTCTGATAGCTCTGCCGAAGCCGCAGACCCGCAGGGCCGTCGGCCATAATGAGGGAGGGAATGCCTCTGGTCTGCTCCAAAACCTCCGAGGTCTCTCCCGCCGAGCCGGGCACCCGGACGCCTGCCGAGCCCAGGGTGCTGGTCCCCTTGGTGATGTTGCCGTAGAGCAGCGGAATCAATTCCTCCACAGGGCCTTCTGCCCGGGGCGATTCGACCCAGACCGGCTGCGGCTCAGGCCGGGGTGCAAAGTCATAGACCGGCAAATCCTCTCCCGGGTCTGCAGCCTGCCGGGCCGCTTCGGCAGCCCCCAGCTCCTCCAAAGGAACCTGTACCGGGCAGATGGGGTGGGTCTTTTCGATGCAGACGTCTTCCCCTACCCGGATGACGGCGCAGGGCGTCAGCGCGGCGCTGCTGTTCCCGATCCAGATGCCATACAGTCCCTTTTCCACCATCCAGCCCTGCTTTTCCTCAGAGAAAGAGGCAAAGACTTTTTGGGGGATGGAAATGGTCAGGGTCTGGCTCTGTTCCGGCGCCAGCAGAAGGGTTTTGGCAAAACCGGCCAATCGGCGCAGCTCCCGGGCATCGCCCTTCTGGGGGCAGGACAGATAGACCTGCACCACCTCCCGGCCCGAGAAACAGAAGCCCACATTTTTTACCGAAGCACTTACTTCCACGGCTCCGGGCTGTACCTGCAGCCCGGTCATACGGATCTCAAAGCTGGTGTAGGACAAGCCGTATCCGAAGGGAAACAGAGGCTTTACACCAAAGCTGTCAAAATACCGGTAGCCCACATAGATGCCCTCCCGGTAGACTGATTTTGTCAGGTCGCCGCTGAGGATGCCGAAATGATCGGCTTCGGGATAGTCGCTGTACCGCCGGGCCCAGGTGGCGGTAAGTTTGCCCTCGGGGGTGACTTTTCCCAACAGGACATCCGCCACGGCTTCTCCGCCCTGCTGTCCCGGCTGGGAAATCTGCACCACTGCCTCGATATGGGTGGCCACATCCAGCAGACCGGCCAATTCAATGGGCCCGCCGGCATTGAGCAGCAGAACGATGGGCAGACCCACACTGTTCAGGCTGCGCAGCTCCTCCCATTCCTGGTCGCTAAGGTAGTAATCCCCTTTTTCCAGCCGGCGGTCCTTCCCTTCCCCCGAAATCCGGCTGAGGACATAGACCACCACCGAGGCGCCTTCCACGTCCTGGGGCAGGACGGGACGGCCCTGGGGGAGAACAAAGGGATGGGAAGCGTAGGCGTCAAAGGGATTTTCCACCTGTTTGGCTGCTTCCAGCACCTGGGCTTTCCAGGCAGCGCGGGCAGCTTTGTAGCGGGCTTCGTAGTCTGCGATCCAGCTTGTACTGGTGATGGTGGGGCCGGCCGCCTGCAGCCCCTGGAAAATCGATACATTGGCGCGGTTATTGACATCGCCCGAGCCGATGCCTCCCTTGACGGTCCGGCTGGCGCCGGTGCCGAACAGAGCTACGGAACAGGCCGGCTCCAACGGCAGAACACCGGTATTTTTCAGCAGGACGATTCCCGATGCCGCAGCCCGGCGGGCCAGGGCGGCATGGGCGCGTTCACGGGCAGACGGGGTTGGCTGATGCGTGCCGCTGTGGACAGAAATACAAGCCATAAAAACCTCCTGAACATGACACTGCACGAGAAAAGCCGCCATAGCAGAAATCTATGGCGGCTTTCCTCAGCACTGTGTGGAGAAATGATGAAGAAGATGAAGGAGACCGCGATGAGAAGCTTGTTACTCTTTGACGCCGCCGAGGGTAATGCCGGCAATGATGTACTTGGAAAGCAGCAGATAGACCAGGATGATGGGGACGATGGCCACCATGATCATCATGTAAATCTTGCCCATGTCAAAGTTCATGTAATCGGCGCCACGGAGGGTAGCAATCAGGATGGGGACAGTCATCTTGTCCTTGGACTGGATGATCAAAGCCGGGACGAAGTAGTTGTTCCAGGAGCCCACGAAGGAGAAGATGGCCTGGACTGCAATGGCCGGCTTCATGATGGGAAGGACAATTCGGTTGAAGGTGTGGAACTCGCCCGAGCCGTCGATCCGGGCCGCCTCCACCAGGGACAGCGGCAGAGAGGACTTCAAGTAGCTGTACATGAAGTAGAAGACCGCCGGCGATGCGATGGAAGGGATAATCAGGGGCCACAGGGTATCATACAGGCCCATGTTGGTCATCAACCGCAGGAAGCCCATGGCGGTGACCTGGGTGGGCATGACCAGAATGGCCATGATGAAGGTAAAGGCAAACTTTTTCAGCTTGAAATTGTAGGCGTACAGTCCGTAAGCCGTCAGAGCCGAAAAGTAGGTGCAAAGGGCCGCCGAGCTGGAGGACACGATCAGACTGTTGAGGATGCCCTTGAACATGGGGAAACTACCGTCGTTGGCCACGTTCTTCAAATTTTCCAGGAAGTAGTTTCCCGGCAGCCAGGAGAAGCCTTTCTGCAGGTCCGCGTGGGAGCGGGTGGAGTTGACAATCAGGATGTAGAAAAAGAATAGGCACAAAAAGGACAGGATGGCCAGAACGACATAAGCGAGGATGGTCTCACCGGTTTTGGTTCTGTGATGTCTCATGCCTTGGCGCCTCCTTTCTGTTTGGCGGGCTTGACAGCGGTGTCATCCTTGCCGTTGGTCATCCGGTAGACGAAGAAGCAGAGAATGCCGCTGACGATGAACAGGAACACCGACAGAGCGCCGGCCATGCCGTAGTTGCGGCTCTTGAGGTGGTTGTTCAGGAACATAATCAGGGTCATGGAGGTGCGGTCGGGAGCGCCCTGGCCGTTGGTGAGGATCTGGGGCACGTCGAACATCTGGAGGCCGCCGATGATGGAAGTGATCAGGGTGTAGGCCAGGATGGGGCGGATCAGGGGCAGGGTGATGGAGAAAAACCGCTTGACGCTGCCACAGCCGTCCAGCTCGGCGGCCTCGAAAATTTCGGGGCTGATGCCCATGATGGCGGCCATCAGCATGATGGTGGTGTTGCCGAACCACATCAGGAAGTTCATCAGCCCGATCAGGGCGCGGGTGCCGAAGGTTGTCCCCATGAAGTCAATGGGCGCATCGGTGATCCCCAGGCTCATCAGGATGGAGTTGATGGGGCCGCTGTTGGAGAACAGGGCGAAGAACAGCATGGCAAAGGCCGAAGCCATAATCAGGTTGGGCAGATAGATGACCACCTTGAAGAACTGTTTGCCCCGGATTTTCAGCCGCATATCGGTGAACCAGTTGGCCAGCAGCAGGGCGATGACGATCTGGGGCACAAAGCCGATCAGCCAGAGGATCAGGGTATTTCCTGCATATTTGAGCAGATCCGACTCCAGCAGACTCCTGTAGTTTTCCAGGCCCACAAAGTTGGGGCCGATCTCTTTGATGCCGGAGCGGTAGTACTCATAGAAGCTGTAGCGGATGGTATCCACCAGCGGGATCAGGGAAAAGATGAAAAAGCTCAGGAAGAACGGGATGATAAAGATATATCCCCATTTTGCATAGCTCAGGTGTTTGCGTTTTGGTTGTTTCATAGGTCACCGTTCCTTTCTCGTAAAAGACCGCCGCCGCAAAAGTGCGCGGCGGCCGGCCTTCCAAAAGAGAGGCAGCTTACTCTGCCCACTCGACTGCGGTGATATCAGGATAGCGCTCCATGATGGCAGTCTCGAAGTTTTCCTTGGCCCGGTCGAAATCCACGTTGCCCTGGAAGTAATCGCTGAATGCGTTCTGAATCAGCTCGACGCAGCCCTGGTCGTAGGAAGACAGGGGGGCAATCTTGATGTTCTCAGCCACCGGTGCAAAGTACTCATAGGCATTCTGGCCGCCCAGGAAGCTGGAAGCAAAGCTGTCGTCGGTGGCAGCGTCCCGCATCCCGCTCATGGTATTGGTGAAGTCCAGATAGTCCTTGGAGATCTTCAGCAGGTTGTCTTTGTTGGAGGTCAAAGCCAGGATGATATCGCGGACATGCTCCAGGTTGTCGGTGCCGGTGCAGGCGTGGATGTAAGAGCCGCCCCAGTTGTATTCCTGGGGAGGATTGGTGACAGCCCAGGCTCCTTCGGGGCCGTCCCAGTTGGGGGCCAGGGTGAAGTCGATGCCCCAGGCCGGCAGCAGGAAGGCAAACACCTTGGAAGCAGAACCCATGGCCTTGTTCCAGTCGTCGTTGAACTGGCCCTTGACCGTCTTGTCCAGGTAGCCGGCGTCCAGCCATTCCTTGGAATCGCTGATCCAGTTCATGATCTGCTGGTCCACTTTGCAGACCGTCTCGCCGGGGGCCACCCAGGACTGGCTGATGCTGTTGCCGTACAGACGGAAGGTGTCGGCGTAGGAAGAGAAGGTGAAGTAGCCCTTGGCCTTCAGCTCTTCCGCGGTGGCTTTGAGGGTGTCCCAGTCTTTGACTTTTTCGCCCACCGTGGCCGGATCATCGGTACCAAAGACGTCCTTCGCAATATCCCGCCGGTAGACCAGAAGGCCCGGGCAGCACTGCCAGGTGGAGCCGCGCTGGACCCCGTTCTGGTCCGAAGCGGTGGTCTTGGTGAAGGGGTACTGGTCGGCCAGGTCGGTGTCGGGGTCGATGCCCAGGTCGGTCAGGGGCATGGCCACGTCGGCCTCGGCGTCGGTGTATTTGTAGACGTAGTCGGTCTCGGACAGGAAGATGTCCACCTTGTCGTCGGTGGAGCCGGATGCCTGGTTCAGCAAAGCTTCATCCAGCTTCTGCTGGTAGACGCCGTCCTGGTTGGGGTTGATGATCCAGTGGATCTCGGTGCCGTCTTTCAGGGTGGTGACGGTGCCGTCGGACGAAGTGCTGGCCACTTCCGAATAAACGGCTTCCAGACGGGTGCGGAACTCGTCGTTCCAGCTGTAGATATTGATCACTTTGCCTTCCGCTGCAGCCTCTGCGCCGCTGCCCGATGCAGCAGTGGAATTCCCGCCGCAAGCGGCCAAAACGCTGGCAGCGCCCACGGCGCCGGCGCCCTTCAGGAACGAGCGGCGGCTGATGGCGCAGGATTTCTTCTCATTCATAGTACGAACCTCCTCTGTAATCTCATGGCCCGGGCCTCGGTGCCCGGCGTCTTTTGTGCCCCTATTATAGCGAAAGAAATCCCGCCGGATATATAATTATTCCATAAAAAATATCAAATTCTTGACAACGTTTTGTGCTGATAGATAAATAGGGTCATGATTCTGACACTTTGATGCATGGTTTTGATTTTTGCCGCAGACGCCTTTCTATATAATAAAAACCGACATCCTACCATAGAAAGGAGAAGTATCATGAACCATCTGCATTTCGTGGACAAGTACGGCAGCTTCACCATGGACAAGCCGGAAAATGTCAGTTATCTGTACTTTCCGCTGGCCTCCGAGACAGGGCTGAAAAGCTCCCTCACCCCCAATCTGGGAGGGGACGCCAAAATTGACCAGGAGACCTTTTTGCTGGAACCGGTCAGCGCCGAAAACCTCCACAGCAACCGCGGTGTGCGGAACTTCTGGCTGGTGGATGAGGACGGGCAGGCTTTTTCGGTGTCCGGCGCTTCGGCCCGGCAGGAGGCCGACCGCTTCACCCCGGCCCAGGATGACAGCCGGCTCACCGCCGGCCTGATGTGGCAGACGGTGGAGCGCACCGCCCAGGACCTGGGCCTCGATACCGAAGTGACCGCCTTTTGTCCCCGGCAGGACAATGTGGAAATCCTCTGCATCACGGTGCGCAACCAGCAGGAACAGCCCCGCTGGCTCACCCCCATCGCAGCCGTTCCCCTCTACGGCCGCAGCGCAGACAACATCCGGGACCACCGGAATGTGACTTCGATGCTCCACCGGATCTGGACCACCGAAAACGGCGTCATGGTCCGGCCCACCATGTCCTTTGACGAGCGGGGCCACCGGCCCAACCACAAGGTATATTATGTAGAAGGCTTTGGGCCGGAGGGCCAGAAGCCGGAGGCTTTCTACCCCACCGTGGAGTCCTTCCTGGGCGAGGGCGGGACTTATCTCCATCCCCGGGCTGTTTATGAGCAGTATCCCGGGGTCAAAGCGGGCAGCCGGGCGGAAGGCCGGGAGGCCATGGGAGCATTCCGGTTCCCGGCCATCACCCTGGCCCCCGGACAGGAAGCCCATTATGTCCTGCTGCTGGGGGTGGAGGACAGCGAAGAGGCCGTCAACGCCATTTGGGACAAGTACCACAGCTGGGAACAGGTGCAGGCCGTGCTGGATGAGACCCGCAGCTACTGGAAAGAGAAGGTCAATGTCTCTTTCCGCACCGGAGACCCGGACTTTGACAACCTGATGAAATGGGTTTGTTTCCAGCCCTTCCTGCGGCGGCTCTTCGGCTGCTCCTTCCTCCCCCACCATGACTACGGCCGGGGCGGCCGGGGCTGGCGGGATCTGTGGCAGGACTGCCTGTCCCTGCTGCTGATGGAACCCGGGGACGTGGGCCGGATGATCGAGAAGAATTTCGGCGGCGTCCGGATTGACGGCACCAACGCCACCATCATTGGGGCCGGCGACGGCAATTTCATCGCCGACCGCAACGGCATCGCCCGGGTCTGGATGGACCACGCTCTCTGGCCCCAGATGACTACCAAGCTCTACATCGACCAGACCGGCGACGTGGAAATCCTCAACCGGCAGGCACCTTATTTTAAGGACGCTCAGGCTGTGCGCGGCACCCAAATCGACGCCGAATACCAGCCGGAGCAGGGCGGCTGGCAGCGGACCAGCCAGGGCGAAGTCTACACCGGCACCATCCTGGAGCATCTGCTGATCGAGCAGCTGGCCGCTTTCTATGAAGTCGGCGAACACAACATCTGCCGTCTTCGGGGCGCCGACTGGAACGACGCGCTGGACATGGCGGCTGAGCGGGGCGAAAGCGTCGCCTTCACCTGCGCCTATGCCGGCAACCTGCGGGAGCTGGCCGGGATGATTCGGCTTCTGGAAAAGACCACCGGGTCCAAAACCACCCAGGTGCTGGAAGAGCTGCTGGTTTTGTGCGGCGACCAGACCGAAACCTTTGACGACGCCCGGGCCAAGCAAACCATCCTGACCCAATACGCAGCCCGCTGCGCCCATCAGATCAGCGGCAAGCGGGTGGAAGTGTGCCTGTCGGATCTGGCCGACAGCCTGGAGCAAAAGGCAGACTGGCTCACCGGCTGGCTCCGGAAACACGAGTGGATTTGCGCCGGCACGGCGGAGGGCTGGTACAACAGCTACTATGACAATCACGGCCGTGCGGTGGAAGGCATCTTCCCCGAGGGCGTGCGGATGATGCTGACCGGCCAGGTCTTCGCCATCATGGGCGGCGTGGCCACCGACCAGCAGATCCGGCGGATCACAGCCAGCGCTGACCACTATCTCTACCGGGGGGAAATCGGCGGCTACCGGCTGAACACCGATTTTCATGAGCAGAAATTCGACCTAGGCCGGATGTTCGGCTTTGCCTACGGTGAAAAAGAAAACGGGGCGGTCTTCTCCCATATGGCGGTGATGTATGCCAACGCCCTGTACCGCCGGGGTTTTGTGCAGGAGGGCTGGAAGGCTCTCAAGACCCTGGCAGACACCGCTCTGGACTTCGACACCAGCCGCATCTATCCCGGCATCCCGGAATATTTCCGGGCCGACGGCCGGGGGATGTATCACTATTTGACCGGCGCCGCCAGCTGGTACATGATGACCATGATCACCCAGGTTTTCGGCGTCCGGGGCGAAGCAGGCGATCTCCTGCTCCAGCCCAAACTCACCGCGGCCCAGTTTGACGCCGAGGGCAGTGCCTCGGTCCATGTGACCTTTGCAGGGCGGCGGCTGGAAATCCGCTGTCAGAATCCTGGGCGGCTGGAATACGGGCAGTACCGGGTTCAGAAAGTCCTCTGCGGCGACGCCGAGCTGTGTGCAGGCAGCTGTGACAGCGTCATCATCCCCCGCCGGGTGATCGAGGCTCTGCCCGCCGAGCAGAAACAGGTTTTCACTGTATATCTGGGATAAAACAGGCAGGAATGATTTTTTGATAACGCCCAAAAGGCAGAAAGCAACGAGTATGAGATACGGATATTTTGATGACAAAGCCCGCGAATATGTGATCGACCGCCCCGACACCCCCGCCCCCTGGGTCAACTATCTGGGGTCGCCGGCCTACGGCGCCATCATCTCCAACAACGCCGGCGGCTACAGCTTCGAGCGGTCGGGTGCCAACGGCCGGATTCTCCGGTATGTGTTCAACCAGTTTGACCAGCCGGGCCGGTATATCTATCTGCGGGATGATGAGAGCGGAGATTTCTGGTCCGCTTCCTGGCAGCCGGTGGCTAAAGACCTGAACGACTACCAGGTCAAGTGCTGCCACGGCATGGGCTACACCCGGATGGAAGCCAGCTATGCAGACATCTCCTCCAAGGCCGTCTACTATGTGCCCCAGGGCAAAGCTTATGAAGTCTGGGCCCTCACCGTCACCAATGACTCGGACCGGGACCGCAGCCTGACCCTGACAGGCTATGCTGAGTTCACCAACCACAGCAACTACGAGCAGGATCAGGTCAACCTCCAGTATTCCCTCTTCATCGGCCGGACTGTGTTTGAAGGCAACCGGATCACCCAGCAGATCCACGGCAACCTGGACGCCCTGGCCCAGGGAGAAGATGTGGATGACAAGACGGTAACCGAGCGGTTTTTCGGCCTGGCCGGTGCGCCGGTCTCCTCTTACTGCGGGGACAAGACGGCCTTTCTGGGGGCGTATCACGGCTATGGCAACCCCCAGGGGGTGGCAGCCGGGGATCTGGGCAATCTGGAAAGCTACAACGAGAACAGCTGCGGCGCCCTCTCCTGCAAGGTGAAGCTGGCTCCCGGCGAGAGCAAAACCATCCTGTTTGCAACCGGCATGAAACCCTCGGCCCAGGCTGCTGCCATCCTGGCGGGCTATACCGACCCCGCCGCTCAGGTGCAGCAGGAAGTGGACGCCCTCAAGGCGGAATGGTACAGCCGGTTCAGCCACCTGCAGGTGGAGACCCCTGACCCCGCCTTCAACACCATGCTGAACACCTGGAACGCCTATAACTGCTTCATCACCTTTATCTGGTCCCGGGCTGCCTCCCTGATTTACTGCGGCCTGCGGAACGGCTACGGCTACCGCGACACGGTGCAGGACATTCAGGGCATCATCCATCTGGAGCCGGAAATGGCCTGTGAGAAGATTCGCTTCATGCTGTCGGCCCAGGTGGACAATGGCGGCGGCCTGCCCCTGGTCAAGTTCACCCACAACCCCGGCCATGAGGACACCCCCGACGATCCCTCCTATGTGAAGGAAACCGGTCATCCTGCCTACCGGGCCGATGATGCTCTGTGGCTCTTCCCCACCGTCTACAAATATGTGGCTGAGAGCGGCAATCTCGCCTTCCTGGACGAGGTGATCCCCTTTGCCAACAAGGATCAAGGGACTGTCTACGAGCACCTCAAGCGGGCGGTGGAGTTTTCTCTGAACCATCTGGGCCCCCACGGCCTGCCCGCCGGCCTGTATGCCGACTGGAACGACTGTCTGCGGCTGGGCGCCAACGGCGAGTCGGCCTTTGTGGCCTTCCAGTTCTATTACGCCATGCGGATTCTGCGGCAGTTTGCCGCCCACCGCGGCGCCGACCAGGATGTCCGCTGGCTGGATGAAAAGCTGACCGAGTATCAGAGCCGCATCCAGGAGCTGTGCTGGGACGGCGACCGGTTCATCCGGGGCTTCACCGAGGCCGGCGAGCGGATCGGCGAAGCTGCCGCACCCGAGGCCAACTTCTGGCTGAACCCCCAGAGCTGGGCCGTCATCAGCGGTCTGGCGGATTCCCACCAGGCCGACACCATCATGGAAGGAGTCAGCCAGCGGCTGAACACTGCATACGGCGCCGTCCTGATGGACCCGCCCTACCATGCCCACGCTTTTGACGGCGCACTGGCCGTGATTTACAACCCCGGCACCAAGGAAAATGCCGGCATCTTCTCCCAGTCCCAGGGCTGGCTGATCCTGGCAGAGGCCCTGTGCGGTCACGGAGAGCGGGCTTTCGGCTACTTCACCGAGAACGCCCCTGCCGCCCAGAATGACCGGGCCGAAATCCGCCATCTGGAACCTTACTGCTACGGGCAGTTCACCGAAGGGCCGGCCAGCAAACACTTCGGCCGTTCTCAGGTCCACTGGCTCACCGGCACAGCCTCCACCGTGATGGTGGGCTGCGTGGAAGGCATTTTGGGCCTGCGGCCGGATCTGGACGGCCTGCGCCTGGCCCCCGCCATTCCCAAAGAGTGGGACAGCTTCACCATGGAAAAAGACTTCCGGGGCCATCGGCTTCACATCTGTGTGGAGAACCCCGGCCATCATGAATCCGGCTGCCGCAGCCTGACCCTCAATGGCCAGGCCATGCCGGACAACTACATTCCCGCCTCCGCCCTTCGGGACGAAAACGACATTATCCTCACCATGTGATCCACAAAAAAGACCGCCGGGTGCTGCCTCTGGGGAGAAGGCAGCACCCGGCGGTGCTTTTGTTTCCGGATTATCTAGACAGGCCGACGCCGTTCCCGGCGAGATCCGGGCGGGGAGACTCTGCCCCCCATTCCACCATATAGTAGGTGTCACGGTATTTCTTGGGGGTCATCTCCACCACCTCCCGGAATTGCTGGATAAAATGGCTCTGGGAGGAAAAAGAAAGCCGGTTGGCAATGTCAATCATGGAGTCGTTGCTGAACCGCAGCAGGTTTTTGGCCATATCAATTTTGCGGTTGCGGATGTAGGCGCTGACCGAAACCCCGGTCTCTTTTTTGAACAGCCGGGACAGATAGCTGGAAGACACCCCCAGCGCGTCCGCCAGATCCTCAATGGTGATCCGCTCCTTGATATGGGCGTAGATGTATTCCTTGCAGGCATTGATGTGCTTGGAGTTGGTGTTGCTGTGGTGGTAACGGCGCATCTTCTCGGTGTAGTCCATCACCATCTCGTCGTGCAGGTGCTTGATCTCGTCGGCGGTATGGATATCGTCCAGCTTCTGGATATAAAAATCGCTCAGCCGGAATGCCTGTTCCAGCTCCATGCCGTGCTGGCGGCACATCCGGGTCACCATGGCCGTGGTGACCACGAAATGATATTTCAGGTTGGTGATGGGGTCCCTGGACAAAACGCCAACCCCTTCTGTATCCATAAAACGGCCCTGCTCGCAATTTTTGCGGACAGCATCCACATCGCCGTTGGCCACGGCACGGTAGAACAAAAACTCCTCGCCGGGTTCACGGTGCTCCATCTCATCGATGTCATCGTTGGCCTCGATTACAAGCCATTCATCTTTGTAGCTCATTGCCGCATCTCCTTGAACCGCTTCTTGCTGTTCTGCTTAAAATCCCGCGTTCATGGAATCTTATTATGGTCAAATATACTATAACACAGCAGAGAAAACTTCTCAAGTTCTTAAAGATAGATCTTATCGCCGAATCTTGATTCGGTAAATACCTGAAAGCTGTTATGCGTTCACCAATGGAAGCCCAAAGTTTCTATTCTGTCCAACGGATTAAATCTATTCTTGTAGGATTTTCCAAATCGTTCGACAAATCGTTGACATTTGCGTTTTTCAGTGATACCCTGTTCCACAACAAAGCCGCTTTACTCAATGAAAGCTACTACATAACTTTGTTTGTCCGCTCCGCAGCTTCACCAAACCATTTTGCCGCCATCCACCCACGACAAAATCTTTTGGTGCTGTGGAGCCTTTTTCTTTTCGAGAGACTTGCAGCCGGGTAACCGGTTTGCAATTCTTCATACGCACCTTGACAACCGCATCAGCCGTCCGGACTGGATACAGCGCCATGACTCCGCAGAAATGTGGGTGAGCCTGACAACGCCGCTGCAAAACAGGGGCAGGAACTTGATCCGGGGTGAACGGCGAACAATCACAGACACTTCCGTTCACATTCACACTCCCATGCCCGGTTTTGAAAACCTGTATCCACTTTTGAATCTGAATTTTCAAAACTTACGGAAAAAGCAGAAAGCAAGTATCGACCCGTGGCCACAATTTCACAAATTGAAATTGCGCCGCACGCTCCGGTCGTACTTGTTGGGGAGTGCCTTCCCCAAACCCTGCTCTGCACGCTCCGCGTGATTCCCGGCTGCGCCGTCTTTGTCTACATAGCTCCAAGGAGGAGCTGCCCAAACGACAAGGAGATACAATGACCAAGACAAAAACCTGTCCGAACCAGAACACCATTCAGAAAGACGGCCCGCCGAGGAAAACGCAGTTCATCAAGTTCAGAGTTACCCAAGAAGAAAAGCGAGAACTGGAGATCATGTGCGAGATTCTTCACGTCAACATGTCCACCCTGCTTCGTCGCTGCTTATGCACCAACCCCATCAGGCAAACCATTGTTGTCACCGGCGGCGGAGAAGATGCACTGAAACTTCTCTCCGACCTGCTGGGACAATGCGGCAGGATCGGCAGCAATCTGAACCAGCTTGCCCGCCACTTCAACAGCGGCGGCAAAGATTCAGAACAAATTCGGGCACAGCTTTTGACCGAATTGTCTGCACTCACACTCTTTCGGCTGGACGCCGAGAAAAAGATGGGAGAACTGTATGGCAACCATCAAGCATACAAGCTCGAAGAACTCCGATCTTACGGCACCTGAACACTATCTGACCTTTCAGCACAACGAGTACACCGGTCTCCCCCTTCTGGATGAGAACGGCCGGCCCAAACTGCGGGAGGAGTACTTACTGGATACCCTGGAATGCGGCGGGCAGTCCTTTGCCATGGCCTGCCTGCTGGCAAACCGGAAGTACGGAAAGAACTTCTCTCCCGACGATGTGAAGACCCACCAGTATATCATTAGCTTCGACCCGCGGGACGCTGCGGACAACGGACTGAACCTGGAAAAAGCCCAGGCCCTTGGCCTGCAGTTCTGCAAGGAAAACTTTCCGGGTCATCCCGCCATTGTCTGCTCTCACCCTGACGGGCACAACGGAGCTGGGAATATCCACGTTCACATTGTCATCGGCAGCGTCCGAATACGGACTATCCCGAGGCAGCCCTATATGGAAAAGCCCTGTGACTGGCAGGAAGGCATGAAACATCGCTGCACTGCCGCGATGCTCCGGCACCTGCGGGTCGAGACCATGGAGCTTTGCCAGGAAGCCCGACTCTACCAGATCGACCTGCTGAACGGCACCGGTGAACGGATTACTGAAAAGGAATATTGGGCGCAGCGGCGCGGCCAACGCCGCCTCGACCATGCCAACCAGAAGGCAACCGCTTCCGGTCAGCCTATCCGGCAAACCAAATATGAAACCGAGAAAGCGGCCCTTCGCCGGCAAATCCGTTCTGTTCTGACCAAGGCTACCAGCTTGGAGGAATTTTCCGCCCAGCTTTTGCAGGAGCACGGCGTCACGGTTCGTGAGAGCCGCGGCCGGTTCAGTTACCTCACCGCCGGCCGCACCAAGCCCATCTCCTCCCGCAAGCTGGGCGATGATTTTTCCAAAGATAAAGTTCTGGCTGTTCTCGCAGAGAATGCCGAACGAAAGAAAACCGCCAAACTCTACAGTTCTGATCCTCACCCCGACCGCATCAGCCGCCTGATTGACATTCAGGCCAAGCTAGCCGCAGGCAAGGGCGCAGGCTACGAGCACTGGGCCAAGATTTTCAATCTCAAACAGCTGGCAAAGTCCATGGTTCTTTTCACCCGGTACAACTTGAACAGCGAGGAAGAACTGGATACTCGCGTCAAAGAACTGGCAGAAAAGTATGGCGAGGCCCACAAGGTGGTGAAAGACCTGGAGAACCGTATCAAAGCCAACCAGGAACTAAGCCGCCATGTTTTGGCCTATGTCCAGAACAAGAAGCTTGCCCAGCAAATCAAGACAGCAAAGAACCCGGAAGTCTTTCGGGAACAGCACCGTGCCGAACTGACAGCTTACCAGGCGGCAGCCGCCTATTTCAAGGCTCAGAAGATAACGAAACTGCCCAGCCTGAAACAGCTGGAAACGGAACGTGAACAGCTGATCTCGGAAAAAGCCCGGTTCTATGAGGCGTACCGTGAAGCAAAAAAGGCATGGATAGAACTCAGCACCGCACAGCAAAATCTGGCGTCCATGCTTCGGCAGTACGAACGCCACCAGATACAGGAAGGAGGGTTGCATGACACAGACATTGCGCATTGACCCCGAATTCAAGGCACAGATTCCGCCCCTGACCCAGGAGGAACGAAGGCAACTGGAAGAAAACATTTTGGCAGAAGGGGAGCTGCTGGCCCCGATCCTTGTTTGGAACGGCACCATTGTGGACGGGCACAACCGCTATGAAATTCTGCAAAGCCATCCAGAAATTCCGTGCAGCGTTCGGGACTTGGAGCTGGAAACGCGGGAGGAAGTTCTCGTCTGGATTTGCAAACATCAACTTGGCCGCCGGAACCTGACGCCCGAACAGAAAAAGTTTCTGATGGGCAAGCAGTACGACGCTGAAAAGCAATCCGCTGGATTTCATGGAAACCAGCACACGCGCCCGGTCCCGTCTGCTGGTGCTCAAAATGAACATCAGCAGACCGCTGAGAAAACCTGTGAACGGATCGCGCAGGAGAACCATGTCAGCGCCAGTGCTGTTCGCCGGGCAGCATTGTTCGCCGCAGGCGTGGACCTCGCAGAGGAGTTGTGTCCTGGCATCCGACAGCGGGTTCTTTCCGGCGATTTGAAAGCACCGGATGCACTCTTTGAGCGGCTGGCCAAGGCTAGACCGGAGGATTATGACGCCCTTCTGGAGCAGATCAAGAACCCTCAGTCCAGAGCAAAGCCTGCCGCCAAGCAGAAATTGTTTCAAACGGAGAAAAGTTCATCAAGCGAGCCGATGTTGGCACCACACCAAGGCGAGAGCAAGCTGGTCCCTGAGGAGGCATCTTCCCTTTACAGCCAGCTGGCCGATGCCTCAACGGCCATGCAGGAACGTTGGGGCACCATCTTCAAGCAAATGCCCACACTGCTGACTGACTCAGAACAGAGAAAAGCCGTTCAGGTTATTCTGGAAAAGCATCTTGCGTATCTGGCGGCGTTAGGTTTTGATCTGTCGGGTATGACGGAATCAAAACGTGAACAATCTGCCTAGCTTTTCTTCCAGCCCACTCTGGCAGGATGAGATCAGGGCAGGCTGATGCGCCCGGATTACGCCCGCTCATAAAAAAGAGCGGGAAGTGAAAATCTTCCGCCCTACGCGCCCGCCTGCAAAAAGGCATCTCATCTTTTGATGTAATAACGTTATTTTTATAAGATTTTGCTTTTTGCTTTGCCGCCCTATCATCCGCCCAGGAGGGCGGTTCCGGGTACGTCTGGGCGGGTAGGGCGGATCGGGCGGGTATTTTTGCATTCCTGCTTGTAATTTTTCCAGCTTCCAAAGGATGGGGGCTGGATTTTTCACACTTGGGATTCCAAAATCCCGTATCAACTGGGTGTGTGGACCGGAACAGGAGGTGTCGTTGAACAAAAAGAAAAAAGCTGTAAACCACTCTTGCTACCCGGATGAAGTCATTGAGCGGCTGGCCCGATGTTTCTATCCAGCGATTCTGGAAAGCTTCAGCAATGAGGAGGACCAGAAAGCCTTTGCCGCATGGCAGGCAGAGCAGGCCCGCTGTTCGGCAAAAGAAAAGCAGGACGTTCCCGACGGGAAACGCCCTGCCATCCATAGACGCTTTTTTCAAGTTGGGTGCGTCCTTCGGGGCGCACCCTTTTTCTTTTATAGTCAAGATGGAACGAATCAGGCTAAGCGAGCTCTCAATTTCTGGCAATGTTCTTGGCGAAGCTCTCTCTGAGAGGTGCCCTGATTCAGCTTCCCGAATAAAACCAAAAATCCGAACCCTTCTCCCACAGGAAAAAGGTTCGGATTTTCTTGATTTGGTGCACCTCCAGGGACTCGAACCCACGGCCCACTGGTTAAGAGAGCACGCCGCCGGTTCGTCTCAATTTATGGAAGTTTCGAGTCATCGTATTTTTTAATCAAAACAACGTGATTCTTCACCCGGTAATTTCTGCATTCTTTGTCGGATTTTGCACCGAGAAGTACCCTCTGCACGGTTTGAAACCGTGCAAAATCCGTGCAGAAACCGTGCACTTACTCTCCGACAAATAAAATCACCCTCTTCCCCACCGGCTTGACGGCATTGGTTTGAGTGGCCGCACCCCGCTTTGTACCCGAACAAACAAAAATACAGAAGCCGCACGTCCTGTCAACGCGCGGCTTCTGTGTTAAAAAAAGGGGATTGATATGGTTCTAGCGGTGGTTCTCAAGCCTCCGGCATCTGATACTCGTGGGTCTGCATATACTCTTCTACCTGATCCAAGGTGGGCATGGCATCGGAGCAACTATGACCGGTAATGGTGATTGAAGCAGCTGCTGCAGCATACTTCAGTGCTTCTTCCAGACTCTTCCCACGTATCAACGCATTGTTGAAAGAGCCGGAGTAGGAGTCTCCCGCACCAAAACTCTTGAGCACCTTTGTTGGATAGATACCGCCCATGGTGCGACCCTCGGCGGTATAGAGATGAGAGCCTTTTTTGCCCTGCTTGATGGAGACAAGGCTTACGCCCTTTTCCAGCAACCAGTGAGCACTCCGGTCGTCATCATGGTTGCCCGGGTGGAAAAGTTCTTCCATCTTATCAAACTCTTCCCGGGTTCCCAGCGCCATATCAGCCTGCTGGGCGGCGAGGGTAAAATAGATACTGGTCTCGTCGTCATTGTCCCAGGTTCCGTCACGGTAGTCGAGGTCAAAGGCAACAACCACACCGTTCCGCTTTGCCATGGCGATGGCGAGGAACACAGCCTCCCGCGCCGGAGAATGGGAGAGAGATGTACCTGAGATGAGCAGCAGCTTGTGGCTGGCGATATAGCTCTCTTCCAGCTGAGCACAGTCGATGTGAAGGTCGGCGCAGTCGGTGCGGTACATGAAACAGTTGCACGAACCCTCTTTGATCTCACCCATGGTCACACCGGAACGGATGCCAGAGGCGGCTGTCTCGATGTGGGAGGTATCCACCCCCTGGTCAGCCAGATATCTGACGATGAAGCGTCCGAACTGGTCATCGGACACCTTGCCAATGTAGCCAACTTTCAGACCCAGACGTGCCATGGCGACAGCGGTGTTGGCGGGAGAGCCGCCCACATATTTGGAGAAGGTCTTTGCTGCCTCCATGGGGCCGATCTCATTGGCATAGAGATCGATGGTGGCGCGGCCAAAGGCTACCACATCATTGGGCTTCTGAAGATCAAATTTCAGCATAGCGGCCCTCCCTTATGCATCCTCATGCTCCAGCGTGTCCAGCAGCTCCATGGCTTCCTTCACGGACAGACCATTGTGTACCACCTGTCCCAGAGTCTTGACCAGCGGGGTCACATGGGGGTATTGGAACACGAAGCGTCCGTAAGTCACGCCTGCAGCACCGGCATCCATGACATCACGGGTCATCTGAATGAAATCCTGTGCGGTCTTGCAGCCGTTGCCTCCGGCAATGGCCACCCGGGTGGGGGCAGCCTGCACCACCCGGGCAAAGCTCTCGGAGTCGCCGGTGTAGGTTGTCTTTACCAGATCCACCCCCAGCTCTGCAGCAGTGCGGGCAGCGTACATCACGTTCTCCACGCTGCGCTGGTCGTCCCCGGTGATATGGTTGCCGCGGGGATAGATATGGCTGATGAGGGGCATCCCGTTGCGGTGAGCTTCCTCGCTGATGCGGCCCAGCATGGCGATCTGCTGCTCCTGATTGTCACCGCCCAGGATGCAGCCCACCGACACGGCATCGGCACCCATAGCAATGGCTTCTTCCACACTGGCCACCTGCACATCGCTCTCGTAATGGTAGACGCCAAAGGTGGTCAACTTGAGCACAAGACAGGTCTTGCCTGCGTAGGGAGCAAAGCAGTGTTCTGCAATGCCCTTATGCATGGTGATGGCATTCGGACCGCCGGCCACCATCTTAGCAATGGTATCATCGATGGTATCCAGACCTTTCATCACACCACGGCCCATGGCATGGTCTACAGTCAGGCCGAAGTACTTACCGTCCTCGGTGGGCATCAGGCGCTTGAGACGAATTTCTTTTCCAATCATAATGCTGTTACCTCGTTGCTGCTGTTTATGCAAGCAGGTTCACAAAGAAGTTGATGTACTGCGGGCAGAGGGTGGTGACCAGGATGGCGATCAGTCCCACGCCCATAAAGGGGATAGCTTCCTTGACTGTTTCTCCAAATGTGGAGTGGGCGATCTTGGTGGAAACGAAGATACCGACAGCAAAGGGAGGAGTCAGGAAGCCAACGCACATATTGACCAGCATGATGGCACCGAAGTGGACGGTGCTGATGCCGTAAGTCTGCGCCACGGGCAGCAACAGCGGGGTCATGATGAGGATGGTGGCGTTAATGTCCATGAATGTGCCCATGAAGATGAACAGGATGTTGATCATCAGCAGGAAGCCCCCGCGGCTGGAGATGTTGGCCGTGATCAGGTTGGACAGGAAGGAGGAGATACCGGCCAGCGTCATGACCTTGCCGGCCACAGCGGAGAAGGCGTTCAGCAGACCGATAACGGCAGTGGACGCACCGGCGATGGCGCAGCAGCGCCAGAAGGTGATCTGGATCTTCTTTTTGTTGATGATTTTCAGAACAGCGAAATAGAGGATACCGTAGACGCAGCTCACAGCGCCTGCCTCCGTAACGGTGCAGAAGCCGCCGTAGATAGCGCCATAGATGATGATGGGCATCAGCAGGGCCGGGATAGCGTAGAATGTAGATTTGCCGATCTGACGGGCCTTTTCACTGAACGCCACATTGACCTTTTCCGGCTTGACCTGATGACGGCCGATGCGGAAGTAGTTAATGACGAAGTAGCCCACTGCAAAAACGAAGGCAGGGCCGATGGTAGACATCCAGATTTCAGAGATCTTGCCGCCGGAGGCCAGAGCGTACATGATGCCGGGGACACTCGGGGGAATGAGAATGCCCAGAAAGCAGGTAGCCGCCAGCAAAGCGGAGTTATAAGCCTTGGGGTAGCCCTCTTTTTCCAGCTCGGGCACCATCATCTTGCCGATGGCGGAGATGGTAGCCATGGCCGAGCCAGTCAGAACGCCGAAGGCCATGCAGGCGCAGATGGTGATGACGCCGGTGGCGCCGCGGATACGACCCACAAAAGATTTGATCCAGTCGATCAGCATCTTGGAGATGCCGCTGTACTCCATGATGACACCGGCGAAGATGTAGAACGGGATGGCCAGCAGAGCAAAGCTGTCCAGACCGGAGAACGCGAACTGGGGCACAGTGACCAGATTGTAGCCGCCAAAAGCCAGCACCAGTAGAGAGGATGCGCCCAGTGCAAAGGAGACCGGCATCTTGAACAGGACGGCCACCACCATGAAGGAGATCAGGAAGATAAGCAAAGCTTGAAGCGCTGTCATAATTTCACCCTCTTTCTCAGTTGTCCGCCTCGGCGGCAGACTTCTTATCGCCGCCCAGCAGGCAGGCTGCAAGCATGTACACCTCGTGCAGGGCCGCCAGCACGATGCCTACAAACACCGGCAGGTAGACCCAGCCCATGGGGATGCGCATGGTGGGCGAAGTCTGGGTGGTACCGAAAATCTTCATCATATAGTCGAAGAAGAGCTTGGCAAAGACGACCAGGAATGCAAAAGTGGAAACGATGGCTGCGACTTCCAGCGCCTTGAGCCACTTTTCGCGGGCCGGGCCCTTGATCTTCATAAGCCCCTGCTTGAGCACATCGATCTCGGTGTGGCTGTTGTCGCAGATGGCGTAGGCTGAGCCGATGTAGGTCAGCCAGATGAAGAGATAGCGGGTGAACTCTTCCGCCCACGCGGCAGAGATAAACAGGAAATACCGGCAAACCACCTCGATGAAGATGGCCGCGACCAGCAGAATTGTGATAAGAGCCAGCAGGAAGGTCTCGATGCCCAACAGTCTGTCGTTGACCTTCTTCAAGCCCTGCAGCGTTTTGTTATTGCTCTTCACAGCATTTTTTATAAACGCAGACGAACCACCTGCCTGAGATCTTTCAGTGCAAGTGGTTCGTCTGGTTTTGTGGTTATTCAGCCTTTACGGATAGTTTGATCAGTGGGAAGCCACATAATCCATCGCAAGAACCGCTGCCAATGCCGGGATCTCGTTTGCTTCGTCCTCAATATCAAAAACATAGGTTCCGGTAAGAGCCAGTCTCTTTTTCTTGACCGTAACGATTGTCTTCTTGTCCGAAAGAATCGAGTATTTATGGTCGGAAATATCACCTTTTACTTTCCAGTCATACCCAGTAATGTGGTATTTTGCGCCTAAGAGAGATATTTCCTTTACGATTTCTCCCCTGCGCTCTCCACCAATCACCAGATAGAACTTCGTCTTTAGTGTAACCAGCTTCTCTTCGATTCGTGCAACTTCATTTCCGTTCATATCCTTGATGTAGAGTTTACCGGTATCGATAAATTCACCAATTACCTGATATTTATCCTTTCCGTTCTCATCCTGAACCCGAAAACTATCCCGAATAGAAAACTTTTTCTCCTTCATGGTAAGCTTCATATCTGTTACCTCCTATCTTCCCGATTGCTTTAAATCAACCCACCGCAAAGACTAATAATGAACTTGATAAACCAAACGAACAGGTTCCACAAAAACCGTGTAAACCAGCCGCCAAAACGAGCTGCCAAATCACCAATCATCGTCACAGCTTTCTCAACGCCGCCCATCTCACCAGTCACATAGGTCTTGTTAATCTGCCAGTAGGGTCTAAAGCTAAAGTAGACTACAGCTGCATCAATTGCCAAAAGTGCCAAGCCAACGGGGAAGAAGATAGCCGTTAAAAGCAGACCATAGAGCGTAAGCGACTTAATGCTCTCTATATTCCAGCTGTCCCATTCTTTTTTGCCATAATACTGAGCATTTTCCAAGCGTTTCTGAGTGTATTCATCACTATAGATTTCCGCAGCCTTTGTGCAAAGCTTCAGGCACTTCTGATAAGATTCCTTATCCGCAATAAACGAAGCATCATGTGCCTGATCGTAATAGAAAAATCCATTGGAATAGGAATCAATGTCGTACGCAACATTCTTTTTAAAGCCATCATCCTGAGGATGCGCAGCAATATAGGAATCGATTTCCTGGAACGCCAGATCCTCATCGCCCTTCTGAAGGTGGAGGTAAACCTGCTCCGAGTGACCGATGGAATTATCCGGTGCCATCTCCAGTAACTTATTCACACGCTTCTGAGCATCATCAAAATCTCTCGTACCAACACTTGCAATACGTGCACCCAGCCAGTACAGATTCAGGTCATCAGTATAAATCGTTGTGCCTGCATCAATCACATCCAGTGCCTTCGGATAATTCTGCATATCATAGTGGCAGCGTGCCAGCAGATCATAAGCCGATGGATCATTAACCTTACCGTCGATTGCTTCCTGCGCACACTGTGCAGCCATCTTGATATTACCCTTGCGGTAGTACTGACGTGCCTGATCCAGCAGGCTCTTCATCTTGGACTCAGTCTCATCCTTGATTCGACCAGCCTTATATGCCTTGTCAAGATCCTCGTCATACAGCTTCCTTCTTGTTGCCTTGACAAGATAGCGGAATCCATCCTCCACCTTAGAAAGGATATCCGTAATTAGCAGAAGCTGCTCCTTGTCGTTGCAGGCACTCTGGCGCTTTGTCCACAAACGCTGAATCTCTTTTAGCTTTGTCTTAATCGTTGCTTCATCCCAAGAACGATCCAGTTCCAATTCTTTATACAGGTCATATGTTACTTCCATGATATTTTTCCTCACTCTCCACTGATGTCCAACTTGCTAATTCTTGCCGCATTCTGTTTTACTTCTTCTTCCGAAAGGTTGGACACACGATCAATCTTCATCTCTCCAAGGTCACAATGACGATCCATGTCCACCACTCGGACATGAATAATCGAGTTTTCATCGCAAGAAATCGTTACTTCCAGCGGAACCAGCTGTTCTCTCGGAGCAATCTCGATTTCAGCTGTTCCAATCACCGTCACATAGCGCAGATCTTCTTCCTCGCCCTGTGTGACCTCCAGCGACAAACTCTCCTGATACGGGATTGCAGTCTGGTAATAATTTTTCTTTTCTGCCGGAACCTGCACATTTTTAGGAAGGATCACAGAATTCATCTGCTCTCCATTTTCATCCAAAACGACCACACCAATACCATGTGAGGTCACATCTGTAAACGAATACTTTTTGGTCGTTTCAGGAACATCCGCCACCAGCACCTTATCTTCTGTATGTCCGCTCTCCTTGGCTTTTTCCTGCTGATTTTTCAAAAGATCCAGCACATGATAAGCTGCTCCGATTGCAACAGCTTCATCCGGATGCACTTCAGAAGACGGTGTGATTCCCGTTTCTTCCTTAATAAAGTCCTGAACAATCGGCATTCTCGTTGAACCGCCAACTAAGAGGATTTTGTCAAGATCAGAATATTCCAATCCAGCTTCATCGCAGGCATTTTCCATGCTGCTCACGGTTTTATACAGCAGTGGCTCGACCAAATCCAGGAAATCTTCTCTTGTGATCGTATACTTAAAAGGTCTTCCTGCCACATTCAGAATGATATTGGTCTTGTCTTTAGCAGACAAAGATTTTTTTGCAGCTTCCGCTTTTAGCTGCAAGTCCTGCCTTGCAGTAAGGTCCGCATCAATGTTGATTCCATCTTCTGCTGCCGCTTTTGTGACAGCCTCAATAATTTTATTATCAAAATCATAGCCGCCAAGTTTTCTGTCACCTGCGGTGCCAAGGACAGTAATGTTATCTGCCGTAAAACGCATAACGGTAACATCGAATGTGCCGCCGCCAAGGTCATACACCATGACCGTCTGCTCTTTGTCCGTACCCTTTGAGATACCGAATGAAAGAGCTGCCGCAGTAGGCTCGTTAATGATACCAATGACATTCAGACCCGCAATCTGTCCAGCATCCATCGTTGATTTCCGCTGTGCTTCATTAAAGTATGCCGGAACAGTAACCACTGCACCATCTACTTTATCTCCCAAATAGCTCTCTGCATCGGATTTCATCTTTGCCAAAATGATTGCAGAGACTGCCTCCGGAGAATATTTTTCACCGTCCTGCGTTGTGAAAAAATAATCTCGTTCGCCCATATGCCTTTTTACGAACTGCTCAAAATTCTGCGGATCAAAAAGGCTCTGTGCTTTTGCCTCCTTGCCCACAATGGTCGAGCCATCTTCAAACAGCACGGTCGACGGTGTAATTGCATCACCCTCGCTGTTTGGAATGATTTCAGGCAAACCATTATCGTTTATGTACGCCATACACGAAAATGTTGTGCCAAGGTCAATACCAATGTATTTCCCCATGTTTCATAGTCCTCCTCTTATGAAAATAGTTTTTGGAAAAAGCCGACCTTCTTTTTGGGTTTCTCATCTTCTACAACGGAAACCTCCAGCGTCCGGCTGATTCGACCAGATTCGTTACGTATCGTAACCTGTGCATACCCCGTTTTTTTTGCGTAAAGAGTTTCGTTTACAACATTTACCACATCGTAATCCGAAGATTTCATCAAAAGTTTTTGATCAATACAGTCTCTTGGTTCAAATTGATATTCAATTCTGATTTCCTGCATCGGTTTCATACTAAGGACACTTTCTGGCACATTCAAGATGGTCAGTTCTTCCATGTATGGTTTCACTGTGCAAATACACTGTGCCGAAACATTCTCTGCAGTGCAGATGACTCTGCACTCGCCAGCGCCGACAGCTGTGACGCAACCATTTTGATCAACAGAAAGGATCTCCTTATTACTGCTTTCCCACAATATTTTTTCCGCATTATCCGCATCTGTGGGAAAGTAATCCAACTCAATCTGTTTCTGGTCTCCGACACCAAGTAGCAGATGATTTTCAGATAGAACCAGATTCGTAATTCGATTTCGCTGAATAACACGAATTTCTTTTGTAAAAAATGGTCTTCCACTGCCTTGCCTGTATACTTCAAGTGTACTTGTGCCCTCCTTCAGGCCGTACACATTAAAGCCATTACAAGATGCCGTTTCTTGGTTCTGCATTTTACAGACAAGTCCCGGTAGCTGGGCGGTTTCCGGTTCGATTGAAAAATCAAGTCGGATGCTTCTGCCTACCTCGACCTCATTTCCAACGATCACACTTACAACCGGAACCGTGCTTCTGATTTTCTCCAGCTCATGGGTAATTTTTCCGCCTCCGTGAATGCTCTGTACACAATTCCTAAAAGCAGTTGTCAGCGGCATCTGTAAAAGACATTCAAAGAGCGTCCCGAAGAAATCTTCTTTGCTTGTTCTTAAAAACCAGCCTTTATCTGTCACCTTTAGAACTCCAGAACCACCATCTATAATCAATATATACGCCGGTTTTTCTGTTCTGATTTTTCTCAGACATTCGCAACCGCTGTCATAATCCTCCGCAAGAAGAACCAAAACTGAAGTTGGCGTTTCCTCGTATGCCAACTTTGTCCCCAATATTTGAGCTCTTACGGAGCAGAACAAATTATTGACATCCAGTGCCAGAATGTCCTCCAGAAGTGACTGAAACGCTGATGGGACATAAAAGTAGGCATCGATGATGGATTTATGATACGAAGTAAGGCCGCTTTTCTTAATCAGTTGATTCAGACACTTCATTCGATTTTGTAGCGGGTCCGAAACCTCAAAATTGTGTTTTCGGAATCCGATGCAGTGTGGAGCATTTTCACACTGTTTCTCCAAAATGGCCGCATCAAAATCCGTTCCTACAAAAATAAGCTGAAAATCATCGTTCAGTTCATCGTAAATGACATCCAGAATTTCATCGTCCCATTTCCAAAGGTCTTCATCCGAGTACTGAATTAAGCGGCTGTACTCAGACGGCGGTTTACCGTTCAGCAAAACGCTTACATTGGGTCTGTAAGGATCATATTGAATTTCCACAAGACTTGGCATTTGATCACCTTCCCACCAAAGCATTGATTTTTAGTGCCACAAGAACGAGTTATCTCTCCCAATCATCGCGCGTCCGCTCGCGTTCCCATCCGCTATCGGAGCTATCGTTTTTATTGTCAAATTTTCGGTTTTTTGCATCCTCTGCCTGTTCCTCCATCGAAGGTGCGTCTACCTTCAAATCATTGAGAAAACTATTGCGCCTTGATGCAAAACTGTCCTTTGCAGGTTCTTCTTTAGACTCCTCCGCTTTATCTGGTTCCTCTGCAGATTCTTTCTTTGCAAAAAGACTCTTGATTTTATCCAGAAAACTTGTTTTTTCTTCTCCCGACTTTTCTTCGGTGTTTTCATTTCCGCCGTCTTTGGCTTCTTTACCACGTTCGCTCTGATCCATTTTTCCGTCAAAATCATCATAGTTTTCGGCGATATCCTGACTCTCATTGGTCTCCGAATTTTCCGGAACTTCGCTCACCTCTTTGGATTCGCTCGTTTCACTGAAGTTTCCAAATGACATATTTATTCCTCCTGATGTTCGATTTCAAAAATTCGATACATCATCCTGCAAAGCATAGTTATTCTGCTGTTGCGATAGAGCTTTATTTTTCCGCTGTTTCCAGCCACTTCAAGCAAAAGCAAGATAACTTCTGCCTTTGCCTTATCGGAACCCATGACCAGGTAGAGATTAAGTGCGTTAAAAAACCGCTCGAACCAGCTTCCCGTTCCTTTTTCATATCTCTGAACAAGAGCCGCAAATTCATTGGATTCTGCCTCATATTTTGAAAATTCGTTGTAGGTCGGAATGCCATCCAGCGGAATGACCTGAAAAAGGCCCTCGCATCCAATAAGCTCCATCAGCAGTTGGCCAATCACCTTTCTGCTTCGGTTCTGTGTCTCGAATAGCCGTTTATTATATCCGGAAACGATCTCGTCCATTTCACGCTTTTTGTCTGCTGTAAGCCCAGAATTTTTGATGACGCTCCTTAGCTTCATGGGGGAGAATCGACTAGCCTTGTATTGTTCCAGCAACATTGTCACAATCTCTCCACGGAATACCCGGAGCAACGACTGATCTGTGTATTCTACCTCTGTGTTATACCGGTCATCCCACTTATCGACTTTCATCAGAACTGGGGATAGCCACCCCTTTTGGAACACAGCTGCAACGCCAACATTCAGCCTGGAAAGCTCATCGGTCTGTTCCTCACTCAATGCCAATGCACTCCCCAATTCTTCACATGCATCTTTTGCTGGCGTATTCATAATGATTTTTGTTGCCGTATTCTCGATAGCAGAGCTATCCACAGCCATCGGAGACTGGTCGATAATGATGAACCCTTCTCCATAGGTACGCATCTCCTTGATGGAGTTGCTAATCATCTCCACCGATTTGCCCACCATATTGGCACCCTCCTGATTTTGATCCTTTGAGGTTCGTTTCAAGAGGTTATGCGCTTCCTCCAATACAGTAACGTGCTTTAGCTCAGAATTCAGCGCTAATTTCGGATTCGCCTTTCTCTGCGACTTGCGGTACTCGTTCAGCTTCATAATGAGCACGCCCATCATCAGTGCTATTGCCTCATCAGAACCTAATTCGCTCAAATCAATTACAACATTGGAGTCAAACAACAGTGAATCATCAACGCCTTCGCTGTTCTTGAAAATCAGCCCATTGATACCGACCGTCATGGACTGCACTCGTGTCACAAGTGCACCTTTGTAGTCACCTTTGGAATCGGCTGAATAATCCGAAGTGTTGATAATTTCCGGCAGGAGCTTCAGCACATCAGCAAAAACCGGATATTTATGATCACTGATACCCGGTATCCACACAGAGTTCTGCACATCCCAACCACAGCGGACATAAGCATCATTCACAGCTTGTTTCAGAATAGCCGGCATTGCTGCGTAAAGCGGCCACGATGCATTAAAAATCTGCAGAAGCTGTTCAATATGCGACAGTATATGTATATTCTCCGGAAATTGGAAGGGATTGATCTTCAAAATACGGTAAGCGTTAGGATCCGTTGTAAAGATTTTAATACCCTTGAGTCCACCGAATACCTGCTTATACTCGCCCTTTGCCGGCTCAATCACCATCAGCTTGACATTATTATGCAGCACCTGTTCCAGAAGCTGATATGTCGCATACGATTTACCAGAGCCGGAGGACCCCGTAATAAAGCAGTGAGAGGCCAACAGGTCAAGATCCATCTTTACACGAGTGTTTTCAACCACTCCCATATGATAGATGCTTCCGAATTCGATGCTTCGTCCGGGTTTTCGGTTTTCATATACGACTGTGCGCCCAAACTCCGCCATTTCCACGACTGCAAGACCGGAGACAGATTTCTTTGGGAAACCCATTACCATCGGCAGCTCATTGCCACTGACAAGATTTGTCGGCGTAACGAGCTGTTTAGAATATCCACCTTCAAACGCAGGTATTTCCGCCTGCGGATGCGAAAAGTGCAGAACATAATCCAGAATTCGGTTAATGGACTCCGCCTGGTTCAGAGACCATACATTCAGATGTGCACTTTCAACATTGGAGTTATCACCCGTCATAAGCGCCTTGTAGACGTTGCCTGCCAATGCAGTGGTATGAATGTCTTTCGACATAAAATACCCACAAAATTCCCACATTCCAAACGATTCACAAAGTTTGAATCGTTCAAGCTCAGCCTGCGCCCGTTTCATCAGAGTTTCAACACCCTTATTTTCATAGGTCAGGGTAATTGTTTTAGACGACCCCGTCGTCGTCGTTGTTCCACTGGTTCTCCCATCCGTTGTGCTTGAACCCTGACTGTCCGAGAAAGACTGTGTGAACGAGCTGCCCGACGTGTAAGAGTCGAACGAGCCATTCGACCATCCGCTGTTGCTGCCAAAGCCTGCATTCCAGCCGCTTGAGCTTCCTTCATCCGATTGGCTCGAACTGGTACCGAAGTTAGAGCTGGTACCTCCACTGGTGCTGGCATTTGTTCCGCTAGAGTGAGAGCTGCTGGTCGTATTGGAGTTACTCACGCTCCGGTTTACGGATTTTGAAAAGCTGGACGAGATGCTCTCGTTCACGGCAGAGCTTTCGTTCTCACCGTAGGCAAGGGACATCTTTGCATGAGGAGATAAAGCTGAACACAGCTCCTCATAGCCATGCTTGCGCTGCTCGGTGACAGCTTTATCCAATGGTGTTGCCAGACAAACTGCAGCATATGTCTTTCCGCTCATGGTGTCTATAAATTTTTCGATTCCCTGAACGAAGGACTCTGTGTCGAAGTTTTCCTCTCTCATCGAAGGAACAACGGAAACAGAAGAAAGACTTTTAATTCCAGACTTTTTTATCTCCTCTATCATTTTTTCAGTTTCGCTGACAGAGAGAGTACAGTAGCTAATACCTGGGAAGTTACCTTTCAGCGTTGACTCCAGCACATCCCCAGCGATTGCTGCATTCAGTACGGACCTCGTCCCAATAAAGAATCGGACAGCATCCCCGTCACTTTGGATCAGCAATGCAACTGCGCTGTTCAAGCTATGCAAAGCAGAATACACGCTTTTTAGTTTGTCCGTGAATTTTTCTTTTTGATCATACACTATCTTTGTTATTTCGAGTAAACGCAGCTTCGTGGTATCCATCAAAGCTCTTGTCCCCGGCACGATCGGAGCAGCCGAAAAAGACTCCAGATAAGTTCTGTTCAAATAAACATCTGCCACCTGAAAGCCCCGGGCAAGCTGTAGTTCTGTGTTCACCCGCTTCTCCGACTGGTTCCAAGCCTCCTCGTACTGAGAGTATCTTTTTTGCTCCGCCATACATATGCTCCATTTCCTTGTCAACATCAGGAATCTCCCCTAAGCGCTCCTATCGTAAACTTTCATATAATGTTGACAGAATGATTCTGTATATTTCAATAATTTATTACATTTTACCACATTGGTTCTGTACTATCAAGCAATTCTTTGTTGAATTAAGGTTTTCAATCTGGAACATCTAGGGACAATTACCTGTATGCTTTCTAATGAGGTGAAAAATGTGGACTATGCAAGCTTCCTTCGGCAACGAATCACAGAACTTCGCATGAAACGCAATGTTTCAGAGTATCAGATGAGCCTAGAGCTAGGACAAAACAAAAATTATATTCAAGGAATAAGCTCCGGAAAAGCACTTCCATCCATGACGCAATTCTTTAATATATGTGATTACTTTTGCATCACTCCAGAGCAATTCTTTAGCGACCACGATCGACCAGAGCTAATCGATGCCATCTCAGAGGGAATACAAGAGCTTTCCGAAGCAGATTTGGAGCTTTTGCTTTTCTTCATTCACAGATTGCAGAAAAATATATAAATACAATATCGGTCTTTCCATTTACTTGAAATTCTCGTACTTTGCAAATAAGTCTTACTTCTACCACTTTATCGTGATAAATTTTGCAAAACCATCTTGACGCTCCCTGCGAACCATGATATCCTCTGTCACAAATCCCACTGATTTTGTGGATTGCTCTGACACCATCCACAAGATGTGGTCATGTTCATTTTGAACACTGCCACAGAAAGTGGTGGTTATCATCGTGAGACCCACCACTTCAGTGAGGAAAAGTCCGCGAAAGAACTTACCGCCTCGCAACACACCCGATTCATTTTGCCGCCGATTCACCCGACAAAATCCATCGCTATGCTGCATGGGCGGTATTTTTCTTTACGGGAGCTGTTCCTTGAAAATTTCATGAGCCGACCGGACGTGATACCGACTTTCCGTCAACGCCGCTGCAAAACAGGGGCAGGAACTTCGTTCGGAGCAAACGGCGATCAACATACACGAGCAGCGGAACTCTCTACTTATTTTTGCGTCTTAACAATTCGGAAACATTTGTTGATGAAGCGTTTTGAGCGCAGCGGTAGAGGGCAAGAACCGTCCCGTGGCCACAAATTTTCAATTCTTGAAAATTTTGTGTTCCACCGGGACTTCACTTTTCAAACTCTTGCAAGTTTTCAAAGTGATCTTGTTGGGGCGTGCCTGCCCCAAACCCTGCTCATAGTTCGCGCCCTGCAGCGCGAACAGCAACGGCGTGTTGTGCTTTACATAACTTCACCGAGGAGTTATCGAACAGACAGGAGGTACAATGACCAAAACGAATGTTCAACTGACCCCTAGCAATTCCCAGCACCACGACACGCCGAACAGCAAAACAAGAATAGAGTAGACCGTTCTTCTTTCACACATCCCTCAAATAATTTTTCTGAATCCGCTTGACGAATATTACGCTTAGTGATATACTTATTACAGTAACCGTAATAAGGAGGTCAAACCATGCGAGATAATACAAAAGGTGGTGCGCTTACAGAAGTCACCTTTTATATTTTGCTCTCTCTTTATACGCCAAAACACGGATACGCCGTCATGCAATTTATTGAAGAAAAAACAGGCGGACGGCTTTCATTAGGTGCAGGTACTTTATATGGAGCATTGAATTCTTTGCAGGACAAGAAATGGATCGAACCTTGCGGAGATTGTGATGGAAGAAAAAAAGAATACCGTATTACGATGCATGGGAAGGAAGTCGCAGAAAAAGAACTCACAAGACTAAATGAGCTTGTAAGCATCGCGAGTGAAATTATTGGAGAGGTACAGTATGAGTAAAAAATGCTATCGCTTCTTTGGTGGATTGCTAAATGCACAGGCAAACTGGTTAAATCAAATGTCTCAAAAAGGCTATCGACTTGTCCGGACAGGAAGAATGCTCTATGAATTCGAAAAATGTAATCCCGACGAAGTGACCTATTGTGTAGAGTTTATCGGAGAAAAATCAAAAGATAACGCAACAGACTATGCTAACTTTTTGGAGGATATGGGTTACAAGGTATTTTTCAAGAATATCAATCTAAACTATTCTGTCGGAAAAGTTCGATTGCGTCCATGGGCGGAAATGGGCGGTTATATTGCAACAAACGCAACAACTTTTAACCGAGAACTATTGATTGTAGAAAAAGCAAACGACGGAAAGCCTTTTGAACTCCACACCTCCTATGCCGATAAAGAAAAATACTACCGCAACTTGCGTAACCCATGGCTATTCCTACTACTCCTGTTTGCACTGTTTGCCCTTATCAAACATTCTCTCGCCTTGGGTATTTTTTCATTGATTTCTGCAATTCCCAGCATTCTGTACCAGATCCAAATTATAGTTGTCCGACAAAAAGCCAAAACGTGGGAATAAATAACAATCAAGAGGGCGACAACTTTTGTTGTCGCCCTCTTGATTGTTATTTATAGAAATACAAAAAAGATTGCTCAACAGCTTTTGAGGAACAGCATCGTGCAGAGCTGACAGCATACCGGGTGGCAGTAGCCTATTTCAAGGCAAATAACCTCACCAAGCTGCCCAGCCCAAAAAAGCTGGAAGCCGAGTATGCGCAGCTGGCATCCGAAAAGGCAAAGTTCTACGAGCAGTACAAGGAAGCCAAGGAAGAACTGCTCAAACTGAAAACCGCAAAGCAGAATGTTGCGTCCTTTTTCCGGGAGGAAGAACCGGCGCAGCAGGAGAGATAAAGGAGTGTGCGTATGATCAATCTGAAAATCGACCCGGAGTTCCAGAATCAGATCCCGCCGCTGACGGACGATGAGTACAAGCAGCTTGAAGAAAACATCCTCAAGGAAGGCAAGCTGCTCTCTCCTTTGATCGTTTGGGGCAATACCCTTGTTGACGGTCACAATCGCTATGCGATTCTTCAGAAGCACCCCGAAATCTGCTTTTCTACCATGCCGCTCCGCTTTGCGAACCGTGAGGAAGCCCTCGCTTGGATCTGCAAGAATCAGCTGGGGCGGCGCAATTTAACCCCGGAGCAGAAGAAGTTCCTCATTGGAAAGCAGTACAGTGTGGAACATCGAAAGCCCGGTGGAAATGGCAATAACCAGTATACGGCTGCTGCCAAAGAACCTGTTCAGGAGGAATTGTGTCAAATTGACACAATTCCTCCCACCTCTGCGGAAGCGAGCATCCGCAAGCAGATTGCGGAGCGGAACAATGTCAGCGAATCCTACGTTGCCCGGTCTGAAAAGTTCATGCGTGGCGTGGAGATTATGGAACAGATGGTGCCCGGTATGCAGGAGAAAATTCTGTCTGGGCAATTCAAAGTCCGTGATGCTGATATGCACCGCCTCGCCAGAGCTGATTTTCCGAACCGCAAGCAAATCGTGCACGAGATTCTGCACCCAGAAGACCGTTCGGCTCCGCAGTCGAGCTACTCACACTACTCTGGAATCAACTACTCAGCGCTGGAAGTCGCTGTCCGGCGGATTCAGCAGGACTTTGATTTTTTGATGAGATACTTGCCTAAGCTACCGGACGATTCCTACGCCAAAACTGAAACGCTAAAAATCCTCAAGCAGCACAAAGCGTATATGGCACAGTTTGAAGAAATGCTGAACGATAAAGAAATCGCATAACGACAGGCACTTGTAAGCCATCAATGAGCCACCAGCCGCAAGTGCAGGGTGGAAAACTTCCGCGCCCTTGCGCCTGATAAAAATTGGAACTTTGATTTTCTCGCCCGACTTTGCCACGGTAGGACGATCAAAGGAGCGTGCGTTTGAACAAAAAGAAAAAGTCCACAAATACTTCCCCTTATCCCGATGAAGTCATTGACCGTCTGGCGCGGGCATTCTACCCGGCCATCCTTGCCTGCTGGAACAGCGAGGAAGGCCAGATGGAGTTTGCCGCGTGGCAGGCGGAACAAGCTCATCACACCACCAGCAAAGAAAAACAGAGCGTTCCCGACGGGGAACGCCCTGCTGTACATATCGCTGTTGTCTGTGGCTTTTGGCAGGGTGCGTCCTATTCAGGGGCGCACCCTGTTTTTTGTTTTGCCCTTAATCTTCTAGCCCATGGCTTCCAGCCACATTCTTCAAATATTCCTTCGGGTCGCCGTTCAGAATCAAATCCGCATAGCCCAGTGGGTCATTGTAGATAAGGTAGTCCAGTTCCGTCTGCTGCGCCATGGTCACATCCAGTGCATCCTCAACCCCGGTACAGTCAATGGAAATTTTTCTCCCATCCCGGAGCAGCAGTTTCACGCATCCGGTGCCCATGTTGAATTTGCAGGTTCTTTCATCGTACTTCATATTCGTGTCCTTTCTGCCTTACGGCACTCTTACCGTGGTCTGTCGTGCTTTTTTGTGATAAGGTCTAGGACGTTTTTCGATGGAAGCAAGGGATTCATTTTGTTTTCCAAAGAAAACAAAAAATCCGAACCCTTCTCCTATTGGAAAAAAGTTCGGATTTTGTTGTTGTGGTGCACCTCCAGGGACTCGAACCCTGGGCCCACTGATTAAGAGTCAGTTGCTCTACCAACTGAGCTAGAGGTGCATATTGTCAAGATGCGGTTTCTTCATCCTGACAACTATGAGTCGGCGGCTACCTATTTTCACAAGCCGTTTCCAGCTAACTATCTTGGGCACGA
>ENA-UOIV01000248-UOIV01000248.1-human-gut-metagenome-genome-assembly--contig:-C59-NODE-248-length-64297-cov-27.697410_pt1 | contig 64297 bp, 58 predicted proteins | sample MGYA00242333_ERZ723880 | MGnify/ENA metagenome assembly ERZ723880 | reverse complement strand
AGAGCATCAGCTCCGTCAGCGAGGAGCAGTCCATGCCGCAGCCTTCCTCATGCAGGATGTCCATGATGGTCGGATTGGGCGTGGCCTTGACCGCGAAATACTCCTTGAAGCCCTTGTTCCACGCAAATGCCTCACGTACGAGTTTCGCATTGCGCCTGATCCCGCGCTCGTCGTAGAGATGGTACGGCGTCGGGAACCGCTTGTCCAGCTCCAGAAGCTGCTCTTTGGTCACAAACGGTATTTTCTTTTCCACGTTATTCTCCGCCCTTTCCGTCGAAAATTATGGTTATCCGCGTGCCCTTTTCGGGCTCGCTTTCCGCCTTGAGCGAGGCGTGGTGCCAGGCCGCGGCGTGTTTAACTATTGAGAGGCCGAGTCCCGTGCCGCCCGTCTCCTTGGAGCGGCTCTTGTCCACGCGGTAAAACCGCTCGAACACCCGGTCTAGGTGCTCCGGGGCTATGCCTATGCCGTTGTCCTCCACCCGGATGAAGGGGGCCTCGTCCTGCCGTCCCACGGTCACGCGCACGTGGCCGCCGGGGCGGTTGTATTTTATCGCGTTGTCGCAGAGGTTGGTTATCATCTCGTCTATGAGCTGCGCGTAGCCCGTGACCGTCTCCTCCGTGCCCTCGACCTCCACCGCGACGCTGCACGCCGCGGCCTTGTCCATCAGCCGCTCCGCGCAGTGCCTCGCCGCCGAGAGCAGCTCCACCCGCTCCGCCGGGGCCTCCACCGCGCCCTCGTCCAGGCGCGAGAGGTTAATGATGTCGTCGATGAGCGCGATCAGGCGCTGGGCCTCCGTGTAGATCTTCTCCGCCAAAAGAGGAAGGTCCTCGCTTGGAGCGAGGCCCGTCATCATCATCTCCGCGTAGCCGGAGATGGAGGTTATAGGCGTTTTCAGCTCGTGCGAGACGTTGGCCGTGAAGTTCCGGCGCATGTTTTCAGAGATGGATGAGAGTTTCTTTTCCATGTCACGCCTCCGCCATGTAGCCCACGCCGCGCACCGTGCGTATCATCGCCCCGCTCTCGCCCAGCTTCAGGCGCAGGGAGCGGATGTGCACGTCCACCGTGCGGGTCTCCTCGCCGCCGGAATAGCCCCAGACGGCCTCCAGCAGCTCCTCTCGCCTGACCACCGTGCCGGCGCGGCGCATCAGGTATTCAAGCAGGTCGAATTCCTTGGCCGTGAGCTGCACCTCCGTCCCGGCGGCCTCCACCCGGCGGCCCGCCGGATAGAGCACCACGCCGCGCACGGCCAGCTGCTCCCTGGGCTCGCCCCGGCGCAGCAGCGCCCGGACCCGGGCCAGAAATTCCATTATGCCGAAGGGCTTGGCGATGTAGTCGTCCGCGCCGAGGTCAAGGCCGCGGACCTTGTCGAGCTCCGTGCCGAGCGCCGACATTATCATGACAGGGATGCCCGCCGTCTCCGGCGACTCGCGCAGCCGGCGCAGTATCGCCAGCCCGTCCTCGCCCGGAAGCATGATGTCCAGCAGCACCAGCCGGGCCCGCCCGGCGTCCAGCGCCGCGAAAAACTCGCCCGAGGAGGTGAAGCTCTCCGTCTCGTACCCCGCCGAACCGAGCGCGTACGCCACCAGCTCCCTTATGCTCTTGTCGTCCTCGACAACGTATATCATAGCCAAAACCCCACAAAAAACGCACTGATAACAGTATATAATAGCCTTATCCGATTGTCAAAACGCCATATGAGAAAAAATGCTTTTATTCGCGAAGCAAAAATTGTATAATAGGTCAGAGACGGGTCCGGAGCCGAGGGCTTCCGGCAGGGTAGTAACACAGGAGGCGGATATATGGAACAGAGAGAACTTATAGAGAAATATGTTTCCAATGACGACATCTATCTGTACAACACTGGCAACGCCCAGCGGGCCTATCACGCATTTGGATGCAGGTACATACCCGACTGCGGGCTCCACCGCTTTGTGGTCTGGGCCCCGCACGCGAGGGAGGTCTCGGTCGTCGGCGACTTCAACGGCTGGGACGGCTATGCCTCGCCCATGTACCGGCGCGAGGACGGCGTCTGGTGCGCCTTCCTGCCCAACGTAAAAAACGGCGACATCTATAAATACCGCATCGTCGGCGCGGACGGGAACACCGTCCTCAAGGCCGACCCCTTCGCCTTCCACGCCGAGACCGGGCCCGCGACCGGCTCCAAGGTCTGGGATATCGAGGGCTACGGCTGGACCGACGGCGGCTACATGTCCGCCCGCAGCGGCCGGGATGCGATACACTCCCCCATGTCCATATACGAGGTGCACATAGGCTCCTGGCGCAAGCGGGAGGACGAGGTCTTCCCCAACTACCGCAGCGTGGCCGACGAGCTGGCCGACTACTGCAAACAGATGAACTACACCCACGTTGAGCTGCTGCCCATCACGGAGTACCCCTACGACGGTTCCTGGGGCTATCAGGTCACGGGCTTTTTCGCGCCCACGAGCCGCTACGGCACGCCGCAGGACTTCATGTACTTCGTGGACAAGCTCCACAGCGAGGGCATCGGCGTCATCATCGACTGGGTGCCCGCGCACTTCCCGCGCGACGAGCACGGCCTGCGCATGTTCGACGGCGCGCCCTGCTTTGAGGGCGACGAGCTCCGCATGGCCGAGCACCCGGACTGGGGCACCATGATATTCGACTACTCCCGCCCCCAGGTGCAGAGCTTCCTCACCTCCTCGGCCATGTTCTTCTTCGACAAATACCACGTGGACGGCATCCGCGTGGACGCCGTCAGCTCCATGCTCTACCTCGACTACGGCCGCAGGCAGGGCGAGTGGACGCCCAACAAGGACGGCGGCAACATCAACCTCGGCGCGGTGGACTTCCTGCGCAAGATGAACTCCGCCGTGCTCAGCTCCTTCCCCGGCGCCATCACCATCGCCGAGGAATCCACAGCCTTCCCGCTGGTCTCCCGCCCGCCCGAGGTCGGGGGGCTCGGCTTCGTGTTCAAGTGGGACATGGGCTTCATGCACGACACGCTCGACTACATGGCCATGGACCCCTATTTCCGCAGCTACAACCACAGCCGCATCACCTTCTCGATGATGTACGCCTTTTCCGAGAATTTCGTCCTCGCCTTCTCCCACGACGAGGTCGTGCACGGCAAGGCCTCCATGGTGAACAAGATGTGGGGCGATTACGACACCAAGTTCGCCTCCCTGCGCGCGCTCTACGGCTATCAGTTCGCCCACCCGGGCAAGAAGCTCATGTTCATGGGCGGCGAGTTCGCCCAGTTCATAGAGTGGAACTACAACCAGCAGCTCGACTGGAACCTGCTCGAGTACCCCAGCCACGCCGGGATGCAGAGCTACGTCCGCGAGCTGGGCCGCCTCTATCTGAGCATCCCCGCGCTCTCGCGCATAGACGACTCCTGGGACGGCTTTACCTGGCTGAACGTGGACGACAACGAGCGCAGCTCCGTGGCCTTCATGCGCATGTGCCCGCGCTCCTACGTCGTCTGTGCGCTGAACTTCACGCCCGTACGCTATGACGACTTCACCATTGGCCTGCCGAGGCCCGGCGTGCTCAAGGAGCTCATAAACTCCGACGACGTGAAGTACGGCGGCTCCGGCATCCACAACGCGCCGGAGATAGCCTCCGAGGATACGCCCTTCCTGGAGCACCCCTGCTCCGCGAAGATAACCCTGCCGCCCATGTCGGCGGTCTGGTTCCGCTTCACCCCCGCGCCCAAAAAGGCGAAGAAGGCCGCAAAGCCCGCCGCCAAAAAGTCCGCCAAGAAGCCCGCCAAGGCAGCCGAAAAGGCCCCCGCCAGTGAGGGCGGCAAGGCCCTGGTGAAGGCCGGCGAAAAGGCCGTGGCCAAGCGCGGCGAGCGCGCCATCGCCAAGCGCGGTGAAAAGGCCATCGCCAAGAGGGGTGAAAAGGCCATAGCCCACCGCGGGGAGCGCGCCATAGCCCACCGCGGCGAGAGGGCCCTCGCCAAGACCGGTGACGAGCCCGCGGCCAAACCCAAAAAGACGGCAAAGAAGAAATAGTCCCCCGTCGCTCCGGCAACAGCAACAACCTTCCAAGCGAAAGGACTGGTCAACATGAAACGTGAATTCCAACAGCTTCTCCTTGAAAAGGGACGCGACAGGATGCCCAACGTGCTCATAGCCGCGGCGGAGTGCGCGCCCATCTCCAAGACCGGCGGCCTGGCCGACGTCGTCGGCACGCTGCCCAAGAGTCTCGCCGTCCTCGGCGTGGACGCGCGCGTCATCACCCCGTACCACCGCGTGGTAAAGGACAAGTACCACGACAAGGTAGAGCACATGTTCAGCTTTTCGGTGGACCTCGGCTGGCGCAGCCAGTATGTTGGAATTGAGCGCCTCGTCGTCGACGGCGTCACCATCTACCTCGTGGACAACGAGTACTACTTCGGCGACAAGATATACAGGGGCGGCCAGGCGGAGGGCGAGCAGTACGCCTTCTTCACCCGCGCGGTGCTCGACGCCATCCCCAACCTCGGCTTCTTCCCCGACATCCTCCACTGCAACGACTGGCACACGGCCATGCTGCCCATGCTGCTGCGCACGCAGTACGGCTACTATGTCCACGGCAAGATAAAGACCCTGCTCACCATCCACAACATCGCCTATCAGGGCAAGTTCGGCTTCGACTTCTTCCGCGACCTGCTGCGGGTGGAGGACAGGTATTTCACCAGCGAGTTCATGGAGCTCAACGGCTGCGCCGCCTTCCTCAAGGCCGGCTGCGTGTTCGCCGACCGGCTGAGCACCGTCAGCCCCAGCTATGCCGACGAGATCTGCACCCCCTATTACGGCGAGGGGCTCGAGGGCATCCTCTCCGCGCGGCGCCACCAGCTCAGCGGCATACTCAACGGCATAGACAAGAAGGTCTTCAACCCCTACACCGACCAGCTCATCGCCAAGCGCTACGACAAGGGCCACCTCAAGGGCAAGCAGGTCTGCAAGGAGAGCCTGATGTTCGACATGGGCCTCCAGGGCGGCGCGGACACCCCGCTCGTCGCCATGGTCTCCCGCATGACCGACCAGAAGGGCTTCGACCTCGTGGAGCGCGTGCTCGACGAGATGATGGACTTCGACATCTGCTTCCTCCTGCTCGGCTCCGGCGAGGCCAGGTATGAGGACTTCATGCGCGAGGCCGAGAGCCGCCACCGCGGCCGCCTCTGCGCCTACATCGGCTACAACGAGGAGCTCTCGCACAAGGTCTACGCGGGCGCGGACATGCTGCTCATGCCCTCCCGCTTCGAGCCCTGCGGCCTCTCCCAGATGATAGCCATGCGCTACGGCGCGCTGCCCATCGTCCGCGAGACCGGCGGGCTGCGCGACTCCGTCGTGCCCTACAACCAGTACACCGGCGAGGGCACCGGCTTCACCTTCGCCAACTACAACGCGCACGAGATGAAGGACGCCGTAGAGCGCGCCGTCCGCGTCTACCGCGAGCAGCCCGAGGTCTGGACCGCGCTCATGCGCAGCGCTATGACCGCCGACTTCGGCTTTGAGCGCTCCGCCGAGGAGTACGCGCGGCTCTACATAGACATTCTATGAGCGAAAACGGGACGGGACCCGCAAGGGTGAGCGTATATTTCGGCGGCACTGCCCACGAGATATGGACGAACAGCGGCCTCTCCGTGAGCTACACGGGGCGGCATGAGGTCTGCGCCGTGAGGGACGGCGCGGTGTATCGCGCCGAGGCGCCGGTGCCGGCGCGCTCCGGCGACGTGAAGGCGGACTACAACGAACTGGCGAAGAGCGAGGAGCTGGCCGTGAGCCTCAACAGCGGCACGGCTCCTCCGCTCACGCGCGCCTATTTCAACGCGGCCGCGGCCGCGGCGGAGGCCTTTTCGGGCCTCTGGGACATCCGGGACCTGCCCGGGCGGCTCCCGCGCGAGCTCTCCGGCGGCTATGAGGCGCTGCTGATCCCGGAGACGATGCGCCTGCTGCTCGACGAGCGCGGCGCCTCCTGGGAGGCGGCCTGCGACATAACGGCGCGCTGCTTCACGCTCCGCGTGCCGGAGGGCGTGAGGGACGCGCGCGTCCCGCTCGGCGCGGTGTCGGCCCTGCAGCCGAGGGACGCCGGGCTCATCCGCGCCATAAACGAAAAGCTCTGCGGCCGGCTCTGGGACGCCTATCCCGGCGACTGGCAGCGCATAGGCGAGAGCGCCGTAGTGCGTGACGGCGAGGTGGACCTCGTCACGCTCTGCGCGGCGTGCTGCGGCACAATAATCTGTACGAAGGAGCGGCGGGCCGGGTCTCTGCGCGCGATGTACACCCTCATGCCCGCCAGATTTGCGGATATATGATAATCTCCGAGCTGACTCCACACATAACCCACGACGCGGCGCGCGAGAGCTGCCGCTGCCCCATCGGCGCCGTCACCACCGGCAGCGCCGTGACCCTGGCCTTCACCGACGGGCTCGCCTCCGTGCTGGACGCCGAGCTCGTGCTCTACGGCGACGGCTTTGAGTCCCGCCACGAGATGGCCCTCTCCGACGGGCGCTGGTATGTCAGCGTCACCATGCCGGAGGAACCCGCGGCGCTCTGGTACGTCTTCCGCATCAGCCTCTCCGGCGGGGAATACTGGCTCTGCGCCGGCGAGGGCGGCCGCTTCGGCCAGCTCATGAGCGCCCGGGGCGAGGGCTTCCGTCTCACGGTCTATGCCAGGGACTTCGAGACCCCGGCCTGGTTCCGCCGGTGCATAATGTATCAGATCTTCCCGGACCGCTTCGCCCGGGACTGGAGCGACACCGCGCGCGAGGGCATTGAAAAGCACCGCGCCATGGGCCGGCATGTCAAGTACCACGAGGACTGGAACGAGCCCGTGGACTGGCAGCCCAACAGCGCCGACGGCTTTTACTTCCCGCTCGACTTCTACGGCGGCACGCTGCGCGGCATAGAGAGCCGCCTCAACTACCTCAAGAGCCTGGGTGTCGGCGTCATCTACTTCAACCCCGTGTTCGAGGCCTGCTCCAACCACCGCTACGACACGGCGGATTACCTGAACATCGACCCCATCCTCGGCACCAACGCGGACTTTGAGGACCTCTGCACCGCGGCCGAGCGCATGGGCATACGCATAATGCTCGACGGCGTCTTTTCCCACACGGGCGCGGACAGCATCTACTTCAACAAGTTCTCGCACTACCCGGACGCCGGAGCCTACAACGCCGGGTCCGCCTCGCCCTATTACGGCTGGTACGACTTCCGGCACTACCCGAACGACTACCGCTGCTGGTGGAACTTCCCCGACCTGCCCGAGGTGGACGAGGGCAACGCCGACTGGCGCGACTTTGTCATCACCGGGCGCGACAGCGTGGTGCGCACCTGGATACGCCGCGGCGCGGCCGGCTGGAGGCTGGACGTGGCCGACGAGCTGCCGGACGAGGCGCTCTGCCTCATCCGTCAGGCTGCGAAGGCTGAGGACCCGGACGCCGTCGTGCTCGGCGAGGTCTGGGAGGACGCGGTCATCAAGCACAGCTACGGCTCGCGCCGGAAATACGCCCTGGGCGAGTCGCTGGACTCCGTCATGAACTACCCCTTCCGCTCGGCGGTCATCGACTTTCTCTGCTTCCGCACGGATGCGCGAGCGCTGGCGGCCTTCCTGCTCGGGCAGAGGCTCAACTACCCCGCGCCGATGTACTTCTCGCTCATGAATCTGCTCTCCTCGCACGACGTGGAGCGCGTGCGCACCGCCCTGGCCACCCGGCTGGACGCGCGCAGCATGAGCCGTGAGCAGCAGGCGGGCTTCATAGTCGGCGACGCGCAGGACGCGCGCGGCGCGGCGATGCAGAGGCTGGCTGCGGCGATACAGTACGCCATTCCCGGCGTCCCCTGCGTCTATTACGGCGACGAGACCGGCATGGGCGGCATGCTCGACCCCTTTGACCGCGCGCCCTTCACCACCGGTGCGAGGCCGCTGACCGACTGGTACACCGCCCTCGGCAAGATACGCAGCGCGCACGACGCGCTCTCCACCGGCGCGGCCGCCTTCTTTGCGCCGGATGCGGACGTCATCTGCATACTGCGCTGCATCTCCGGCGGGGCGGACGCCTTCGGCGAGGCCGCGGCGGACGGGGCCTTCCTCGCCGTCATAAACCGCACCGACTGGGAGAAGGACCTGGTGCTCGACCTCTGGCTGGACAACGCCGGGCTCACCGCGGCGGAGCTCGCCGGGCTGCGCGCGCAGAACCACACCCGCGCCGAGTGCCTGCTCACGGGCGAGACCGCGGAGATAAGCGAGGGCCTGCTCAGGCTCAAGCTGCCGCCGGAATCCGTCCGGATATTCGAGCTCAAATAAAGACCACGGCGGGCGGAGCATTTCCGCCCGCTTTGCATGGCTGCGGCAATATTGTATATGTATACGGGAGGACTGTATGAAACAGGAGAGAAACTTTCCCTCTGTGGTTATAACCAGAAAGGCCGAGAACGCCGCGCGCGCCGGGCACCCCTGGGTCTACGCCGAGGAGATCACCGAGCGCCGGGGCGAGCTCAGGCAGGGCTGCATAACCGACGTGTTCTCGCAGAAGGGCGCCTGGCTGGGCGCGGGCTTTTACAGCGAGACAAGCAAGATCGGCGTGCGCATCCTCTCGGACAACGCCAACGAGAGCTTCGGCCCCGAGTTCTTCGAGCGCCGGGTGAAATACGCCCTCGAATACCGCCGGGCCGTCATGGAGGACCTCGGCTGCTGCCGGCTCATCTTCGGCGAGGCCGACGGGCTGCCGGGGCTGACGGTGGATAAATTTTCAGACATCCTCGTCGCCCAGGTGCTCTCCTACGGCACGGACAGCGTTAAGGACGTCGTCTACCGCGCGCTCTGCGAACAGCTGGAGGCCATGGGCGAGCACGTCTCCGGCGTCTACGAGCGCAACGAGGCCGCGCTGCGCGACCTCGAGGGCCTGCCCCGGTACAAGGGCTGGTACGAGGGCCTGCCGCACGGCGAGAGCACCGTCACGGAGATCTGCGAAAACGGCGTGCGCTACGCCGTGGACTTTGAAAACGGGCAGAAGACCGGCTTCTTCCTCGACCAGAAGCTCAACCGCCTAGCCGTTGCCAAGCTGGCACGGGGCCGCCGCGTGCTCGACTGCTTCACGCACACGGGCTCCTTCGCCCTCAACGCCGCGCTGCACGGGGCGGAGCACGTCACCGCCGTGGACGTCTCCGAGTCCGCCGTCGAGATGGCGCGGCGCAACGCCGTGCTCAACGGCCTCGAGGGCCGGATGGACTTCCTCGCCGCCGACGTCTTTGAGCTGCTGCCCCGGCTCTGCGAGGAGCGGGCGAAGTACGACCTCGTCATCCTCGACCCGCCTGCCTTCACCAAGAGCCGCCGGACCATCCACTCCGCCGAGCGCGGCTACCGCGAGATAAACTACCGCGCCATGCGATTGCTGCCCCGCGGCGGCTACCTCGCCACCTGCTCCTGCTCGCACTTCATGGAGAGCGAAAATTTTGAATATATGCTGAAAAATGCGGCTAAAGATGCAAACGTCCGCCTCCGCGAAGTGGAAGTCCGCAAGCAGGCGCCGGATCATCCCATCCTCTGGAACGTGCCTGAAACCTCGTATCTCAAGTTCTACATCTTCCAGATAGTGTGATTTTTTGTGCAATGCCCACAAAAACCGCGTCCGAGATTCTGCATAAAAATAAAATACGCCGAAACTGAAAAAGGCCCTTGCATATTTATTCACCCGGGTATATACTTAGCGCATATTAAGCGACACGCAAATGAATATGGAGGCATCGTTATGAATAAATCGGACATCAAGAAAGTCGTTCTCGCCTATTCCGGCGGCCTGGACACCTCGATAATCATCCCCTGGCTGAAGGAGAACTACAACAACTGCGAGGTCATCGCCGTCTCCGGCAACGTCGGCCAGGCCGACGAGCTGGAGGGCCTCGAGGAGAAGGCCCTCAAGACCGGCGCGAGCAAGCTCTACGTCGAGGACCTGACCGACGAGTTCGTCGACGACTTCATCATCCCGGCCGTGAAGGCCGGCGCGAAGTACGAGGACTACATGCTCGGCACCTCCCTCGCGAGGCCGGTCATCGCCAAGCGCCTCGCCGAGATCGCCATCGCCGAGGGCGCGGACGCCATCTGCCACGGCTGCACCGGCAAGGGCAACGACCAGGTCCGCTTCGAGCTGACGCTCAAGCACTTCGTCCCCAACATGCCCATCATCGCCCCCTGGCGTGAGTGGTCCATCAAGTCCAGGGAAGAGGAGATAGAGTTCGCCGAGGCGCACAACGTGCCCCTGAAGATAAGCCGCGAGACCAACTACTCCAAGGACAAGAACCTCTGGCACCTCAGCCACGAGGGCCTCGACCTCGAGGACGCGGGCAACGAGCCGCAGTATGAGAAGAAGGGCTTCCTCGAGATGGGCGTCTCCCCCATCGACGCGCCCGACACGCCGACCTACATCACCCTCGACTTCGAGGCGGGCGTCCCCGTGGCGCTCGACGGCGTGAAGATGAGCGCGAAGGACATCATCCTCAAGCTCAACGAGCTCGGCGGCGCGAACGGCATCGGCCTGCTCGACATCGTGGAGAACAGGCTCGTCGGCATGAAGTGCCGCGGCGTCTACGAGACCCCGGGCGGCACCATCCTCTACGCCGCGCACGAGTACCTCGAGACGCTCTGCCTCGACAAGATGACCATGCACAAGAAGCAGGAGCTGGCCATCACCTTCGGCGAGCTGGTCTACGACGGCCAGTGGTACACCCCGCTGCGCGAGGCGCTCTCCGCCTTCGTCGACAAGACCCAGGAGCACGTCACCGGCAAGGTCAAGCTCTGCCTCTACAAGGGCAACGTCATCAAGGCCGGCGCCTGGAGCGACTGGAGCCTTTACAGCGAGGAGATCGCCACCTTCGGCGAGGACCACGTCTACGACCAGACCGACGCCAAGGGCTTCATAAACCTCTTCGGCCTGCCGATAAAAGTTCAGGCGCAGGTTGACGCGAAGAACGCGAAGAAGTAAAATATTATAGTTTGGCTTTCACTAAGGGGCGGGGGCTATCCCCCGCCTCTTTGGAGGATATACAGGGGGAAACGGAATTGGAAAAGCTCTGGGCCGGACGCGCGCACGGCGCGCTGGACAAGGCGGCGGACGACTTCAACTCGTCCATCTCCGTCGACAGCCGGATGTACCGGCAGGACATAAGGGGCAGCATGGCCCACGCGGCGATGCTCGCCAAGCAGGGCATAATCTCCGCCGCGGAGGGCAAGGCTCTCATAGAGGGCCTGGGCGGCATCCTCGCCGACATCGACGAGGGCAAGCTCGCCATAGACCCCGCCGCGGAGGACATACACAGCTTCATAGAGGCCGTCCTCACCGAGCGCCTGGGCGACACGGGCCGCAAGCTGCACACCGCGCGCAGCCGGAACGACCAGGTGGCAGTCGACACGCGGCTCTACCTGCGCGACGCGGCCGCGGAGACCATAGAGCTCATCGCGAAGCTCATCTCCGCCCTCTGCGCCCAGGCCGAGAAGAACTCCGACGCCATCATGCCGGGCTACACGCATCTGCAGCGCGCGCAGCCCATCACCTTTGCGCACCAGCTCCTTGCCTACGGCATGATGCTCTCGCGCGACATGGGCCGCCTCTCCGACGCGGCAAGGCGCATGAACTACTCCCCCCTCGGCGCCTGCGCCCTCGCCGGGACGACCCACCCCATAGACCGTGAGTTCACCGCCGCGGAGCTCGGCTTCGACGGGGTTTGCCTCAACAGCCTCGACGCCGTCTCCGACCGCGACTTCTGCGTGGAGCTGACCTCGGCGCTCGCGCTGGTGATGATGCACCTCTCGCGCCTGGCCGAGGAGCTCATACTCTGGACCAGCTGGGAGTTCCGCTTCGTGGAGCTCTCGGACGCCTACACTACGGGCTCCTCCATCATGCCGCAGAAGAAGAACTCCGACATGGCCGAGCTCGTGCGCGGCAAGACCGGCCGGGTCTACGGCGACCTCATGACCCTCCTCACCATGCTCAAGGGCCTGCCCCTCGCCTACAACAAGGACATGCAGGAGGACAAGGAGGCCGTTTTCGACGCCTTTGACACCGTGAACGCCTGCCTCGGCGTGTTTGCGCCGATGATAGAGACGATGACGGTGAAAAAGGAGAACATGCTCGCCGCGGCGAAGGGCGGCTTCATAAACGCCACCGACCTCGCCGACTGGCTGGCCAAGCGCGGCGTGCCCTTCCGCACGGCCTACAAGCTCACGGGCGAGATTGTCGCCTGGTGCATAGAAAACGGCAAGGACCTCGAGAGCATGACGCTCGAGGAATACAAGAGCTTCTCCGACGAATTTGACGAGAGCCTCTACGACGACATTTCCCTCGCCGCGTGCGTGGCGAAGCGCACCTCCCTTGGCGGCGCCTCCCCGGCGAACCTCGCGGCGCAGATAGAGTATTTAAAGCAGGTGACGGCATGACTAAGGTATTCATAGACGGCAGCGCCGGTACGGCCGGGCTGCGCATACACTCCAGGCTCGAAAACCGGGCCGATCTCGAGCTCATCACCCTCACCGGCGAGGCCCGAAAGGACCCCGCGGCGAGGAAGGCGGCGCTCAACTCCTGCGACCTCGCCGTGCTCTGCCTGCCCGACGCCGCGAGCCGCGAGGCCGTGGCGATGATAGAAAACCCCGCCGTCCGCGTTGTGGACACCTCCACGGCCCACCGTGTGGCCCCCGGCTGGGCCTACGGCTTCCCCGAGCTCTCCGCCGCGAGGCGCGAGGCGATAGTCTCCGGCGCGCGAGTGGCCTCCCCCGGCTGCCACGCCGGCGGCTTCATCGTCCTGGTGCAGCCGCTCATAGAGGCCGGGCTGCTGCCCAGCTCCGCCAAGCTCTGCTGCCACTCCCTGACCGGCTACTCCGGCGGCGGCAAGGGCATGATCGCCGACTACGAGGCCCCGGACAGGGACGTCAAGTTCGACTCCGCCCGCCCCTACGGCCTCGGCCAGACGCACAAGCACCTGCCCGAGATGCAGGGCATCACCGGTCTCGACTGCCCGCCCGTCTTCTGCCCCATCGTCGCGGACTACTACTGCGGCATGGTCGTCACGGTGCCGCTCTTCGCCGAGCAGCTGAATCCCGGCTTCGGCATCGAGGACGTCAAGGCCTGCTACGCGGCCAAGTACACCGGCCCCGTCGTGAAGTACACGGAGGCCATGGACCAGGGCGGCTTCATAGACTCCAACGCCCTCGCGGGAAAGGACTCCATGGAGGTGGCGGTGTTCGGCAACGCCGAGCGCATGCTGCTCGTCTCCCGCTTCGACAACCTCGGCAAGGGCGCCTCCGGCGCCGCCGTGCAGTGCATAAACCTCATGCTCGGCGCGGATGAGACCACGGGCCTTGTGCTCTGAGAAGGGAGTTTTCGAAATGACAGAGATAAAGCTCATACCCGGCGGCGTCTGCGCCGCGCAGGGCTTCACCGGCTCCGGCATACACTGCGGCATCCGCAAGAACCGCACCAAGCGCGACCTCGCGCTGATCCTCAGCTCCGTCCCCGCCTCCGCCGCCGCGGTCTACACGACGAACCTCGTCAAGGGCGCGCCGCTGGAGGTCACCAAAAAGCACCTCGCCGACGGCAAGGCCCGCGCGGTCATCTGCAACAGCGGCAACGCCAACACCTGCAACGCCGACGGCATAGAGATAACCGAGGAGACCTGCGCGCTGCTCGCCAAGGAGCTCGGCATCGCCGCGGAGGACGTCATCGTCGCCTCCACCGGCGTCATCGGCCAGCGCATGAGCATAGAGCCCTTCAAGACCGGCATCCCGCCGCTCTGCGCCGCGCTCGGCAAGAACAGCGAGGACGTGGCCGAGGCCATCATGACCACGGATACCCGGCTCAAGGAGGTCGCCGTGGAGTTCACCGCGGGCGGCAAGACATGTAAGCTCGGCGGCATCGCCAAGGGCAGCGGCATGATACACCCGAATATGGCCACCATGCTGGTGTTCATCACCACGGACTGCGCCATCTCGCCCGAGATGCTGCAAAAGGCCCTCTCCGCCGACGTGCAGAACACCTTCAACATGATAAGCGTCGACGGGGACACCTCCACCAACGACATGGTCGCCGTCATGGCCAACGGCCTCGCCGGGAACGCGGAGATCACCGCCGAGGGCGAGGGCTTCGAGAGCTTCATGAAGGCGCTCAACACAGTGACCGTCCACCTCTGCCGCTGCATCGCCGGCGACGGCGAGGGCGCCACAAAGCTGCTCGAGTGCCTGGTCACCGGCGCGCTCGACGAGGCCGCGGCCAAGACCGTGGCCCGCAGCGTCATCTGCTCCTCCCTGCTCAAGGCCGCGATGTTCGGCGCGGACGCCAACTGGGGCCGCGTCCTCTGCGCGGTGGGCTACTCCGGCGCCCAGGTGGACATCCACAAGGTCGGCGTCGCGTTCCACTCCAAGGCGGGGACCGTACATGTCTGCGAGGACGGCGCGGGCATCCCCTTCTCCGAGGAGGAGGCCAAAAAGGTGTTATCGGAGTCGGAGATCGACATCCTCGTCACCCTTGGCGACGGGGAGGCCTCGGCGACCGCCTGGGGCTGCGACCTCACCTACGATTACGTCAAAATAAACGGAGATTACAGAACCTGAGGGAGAGAGACTATGGACGGACTCATTTCAAAAAGCCAGAGGGCGCAGGTGCTCGTACAGGCCCTGCCCTACATCCAGAAGTACTGGAACCGCGTCGTCGTCATCAAGTACGGCGGGCACGCCATGGAGAACGAGGAGCTCAAGGCCCAGGTCATGCAGGACATCGTGCTGCTGCAGCTCGTAGGCGTCAAGGTGGTGCTCGTGCACGGCGGCGGGCCCGAGATAAACGAGGCCCTGGGCCGCTACGGCGTCCAGTCCGAGTTCGTGAACGGCCTGCGCGTGACGGATGAGGACACGATAAACGTCGTGCAGATGGTGCTCGCCGGCAAGGTCGGCAAGAGCCTCGTCAACCTCATCGAGACGACCGGCGGCAAGGCCATGGGCATCTGCGGCATAGACGGCAGGCTCATAGAGGCCAAGGCGAAGAGTCCCGCCCTCGGCTACGTCGGCGACATCACCCACGTGAACGTCGAGCCGATAAACGACCTGCTCGAAAAGGGCTACATCCCCGTCGTGTCCAGCCTCGGCTGCGACGCGGAGGGCAATGTCTACAACATCAACGCGGACACTATGGCCGCGCACATCTCCGGCGCCATGGGCGCGGAGTGCCTCATCTCCATGACCGACATCGCCGGCATCATGGAAGACCCCGACGATCCTTCGTCCCTCGTGCCCTTCGCCGACATCAACGACGCGGTTGACCTCTTCCGCCGCGGCATAATCAAGGGCGGCATGATCCCGAAGGTCGAGAGCTGCATAGAGGCCCTGCTCTGCGGCGTCAAGAAGGTATTCATCCTCGACGGACGCATCCCGCACTCGATACTGCTCGAGATGCTCACCGACGAGGGCAGCGGCACCATGATGGTGGGGGAGAAAAAATGAACGTTAAAGAACTTGACGGCAAATACGTAGCGGGCACCTACGCCCGCTTCCCGGTGGTCCTCAAGGAGGGCAAGGGCTCTCTCGTCTGGGACGAGGACGGCAAGGAGTACATCGACATGGGCAGCGGCATCGCCGTGAACGCCTTCGGCATCGCTGACCCGGTCTGGGCCGCGGCGGTGTCGGAGCAGCTCGGCAAGCTGCAGCACTGCTCCAACCTCTACTTCTCCGAGCCCTGCGCCAAGCTGGCGGAGGCGCTCTGCGAGAGGACCGGCATGAAGAAGGTCTTCTTCGGCAACTCCGGCGCCGAGGCCAACGAGTGCGCCATAAAGGCCGCGCGCAAATACGCCGCGGACAAGTACGGCCCGGAGCGCTGCAAGATAGTCACCCTCATAAACAGCTTCCACGGCCGCACGATAGCCACGCTCACCGCCACCGGCCAGGAGGATATGCACCGCGACTTCCAGCCCCTCGTCCCCGGCTTTATCTACACGCCCGCCAACGACTGCGAGGCGCTGCGCAAGCTCGTCGCGGAGCACGACGACATCGCGGCCTTCATGTTCGAGCTCGTGCAGGGCGAGGGCGGCGTCATGCCGCTGGAGCAGAGCTTTGTCGACTGCATGGTGGAGATAGCCAAGGCAAAGGACATCCTCCTCGTCTGCGACGAGGTGCAGACCGGCAACGGCCGCACGGGCAGCCTCTACGCCTGGATGCAGTACGGCTTCAAGCCCGACATCATGTCCACGGCCAAGGGCCTGGGCGGCGGACTGCCCATCGGCGCCTGCCTCTTCGGCGAGAAGACCGAGAACGTCCTCACGGCCGGCACCCACGGCTCCACCTTCGGCGGCAACCCCGTCGTCTGCGCCGGAGCCCTCACGATACTCGACAGGATAGACGACAAGCTGCTCGCCGACGTCAAGGCCAAGAGCGCGTATCTCTTCGAGGCCTTCACCGGCGCACCCAGCATCAAGGCCGTCACCGGCATGGGCCTCATGATAGGCCTGCAGACCGAAAAGCCCGCGGCCGAGGTCGTCGCCGCGTGCATGGCGAACGGCGTCCTCGTGCTCACCGCCCACGGCAGGGTGAGGCTGCTGCCCGCCCTGAACATCCCCATGGAGCTTGTAAAGAAGGCGGCGGAGGTGATCCGCGCCGCCTGCGCCTGACAGGAGGGTTATAAAATGGACTTCAAGGGCAAGGACTTCCTCAAGCTGCTCGACTTCACCCCCGACGAGATAACCGCGCTGCTCGACCTCGCCGCCGAACTCAAGGCCAAGAAAAAGGCCGGCATCCCGCACAAGCTCTGCGACGGCAAGAGCGTGGCGCTCATCTTTGAAAAGACCAGCACCCGCACCCGCTGCTCCTTCGAGGTCGCGGCTCACGACCTCGGCATGCACCCCGTCTACCTCGACCCCACGGGCTCGCAGATAGGCAAGAAGGAGTCGATCGCCGACACGGCCCGCGTGCTCTCGCGGATGTTCGACGGCATCGAGTACCGCGGCTTCGGCCAGAGCATCGTGGAGGAGCTGGCGCAGTACGCCTCCGTGCCCGTCTGGAACGGCCTCACGAACGAGTTCCACCCCACGCAGATCCTCGCCGACATGCTCACCATCCGCGAGCACTTCGGCACGCTCAAGGGTATAAAGCTCGTCTACATGGGCGACGCGCGCTACAACATGGGCAACTCCCTCATGATAGGCTGCGCCAAGCTGGGCATGCACTTCGTGGCCTGCGCGCCGCTGGAGTTCTTCCCCGACGAGAAGCTCATCGACCAGGCGCAGGAGATAGCCGCCGAGACCGGCGCCATCCTCGAGTTCTGGACCGAGCCCGAGACCGCGCTCAAGGACGCGGACGTGGTGTACACCGACATCTGGGTCTCCATGGGCGAGCCGCCCGAGGCCTGGGCCGAGCGCATAGGCGCCATGCTGCCCTACCAGGTGAACGCCAAGGCCATGAGCTATGCCAAGCCCACGGCCGTGTTCATGCACTGCCTGCCCGCCTTCCACGACCTCAAGACCACCATCGGCAAGGAGGTCGGCGAGCAGTACGGCCTCGACGCGCTGGAGGTCACGGACGAGGTCTTTGAGGGCCCGCAGTCCATCGTCTTCGACGAGGCCGAAAACCGCATGCACACCATCAAGGCCGTCATGGCCGCCACCCTCGCCGGGCTGGAGATCTGAAAACCGCATACCGCATAAAAAAGGGCCCGCCGTCAAAAAACGGCGGGCCTTTTCGTCGCCCATATCAGGAGTATTTCAGCCGCGCCCCGGCGGCTTAAGCGAGGTAAAGAAGCCCGGAGATACGGTCTCCGGGCTTCTCTCATTTCGTGACCAGCCGCGCGAGCAGGGGGCGGTGGACGCTCACGGCGCCCTTGGGGCAGAACTCCTGGCAGCAGAAGCAGCGGATGCAGATCTTGCTGTTTATGTGGGCCTTGCCCTTCTTCACCACGGCGGCGCCGGCGGGGCAGACCTCGTGGCACTTGCCGCAGCCGATGCACTTTTTCGTGTCCACCTTCGGCCCCGTGCCGAAGTTCCGGCGCAGGAAGGTGTTCAGCAGCGGCAGGGTCTTTTTGAAGGTTATGTCCGTGGAGATGGGCTGCTTTTCAAAGTCCGGCAGCGCGAAGGCGGCCGGGTCGCCGCTTATGTTCAGCTCCGAGGCGCTCGCGGGGCAGAGCCCGCGCTTTATGGCCGCGGCCACCGTCGGCGCGTCCTTTGTGTCGAGGCCGATGAGCCCGGCGCAGACGAGGTCGGCGTTGAAGGGCGTGTCCGCCGCCAGCAGCGCGCCCATGTGCCGGGGCTTGCCCTGTGTGGGGCCGTTGCCCTCCATGCACATCACCGCGTCCACCAGGGTCAGCCGCGGCTTGACGTAGGCCGCGAGGTCGCAGAGCATGTCGCAGAAGTCCGCCGTCAGCGGGTGCATGTAGTGGAACTCCGGCTTGCGTGTGCCGGGGATGGCGCCGAAGAAGTTCTTCACCGCGCAGGTCATGCCCGCCATGGCGTGGGTCTTGAGCTTGGCGAAGTCGATGACGGCGTCGGCCTTCTCCAGCCAGGCGGTGTAGGGAAAGCTCTTGACCGTGTTCCCCTCGGGGAAGGAGACCTCGCAGGTGGAGTAGTCGGAGTTGAGCTGCGCGCCCGCGGCCTCCACGGCGCGCATGCCCGTGCCGGTGTAGATGCTGCCCACCCAGGCGGCAGTGAACGGCCCTCCGGGGCTGTCCCCGACGACGACCTCCGCTCCGCGCTCCGTGAGCATGCGGCAGAGCTCCGTTACGAGCGCCGGGTGAGTCGCCGCCGCCGTCTCCGGCTTCATGCGCGCGACGAGGTTGGCCTTTACGGCGATCTTCATCCCCGGCTCCACCCAGGCTAGTCCTCCCAGCGGCTCGAGCACGGCGGCCAGCGCTCTCCGCGCCGTCTCCGGCTCGTAATTCGGACAGGGTACTATGGATACATTAACGCACATTACGGATACCTCCGTGGGTTTTTGTATATTTTAGCCTAAAATTGTTTTTAGCGCAAGTTTATCTATTGCAATATCCCCAAAACATGATAACATTATAAAGGGGGAGCCTCCGCGCGGGAGATCATCGCGGAGCGCCCGCCGAAACATTGAGGGAAGGAACGATAAAATGGAAGAAATTAAAATAACAAGGACCACCACCCCCAAAGAAAAGACCCCGTCCGACAAGCTCGGCTTCGGCAAGGTTTTCTCCGACCATATGTTCCTCATGAATTACGACGAGGGCCAGGGCTGGCACGACCCGCGCGTCGTCCCCTACGGTCCCATTGAACTCATGCCCTGCGCCAACGTCCTGCACTACGCGCAGGAGATATTCGAGGGCCTGAAGGCCTACCGCACGGCTGAGGGCACCGTTCAGCTCTTCCGGCCGACGGAGAACATCGCGCGTATGAACAACTCCGCCGCCCGCATGTGCATCCCCCACATCCCCGAGGACATCTACCTCGAGGCCCTCAAGACCATCGTCACCGTGGACGCCGACTGGGTGCCCAGCGAATACGGCACCTCGCTCTATCTGCGCCCCTTCGTCATCGCGACCGACGCCGTCCTCGGCGTGCACGCAGGCCACCACTACCTCTTCTGCATCATCTGCTCCCCCTCCGGCAGCTACTACGCCGAGGGCATCAACCCCGTCAAGATCATGATCGAGAGCCGCGATGTCCGCGCCGTCCGCGGCGGCACGGGCTACGCCAAGTGCGGCGGCAACTACGCCGCCTCCATGCGCGCCGGCGAGGAGGCTGAGAAGAAGGGCTTCTCCCAGGTCCTCTGGCTCGACGGCGTGGAGATGAAGTACATAGAAGAGGTCGGCGCGATGAACGTCATGTTCAAGATCGACGGCAAGATAGTCACCCCGGACATCTCCGGCGGCACCGTCCTGCCCGGCATCACGCGCAAGAGCTGCATCCAGGTGCTCAAGGACTGGGGCTACGAGGTCGAGGAGCGCAAGATCTCCGTCGACGAGCTCATCGACGCCGCCGAGAGCGGCCGGCTCGAGGAGGCCTGGGGCTGCGGCACCGCCGCCGTCGTCTCCCCCATCGGCCTGCTGAGCTACAAGGACAAGGACCACATCATTGCCGACAACAAGATCGGACCCGTGACCCAGCGCCTGTACGACGAGCTGACCGGCATCCAGTGGGGCAAGGTGCCCGACACGCGCGGCTGGATCGTCAAGGTCTGCTGACTGAACTGAAAGGGACCGGCCGAGGGCCGGTCCCGGGCCGCACCCCCGGGAGCTTCCCCGCTCCCGGGGGACTTTTTTGCCCTTGGCAGCGCAAAGGGGGGACCCCCGCGGGGTCCCCCCTTTGACCTTCTCCCGCGTTATCAGCCGAAGAACTTGTTGTGTATCGCCTGGACGGCCTGGTCCGCGTAGCCCTTTTCGATGAGGACGGAGACCTTTATCTCGGAGGTCGAGATCATCTGGATGTTGATCTTGGCGTCATACAGCGCCTCGAACATCAGCGCCGCTATGCCGGAGGCACTCATCATGCCGGCGCCGACGATGCTGACCTTGCAGACGTTCGTGTCCACGCTCAGGTGGTCGAAGCCGATGGACTCCTGCAGCTCGGAGAGGGCCTCCGCCGCCGCGTCGGCGTCCTGCAGCGGCACGGTGAAGCTGATGTCGTTCGTGCCCTGCTTGCCGTAGGACTGGAGTATGATGTCAACGTTTATCTTGGAGCGCGCCATCGTGTTGAACACGCGGAACGCTATGCCGGGCTCATCGGGCACGCCCACGACAGCTATGCGCGCCACGTCATTGTCCTTTGCTATGCCGCTTATCTTCATCTCTTCCATCTTCTTTGCGACCTCCTTAACTTTTGTGCCGGGCTTTCGCACATAGCTCGAAAGCACCTCGATTATTACGCCGTAACGCTTCGCAAGCTCCACAGAGCGGTTCATGAGCACCTGCGCGCCGAGACTCGCGAGCTCGAGCATCTCGTCGTAGGTTATCTCGTCGAGCTTCTTTGCGCCCTTGACCTTACGCGGGTCGGCGGTGTAGACGCCCTCGACGTCCGTATATATCTGACATTTGTCCGCGTGCAGCACTGCGGCTATGGCCACCGCCGTGGTGTCCGAGCCGCCGCGGCCCAGCGTGGTTATGTCGTCGTTGCGGTCTATGCCCTGGAAGCCCGCCACGACCACGATGCGGCGCTTGTCGAGCTCGCGGCGGATGCGCTCCGTCGAGACGCGGACTATGCGCGCGCTACCGTAGGTGGTGTTCGTCTCCAGGCCGACCTGCCAGCCCGTCAGCGAGACGACGGGCAGGCCCATCGCCTCCAGCGCCATGGACATAAGCGCCACGGACTGCTGCTCGCCCGTGGAGAGCAGGACGTCCATCTCCCTCTTCGAGGGGCGGGGGTTGAGCTCCTTGGCCTTCTCTATCAGGTCGTCCGTCGTGTCGCCCTGGGCCGAGAGGACAACCACGACGTCGTGCCCCTCAGAATAGTCGTCCGCGATTATGCCGGCGACGCGCCTGACCTTTTCCGCATCGGCGACCGAGCTGCCGCCGAATTTCTTTACTATGAGCATGGGGTATGTCCCTCCAAAAGCTGACTAAGTTAGGGCTTTGCGCCCGGTTTATTATATGCCGTCAGTCGAGCACGCGGTATCTCGCGCGCACGTCCATACCGGCCGTCCTGGCCGTGAGCTCCTCGCCGGGCATATAGGGCGTGACGAAGGCGTATTCGTCCGGCTCCGCGTTCGGCGCGGGGATGAAGCGCACGCCCTGGAAGGACGCGCCAATCTTCGCCAGCGGCGCCACGAGCCGCACCATCCAGCGGCAGGAGAGCGTCTCCGGGCCCGTGACGTAGCCGGGCTCCGAGGGCCACCAGCCCATGTAGGTCCTGGTGGAGGGGTCGCGCACGCAGTCGATGATGTCGCCGGCGACCGCGCTTGCCGTGGGCAGGGCGCCCGCGCCGGGGCCGAAGAACATCGCCTCACCCACCGCGTCGCCCTTGACGGAGATGCCGTTTATGACGCCGTCCACGTTCGCCAGCGGGTTCGACTTGGAGACCAGGTGCGGCGCCACGAAGGCCGACACCGCGTTGGGGCCCGTGCGCATCGCGCGGCCCAGCAGCTTTATCTTGTAGCCAAGCAGGCGCGCGCACTCTATGTCCGCCGGGGTGATGTGCGTTATGCCCTCGGTCGTGATCGAGGAGGGGGACACGTTCTTGCCGAAGCAGAGGTCCGCCAGGATGCAGATCTTGCGCCCGGCGTCGATGCCCTCGACGTCGGCCGTGGGGTCGGCCTCGGCGTAGCCCTTCTGCTGCGCCTCGCGCAGGGCCTGGGCAAAGCTCTTGCCGCACTGGATCATCTCCGTGAGGATGTAGTTCGTCGTGCCGTTGAGTATGCCGCAGACGGAGCTTATCTCGTTCGCCGCCAGGCACTGGCAGATGGGGCGCAGTATCGGGATGCCGCCGCCCACGCTGGCCTCGAAGAGGAAGTTCACGCCCTTTTTCCGGGCGAGGGTGGTGAGCTCCAGGCCCTTTTCCGCCACCAGCTCCTTGTTGGACGTGACCACGTTCTTGCCCGCCTCCAGGCAGCGGCGGACGTATTGATACGCCAGCGTCGCGCCGCCGATGCACTCGGCCACGACGCCTATCTCGTCATCGTTGACGATGGTGTCGATGTCGTGCACGATGAGGTGCGCAAAGGGGTGGTCCGGCCGGGGCTTGCGGCAGAGGATGTATTTGAGCTCTATCTCCTGCCCGGCTCTGCGGGCGATGAGCTCCCTGTTTTTCGTCAGTACCTCGGCCGTGCCGCCGCCGACCGTGCCGATGCCAAGTATTGCGACCTTTACCATTTTATCTCTCTCCTATTGCCTCTCGCTTTCTCTCAGCCCGCCAGCGCGTCGAAGCGGATGACGCCCTCGAGCTCCCGGGCCTTGGTTATGAGCTCGTCCGTGCCTATGGGCATGTTCTCCGTCGTCGCGGAGATGGTCACCAGCGCCGTGCCGTTTGAGGGTATGCTCTGGTTTATCGTCAGAATATTAGCGCCCGTATCGGCAAAAATAGCAAGCAGGGAGGAGAGCACGCCCTTCTTGTCGCGCAAGAGCGCGTGGAAGGTGACTATGCTGCCCCGCTTCATGTCCCGGAAGGGCATGACCGAGTCCTTGTACTTGTAGAACGCGCTGCGGCTTATGCCCACTCGCTCCACGGCCTCTGCCACCGTCTTGACCTCGCCTGTCTCCAGCAGCTCCCGCACCTGGGTGACCTTTATGAACACCTCGGGCAGGACGCTCGATTCCACGAGATAATATTTCGGCAGTGCCTTTTCTTCCATATTAAATAACACCCCCGCTGCGGCCGGTTGGGCCTGTCGCCCCGTGACGGCCACATGTATTTTGACCAAGTACAATAGTTATAGCATATCCACGCCTCGCGCACAAGTGGTATTATTCCGAAAACACTGCTTTTGCCGGGGGCGGTATCCATCGTTTTGACGAAAGGCGGCGTTTTTGAGCATGTTGGGATTTATTTGGTGCGCCATAGCGGGCGCGGCGATGAGCGTGCAGGGCGTTATGAACACGCGCCTGGGCGAGGGGATAGGCACGATGGAGGCCAACGCCTTTGTCCAGTGCACGGCGGCGCTGCTCTCCGCGGCGGCTCTGATATTCTACCGCACGGGCAGCTTTTCGCAGCTGGGCGGCGTGCCCTGGTACTACATGCTCGGCGGCGTGCTGGGCCTGGTCATCACGGTGACGGTCATGCTGGGCATAGGCGCGCTCTCGCCCACGGTGGCGATAAGCGTCATCCTCATCAGCCAGCTGCTGGTCGCGGCGCTCATAGACGCCTTCGGCCTCATGGGCGCGGAGCGCGTGAGCTTCGGCTGGACCAAGTTCGCCGGGCTGGCGCTGATGATAGGCGGGGTAGTTATTTTTAAAAGATAGGGGCTGTAATCGGCGTGGGATGTGTGGTAATATATATGGGATATTATTCTGCAACGGAGAGAGAACATGTATACACACATTGAAGGCAACATTTACAGCATATTCGTCCCTCTGCCGGACAACCCGCTGCGCAATCTGAACGCCTACCTCATCAAGGACGACAAGCGCAGCCTGCTCATAGACACGGGCTTCCGGCGCGACGAGTGCCGCGAAGCGCTGCTCGGCGGGCTCGCGGAGCTGGGCGTCAGCATGGATAATACGGACATCTGCCTGACCCACCTGCACTCCGACCACACCGGCCTCGCGCCCGAGCTCGCCGGGCCCAACAGCAAGATCTTCATGAGCCGCGAGGACAGCCGGCGCCTGCGCGAATTCCAGCGCAACGCGAACACGCACCGCACCGAGGAATACACGCTCCAGGGCTTCTCCCTGGACGAGACGGCCTTCCTGCGCGATTCGCCGATGCGCAAGTACAACAGCGTCCTGCCCATGGACAACACCTATGTCGGCGAGGGCGACGTGCTCGAGTACGGCGGCCGCCGGCTGCGCGTCATCATGACGCCGGGCCACACCCCCGGCCACATCTGCCTCTACGACCCCGACGCCAAGGTCATGTTCCTGGGCGACCACGTCCTCTTCGACATCACGCCGAACATCACCACCTGGCTGGGCTTTTCCGACCCGCTGGGCACCTATGTGCACAGCCTCATGGACATCAGCATCTTCGACGTGCGCCTGCCCCTGCCCGCGCACCGCGGCGTCTCCGGCACCATGGCCGAGCGCGTCGGCAAGATAATCGAGCACCACGGCGCAAGGATACGCGAGATGATAGGCATACTCGAGAAGAACCCGAAGCTCACGGCCTACGAGCTCTCCGGGCTCATGACCTGGCGCGTCCACGGCAAGAGCCCCTCCTGGGCGGACTTCCCGCTGCAGCAGAAGTGGTTCGCCGTAGGCGAGACGGCGGCGCACCTGGAGTATCTGCTGGTGCGCGACCGCGTCCGCCGCGAGCTCGACAACGGGGTCTACCGCTATTACATCTGATATATAAAAAACACAGGAGGCGGAGAAATGGCAAAAAAGCTGCTCAAAGTCCTGCTCATAATCGTGCTCGTCATCGTCGTCGCGGCGGGCGGGCTCGTGGGCTTCCTCACGGCGACGGAGTACAGGCCGGACGACGTGGAGTACATAAGCGCAAACACCCTGGGCGAACCGGAGAGCATCGGCGACACGGTCCGCCTCGTCACCTGGAACGTCGGCTACTGCGGCCTCGGCGAGAACGAGGACTTCGTCATGGACGGCGGCACGGGCGACGGCAAGCCCGAGCGCGAGGACTTTGACACCTATCTCAACGGCGTGTCCGCCACTCTCAACGAGCTGGACGCCGACATCTACCTCCTCCAGGAGGTGGACGAAAACTCCACCCGCAGCTACGGCACGAACGAGATGCTGAGCTTTTCCGAGGGCCGGAACGCCCACTCCTCGGTCTACGCGCTCAACTACTCCTGCCCCTTCGTGCCCTTCCCCTGGCCGCCGATAGGCAAGGTCAACAGCGGCATACTCACCACCGCGGACTACGCCGTCCAGGGCGGCTCGGCGGAACGCATAGCGCTGCCCTGCCCCTTCTCCTGGCCGGTGCGCACCGCGAACCTCAAGCGCTGCCTGCTCGTGAGCCGCTACCACATCCCGGACCTCGATAAGGAGCTGGTCGTCGTGAACCTCCACCTAGAGGCCTATGACGACGGCGAGGGCAAGGCCGCGCAGACGGCGATGCTCTTCGACATCCTCGAGAGCGAGTATGCCGAGGGCAACTACGTCATCGCGGGCGGCGACTTCAACCAGACCTTCCCCGGCACGCTCGACAAGTGGCCCATACGCGCAGGCGAGGTCTGGACCCCCGGCGTGCTGGAGGCCGAGAGCCTGCCCGAGGGCTGGAGCTATGTATATGACGACAGCTCGCCCACCTGCCGCCTGCTCGACGAGCCCTACGACGCGCAGACCAGCCAGCACTACGTGCTCGACGGCTTCATCGTCTCGCCGAACATAGAAGTCAGAAGCGTCGAGACCCAGAGCCTCGGCTTCAAATACTCCGACCACAACCCCGTGGTCGTTGAAATAGGCTTTAAGGAGGTTTGATAAAATGAAAGTTCTGCTCATAAACGGCAGCCCGCACGAACACGGCTGCACACGGGCGGCGCTCGACGAGGTCGCGCGCACGCTCTCCGAATGCGGCGTGGAGACGGAGCTCATCAACCTCGGCGCCGGCCCGTTTTCGGGCTGCCGGGCCTGCGGCGGCTGCGCCAAGACCGGCCGCTGCGTCATAAATGACGGCGTGAACGAGGCCATAGAGGCCCTCGCCGCGGCGGACGGCCTCATCGTCGGCACGCCGGTGCACTACGCCTCGCCCGCCGGGGCGCTGCTGGCCTTCCTGGACCGCATGTTCTTCGCGGGCGCGGACCGCTTTGCCCACAAGCCCGCGGCGGCCTTCACCAGCGCGCGCCGCGCCGGCACCACCGCCACGCTGGACGTCATCAACAAGTACTTCACCATCTCCGAGATGCCGATCGTGTCCTCCACCTACTGGAACATGGTCCACGGCGCCCGCGCCGCGGATGCCGCCGAGGACGCCGAGGGCATGCAGACCGCGCGCAACCTTGCCCGCAACATGGCCTGGCTGCTCCGCTGCATAGAGGCCGGCCGCGCCGCCGGCATCGAGCCGCCCACAGCCGAGCTCGACAAGCGCACGAACTTCATACGATAAGCCCACTATATGACAAGGGGCGCGCCCTTCGGTGCGCCTCTTTTCGTTTGTCAGGCCGCGATGGCCATCGTCTGGGCGCTCTCGGCGGCGGAGAGCATGGAGCTTATCGTGATGCCGTAGCCCCGGGTCGGGTCCGAGATGAGCACGTGCGTCACGGCGCCGCAGAGCTTGCCGTTTTGCAGTATCGGGCTGCCCGACATGCCCTGCACTATGCCGCCCGTCGCAGCCAGCAGGGCCGGGTCGGTCACGGTCACCATCAGCCGCCCGCCGCTCTGCGCGCGGGAGATCTCCACGGAGTACTCGCGCACCTCGCTGCCGGCCACGTTGGCAAGTATAGTCGCCGGGCCGTTTTCGATCTCCTCGTCCGCCGCCACGGGGACCGCCGTGCCGGCAAAGCCGCAGTCGGTAGTGCCGAAGATGCCGCTCGGCGTGTTCTGCTGCACGCAGCCGAGGCGCGAGCCGGTGTCAAAGGCCCCGTGCAGCTCGCCCGCACGGCCCTTTTCGCCCTTGAGCACGTCGGACACTGTCGCCGTCGTGATGAAGCCCTCGCCCAAAGGCAGCAGCACGCCCGTGTCCGCGTCGTTTATGCTGTGGCCCAGCGCGCCGAAGAGGCCCGTCTCGGGGTCGTAGAACGTCACGGTGCCTATGCCCGCGATGCCGTCGCGCAGCCAGAGCCCCAGCCGCCAGCAGCCGTCCTCGGCCGAGAGCGCGGGCGTCACCGTGTACTGTATGAGCTCGCCGCCGCGCATGAGCTGCACCGCCACGGGGCTGCCGTCAAGGCAGGCCGCGGCCTTTGCAAAGTCCTCCGAGGTCGAGACCTCGCAGTTTCCCAGCCGGACTATCATGTCTCCGGGCTGTATGCCGCCCTCCGCCGCCGGACTGACCTTGCCCTCCGCCGTCTCCACCTCGGAGAGCGAGACCACCAGCAGCCCGTCCGTCGAAGCCTCTATGCCCACGGTCCGGCCCACGGGCACAAGCTCCCTCGTGCCCTCGGCCAGCGCCGGCGCTGCCAGCACCGATAGCGCCAGCAGCAGCGACAGCGCTGCCCGAGGGCATATCCTTCTCGTTTTTTCCATCTCTTTCTCTTCTCCCCCCGCTCTTTTTCCGCCCCGCGTATGCGGAAAAATTTTTTCATCCGCACTGCTTCGGCTCTATCATTATGTGCCGGGCTCCGAAAATTAAAGGCGGTTTTTTCATGCATCATTCCCACCTCGGCGAGATACCATTATAGCGCGGGAAGTTTGAGCGAAAGGAAAATTGAGCCATGAAAAATTCGACGGAATGGAGTCCGCGGAACATAGGGGAGCAGGTATTGCGGACGGCCTCGCGGGGGCCGAACGGCGCGGCGGGGATATACGGCCGGAGCGTCGCCGGGGCGGCGCTGCGCTGGTTCGCCATGGGCCGGAGCGGCGGGCGCCGGGTGCTGCTGACGGCGGCGCACCACGCCAACGAGTGGATAACGGCGCCGCTGCTGATGCGCTTTGCCGGGGAGCTGGCCGCGGGGGTCTGGCCGGGGGCGCTGGACGACACGCGCGTGTGGTTCGCACCGCTGGTGAACCCTGACGGCGTGAGCCTCGTGACGGGCCAGCTCGCGTCCGGCGCGCTCTATGAAAACGCGCGGCGCATAGCGGAGCAGTTCCCGGCGGTGCCCTTCCCGGGCGGCTGGAAGGCCAACATCCGCGGCGTGGACCTGAATCTCCAGTACCCCGCGGGCTGGGAGGAGGCAAAGGAGATAAAGTATGCCGCCGGCTGGGACCGGCCCGCGCCGCGCGACTACGTGGGCTCGGCGCCGCTCTGCGCGCCCGAGAGCCGCGCGCTCTACCGGCTCACAAAGCGCGTCTCGCCCGACCTCGTCGTCGCGCTGCACACCCAGGGCCGGGTCATCTACTGGCGCTACCTGGACCTTGAGCCGCCCGGCGCGCGCCAGTGCGGCGAGGCCCTGGCCGCCGCCTCGGGCTACGCGCTGGAGGATACGCCCTATGCCTCCGGCTACGCGGGCTACAAGGACTGGTTCATCCTCGAGTACGACCGCCCGGGCTACACCGTCGAGTGCGGCGAGGGCGAAAACCCGCTCCCATATTCCGACTTCGACATCATTTACCCGGATGTGCGCGCTCTGCTGGCTCAGGCGGTCCTCGGATGTTGACTTATTTAAAAGTTGGGATATAATATCGGTACTGACTGAAACTATTGTTTGCAAAAGAGGTAGAAATAATGAGCGAAAATTGCAATCACGACTGCTCCTCCTGCGGCGAAAACTGCGAGAGCCGCCATCAGAGCTTTCTCAAGCCCCTGCACGAGGGCGCTGCCGTCGGCCGCGTCATTGCCGTTGTCAGCGGCAAGGGCGGCGTAGGCAAGAGCCTCGTCACCAGCCTGCTCGCCTGCGAGATGCAGCGCCGCGGCCACCGCGCCGCCGTGCTGGACGCGGACATCACCGGTCCCTCCATCCCCCAGCTCTTCGGAGTGCATGAGGGCGCCCGCGGCGGCGAGAACTTCATCCTGCCCGTCGAGACCAAGACCGGCATACAGATGATGAGCATGAACGTCCTGCTGCCGAAGGAGACCGACCCGGTGGTCTGGCGCGGCCCCGTCATCGCCGGTGCCGTCGAGCAGTTCTGGACCGACGTCATCTGGAACGACGTGGACTACATGTTCGTCGACATGCCCCCCGGAACGGGCGACGTGCCGCTGACCGTGTTCCAGTCCCTGCCGGTGAACGGCCTCGTCGTCGTGGCCAGCCCCCAGGAGCTCGTCGGCATGATAGTCGAAAAGGCCGTGAACATGGCCGGCCTGATGAACAAGCGCGTGCTCGGCCTCGTGGAGAACATGAGCTACTACGTCTGCCCCGACTGCGGCAAGCAGCACAGCGTCTTCGGCGAGAGCCACATCGACGAGACGGCGAAGCGCTTCGGCATAGAGCACGTGGCGAAGCTGCCCATCGATCCCGCCTACGCCGCCGCCTGCGACGCGGGCCAGATAGAGTCGCTCAAGGTGCCGGAGCTCACGGAGCTTGCCGACTACATCGAGCGCGGGGCCTATTGAGGGTCCAATTAAATCAAAAGCACCGGAAGCGGCCTCAGTGCGGGGCCGTTTCCGGCGTATTGGGGAGGTTAGAACTTGATAACCCTGCTTGCAAGGCTGTTCATCCGCGACCGGGACAAGGTCGCGGACGCCGGGGTGCGCCGCGCCTACGGCATGCTGTGCTCGCTGACGGGCATAGGCCTGAACATCCTGCTGTTTCTCGGAAAATATCTGGCCGGACGGCTGTCCGGCTCCATCGCGATGACCGCGGACGCGTTCAACAACCTGTCGGACGCGGGCTCCTCGGTCATAACGTTGCTGGGCTTCCGCATGGCGGCGAAGAAGCCCGACCCGGGCCACCCCTTCGGCCACGGGCGCATTGAATACCTCTCCGGCGTGGCGGTGTCGCTCATCATCATAGTCGTGGGCGTGCAGCTGGGCTTGGAATCCATCGACAAGATAATATCCCCGGAGCCGGTGGACGCGGGGCTGGTGCCCATGCTGGTGCTGGTGGCGTCCATCTGCGTGAAGGGCTACATGTTCGCGTACAACCGCGGCATCGGCCGGAAGATAAACTCCCCCGGCATGTCGGCCACGGCCATGGACTCGCTTTCCGACAGCATAGCGACCAGCGTGGTCCTCATCTCGATGCTGCTGGCGCGGTTCGCGGACGTGAACGTCGATGGCTGGGGCGGCGCCGCGGTGGCGGTGTTCATCATCTTCTCCGGCTTCAAGGCCGCGAAGGAGACGCTGAGCCCGCTGCTGGGCAATCCGCCCGACCCCCAGCTGGTGCGCGACATAACGGACATCGTCATGAGCCACCCCGAGGTGCTGAACGTGCACGACCTCATCGTGCACGACTACGGCCCGGGCCGCCTGATGATCTCGCTGCACGCCGAGGTCCCCGGCGACGGCGACATCTACGCTCTGCACGACGCGATAGACACGGCAGAGTACGAGCTCCAGCAGAAGCTCGGCTGCTCGGCGGTCATACATATGGACCCGGTGAGCCCCGACGGGACCAAGACGGCGCACATGCGCGAGGAGCTGGCGGAGGCGGCCAAGGCCATAGACCCGAGGCTGACCATCCACGACTTCCGCATAGTCGACGGCCCGACGCACACCAACGTCATATTCGACGCCGTGCTGCCCAACAACAGCCCCGTCACCGAGGGCGACGCCAAGGCCCAGCTCGAGACCATCGTGCACAGCCTCTGGCAGAACTCCCACCCCAAGGTCCACATCGACCGCCCGTTCGTGTGAGCCCCATGCAAACAAAAAAGACCGCCCCGTCCGGGGCGGTCTTTTTGCGCTTATTGCGGGGCCTTGCGGAGGCGGTCGAGATATTGCTTCCTCCGCTCGGCAACGGCGGCTTCGTATTCGGCGCCGCCGTCGGCGTGGAGGCTCTGGAGATAGGCGTGGTGGTTTTTCTTTATGCTCTCGTTCTCGCGGGCGAGCATCAGCAGCGCGATACTCGAGCACTGGTCCGCCGCGCGCTCCAGGTAGGTCAGCGTCTCCAGGAACACCAGGCCGCCGTTTACGGTGCAGATGCCGCGGCGCAGGCGCTCAGTGTGGTTGTCGCGCAGCTGCAGGACCATGTCGTCTATGACCTCCTCCAGCGGCTCCACGCGGCGGGCCGCGGCGTTGTCGTCGCTGGTGAAGGCGTTGACCGTCAGCTTGACTATCTCGCTCACGGCCTCGCCTATGACGGTCAGCTCGCCCTTGGCGTAGTCGGAGAGCGTCACCTTCTGGGCGCACAGCCGCTCGGCCAGCTCGTCTATGTTCGTCGCGTAGTCGCCGATGCGCTCAAAGTCCGGCACGGCCTGCATCAGCAGGTTCATGCGCGCGTCGTCGCCTTCGCTCTGGAGGCTGTGGGAGAGCTTGATAAGGAAGTTGTCCGCGCGGTCGGCAAAGCGGTCGATGCGCTCCTCGCGCGCGTTTATGGAGGCCGTCATGCCCACGTCGTAGTTGTGCAGCTGCTTGAGGGAGAGGTCTATGTTCTCGGAGGCCAGGGAGCCCATGCGGCCGATGGCGCCCGCGGCCTCAGCCATGGCGAGGGCCGGGGAGACGAGCAGCTTCTCGTCGAGCATGGCGAGCTCGGCGGCCTTCGTCTCCTCCTCCGCGTCCGCGGGGATGAGCTTTATGGAGAGCTCCATGAGCTGGTTCACGAAGGGCAGGAGCACTATGGCCGTCGCGATGTTGAAGAAACTCTGGAAATTCGCGATGTCGCCGCTGTTGACGGTCTTGGCCATCAGCTCCGTCACCACGCCGGTGCGCTCGAGTATGCCCATGACTATCATGAACATTATCGTGCCGATGACGTTGAAGAGGATGTGCGCGATGCCGGTGCGCTTGGCGTCCCTCGAGGTGCCGAGGGAGCAGAGGAAGGCGGTGACTATGCAGGTGCCTATGTTGATGCCCATGATGAGCGGATATACGAGCTGGAAGGTCATGGCGCCCGTGACCGAGAGCGCCTGCAGCATGCCGACGACGGCGGAGCTGCTCTGGACGATGACGGTGACGGCCATGCCGACGATGATCTCGAGCACCGGCATCTCGGAAAAGCGCGTGAGCAGGTCCACGAAGGTCTGGGACTCCGCGAGGTGCGCGACGGCGTTGGTCATCGTCATCATGCCGGTGAAGAGGATGCCGAAGCCCATGCAGATCTCGCCCGGGCCCTTGACGCTGCTGCGCTTTATGAACATGACGAGGATTATGCCGACTATCAGCGCGGCGGGAGCGAGGGTAGAGGGCTTGAATATCTCGAGCACGATGTTGCCGCCGGACTCTATGTCCATGAGGCGGATGATCTGCGCCGTCACCGTGGTGCCGATGTTGGCGCCCATGACTATGCTGATGGCCTGGCGCAGAGTGAGTATGCCCGCGGCCAGCAGGCCGACCGTCAGGACGATGGTGGCCGAGGAGGCCTGGATTATGGCCGTGACCAGCATGCCGGTCAGCAGTCCCGTAAAGGTGTTCCGCGTCAGCTTCTGCAGCAGGACGCGCAGCGTATCGCCCGAGCTCTTTTTGAGGCCCTCGCCCATGACCTCCATGCCGTAGAGGAACATGGCCAGGCCGCCAAACATGGTTATGACGCTGAAAATATCCACACATACACCCCATTATAATTCTTATGTACTCTGAAATGATAGCACGTTTTTTGCCGCTTTGGGAGTTCAAGACCGAAATTATAACAGTTTTTTTACCTTTGCTTAACATTGGCTCTTGACAAACCGGGTTTTGGGGCTATAATAGGACACAATTTCATATGGAAGATAGAGGCGCGGCTGACAAGAGTAGCTCCCGAGTATACGGCAGAACACCGTGGGGGCGAAAGGGGATGCCGCCGAGGGGCCGTCAGGTTGTCTGACCTTGCGGTTGCCGGGCCGTCGGTGAATATCCGCCGGACTGTCACTGTTGTGGAGCGCTATCGTATTGTGGAATGTACAAGTTTTGCATGCCATGAGTCCTTCACACAGGGGCTCATGGCTTTTTTGTTTTGCCTGAGCCTTCTACCCCGCATCTCCCAGCAAACCCCAGCACACCCCAGCAAACCCCGGCAAAATCGAAGAAGAGAGGTAAAACAAAATGAGAAAGATCCTTGCACTCGTCCTTGCGCTCTGCATGGTGTTCGCCCTCGCCGCCTGCGGCAGCGAGACCTCCGAGCCCAGCGAAGCCCCTGTGAGCGAAGCCCCCGCCAGTGAAGCCCCCGAGAGCGAAGCTCCGGCCAGCGAAGCCCCGGCCAGCGAAGAGCCCGCGGCTGACCCGCAGGCCGCCGCCGAGGCCGTTATCGCCTCCCTCACCGTCCCCGAGGGCATCGACCCCGCGGCTGTCCAGGGCGTTGAGGACGGCGTTCTCACCGTCGCTATGGAGTGCGCCTACGCCCCCTACAACTGGACCCAGATCGACGACTCCAACGGCGGCGTGCCCATCTCCAACATGTCCGGCTCCTACGCCAACGGCTATGACGTCATGATCTCCAAGATCATCTGCGACCTCTACGGCTGGGACCTCGAGGTCGTCTCCAGCGCGTGGGACTCCCTGGTCCCCGGCGTGCAGAGCGGCATCTATGACGCCGTCATCGCCGGCCAGAGCATGACCGCCGACCGCATGTCCCAGGTCGACATGGCCGGCCCCTACTACTACGCCGACATCGTCGTGGTCACCACCAAGGACAGCGAGTATGCCAACGCGACCAGCATAGCCGACCTCGCCGGCGGCACCGCCACCGCGCAGAGCGGCACCATCTGGTACGACTCCTGCCTGCCCCAGATCCCCGACGTCAACCTCATAGCCCCCGCTGAGACCGCGCCGAGCATGATAATGAGCCTCACCACCGGCCAGGTCGACTACATCTGCACCGACGTCCCCACCGCCACCGCCGCTGCCCAGAAGGACGATAACCTCGTCATCCTGAACTTCGCCGGCACCGACGGCGACTTCCAGTTCGCCACCGAGGCCGAGCGCGCCGAGAACGTCAACATCGGCATCTCCGTCCAGAAGGGCAACACCACCCTGCTCGACGCCATGAACGCCGTCCTCAACCAGATGGACGCCGACGACTTCAACACCATCATGGCCTACGCCATCTCCGTCCAGCCCGAGATCTGAGCCCGGGGCTCAAACTAAGGAAGGGAACACCGCCACATGGACAGATTTTCCGCACTCATAAGTGATATAGGAGACCTGCTAGCGGTCTATTGGAAGTCCTATCTCATCAACCTGGGCAACACGCTGCTGCTCGCCCTGGTGGCGACGGCCATAGGCTGCCTCATCGGCCTCATCTGCGGCATCCTGAACACGATTCCGTACACCAAGAACGATCCGCTGCCCAAGCGCTTCCTCCTCAAGCTGATCCGGATCATCGTGCGAGTGTATGTTGAAGTCTTCCGCGGCACCCCCATGGTGCTGCAGGCGGTGTTCATCTTCTACGGCCTGCCCTATTTCTCCAACAACCAGTACAGGTTCGACAGCATGTGGGCGGCCGCGATACTCATCGTCTCCATAAACACCGGCGCGTACATGGCTGAGAGCGTGCGCGGCGGCATCATCTCCATAGACCCGGGGCAGACCGAGGGCGCCAAGGCCATCGGCATGAACCACTACCAGACCATGACCAGCGTCATTCTGCCCCAGGCCCTGAGAAACATCATGCCTCAGATAGGCAACAACTTTATAATCAATGTGAAGGACACCTCGGTCATGTTCATCATCGGCTTCATGGAGTTCTTCGCCTTCCACCGCCAGCTCGTGGGCCTCAACAACATGTACTTCCCCAGCGCGACGATAGAGATGGTCGGCTACCTCGCCGTCACGCTGACGGCCTCGTTCATCCTCCGCTGGGTGGAGCGCCGCATGGACGGCAAGAGCAGCTACGAGCTCGTCCAGTCCGACCAGCTCACGATGTCCGCGGGCACCTACAACTACCCCGACCGCGGCACGCCCTTTGACGAGCGCAGCCCCGAGTATCGGGAGCGCATACGCCAGAGCCTGCGGAATCGCAACGGCAGCATGAGGGGGGATCGCTGATGGGACCGATACTTGAGGTGCGCCACCTCTCCAAGAGCTTCGGCAAAAACGAGGTGCTGCGCGACATAGACTTCACCGTATCCAAAGGCGACGTGACGAGCATAATCGGGGCCTCCGGCTCCGGCAAGAGCACGCTTTTGAGGTGCATAAACCTCCTCGAGACGCCGACGAGCGGCGACGTGCTCTTCCACGGCGAGAGCGTCATCTCCGGCAAGGTGAACGCCTCGGCCTACCGCGCGAAGGTGGGCATGGTGTTCCAGAGCTTCAACCTCTTCGCCAACATGAGCGTGCTTGAAAACTGCATGATAGGCCAGGTCAAGGTGCTCAAAAAGAGCAAGGCCGACGCCAGGGCCAACGCCATGAAATACCTCGAGCAGGTGGGCATGGCGCCCTATATAAACGCAAGACCGCGGCAGATATCCGGCGGCCAGAAGCAGCGCGTGGCGATAGCCCGGGCGCTGGCCATGGAGCCGGAGGTGCTGCTCTTTGACGAGCCCACCAGCGCGCTCGACCCCGAGATGGTCGGCGAGGTGCTCTCCGTCATGCGCACTCTGGCGCAGGAGGGCATGACGATGCTGGTCGTCACGCACGAGATGGCCTTTGCGCGCGACGTCTCCACCCACGCCGTGTTCATGAAGGACGGCGTCATCTGGGAGCAGGGCGCGCCGGGCGAGCTCTTCAGCAACCCCCAGCACAGTGAGACGCGGGACTTCCTCTCGCGCTTCATGGAAAACTGAAACGGAACCGATATCCACAGGCGCGCGCCGTCTGTGGATATCGGTCTGTAATAAACAATCAGAGAGTGGGAGAAAAATGCACAAGAAACGAACGCCCCGCGCGCTGCCCGCGCTCATCGCGGTGCTGGCCGCCATCTTCTGCACGCTCGTTGTCGGCGTCCTGGCCGACGGCGGGGATGCGGCGGAGGCCACGAGCAGCTTCTACGGCACGGCCTGGTCGCTTCTGCCTCCGGTCATCGCCATCGTCCTCGCGCTCATCACGAAGGAGGTCTACTCCTCCCTCTTCGTCGGCATACTCGCCGGCGGACTGCTGTACTCGAACTTCAGCTTCGAGGGCACGGTGCTGCACATCTTCAACGGCGGCATAGTCTCCGTGCTGTCCGACGGCTACAACGTCGGCATCCTCATCTTCCTCGTCATCCTCGGCGCCATGGTCTCGCTCATGAACCGCGCCGGCGGCTCGGCGGCCTTCGGGCGCTGGGCGGCAAAGCGCATCAAGACCCGCGTCGGCGCCCAGCTCGCCACCACCGCGCTCGGCGTGCTCATCTTCGTGGACGACTATTTCAACTGCCTCACCGTGGGCAGCGTCATGCGTCCCGTGACCGACAAGCACAACGTCTCCCGTGCCAAGCTCGCCTACCTCATTGACGCCACCGCCGCGCCCGTCTGCATCATCGCGCCCATCTCCTCCTGGGCCGCCGCCGTGGCCAGCTACGTCGAGGACGGTCAGGGCCTCACCGTGTTCATCAAGTCCATACCTTATAACTTCTACGCCTGGCTGACCATCATCATGATGATAGGCCTCGCCGTCATGAAGATCGACTACGGCCCGATGGCCAAGTTTGAAAAGAACGCCCAGAACGGCGACCTCTTCTCCGGCAAGAACCCCTACGCCGGCATGGAGGAGGACGTGCCCGAGGGCAAGGGGCGCGTGCTCGACCTCGTGCTGCCCATCGTCGTGCTGGTCATCTGCTGCGTGCTCGGCATGCTCTACTCCGGCAACTTCTTCACCGGAACGAGCTTCGTCGACGCCTTCTCCGGCTGCGACGCCTCCCAGGGTCTGATGCTGGGCAGCGCCTTCGCGCTGGTTTTCGCCATCGTCTACTACCTCTGCCGCCGCTCCATGAGCTTCCGCGAGATCATGAACAGCATCCCCGAGGGCTTCAAGGCCATGGTCCCCGCCATACTCATCCTCACCTTCGCCTGGAGCCTCAAGGCCATGACCGATTCCCTCGGCGCCACCGCCTTTGTGGACACCACGCTGCGCGCCTCGGCGAAGAGCTTCCAGGCCTTCCTGCCCGCCATAGTGTTCCTCATCGGCTGCTTCATCGCCTTCTCCACCGGCACCAGCTGGGGCACCTTCGGCATACTCATCCCCATCGTGCTCGAGGTCTTCCCGCTGACCGACCCGCACGGCATTGTCTGCGTCTCCGCCTGCATGGCGGGCGCCGTCTGCGGCGACCACTGCTCGCCCATCTCGGACACCACCATCATGGCCTCCGCCGGCGCCCAGTGCGACCACGTGAACCACGTCTCGACCCAGCTGCCCTACGCCATAACCTGCGCGGCCGTCAGCTGCGTCAGCTACATAATCGCGGGCTTCGTGCCCAACGCATACATCGCACTGCCTGCGGCCGTCGTGCTCATGCTCGGCACGCTCGTGGTGATAAAGCTCATTAACAACAGGAGGCCCCAAAATGACACTTGACGAAGTCTGGAACCGCGCGCGGGAGATAATGCGCCCCAACTGCCGCGCATGCAAGGTCTGCAACGGCGTCGCCTGCCGCGGTGAGATCCCCGGCGTCGGCGCGATGGGCGACGGCTCATCTTGGACCAACTGCACAGAGTTCCTCAGCCGCGTGAAGATAAACATGGACACGGTCTATGAGGACCGCGGCCAGGACACGACGCTGAACATCTTCGGGCGCAGCTTCAAGTACCCCATCTTCGCCGCGCCCATAGGCGGCATGAACCACAACTACAACGGCGCTATGACCGACCGCGACTGGACCTTCGCCCTGGTGGAGGGCGCCCGGGCGGCGGGCATCCTGCCCTTCACCGGCGACAACGCCAACCCGGAGCAGTATTACCGCGGCGTGGAGGCCGCCAAGGCCAACGGCGGACTGAACGTCGTCACCCTCAAGCCCTGGGCCGACAACGAAAAGCTCATCTCCCGTGCCAGGGAGATGGAGGCCGCCGGCTGCATAGCCTTCGCCTGCGACGTGGACGCGGCGGGCTACGCCAACATGGGCGCCGCCGCGAGCCAGCTCGCGCCCAAGAGCGAGGCCGACCTCCGCGAGATAACCAGCGCCGTCAGGATTCCCTTCCTGCTCAAGGGCGTCATGACCGCCGCGGGCGCGGAGAAGGCCGCGCGTGCCGGCTGCGCGGGCGTCATAGTCTCCACGCACGGCGGGCGCGTCATCCAGTCCGCCCCCGGCACCTGCGAGGTCATCCCGGAGATAAGGGCCGCGGTGGGCGACTCCATCAAGATCATCGCCGACGGCGCACTCCGCACCGGCACGGACATCTTCAAGGCCCTGGCGCTCGGCGCTGACGCCGTGATGATAGGCCGCCCCTTCGTGGTAGCCGCCCACGGCGGCGGGGCCGAGGGCGTGACGCTCTACGCCGAGAGCCTCGGCGCCCAGCTCAAAAACGTCATGCTCATGACCGGCGCCGCGAACCTCGCGGAGATAACCCCCAGCAAGATACGGCTGTAAAAGCAGCGCCCCGGCCTGAAACCAGGCCGGGGCGTTTTTGCGTGCGGGCTCACTCCCGTTCGAATCCTGATTTGATAGTAAAAAAACCTGTCTGCGGTGCAGACAGGTTTTTTGGCACGCCGTGAGGGATTCGACCTGCCCTGCGGGGCAGGCCGGGTCGCGGCTCTGACGTGCCACCGGCACGTCATTCACCCCCGCTCCCGTTCGAATCCGGATTTGATAATAAAAAACCTGTCTGCGGTGCAGACAGGTTTTTTGGCACGCCGTGAGGGATTCGAACCCCCGGCCTTCTGGTCCGTAGCCAGACGCTCTATCCAGCTGAGCTAACGGCGCTCATCCAGCGCCTTAATATATTAGCACAGCCGGACACGCTTTGCAAGTACTTTTTCGCCTTTTTTGCCGATTATTTCATCATCGCGTCCGTGATGTTCTCGGCCAGCTCGCCGGCGGCCTTCAGGGCCTTGCCCACGACGTTGGTGTTCTTGCGCTTCGGCGCGAGCGCCATGCCCACCGAGGCGCCTATCGCGAGACCCATGCCCATGCCCTTGAGAAATGACGTGTTCTGCATCTTTTCGCCCTCCGTTTCTTTGTTTGCGCTCTTATTATGTCCCGGCCGTGGAATAATATTTGCCCCCGCGCGCGGCTTGTGTTATACTTCTTTATTATTGATTTAAACTATGGTCAAAAAGGAGCGATACCAACATGCTCTTTCGCATACTCGCAGTCGGCGACGTGGTCGGCAATCCCGGCCTCGATTTCGCCGCCAAAAATTTGCGGCGCATCAAAAAAGAGGTCGTCGCCGACTTCGTCGTCGTCAACGGCGAAAACGCAAACGTCGTCGGCGTGACGCCCAAGCAGTGCGACTCGCTGCTCGCCGCCGGGGCGGACGCCATCACCCTCGGGAACCACACCTGGACCCGCTGGGAGCTCCAGCCCTACCTGGACGAGAGCCCCTCCGTCCTGCGCCCGGCCAACTACGCGCCGCAGTGCCCCGGCCGGGGCGCGGCCAGCTTCCGGACACCCTTCGGCCCCGTGCTCGTGGTGAACCTGCTCGGCCGCTTCACGCTCGACCCCAACACCGACAGCCCCTTCCTCACCGCCGACGCCCTGCTCGAGGGCGCGGAGGCGAAGATGATACTCGTCGACTTCCACGCCGAGGCCACCAGCGAGAAGCTAGCCATGGGCTATTACCTCGACGGCCGCGTCTCCGCCGTCTGGGGCACGCACACCCACGTGCAGACCTCGGACGCGCGCATCCTGCCTAACGGCACGGGCTATATCACCGACCTCGGCATGACCGGGCCCGCCGAGTCCGTCATCGGCATAAAGCCGGAGCAGTCGATAGGCAAGTTCCTCGGCGACGTGCCGCGGCGCTATGACTGCGCGCCCGGCCCGGCCAAGCTCGAGGGCGCGGTGTTCGAGCTCGACTCCGAGACGGGCGCCTGCCTCAAGGTCGAGGCGGTGAGGTACACATGATACGCATACTCCACGCCGCGGACCTGCACCTCGACTCGCCCTTTGAGAGCCTTCCCGAGGAAAAGGCCGCGCTGCGCCGCTCCGAGCAGCGCGCGCTGCTGCGCTCCCTCGCCCAGCTGAGGGCGGAGACGGGGGCGGAGCTGGTGCTGCTCTCAGGCGACATCTTCGACAGCGACCGCACATGGCCCGAGACGGAGGACGCGCTCCGCCTTGCGCTTGCCGAGATGGAGGTGCCGGTGTTCATCGCGCCCGGCAACCACGACTTTTTCCGCCCCGGCGGGCGCTGGCAGAGGCTTGCCCTGCCGGAAAACGTGCACGTCTTCACCTCCCCGCGGCTCGAGGCCGTGGAGCTGCCCGAAAAAGGCGTCCGCGTCTGGGGCGCGGCCTTCACGGACACGGTGTCGGCGCCGCTTCTCGCGGATTTTCGCGCGCCGGAGGCCGGGGACACGCTCGAGCTCATGTGCCTGCACGGCGAGGTGGGCGTCCCGGGCTCGCGCTACGACCCCATCTCCGAGGCCGAGCTTGCGCGAAGCGGCATGGCCTACATAGCCCTCGGCCACGCGCACGCCTTCAGCGGACTGCGCCGCGCCGGGGACAGCTTCTACGCCTGGCCCGGCTGCCCCGAGGGGCGCGGCTTTGACGAGACCGGCGACAAGGGCGTCATCATCGCTGACGCAGAGCCGGGGAACGTCTCCGCCCGCTTCGTCCCCGTCTGCACGCGGCGCTATGAGGTGCTGCACGCGGACGCCGCGGAGCTCGAGAGCTTCCGCCTGCCCGAGGGGGCGGAGCGGAACATATATAAGGTGATAGTCGAGGGCGAGACGGACTCGCCTCCCGACCTCACGGCGCTGCGCCGCGCCCTGGAGGACGGCTGCTTTGCCCTGAGGCTGCGCGACGAGACGCGCCTGCGCCGGGACGTCTGGGCCCGGGCCGAGGAGGACTCGCTCCGTGGGGCCTTCCTGCGCCGGCTGCGCGCAAAGTACGACGCTGCGGCCGACGACGCCGAGCGCGAGGCGATAACCCGCGCCGTGCGCTGGGGGCTCGCCGCGCTCGACGGCGGAGAGGAGGCCGAGGCCATATGATCATCCGCAAGATGCAGGCCGACTTCGGCTGCCTGGAGGGCAAGTCGCTCGAGCTCGAGCCGGGCCTCAACATCATCCGCCAGCCCAACGAGAGCGGCAAGAGCACCTGGTGCGCCTTCATCCGCGCGATGCTCTACGGCATCGACACGGCCGAGCGGCAAAAGTCGGGTTTCCTGCCGGACAAGCTGCGCTACGCCCCCTGGTCGGGCGCGCCGATGTCCGGCTCGATGGAGCTGGAATACGGCGGGCGCGAGATAACGCTCACGCGCTCGACGCGGACGGCCTCGGCGCCCATGCGGGAGTTCAAGGCCGTGTATACGGGCACCGCCGAGCCCGTGCCGGGGCTGACCGGCGCGACGGCGGGCGAGACGCTCGTCGGCGCGGGGCGGGAGGTGTTCCGCCGCAGCGCCTTTATCGGCCAGGGCGAGGCCGCAGTCACCGGCTCGGCTGAGCTGGAGCGGCGCATAGCCGCCGTGGTGTCCACCGGCGAGGAGGGCACCAGCTGCTCAGAGGCGCTCTCCCGGCTCAAGAGCTGGCAGAACCGCCGCCGCAGCCGCAGCCGCATGGGCGCGCTGCCGGAGCTCGAATCCGCGCTGGCAGATCAGGAGCGGCAGCTCGACAGGGTCTCCGCCGCCTCGGAGCGGCGCGAGGGCCTGCTCGCCGAGCTCGACCGCGCCGAGGCCGAGGCCAAGGCCCAGTCCGAGGCCGAAGCCAGGGCCAGAGCCGAGGCCCGCGCCGCCGCGCGCGAGGCCGTGGACAGGGCCGGGGAGGACGTGCAGCGCCTGGAGGCCGCGCACGCCGCCGCCGTGGCCGAGCGGGCGAGGCGCGAGGCCGCCGCCCAGGCCGGGCCATTCGCGGGCATGGACCCCGACGAGGCCCGCGAGGAGGCCGAGTCCGGCGCGGCCCAGGCGGAGGAGCTGCTCTCCGCGTCCCGCGCTACGGTGTCCCGGACGCCTGCTTATATTCTCGCGGCGCTCTGCCTTGCCTGCATAGTCGCGGGCTTCTTCGCCTGGTACGCCTTCATAGGCGCCGCGGTGTTCGCGGCGCTGGCGGTCTGGCGCTTTACGGCCTCGGCCAAGGCTGCGGCGAGCGCGCGGGAGGCCGCGGCGGAGCGGCACCGCCTGCTCTCGGAGCTCGGCGCCGCAGACGAGGCGGAGCTCACGGAGTCCGCGCGCGAATACGCGGAGCTCTGCGCCGCCGCCGACAAGGCCGCGGGCGCTGAGGAGCGCGCCGAGCGCGCGCTGTACGAGGCGCGGGAGCGCCGGAAAAAGGCCGAGGCCCGGCTCCTGGAGGAGCCGGAGGTGTCCACGGCCGGGAGCCGGGCCGCCGCGCGGCGCTGCGAGCGGCTGCGCGCGGCCATAGCCGAGCTCGGCGGCACGATAGCCGCGACGGGCGACCCCATGGTCCTCGAGAGCGGCATCCTCGAAAAGCGCGAGCGCATCGCGGAGCTGGAGGCGCAGTACGAGGCCATCAGCCTCGCGGCGCAGACGCTCAGCGACGCGGACGCGGAGCTGCAAAGCCGCTTTTCCCCCGCGCTGGGCCGCCGCGCGGCGGAGTATCTCTCCCGCATGACCGGCGGCAGGTACACGGACGTGGCCGTGTCGCGGGACTTTTCGGTCCTGCTGCGCCGCTCTGGCGAGGCCGTGCCGAGGCAGGCGCTCTATCTCAGCGCGGGCGCGGCGGACCTCATGTACCTCGCCGTGCGCCTCGCCATAGTGGACCTCACCCTCCCCGGCGACGAGCCCTGCCCCATCGTTCTGGACGACGCGCTGGTGAACCTCGACTCCGGGCGGCGCGAGGCCGCGATGGAGCTGCTCGGCGAGATAGCAAAAGAGCGGCAGGTCATTTTGTTTACGTGCAGTTGAAAAAATTTTTATATAGTTTGGAGATGTCAGTTATGAGATTCGAAGTTTCCCCCGCAGTGTTTGAGCTTTTGCCCGACGCCTGCTTCGGCGTCGTCGCCGTCAAGGGCGCGGACAACAGCAAGCCGATCCCCGAGGTCTCGGCCCTGCTGCACGAGAGCATCGCCGCGTGCGAAAAGGCTCTCGAGGGCATCAAGGTCAAGGAGTCGCCCGAGATCGTGCCCTACCGCGACGCCTTCCGCGCGCTGAACATAAACCCCAACAAGTTCATGTGCTCCATCGAGGCCCTGCTGACCCGCATCGCCAAGGGCAAGGGCTTCCCGGAGATCAGCCCCGTCGTGGACTTCGGCAACGCCGTGTCGCTCAAATACCGCCTGCCCATCGGCGCGCACGATATGGGCACCGTGAGCCGCGCGCTCGAGGTGCGCCACGCCCAGCCGGGCGACAGCTTTGTCCCCTTCGGCGGCGGCGAGGCCGAGACGCCGGAGCCGGACGAGGTGGTCTACGTCTCCGACGGCCAGGTCCGCACCCGCCGCTGGACCTGGAGGCAGAGCGAGATAGGCAAGATCACCCCGGAGACGACCGACCTGCTCTTCCCCATCGACGGCTTCACCAGCCTGAACCTCGACCGCGTCCTCGCCGCGCGCGCGGAGCTGGCCGAGGGCCTGGAGCGCCTCTTCGGCGCCAAGACCGCCGTCGGCCTGGTGGACAAGGACCACTGCGTCTTTGAGGCCGAACTGTAAGCGACCCGCCCCATCCCGCCGCGCCGGAGGCGCGGGACTACCGGAGGACCCATCATGAAGAAAAGACTTCTCGCACTTCTCCTCGCCGCGCTGATGCTGTGCGGCGCGCTCACCGGCTGCGGCTCGATAGACGCGCTCTCGCCTGTCCTGGACACGCCGCCCTCAAGCGACCCCACCACGGACCGCGAGCCGGTCTACGACGCGCTGACGCAGGAGCGCTATTTCGACAGCAGCTGGCGCGCGGACACGGACTTTGCGGACATGTACGCCGAGGCCGACCTCGACTACTTCCGCTCTCTCGGCGAAGAGCTGCTCTCCGTCGCGTCCGGCGAGCCCGACAGCGGCAGCTTTGACAACGCCCTGTTCTATTTCGTGGACGAGTACGACTACATCTGCACCGCCCACGACCTCGCCAGGCTCAAATATTACCGCGACCCCTCCGACCAGGAGGCGCTCGACGCGATGAACAAGGCCTACGCCAGCCTGAGCGATGCCGACGAGATGCTGTGGGACACCCTGCACCAGGTCGCGCTGACGGACAGCTACGACCTCCTCGCCGACTACTTGGGCGAGGACACGGCCAAAAGCTGTGCGGACTACGAGCCCAGCTCAGAGGCGGACAGAGCGCTCACGGACCGGGAGACGGAGCTCGTCAACGAGTATTACAGCGCCTCCACCGCGCCGGAGCCGGACTTGGAAGCCTGCGCCGACATATTCATCGAGCTGATCGAGGTCCGGCGCCAGATCGCGGCCGCCGCGGGCTATGACAGCTATGCGGATTACGCCTACGCCGAGGTCTATTTCCGGAACTACACCCCCGAGGACGTCCAGAGCATCTGGGCAGCCGTCAAGGAGAACTATGTGCCCTCAGTGGCCGAGGTCTCGACCGTGTTCATGGACAACTATGCAGCGCTGGTCGAATCCGACCTGCAGGTCACGTCCCAGGACCTGCTCAACGCGATCGGTACCGTCGCCCGCGGTCTCTCGCCCGAGGCGGCCGAGGCCTATGATTACCTGGTCGAGCACGGGCTCTGCGACATAGACCTGCTCTCCACCAAGGCCGGAGCGAGCTTCACCACCCTGCTACGCTGGTACAACGAGCCCTATATCTTCCTGTCGACCGACGGCAGCTGTTCCGACTACTCCTCTGCCATCCACGAGTTCGGCCATTTCCTGAACTACTACGCCGCGCCGGCCGATCTGACCTTCGGCACCCTGGACTACGAGGTCGCCGAGATGCAGTCCATAGGCATGGAGTTCATGGCCACGCACTGGTACGAGGAGCTGTTCGGCCCGGATACTGCGCACATGCTGCTCATCGAGGCGCTCTACAACGCCACTCTGTGTGTTATCGACGGCGCGCTGTACGACGAATTCCTCCAGCGCGTGTACGCCGAGGAGGACCTCACGCGGGAGCGCGTCTGCGAGATTTACACCGAGGTGTTTGAGGAGTACGGCTACGTCCCCTACGACGGATACGAGTGGGAGTGGGTCTACGTGCCGCACAACTTCGACAGCCCGTTCTACTATATCAGCTACTGCATAGCCTCCATCCCCGTGCTCGGGCTGTACGGCGAGCTGCAGACCTCACCCGAGACCGCGGCTGACACCTACATGCGCCTGGTCGCAATGAATACCGGGCTCTATTCCGTCGGCGAAGCCGTCTCCGAGCTCAACCTCGCCGACCCCCTGGACCCCGCCGCCTACGCCTCCGCCGCTGACACCGTGGTCGAAACCGTAAAAGACCTGAGCTGAGCTTGCCGCTGAGAAGATTGATGCACATTTTAAAATGCTCCGACCCAAACAGGGCCGGAGCATTTTTGTTATGCAATCTTTGTTCAAAGCCGCTGAGAAAGGCACCGTTTGTAACTCTTTGAGTTTTCTGCCGGCCTTGCTTTGAAAATGAGGGTTGACAAAAGGCTTCCAGATGGTATTATTATTGTTGAGTAACTTAATAATCATAACTAAGATACGTTGGGGAGTTTATTGATCTTACAAAGGAGTGTGTTAAATATGGAGGACTTCCTGTATTATGCGCCAACAAAAGTTGTGTTTGGCAAAGAAACCGAGTCTAAAGTTGGTGAGCTCATTAAGGAAGAGGGAGCCGGTTCTGTTCTGGTCGTCTACGGAGGCAGCAGCGCCAAACGGTCCGGTTTGCTGGACAGAGTTTTTGCAAGTCTTGACGCTGCCGGGGTCAGGTATGTCTCCATGGGAGGTGTAAAGCCCAATCCCAGGCTTTCAAAGGTATACGAGGGAATACAGCTTGCCAGAGATTTCGGCGCGGAGTTCCTCCTGGCCGTTGGCGGCGGCAGCGTCATCGACACCTGCAAGGCCATCGGTGCGGGACTCAAATATGACGGCGACGTGTGGGACCTTTACATCGGCAAGGCCATCTGCCAGGGCAGCGCTCCTGTGGGAGCCGTGCTTACCATAGCGGCCACCGGCAGCGAAATGAGCAACGGCTCTGTTATCACCAATGACGAGAATATGCTCAAGCGCTCTTTCGACAGCAACTACTGCCAGTGCAAATTTGCGGTAATGAACCCCGAGCTCACCTACACTCTTCCCGCATATCAGACGGCAAGCGGCTGCGTGGATATAATGATGCACACTATGGAGCGCTATTTCTCAGTAGACAGCATGGCACTCACAGACGCCATGTCTGAGGCTCTCCTGCGCGTGGTCCTCAAATACAGCCGCATTGTTATGAGCTCTCCCGCCGACTATGAGGCGCGAGCCACTATAATGTGGGCCGGCAGCCTTTCACACAATGGTCTCACCGGCTGCGGCTCTATCGGTGACTGGGCTCCGCACATGATAGAGCACGAGCTCGGCGGCATGTTCGATGTGGCGCACGGCGCGGGTCTTGCAGCAATCTGGGGAAGTTGGGCGCGGTACGTTCTTAAGGTGAAGCCCGAACGCTTTGCCCAGTTTGCGGAGAATGTCATGGGCATCAGCAGCGGCGAGAGCGCTGAAGAGACCGCCATTGCCGGTATTGAGGCGCTTGAGAACTTCTTCCGTGAGCTCCATATGCCCACAAACCTCCGTGAACTTGGGTGCGAGCCCACGGATGCGCAGATCGCTGAGCTGGCGGATAAGTGCTGTGATGGGGACACGCATACCGTTGGTCACTTTATGCCCCTCAAATCCAGCGACGTTGCTGCTATACTTACTGCGGCAAAATAATAGCCGCCCGGCTTCATTGCTCCCGATCATAAAAAGGTGGAGGCTCGTAGTTGCGAGCCTCCACCTTTTTGTTCTGAGCTTACGGAGCATAAGTTTACTCGTGGCTATTGATCAAAAAATTCTGCAGCGGAAGAGCGCCGGCTCCAATCACCGCCGCCTCCTCCCCGAGTTCAGACAGGCGAACCTCGACCGGAACGTTTCCGTAATACAAGCTCCGGGTGGAGTTTATGTACTCAGATACTTTCTCCAGCAAATACTTGTTGTCTTTCACAACATATCCCGTCAACACAATGCGTTGGCAGTCAAACAGACAGACGAGATTGGTCAGGCCTATTGAAAGATTATAGACCGCATCGTCGGCTATCCTGCGGGCCAAAAGGTCTCCCATTGCAGCGGCCTTGAATACAATATCGGAGTTTATCTTGTTGATATTTCCTCCGGCCAGTTCAAGCATTCTGGACTCCCCGCCGCCTGCGACAAGATTTCTGGCCTGATTCGCAATTGCTTTACCAGAAGCCATTGCCTCAAGGCACCCCTGCCTGCCGCACTTACATATTGGTCCGTTTGGATTTATGACCATGTGCCCCAGCTCGCCGCTCATGTTATTGAAGCCGCGGTATATCTCCCCATTTATGATCAGTGCAGCGCCTATTCCACGTCCAACCGTGACCAGTGCAAAATCGTCGCAGTTTGTACCGGCACCAAACCATTTCTCACCTATCGCCATAACTTTTGAGGAGTTTTCTATGAATACAGGCATATTAAACCGCCTCTGCAGCGGCGTGCGGAAATCCACTTGCTTCAGGTTATAGTCGATAGAGGTGATGACCATTCCATCCTCCGTGTCGACGAGGCCCGGGATCCCGACACCAATGCCGCTCAGCTTGTCTCTGTCCACTCCCGATGCGCCGATAGATGTATCTATGAATTCCTCTACAGCTTCAATGATTTCTGTCAGAGGCAAGCCCTCCTTTTCTCTGGAGCGGCTGAAAACTATGTTCCCCTGCAAATCCAGGATGGTGCACTTGAACATGGCACCGCTTATGTCCACGCCAGCAAACAGGTGTGACTCAGGGATAAGTTCCAGCAGCATAGGCGGCTTGCCCCCGCTGGATATTCCCTTTCCGGCATCTCTGATCAGTCCATCGTCAATAAGTTCATCCGTAATGTTCATTATGGTCGGCATACTCAAGCCGGTCAGCCTTGCAAGCTCCGCCCTATATATTGAATGGTTTTTGCGTATCAAATCCAAAATCTTATTTTTATTATAGATCCGCATCAATCTTTTACTTTGCATATCAATTCCCAAATCCTTTAATTATATATCGGCCGAGCCGGTCGTTGGATCTCCTGCGCCGTTCCGGCACACGAAGCAATTGAGTATCGCCACGAGCACAATATCGGTGTCACTTTGTTATCTTAACTCATTAACCTCCAGCGTGCAACTCCAAAAGTTTGTAATCCTCCCTTTTATCTAAATCTTGGAGATGCATTTAAGCATTATAACTTTATTATACATCGCCTATGGAATAGTGCAACTTATTTTTTGAATAATTTTAAGCCATTCTCATTGTAAAATCAGCCGGTATTCTGGATTGTTCACGTATGTGGCTGCTTATGCCCCAAGAATCTTTTTGCGCATTTTGTCAATTTTGCTCCTTTCGTTTGTCACTTTTGATGCAGTGAATATACCTTGACAAAGAAAAAATCAAATACTATAATTCTAATTACTTAGTTATCAAAACATAGTATTTCTTTAACGATCTCGGAGAGTGTCATGCTTAGTAAATTTAAAGAAGCCGCATATACGGCCATTCTGAAAGAGGAGCTGCTCATGGCGACCGGCTGTACCGAGCCCACAGCCATCGCTTTCTGTGCAGCCAGGATGAGGGATATGCTCGGCGCAAGGCCTGAGCACATAAAAATCGAAGTCAGCGGAAACATAATCAAAAATGTGAAAAGTGTAATTGTTCCCAATACCGGCGGCCTGAAAGGCATCAAAGCCGCAGCTGCTGCGGGCATAGTAGCCGGCGACGCCAGTCTTGGCCTGCAAGTCATTTCTTCCGTTCCCCCGAGCTTGCATGATGAAATAAAAGTATATGCAGAGAGCGTCCCCATATTGGTCGTATGTATGGACACGCCTCGAATGCTGGAGATCCGCATAACCGGCAGGTTCGGACAGGACAGCGCCGTAGTCCATATCGCAAACAGTCACTCCAACATCATATATGAGGAAAAAAACGGCTGTGTTTTGAAAAATATAGACCCCGACGACGGCTCCGGGGAGTTTCCTACCGACAGAAGCGTACTTAACGTGAAGGATATCGTTGAATACGCAAACACGGTTGACCTTGCCGACGTAACGCCCATTTTAGACAACCAGATAAAATGCAACTCAGCAATCGCAGAAAAAGGATTGCGCGAGAGCTGGGGTGCCAGCATCGGACGGGTGCTCATTAGGAACTCCGCAGGCGATATCGTGACCGAAGCCCGGGCATATGCGGCCGCCGGCTCCGACGCGAGGATGAGCGGCTGTGAAAAGCCGGTGGTCATAGTCTCCGGCAGCGGCAATCAGGGCATCACAGCCTCAGTCCCGGTGATACGGTATGCAAAGCACATCGGCGCAAGGCAGTCTGAGCTTTACCGCGCACTGCTTGTTTCAAACCTTATAACTATACACCAAAAGACCGGCATAGGCAGGTTATCCGCATACTGCGGCGCTGTGAGCGCCGGCTGTGGGGCTGGCGCCGGGGTCGCTTATCTCCTTGGGGCTGACTACAACGCCATCGCCCACACGGTCATCAATGCCGTGGCCATGCTTTCCGGCACGATATGCGACGGAGCCAAGCCCTCCTGTGCAGCTAAGATCGCCCTCGCGGTCGAAGCCGGAATACTGGGCTACCAAATGTATCTTGAGCACAAGCAGTTCAACAGCGGAGACGGCATAGTTGGCGATGGGGTAGAAAAGACGATTGCAAATGTTGGCAGGCTTGCCAAGCAGGGCATGTACCAGACAGACAAGACTATTTTGCAGATCATGACCGAGTCCTGATGCGCGCTAAGCGTACAGGCGCGGAAGAAAAACTTATGGGAGGCTCTTATGGAAAAGAAAATTATCAGAGTCGGCATGGTTGGTACTGGCATGATTTTTGACCGGCATTGCCGGGGCATCAAAGCCAGTCCGGACGCCGAAGTCACCGCAATCTGCGACGTAAGCCGCGAGGCTCTCAAGAAAAAGGCCATGCTCAACGGCATACCTGAGAGCAACACCTTTACAGACTACACTGAAATGATGGACAGCGGTCTTGTTGACGCCATAGTCATCTGCACGCCCAACGACTCTCACGTCCCCATCGCCCTGGAGGCCATAAAGCGCGGCCTGCCGTTTGCCATGGAAAAGCCCGTCGGCCTCAATGTCGAAGAGGTGAGAATGCTCAACGACAAGGTCCGCGAGACCAAGATCAAGAATACCGTGCTCTTCACCTACCGCTTCAAGGCTTCGGCCAGATATGCAAAACACATAGTCGACAGCGGTGTCATCGGCAAAATATATCACGTCAACACCGAGTATTACCAGGATTATGACCTGAGGCCCTTCTCTCTGCCCACCTTCTGGCGCTTTCAGAAGGGTGTTGCAGGCGGCGGCGTTGTCTTCGACCTCGGCAGCCACGTAATGGACCTCGTGACCTTCATAACCGGGCTCGATTACGAGAGCATCTGTGCAACTGCGGAAAACCTCATCAACACCCGCCCCGACCCCATTACCGGCGAGCTGCGTGAAGTCAACACGGACGACTACTGCCACATGATGGCGCGCTTCACCTCCGGCGCTTCCGGCGTATTTGCCATAAGCAAGTGCTGCATGGGCCGCAAAAACTATCAGCGCATCCAGATATACGGCAGCAAGGGCGTCATAGTCTACACGCTGACCGACAAAAACCTGGAGGACACCATTGAAGTCTGCATCGGCGAGCCCTATGTCGACAGCTATGACTACACTAAGCTCGACATACCTAAGGAATACTTCGCCGAGCAGATGCAGGCGTTCATAGACGTCATCAACGACTGCGGTGACGGCCTCACCGCCAACATGGAGGACGGGCTCAGAGCCCAGGAGCTCATAGAGAAGGTCTACGAGTCGTCCGACACCCACAGCTGGGTGGATGTCCGCAGAAACTGAGCATTTGAGGAGAAAACAACAGATGATAAGCTTGCCCGAAACTCTGTGTACGAAGCAGGACTACCTCAACGCGGTCAGGCGCGCCAAAGCCTCGGGCGAAGGCGCCGTACTCCTGAGAGCCAGGCTGAAGGCGATGAAGGAGGCAACCTGCATGATGTCCCTCAAGGCCGAAAGCTGGAGCAAAAGGGCCGAGACGCAGCACCAGGAGGATTATGAGCCTGTTCCGGACCCCAACTGCGAGATGAACCGGCTCGGCTTCACCGCCGGGGAAATTGACACGCTGATAGGAGAGCTGGCCGATGTTTGAAGTAATACGTTCCGGCGGCGCTGTTGAGGCCGCTGCGGCATTCCAGTGCGAAGGCGCCGGATTCATTGAAAAATACCGTCCCTTTTCCTATGAGCAGGATTGTCTGGTCATAAGAGGCGGGTGCTGCATAAAGGTCGGCAAAGGCAGCAATGCCGTTTTGGCCGTGAACCGTGAGGATTTTGTCTTTGACCCTGCGCCTTTGCTGGATGTAGCCGGGCCCTTTGAGGTGGGCTGCGACTATTTTCTCTACCTCTGTCTGGACGGCGAGTCGCCTGTCGTTGTCGTTTCCAGGAACGGGACATGCCCCGACGGCGCCTCAGATGAAAACTGCCGGATGATCGGCGGCTTCCACTACGGCTCGATACGCAAGGTGAGCGACGACGGGCTCTGGGTCCCAGTCGATTCCCTGGGCGTCAAGTTCGGCACCGGCGGCATTCGCTGGCAGGACAACGTCACTGTGGGCATAGTCCCCAACTCAGTGTGGGACCTTAAAAATCGCCCCCGCGTTCTGTTCGGCGGTCTTGTGAAGGTCGGCAGCATATGGGTGTCGATCTACCAGGCCAGCAAGAAGTCCGAGTTCACCTTTATGTCCGGCGATAACCTTGTCCATGTATCTGAAGGCGAGCTGCAGAGCAGATATGGCCAGATGCCCGTGTCCGGCATAGACGGCCTCTGTCAGTACAACTTTGCCGAGCTCGCCGCCCGCTCCGGCATGCGGCTGATGAAATACGCCGAGTGGCTTGCCGCCGCATATGGGGCTCCTCAGGGCGAGGACAACAGCAACGAATACGGCTGGTGCGACGTGACCAACAAGGTGCGCGCCCGCACAGGCTGCAGCGTGGACCTTGACACCGGCAAATACTGTGCCGAGGGAGGCGCAAAGCCCTATGCCATAAGCGCACGCAATGTCGTGGACACCACGGGCAACGTCTGGGAGTGGCTCTCAGAGTACACTAACCGCCACGATGCAGGCAGCGGGCTGTGGACATACTACGACCAGCTGGGCCCCGGCATGGGCCAGATCTATGGCTGGAAAACAGACAGCTTTTCCTCGCTTGCCGCCGGAGGCCACTGGCATAGAGGGTCCTGCTGCGGACCTCGAGCCATAAACCCGGACGACCAGCCCTGGAAAGTAAACGTGCACATAGGCACCCGTCTGGCCTGCGATGCCCTTTAAAGATAAAAACGTAGTCAAACCCAACCGGGTAAAAAGAAAATTCAATTTCAGGAGGTAATGGAATGAAAAAACGATTGATCTCTGTCGTACTCTTGCTGGCTATGACCTTTGCGCTCGCGCTTACCACCTCCGGCTGCGGAAGTACCGAGAATTCCGGTGACCCGGATGACACGAGCAGCGGAAAGACCGAGCTCGTCGTCGTCACCTCGAGTGAGCCCGTGTACTACAACAACCTCTGCCCGAGCATGACCAACCTGCCCGACACGCTTGTTTACAGCCAGGTCTATGACCCCCTGTTCTACAAGGATTGGAGCGACGGCGGCGCTGTCAAGGGCTACCTCGCCGAAAGTTATGAGATAAGCGAGGATGGCCGCGACATCTATGTCAAGCTGCGCGACAACGTCTATTTCCACAACGGCTACAAGCTCACCTCCGAGGACGTCAAATTCACCTTCGACGAGATGTCCACCCGCGCCCTCGGCACTGCGCTCCTTATCAACTGGGAGGGCGTTGAGATCGTGGACGAGCTCAACCTCATCTTCCACCTGTCTGAACCCTACGGTGCCATAATGAACGCGCTGTGCAGCCGCGTCGGCTACATCTCCAGCAAGCAGTACTGGGATGAAGTCGGCGGCTTCGAGGGCTACAATGCCGCCCCCATCGGCACCGGTCCCTACAAGTTCGTCAGCGCCGTCTCCGGCGACCAGATCGTCCTCGAGCGCAACGACGAATACTGGAACGGCACCGCCGCCTTTGAGACCTGCATCATCAAGACCGTCACCGACAACAACACCGCCGTTCTGGCCGTTGAAAGCGGCGAGGCGGATGTCGCCCTCAACCTCCCGCTCGATGCTCTGGTTAACATCAATAATCCTGATGTCACCTGGGACTCCGCGCTGAGCTTCGAGTGCGGCTATCTGCAGTACAACTTCCTCGAGTCCAGCTGGGCAGGCAACGACACGAACTTCCGCAAGGCTGTCCAGTATGGTGTCGACAAGGACGCCATAAACCAGGCCGTTTTCTACGGTCAGACGAATACCCCAGCCATTCTCGGCGACGAGACCTGGACCGGCAGGCCTGCGGACGGCACCTACGAGTCCTACACCTACGACCTTGAAAAGGCCAAGGAGTACCTCGCCGCTTCCGACTATGACGGCCGTGAGTTCCGGGTCGTCACCTGGGCCGGCACCAACCTTGAGAAGGCTGCTCAGGTCATGCAGGCCAGCCTGCTTGAGGTGGGCATCAACATGAAGATCGTCCCCGTCGACAGGGCCACCTTCTGGGACGAGGTCCGGAACAACGACGACTGGGATGCCTGCATCCACTCCCTCGGGGCCTCCTCCCTCGACATGGACGCCTACAACCACTTCATGTTCAGCATGTATCCCCAGTATTTCAACGCCGATCAGGTCATCCCCTACGGCCAGGAGCTCAATGACCTGGTCATAGCCGGCCGTCTCGAGCCCGACCAGGAAAAGCGCGTTGAGATCTATACTCAGCTTGTGAACTACATCAACGAAGAGGCTATCTCAATGCCGCTCTACCAGGACGTCAACACCGCCCTCTACCGCTCCGATCTGAAGGGCGTGACGGCTGACCAGGCTGTCCCCGTCAACCGCTTCTTCGATTACACTTACTGATATATGTGCAAAGTGGACAGGGCGGAATTAAACTTCCGCCCCGTTCATTTAGGTTACGCCTGGACAGGCTGAAAATGAGGACTTGATATGCTTAAATACATTCTCAAACGCCTACTGCTCATCATACCGGTGGTCATAGGCATAACGCTGTTCATATATCTGCTGCTAGACATCGGCATGGGCGACCCCACAGCACTTATTCTTGGGCCGGACGCCTCTGCGGAACAGGTCGCGGCGCTGAGGGCCGAGCTCGGCCTGGATAAGAGCGTGTTCGTGCGCTACTTCAATTATATGTACAACGCCATACAGGGCGACCTCGGCAACTCATGGTATAATTCCCGCCCTGTTATAGATGAATTCCTGCTTCGGCTTCCCAACACTCTGGCGCTGGCCTTCAGCGCTCTGGGAATAACGATAGTAGTCGGACTCACCTTCGGTACCCTGGCTGCTGTCCGTCAGAACCGGCCGATAGACGGCATCACGCTCATCTTTGCCCTGCTCTTCGCGAGCATGCCGAGCTTCTGGTTTGGCCTCATACTGCAGATAATCTTCTGTCTCGAGCTCCAGTGGCTGCCCCCGATGGGCTCCGGAACATTTAAACACATGATCTTGCCCGCGACGACTCTGGCCCTCGGCACCATTGCCAGCCAGGTGCGTATGACCCGCTCGAGCATACTGGACGTTGTCAACATGAACTACATCAGAACTGCGCGTGCCAAGGGTGCCGGCGAGTTCAGAGTGGTTTTCCGGCATGTCATCAGGAACGCGCTCATGCCCGTCGTCACCAACTGGGGCCTGACCTTTGCCACCGCCTTCGGCGGCACGATAATCTCAGAGACAGTGTTCTCCGTGCCCGGCATCTCCACATTCCTGATAAATGCGGTCAAGGTTCGAGACATCCCGATAGTCATGGGCACCGTCATTATCGTTTCCGTGATCGTGGCCCTCATAAACCTTATCATCGACATCATATACGCCTTTATTGACCCAAGAGTCAAAGCCGGATATGTCAACTGAGCCTTCGGGCCGTGCTAAATTGATTTTTGAGTGTGAAATTATGAAAAAAAGAAATCAAAAAGCAACTGAACATAACAGGCGGTCTCAGCTTGGGTTGATACTCTTCCGCTTCAGGAAAAACAAGCTGGCCGTCATATCGGTGTTCTTTCTGATCTTCATCGCCATAGTCATCCTCTCAGCGCCTCTCTACATCGATTATGACAAGGCGATCACCATGAACACCGCCGAGGCCTTTCAGTCCCCCAGCTGGGAACATCCGTTTGGAACCGACCTCTATGGCCGGGACATGCTTGCACGAGTGATATACGGCGGCCGAATCTCCCTGTTTGCCGGCATGTGCATCATACTTCTGTCTTTCATCTTCGGCGTTATGATCGGCTCCGTCGCCGGCTTCTTCGGCGGCAAGGTCGACCAGGTAATGATGAGGATAATCGACATATTCATGGCCGTGCCCACGATCTTTATGGCAATGACCATAATAACCGTCCTCGGTGACGGCGTCAAAAACATCATCATCGCCTTTGTGGTCTGCAACATCCCAAGCTACTCGCGCATAGTCCGCTCCTCTACAATGACCCTCAGGAACATGGAGTATGTAGAGGCTGCCGAATGCTACGGTGCAAACAAGTTCCACATCATCCTCAAGCACATAATCCCCAACGGCATCGGCCCCGTCATAGTAACCGCCACTATATCGCTGGGCGTCGCAATCCTCAGCATTTCCTCCCTCGGCTTCCTCGGGCTGGGCATAACGGCGCCGACCCCGGAATGGGGCACGCTGCTCGCCGACAACAGGAATTACATCAGATACTACCCGTATCTCGGCATCCTTCCCGGCGTGGCAATCATCCTAACAGTCATGTGCGTCAACTTCATCGGCGACGGTCTGCGCGACGCGCTTGACCCGAAGATGAAGAAATAGGGAGGAACCGAAATGTCCGAACTTTTGAATGTTAAAGACCTATATGTAAATTACAACACCGACGACGGCACCGTACACGCGCTGAACGGCCTGGACCTGGTGCTTGAAAAGGGCGAGAGTCTCGGCCTCGTCGGCGAGACCGGTGCAGGCAAGTCCACCCTCGCGCTGAGCATACTCCGGCTGCTGCCGGACCGTGTCGGCGAGATCAGCTCCGGAAGCATCGTTTTTGAAGGCCGGAACGTGCTGGAGTTCTCCAAGAAGGAGCTCAAGCAGATACGCGGCGACAAAATATCCATGATATTTCAGGACCCAATGACGAGCCTCAACCCCACCAAGACCGTCGGCAAACAGCTGCGAGAGGTGCTGGACCTGCACTTTTCTGAGTTGAGCCGCAAGGAAAAGTCCGAGCGCGTGGACAAGATGTTCGAGCTCGTCGGTATCCCGCCTCAGCGCCAGCACGAATACCCATTTCAGTTTTCCGGCGGCATGAAGCAGCGCATCGGCATAGCCATGGCACTTATAGCTCAGCCAGACCTGCTCATAGCAGACGAGCCCACCACGGCTCTCGACGTCACCATCCAGGCGCAGATATTGAACCTCATGAAAAAGCTTCAGGAGCAGATGCAGACCTCCATGCTGCTCATAACCCACGATCTCGGCGTCGTCGTCGAGGTGTGCACCAAGGTCGCCGTCATATACAGCGGTCAGATCATAGAGTACGGCACAGTGGAGGACGTGTATACCAGGGAGAACAACCACCCCTACACCGAAGGCCTGTTCAACTGCATTCCAGACCTCAAGTCCAACGCTGCAAGGCTGACGCCCATCCCTGGGAGCATGCCCGACCCGCTGGAGCTTCCCAAGGGCTGCAAGTTCTGCGACAGATGCAAGTATCGCATGGACATATGTGAGCAGGAAGAGCCGGAGCCCTATACTCATGGCACCCACAGCATCAAGTGCCATAAGTATAAAGACGTTTGGGGAGGCTGACATGAAAACACCTATTGTTGAAACCAAGGGCCTTAAGAAGTACTTCAAGGTCGGTCAGGGCTTTCTGCACGCCGTGGACGACGTGGACCTGGCAATAGCCCCCGAGGAGACGCTCGGCGTGGTCGGTGAATCCGGCTGCGGCAAGTCCACCCTCGGCAGGGTTATTCTCGGCCTGCTGCCCGCTACCGAGGGCGAGATCCTCTATGACGGCGAGAGCATCTTTGACTCGCGGAAAAAGAAAAAGCCCAACATATACCGCGAGATGCAGATGATCTTCCAGGACCCCTTCTCCTCGCTCAATCCCCGTCTCTCCATTCAGGATCTCATAGCCGAGCCCATTCATGTTCAGAAGGTGCTCACGGACAAGGCGAAGATAGAAGAGCGGGTGCTCGAGCTCATGGACCTCGTCGGCCTGTCCGAGAGGTATGTGAATGCCTATCCGCACGAGCTCGACGGCGGCAGGCGGCAGCGCGTCGGCATCGCCCGCGCGCTGGCACTCAACCCCAAGTTCATCGTATGCGATGAGCCGGTCTCCGCCCTGGACGTATCCATTCAGGCGCAGATACTCAACCTCATCATGGACCTCCAGGAGCGCAACGGTCTGGCCTACATGTTCATAACCCACAACCTCTGTGTTGTGAAGCATATCAGCTCCAACATCATGGTCATGTACATGGGCAAGGTCGTGGAATACGCCTCCAAGGAACAGCTGTTTGAAAAGCAGTATCACCCGTACTCTCAGGCCCTGCTCTCCGCAATACCGCTGCCCGAACTCAGGCGGGACAGGGAGCGCATAGTCCTCACCGGCGAGGTCTCAAATCCCATCAACCCGAAGCCTGGCTGCCGCTTTGCTCCAAGGTGCAAATATGCCACTGAAAAATGTATGGGGCAGGACATTCCGCTGGTAGAAGTTGAAAAAGGGCGCAAGGTCGCCTGCACTCTGTACACCTGACACGGTTCCGGGGTCATTCCCGGGATGCAAAAATCAATATTATTTATTTGAAGAGGATTCCAATGAACAAAATAGAATGTGTAAACGCTGTCCTGGACGGCAAAAAAGGCGACTGGATACCCGCCGGCTTCTGGTATCACTACGACCACACGCTGAACACATACTCCATCGCACAGAGCCATCTGCGCACCTTCCGTGAGACCGGGGTCGACGTCTACAAGGTCATGCAGGACTATGTTCAGCCCATAGACGTGGCGGTCAAGACTCCTTCGGACTGGGACAAGGTCAGCCTGCCCGGTACCTCCTCCCCGGTGTTTCAGAGGCTCCTTGACGTCGTGAAGATGATACTTGACGCCACCGGCCACGATGCGCTGGTGTTCCAGACCATGTTCGGGCCCCTTAAGACCGCCGTGCAGAACTACGGCTACGACCTCGTCATGGCCCACTGCAAGGAGGCTCCGGACGCAGTTGCCCGCGCTGTAATGCGCATAGCCGAGGCGCAGACCGAATGGGCAATGGGCTTTATAGACGCCGGAGCCGACGGCCTGTTCTACTCCGGCCAGTTCAGCGAGCCGGGCCGTTTCACCAGGGAAGAGTTTGCAAAGCTTGTCACCGCCGGGGATCTGGTCGTCCTTCGTGCCGCCGAGAGCCGTGGCGCAAGGAACATCCTCCACATATGCGGTGAGCCGGATTACGACTACCGCTCCACGCCGGAATGGTATACCGAGTACCCCGGTGCCATAGTTAACTGGTCCGTGAAGGATACCGGCCTGTCGCTCAACGAGGGCCGCAAGCTCTTCGGCGGCCGCCCGATACTCGGCGGAGTCAACAACCGCGGCTTCATCCTTGACGGCACCGCGAAACATATCCGCAACGACGTCAACAGCATTCTCAGCGAGGTCGACGATTTCAACGGCTATATGCTTGGCGCAGACTGCACCATCCAGGGCCAGGGCATCAGCAACGACAAGATAAGGGTCGCCGTCGATGCCGCTCACGAGTTCATGGCAAGGAACTGAATCCTTGATACATAGAAATATTATTATGGAGGAATAATCATGTCCAAGATCAAGAATTATCCCAATCAGGCCGACGAGACCGTCGAGGCCGTACGCAGCGCTATCGAGTTCCGCGCCACCTGGTTCGCCCTGCTCTTTGATGAGATGCGCAAGGCCGGCGTGGACGCCGAAGGCATAACTCGCCGGGCCATCAGGCGCTGCGGCCGCGAGGTTCATGGCGTCAGGGCCAGCCAGGTTGTTGAAGGCCGCCAGCTGAACGGCAACGAGATGAAGGCCTTCTCCTTCAACGACCTGATGAAGAAGGTTTTCATAATGGACCCCGTAACCTCTGACGAAAACAACGCCGACGCCTACCTCCACTACTGCCCGCTGGTCGCTGCCTGGCAGAAGATGGGCTTCAGCGACGAGGACATCGACCTGCTCTGCGACATGGTCATGGAGGGCGACCGCGGCGTTGCCGACGCCAATGGCTTCAAGCTTCATCTCGGCTCCACCATCGGCGGCGGCTGTGATAAGTGCAACATCCATTTCTATCGCGGCGAGCTCAAGGAGTAAGCCTCCCGAAGTAAAAATGTTCTTCAGAAAGGAATGTCCAAGCTCATGAGGACAGTCAACATAGGGAACATGAAGGTTCCCGCCATCGCGGTGGGCTGCAGGCGCATGAACAACCTCAGCACCGAGGAGGCCGACCGCTATATCAAGACCTCGATGGACCTTGGGGCGAACTTTTTCGACCTCGCTGACCTCTACGGCGGCTCCCTGAGTGAGAAGGTCTTCGGCGAGGTAATGGCCGCCAACCCCACGATTCGGGACAAAATGTTTATTCAGACGAAGTGCGGCATACGCAAGGCCATGAATGCCTTTGACCTTTCAAAAGACTATATCCTCTCCTCTGTAGACGGCTGCCTCGAGAGGCTGCACACCGATTATATCGACGTTCTGCTCATCCACCGCATGGACGCTCTCTACGAGCCCGAGGAGATAGCCGAAGCTTTCGGCATTCTTCAGCAAAACGGCAAGGTCCGTGCCTTCGGCGTATCGAATGCCACGCCCATGCAGATCGAGCTGCTCAAGCGCTATGTAAATCAGCCCCTCGTCATAAATCAGATGCAGTTTAGTCTCGCGCACTGCACCATGGTCTCCCAGGGCATCTACACCAACATGGACAACGGCGGCGCCGTCGACCGTGATGGCGGCATCCTCGACTACTGCCGCCTGAACGACATCACCATCCAGACCTGGTCCCCCCTGCAGTACGGCTTCCAGGAGGGCGTATTTATCGGCAGCCCGAAGTTCCCCGAGCTCAACAAGGTGCTTGACGCGCTGGCGGCGAAATATTCCGTCACTCCCGGCGCCATAGCTTTCGCGTGGATCCTCAGGCATCCGGCTCACATGCAGCCGATAACCGGCACGCTCAAGACTGCCAGGCTGAAGGAGTGTGTGGACGCAGTTGACATCACTCTCACACGTGACGAGTGGTACGAGCTGTTCACCGCGGCCGGCAATCCGCTTCCCTGCAATCCTCAGCCGGGTCAGGCCAGGACCTGACAGCTGGTAACGCGGCGGTGAAGGCATCGGGTTCACATGCGCTGTGATGCAGCGCTGAACACGGTGCCTTCATTTTTTCTGTCCCGCTCAATAATAAAAGATTGGATGTTCAGCTTGATGGAAATATTAAATGAACGCTTTGGCTTTCTCCCGGACGGGCGGGAAGTTCGGCTGATAACTCTGAAGGCCGGAGAGCTCAGTCTCTCGGTCTCCTGTCTCGGGGCGGCGCTCAGGTCGCTGCTTGTGCCCTCCTCAGGCTCCGGGACCGACGATGTGCTGCTCGGCTGTGACGGCTTCGAGGGCTGCGTGAGCAACAGATACTTCTTCGGTGTTACAGTCGGGCGCTTTGCGAACCGGATCAGCGGAGCCCGGTTCAGCCTGGACGGCAAGGAATACAAAATATCTGAAAACAAGCCCGGCTGCTCTTTACACGGCGGCATAGACGGCTTTTCAAAGCGGCTCTGGAAAGCTCAGACCTATCATGACGGAGACGGCGTCTATGTGCGGCTGGAGCTCGAAAGTCCCGACGGTGACCAGGGCTATCCCGGCAATGTAACAGCTGCCGTGACCTATGGTCTCACTAAGGATAACCGCCTGAAAGCCCGTTTTGAAGCCCGCTCAGACGCCCCCTGCCCCATCAACCTCACGAATCACTCTTATTTCAATCTCGCCGGACACAACAGGGGTACCGATGTCCTGTCTACCCAAGCGCGGCTGTTCTGCTCTTCCTATGTTGAAGTGGATGATAATTTCATACCGACCGGCAGGATCGCCTCTGTAGAAGGCACGCCTCTCTATTTCAGGGCCGGAAAACCCATTGGGCAGGACATAGCCCCCCTGTGTTCTTCGCCGCTTGGCGGATATGATCATTGCCTCGTTGTGGACGGGTACAACGGAGAGCTCAGGCCCTTTGGTGAATTTTGGGACCCGCTCACCGGCAGGAGCGTGCGCGGCTTTACCACGCAGCCGGGCATACAGTTTTTCACCGGCAACATGCTCAATTCCGTCAGCGGCAAGGACGGCGCCGTATATGAAAAACACTTCGGATTCTGCATCGAGCCGGAATTTTTCCCTGACACGCCCAATCAGCCCGGTTTCCCTCCGGCCGTGTTCGGCCCTGGAAGGGATTACTGCGAGAATGCCGAACTGGCCTTTGACTGGTAAGAATCATGCAGCATTCAAACATCAATATAGTTGAGCGTCTGCGCTCTTGCAATCAGCTGACGGATGCTATCCAAAGCGGCGCTGCGGATGGAGTCCTCCACAGCTTATATCCCGATGCCGAAATGGACTCTGCGCGAGGCCGATACGTCCGCCTAGTGGAGAAGCACGCTCACACCTTCGGCGGCTCCCCCGCCCTGTTCAGCGCCCCCGGCCGCACGGAGCTCGGTGGGAACCACACGGATCACCAGCACGGCAGGGTCCTCTGCGCCGCCGTAAACGTGGACATGGCGGCCTCGGCGTCAGTCAACTCCTCCCGTGTGGTGCGTGTGGCCTCAGAGGGCTTTCCCGATTTTGAGGTTGACATAGACCGGCTCGAGCCCTTGGGCTCCGAGGCCGGAAGTCCGGCCTCGCTGATCCGCGGAATTGCAGCGGCCGTGAAATCTCGGGGCTTTGAGCCCATCGGGCTCGACATATGCATTCACTCAGACGTGCCCGCCGGTTCCGGTCTGTCCTCTTCTGCGGCCTATGAAGTGCTCATAGGCTGCATCTTCAACAGCTTCTGCTGTGGCGCTATGCTCGAGCCTATTGAAATGGCCAGGATCGGACAGTATGCTGAAAATCATTTCTTCGGCAAGCCCTGCGGACTTATGGATCAGGCGGCTTGCGCTCTGGGCGGACTTGCAATGATAGACTTCAAGGGCGCCGGCTTTCCGCGGGTCGAGCGTCTTTCCTGCAGTCTGGCAGAGCAGGGCTACACGCTGTGCATAATAGACTGCGGTGCGGACCATGCCGACCTAACTGATGAATACGGCTCCATCACCCGGGAGCTAGGTGAGATAGCCTCTGCCCTTGGCGCACAATACCTGTGTGAAGCCGGTGAGGAGAAGTTTTACAGCAGCATAAGCGGGCTGCGCCGCATTGCCGGTGACCGTGCGGTGCTCAGGGCAATGCACATTTTTGAGGAAGACAAGAGAGCTGGCCTTCAGGCAAGTGCTCTCAAAGAAGGCGACTTCGGCGCGTTTTTGCGTCTGGTGTATGAGTCTGGGCTGTCGTCATGGCGCTTTCTGCAAAACGTAGTGCCCTGCGGAGCAGTTTGGCACCAGGAGCTCGCTTTTGCGCTTGGGCTTTGTGAAAAGCTGCTGGGCGGAAACGGGGTCTGCCGGGTGCACGGCGGCGGCTTTGCAGGGACCCTCCAGGCCTTTGTGCGTCTGGACGCTCTGTCCGGCTTCCGACAGGATGTTGAAGCTGAGCTTGGGCCAGGGGCGTGCAGAGTTATGGATTTTCGGTCCCGCGGGGCCTGCAAACTTGACATCTGAATTTCAAACAGGAGGATATTATGGCTGTTTTGGTCCTGGGCGGCGCCGGATACATCGGCTGCCACACTGTTTATGAGCTTATTGAGCACGGTCGGGACGTTGTGGTCGCCGACAACCTTGTCACCGGCTTTCGCAAGGCGGTGCATCCGAAGGCCCGCTTTTATGAGGCCGACATCCGCAGCCGGGCGGACATGGACCGCATATTTGAGACAGAGCATATCGACGGTGTCATTCATTTTGCGGCGTTCTCCCAGGTGGGCGAGTCCATGACGGCGCCCCTCAAATATTATGAAAACAACCTCTGCGGCACTACCGCACTATTGCAGTCCATGGTCAGTCATGATATTAAAAACATTGTGTTCTCTTCTACCGCAGCGACCTATGGCGAGCCGGAGCGTATACCAATATTGGAAACCGACCGCACGGCACCAACGAACTGCTACGGCGAGACAAAACTGGCCATGGAGCGTCTAATGCACTGGACCGGCCTGGCGCACGGGCTCAAACATGTTGCACTGCGCTACTTCAACGCCTGTGGGGCGCACCCATCCGGCCTCATCGGCGAGGCGCACAATCCAGAGACCCATCTCATACCTTTAATACTTCAAACTGCGCTGGGGCGCCGCAGCTCACTGTCCATTTTCGGCGACGACTACCCCACCCGGGACGGCAGCTGCATCCGGGACTACATACATGTCACCGACCTGGCCCAGGCGCACATACTGGCCCTTGACTATCTCATGCAGGGCGGGGAAAGCGATGTTTTCAATCTCGGCAACGGTGTCGGCTTCTCCGTAAAGGAGGTCATAGAAGTCAGCCGACGTGTGACCGGGCGCGAGATCCCTGCAGAGGTGAAGCCCCGCCGTGCGGGTGACCCCGCCCAGCTTGTCGCCTCCTCCGAAAAGGCCAAGTCCGTGTTGGGATGGCGCCCGCAGTACGGGGAGCTCGAAGCAATAATAGGCTCTGCCTGGAAATGGCATCAGCTCCACCCCAACGGCTACGGACCCGCCGAATGCTGAGCTGACAAACAAAGCCCCGCACACTTTTTCGGTGTGCGGGGCGTTTTTTATTTGGCGTGGATGTCGATGAACTCGGCGCGGAGTTT
>ENA-UOIV01000241-UOIV01000241.1-human-gut-metagenome-genome-assembly--contig:-C59-NODE-241-length-64812-cov-13.204441_pt1 | contig 64812 bp, 59 predicted proteins | sample MGYA00242333_ERZ723880 | MGnify/ENA metagenome assembly ERZ723880 | reverse complement strand
TCGCTGAAAACACACCACCACTGGTGGCGTCCGCCCACGGGCCGCACGCCTCCTTTTTTCATGCGGCGGAATTTTTATTTGGGCGGCTCGGGCATCACCGCGTAGATGGGCGGGGTCACGTCGAGCGCGACCGGGCCGGGCGGCCCGTGCTCGGAGAGCCAGGCCTCCCGCTCCGCGTCGAGCGTCTCCCGGAGGGCGTAGGGGTCGGGCCGCCCTGGCAGCGAAACCTCAGCGGGCGCGGGGGTGGGGACATACGCCTCGGGGCAGGCGGGGACGGCCAGCTCGGTGAGGATGGTTTCCCGCTGTCCGGGCGTGATCGCGCCCCCGTAGTAGGCCGCGAGGGATTCTCCCCAGCGGTGGTCGGCGAGCATCGTCCGGTCGTCCCGAAGGAAGTACCGGAAGCTCACCCGTCCCGATTTGACGACGTTCTGTTCGAGCTGCGGGTCGAGGTGGTACCATTTCCCGTCGAGCTGTACGACGGTCCACGCGTGGTCGACGAATTCCCCCTCGACCGAGATCGTGAGCCCCGACACATATTGCGCCTTGTAGCCCATCCGCCGCAGCAGCACGGCCATTGCGGCGGCAAAGTCCTCGCAGGAGCCGACGCCGAAGTGCAGCGGGCTGAGGGCGCGGTTTTCGAGGTAGGGGGGCGGCGCGTCCGGGTCGCCGTGGTACCGCCACGCGTCGAGGCCCACCGGGTCGGCGAAGTAGACGTTCTCGATAAGCCAGAGGTAGGCTGCGCGGATCTCCTCCGCGGGCGGAAGCTCCCGCGCCAGAATCGGCGCGGCGATCCCGTCCGCCAGCGAGGCGATCCACGCGTTTTCGAGCGGCAGCGCCGCGCGCCTGGAGGGCGCGGGCGCGACGCTCTCCGCTCCCGGCGGAGCCTCGGCGGCTTCGGAAGCGGCCGCCGGCGCGGGAGGCGGCGGCTTTGCCGGCGCGCCGCAGCCCGCGAGCAGGAGCAGGGACAGAAATAAAGCGGCGAATTGTTTCATAAGGGTTCTCCCGTCGGTTGGTACCCTCATTATAATGGGATAGGGCGGGAAAAGCAAATATTCGGTTGACAGCTGTCCCCTGCGGAGGGTACAATTTTGTTAATAGAGTGTGTACATCAGAGGGAGGTGCGGGGATGCGGCGGATGCTGGCGGCGGTCCTGGCGCTGCTTTTTTTGTTCGCGGGCTGCGCGCGGGCCGCGCCGCTCCCGGAGGACGAACCGCCCGCCGCGTCGGCGCGCCCGGAGGGCTACGCGCGCTCCCTGCTGGACGGGGAGGGGCGCGCCGCCTACGACGAAATCTGCTCCGCGGCGGAAGGCTGGCGGGTGGGGGAGGAGATCCCCCTTGCTTCCCCGGCGTCCGCGCGGACGATACAGGCGGCGTACGACGCGCTGCTGCTCGACCGGGCGGAATTCTACTGGCTGCGCTGTGAAATCCCGGCGGGGGAGCGGGCCGACCGATTCACCCTGGCGGTGGAGGAGGAACTCACCCTCCCGGCGGTGTGGGAACGACAGCGGCAGATCGACGCGGCCGCGGACGCCCTGCTGGACGGCATGGAGGGCCTGCCCGCCCCGGAGGCGGCCGTGCGGGCGCACGACGCGCTCCTGCGCCGCGTCTCCTATGAGGAGGGCGCGCAGGGCGGTGACGCGGGCAACCTCTACGGCGGGCTGGTGCGCGGCGGCGGGGTGTGCGGCGCCTACAGCCGCGCCTACCAGTACCTCATGCAGCGGCTGGGCGTGCCCTGCGCCTTTTTGAGCGGCACGAGCGTGCGGGGAATCCCCCACGCGTGGAACGCGGTGAAGCTGGAGGACGGGTGGTACTACGTCGACGCGACATGGGACGACCTGCCCGACGAGACCGGCTACCTCTACCACGACTACCTGCTCGTCACGCTGGAGGAAATCTCCCTCGAGCACTTCCCCGAGCCGGGGCAGTACCGCGAGCTGCCGCCGGGGGACTCCGACCGCTACAGCTACTATCGGCAGTTCGGCTACTGCGCCGACCTCGGCGACCCCGACCCGGTCGCGGCGATGGCGGCGGGCTTCGCCCGCCGGCTCGCGGATCAGCCGCTTCCGGCGGCCAGGCGGCCCGTCTTCCTCGAAATCAAGCTCTTCGGGGAGTACGAGGCGTTTACCCGCTGGCGGGATATCTACCACAGGGACATCTTCCCGTTGCTGCGTGCGGTTTCCGCCCGGCTGGAGGAGGAAAACATCCCGGTGGAAATCGACACGACCGGCTACATCGAATATAACTACAACGACAATACCCAGGTGCTGACGCTCTTTCCGAACGCGTCGGCGTCCGTATGAACGACCGGAAAGGAGAGCGCGCCATGTCTGAGTTTGACGACAACCGCCCGCAGAATGAAAACGGGGACCCCTCCCCGCAGGAGGAGCCCCGCCCCGCGCCGGAGCATCCCGGGGAGGACGCGGGGGCCGCGCCCCCGCCGCGCGATGGGAAGAAGCCGAAGCTCAGCCGTCCCGCGCTGATCGCGCTGGCCGTGCTGGCGGTCTTTGTACTGATCGGGATCGTGGGCTGGTGCATCACCCTCAGCTTCCCGAAAAACCCCGTCAACGCCCCGGCGGCGCCCGTGGAATCCGAGCCGTCCGGCGAGTGGAGCTACCCCTCGCAGGACGCGATGAAGACGCTCACCGTCGACGATTTCTATCTGCCGCTCGACGGGGCGGTCCGCGTCCGCTGCGACGTTCCCGCCTCCCAAAACGGCCTGTCGGCCGGCTTCCTCGAGGAGAAGGTTACCTTCGACCCGCCGGTGGAATTCACCGTCGGGCAGGAGGATGAAAAGTGCTTCCTCCTGTATGTGGAGGACGGTAAAAACCTCAGGGACGCCCGGCTCAAAATCAGCTATTACAACAGCGACTACGACTACGAAACGGTGGTGGATTCCCACTTCTCCGCGCGGGTGAGCCTTGGGGAGGGGGCGGCTGGAATCCCGATCGAGGGACCGATCTTCGTCGAGTTTTCCGACGAGCTCGACCCGGCGTCGGTCGCGGGACAGGTGCAGCTGCGCCTGCCGTCCGGCCCCGACGCGGAGGCGGAGGGCAAGGGGAGGAGCGTCCCCTGCCGGGTGAGCGCGGAGGGCAATCTCGTCAAGCTCGCGCCCGAGGCGATGCTCGATTATAACACGAACTACTCCGTGACGGTTCCGGCGGGCTTCGCCTCGAAGAACGGCCTGGCCCTCTCGACGGCGCGGGTGATGGAGGTGCGCACCGAATCGCGCGACTTCTCCCTCATCATGACCAACTGCGGGGTCAACACCTTCCACCCGGACGACGAGGTCGCGCTTGAATACCAGCTCGACACCGTCGCCAAAAAGGGACGCGAGGCCACCGTCACCCTCTGCCGGCTGACCGGCTTCGACCAGTACGCCGACATCCTGCTCGGCCGGGACCCGGAGAGCGCACCCGAGGCGATCGGACAGGCGCGCACCGAGCAGATGAAGGAGGGCCTCAACACGGTCGCCTTCCCGAACCCCGGCAGGGGCTACTACGCGGTCGTGACGACGGTCATCGACACCAAGACGAAGGAGCCGGTCACCGACTACAAGGCCTTCCAGGTCGCGACCGCCTCCCTCTACATGCAGTCGGCCCAAAAGCAGATGCTCCTCTGGCTCAACGACTCCGCCACGGGCGGCAGCCTCGCGGGCCACACCGTAAGGTTTACCCAGGACGGGAAGGAGGTCGCCTCCGCCGTGACGGGGGAGGACGGCAGCGCGGTCTTTTCCTTTGAGCCGCCCGCCTACGAGGACCCGGCCGCGGCGGAAAGCTACTACGGCAAGGGGATGCCCCCCGCCAAGCCGGTGCTCTTCACGATCTACGACCCGTCGGGCGCGCCGGTCTACGCGGACGTCACCCGCGGCATGACGACCGAGGCGTACTACTACGGCGGCGACTTCGGGCGCAGGGAGGACCGCTACTATGCCTTCTTCTATCTCGACCGGGCCCTCTACCGCCCGACCGACACGGTCCGCTTCTGGGGCTACCTGAAGCCCTACCGGATGAACCGCGGGGCCATGCCGTCGGCCGTGACGGTCACCCTCGACCCGGACGGCGTCAACCAGCAGGTGCGGGCGGCGGTCCAGGCGGACGGCACCTTCACGGGGGAATTCTCCTTTGAGCAGATCGTGAGCCAGGATTACGTTGTGCAGGCGGCCATCCCCTGCACCCCCTACACCGACCCCTACAGCGGCGAGGTGGTGTCCACCCGCGTCCTGGATTCGATCTACATCGACGTCAAGGAGTTCACCACCCCCGCCTATACGATCGCGGGCGAGGTCGACGGGATCATCTACCGTTACGGCGACGAGGTGACGGCGACGATCACCCCCACCTTCTACGACGGGACGCCGCTCCCGAACTACCCGCTCGAATTCAGCCTCTTCAACCCCTACAGCGGCAACTTCGAGGCGGTGCGCACCGTGACGACCGACGCCCAGGGGGTGGCGCGCGTCACCTTCAAGGCGGGGGAGGGGGTCACCGAGGGCAAGTCCTCCTGGACGCCCCGGGCCGGTTACTACTACGTCAAGATCGCAAACGACGGGGAGAACGTCACCTTCCAGGGCCGGTACGTCTACGTCCCCGCCAACGTGATGCTGCGCCCCTCGCTGCGCTTCGGCGCGGACGGCAACGCCTCCCTCACCGTGCTCGCCAACCGCATCGACCTGAGCCGCGTCACGAGCCGGGAGCAGGCGGACGGCCTGATCGGCGGCTACTACGACTACAACGACAACTACGACAGGAAGTACGACGTCCTCGTCGGCGAGCCGGTCGACATGCAGCTCTCCTTCGACGCGCGGTACGACTATTATGATCCCAAGGGGGAGTACCAAAGCGGGAAGGTCGGCGGCATGGTTCCGCTCACGGCCGGGCGCGGGACGCGGGAAGCCCTCATCGAGCAGGAGTTCGACGGGAACTATTACGCCTATGTGAGCGCGAGCGTCTCCTACCGGGCCAACGGCAGCGAGATCGTGGCGGGGGCCTACGCCGACAACGGCAAGCCGTGGCCGGGCGACCGGGACGCCGAGAAGGAGGCGATCCGCGGCTACACCTTCGACATCTACAAAAACGGCGCGCGCAAGCCGGTCCAGCAGTATGAGCAGTACCTCGCGCGCAGCTTCGTCGAGGCGGACGTGGGGGACACCCTGCGGTTTGAACTGCGGCACGAGGGCGCGCCGGTCGGGGACGCGAACGGCCGGATGCTCTACACCTTCCTCCAGGACGAGATCGTGGGGCGCGGCGACGCGGGCGACGGGTTTGAGCTGACGGTGGGCCAGCAGCACGCGAACAGCATCCTCGTCGTGGCCGCCTACTTCGACGGGCGCGACGTGCACGCGGTCAGCAACGCCTACGTGCGCACCAAAAACGAGAGCATGGCGCTCACCGTCGAGGCGTCTACCGACAAGGAGGCCTACCGGCCGGGCGAGCAGGTGACGGTGAAGGCGAAGGTCACCGACCGCGCCGGCAGGCCGGTGAGCGGCGAGATGGTCGTGAGCGTCGTGGACGAGGCGATCTTCGCGCTGCGCGAGCAGTACTTCGACGTGCTCAACGAGCTCTACGGCGAGCTCGATTTCTACACCTACTACGTCTATAAATACACGACCTCCGCCGGGGACATCGACCCCTTCAACCAGAGCGGAGACGGCGGCAAGGGGGACGGCGACAACTTGGCGGCCTACGACAGCTTCCGCAAGAACTTCAAGGACACCGCCGCCTTCTATCCGCTGCGCAGCGACGCGAACGGGGACGCGTCGGTCACCTTCACGCTGCCCGACAACGTCACCTCCTGGCGGATCACAACGATCGCGATCGGCGACAACCTCTACGCCGGGTCCTCCAAGACGAATTTCGCCGCGACGCTGCCCTTCTTCGTAAAGCCGGTCATCAGCCCCAAATACATCGCGGGCGACGAGGTGGCCGTCCTCGTGCAGGGCCACGGCGACGCGCTCTCCGAGGGGGATGAGATTTCCTACCAGGTCCGCGTAACCGGCGACGGGGTCGACCGGACCTTCGACGAGACGGGCAGGGCCTACCAGCCGGTCCAGCTCAACTTCGGCAAGCTCGCGGAGGGCGAATACACCGTCACGTCAACCGCGCAGTTCGGCGGGATGCGCGACACGGTGGAGCTGCCGCTCGCGGTCATCCACAGCAACCTCGAGCTTGTCGTCAACCGGGAGATCGACCTGCAAAAGCCCATCGACATCCAGGCGATGCGCTACCCCGTGACCATCACGATGTACGACGAGGAGTTCGAGCCCTACTATCTGAGCGTCTCCTCGCTGCTCACCCACTACTGCTTCCGCGTCGACCAGCGCATGTCGCGCTATGTCGCCAAGCGGGCGCTCTCGTCCCACCTTGAGCCCGAGCAGCTGCCGCAGCACATCCGCGCGGACGACGGCGACGTTGCGGGCTTCCAGAACGCGGACGGCGGCATCGGCTGGTATGTGAACGGGCCGAGCGACCCCGAGGTCACCTTTAAAATCCTGCTTGCGGCGGGGGACGAGTACAGCAAGCCGCGGATGCGCGTCTACTTCGCCGCGGCCGCGGAGGACTCCTCCGCAGACCCCGTCGCGCGGGCGGCGGCCCACGCGGGACTGGCGGTGCTCGACCCGTCCCACACCGCGAAGATCCGTGAGATCCTCGCGGCGGGCAACGTCCCGTTCGAGGAGCAGCTCTACTACATGGCGGGCCTCGCCGCCGCCGGGGAGCGGCAGGAGGCGCGGGAGCTCTATGACGGGATCGTCACGCCCAGGCAGCGTACCCACGGGCAGGAGAAGTGGCTGGAGTTTTCCAACCTGCCCAAGGACTACCAGCGCAGCGCGGAGAACCGCCGGTGCACTACGCTCGCGTGGATCACCGCCTCCGAGCTGGAGCTTTCCGACGCGGACGCCTACGCCTACTATTTCGCGCGGGACCGCTGGCGGATCGGCTCGGTGCTGGAGTGCATGATCTACGTCGCCAACTTTGACAGGCCGGTGCCCGCCCCCGCGAAGTTCACCTGCACCGCGGGCGGCGAGACCCGCACGGTCGACTTGGGCGCGACCGGCCGCGCGACGATCACCCTCAACCGCGGCGACATGGAGGGCCTCGCCTTCCACGGGGTCCCCGACACGGTCAGGGCGACCGCCTACTACATCGGCGAACCGTCCGAGGTCGGCATCGAGCAGTCCGACACCGTCCATGTCCGGAAGGATTTCCTCCCGATGGAGGGCGGCAAATACAAGGTCACGCTGACCGTTGACTTTGAGGACGCGGCCTCCTACGGCTACTGGAACGTCAGCGACTGGGTGCCCTCCAACATGCGCCTGCACACGGTGGCGAAGCAGCCGCAGAGCAACCAGTTCTGGGTCAACTGGACGCAGGAGAACCAGAAGATGTATTTCGAGTTCTACCGCGACGAGCGCAGCCCCTCGCGGGTGCTCATCGAGTACTACATCCAAAAGACCTACGACGCCGAGGCGGTCGTCGACCGCACCTATGTCATCTGCGCCGATTCGGGCGAGAACGCCAACACCGAGCGTTCCACCCTCGGCTGAAAAGCGCAGGGGGCCCGCAAACGCGGTTTGCGGGCCCCTTGCTTTTCGGCATGAAACTTGTTACAATGGGGAAAAACAGGACGGGAGGTGGCGCCATGAATGTCAGGGAGATCGCAAAGCTCGCGAACGTTTCGATCGCGACGGTCTCGCGCGTCATCAACCGGCCGGAGGTCGTGCTGCCCGAGACGCGGGAGCAGGTGCTCGCCGTGATGCGCAAGGTCGGCTACAGCCCGGCGCCCCACGCGGGCGGGGGCGCGCAGCCCAAGGCGGTCGGGCTTTTGGTGCCCGACGCGGAGGACTACCTTGCCATCCGTCTGATGGCGGGCATCGAGAGCGTCGCGGCGCGGCGGGAGCACGCGGTCTACCTCTGCAGCACCAAGGGCGGCCCCGACCGGGAACGGCAGGCGATCGCGGGCGCGCTCGAACAGCGGATGCGGGGGCTCGTCATCTACACGAACACCCTCTCCGCCGAGGACGCCGCCGACCTGCAGCGCAGGCGGGTGCCCTTTGTGCTGGTGGGGCGGAGCGAGGCCGCGCCCCGGCATAACGCCTGCTACATCAACTACGAGGAGGGCGGCTACCGGATGGTGCGCCACCTGCTCGAGCTGGGACACCAGAAGTTCCTGCTCCTCTGCGAGGCGGGCTCGCCCAACATTGAGGCGCGCATGTGGGAGGGGCTCTGCCGTGCGCGGCGGGAGCTGATGACCGGGCCGGGCGGCGACCGGGTGCTGCACGCCGAGGGCGGCTCGATCCGCGCGGGCTACGACGCCGCGCGGGAGGTGCTCGCCGGGGAGCGGCCGGACGCGGTGTTCGCTTCGAGCGACGAGCTCGCGCTCGGGCTGATGAAGGCGCTGCAGGAGAACGGGGTCGGGGTGCCCGGGCAGATTGCGGTGACGGGCTTCACCGATTCGCCGGTCGCGGGGGTGGTCACCCCCGAGCTGACCACCGTCGAGCAGCCGACCCACCGCCTCGGCATGGTCGCGGCACGTATGCTTTTTGATCTGATCGACGACGAGAGCCTGCTTGACGGTACGCCGCAGGAGATCGTGCTGCTGCCCAAGCTGAAGGTCCGGAACTCGTGCGGCAACCGCAAACCGATCAATACGCTGTTTGAATAGCGAGGTGAGGAAGTTGGAATACAAGCTGGATTTTATGGGCCTGCCGCTCAAGAACGCGGTCATCGTGGCCGCGGGGCCGTGGGCCGGGGACGCGCGCAGCATTCAGAAGTGCATCGACGCGGGCGCGGCGGCGGTCATCACCGAGACGATCGTCATGGAGGAATCCGCCCTGTTCGGGCCGCGGGTCTACTATGAAAACGAGGAGCTGCTCAACATCTCCCTCTACGGGCACCGGCCCCTCGAGGAGTGGGAGGAGCAGGTCGAGCGCATCCACAAGAAGGGGAGCTTCCTCATCTGCAGCATCCGCGGGTCGAGCCCGTCGGAGCTCGCCTACATCGCGCGCCGCGCGGAGCGGCTGGGGGCGGACGCGCTCCAGCTCGACCTCTTCGCGCCGATGGACGCGATGCTCGAGGAGATCAACATGCGTCCCGAAAAGCTCTACGAAATGACGAAATGCGTGACCGGCACGGTGAAGATCCCCGTCATGGCGCGCCTGCCCCACAACATCAGCGCCTCGACCGCCTACATCCGCGCGCTCGAGCGCGCGGGGGTGTCGGCCATCAGCGCGATCGAAAGCCTGCGCGGGATCTCGGGCGTCGACCTTGAAAACCGCCGGACCAAGATGCCCACCTACGGCGGCTACACGGGCAAGCACATCCGTCCCGTCTCGCTGGCGGCGACCGCGACCCTCTCCCAGATGACCGACTGCCAGATCTGCGGCGTGGGCGGCGTGGAAACCTATGAGAACATCCTCGAATTCATGATGCTCGGCGCGGCCACCGCCCAGCTCGGCTCGGTCATCATGCTCAAGGGCTACGACGTGATCACCGAGACGGTGAAGGGTCTGGCGGGCTGGATGGAGTCGCACGGCTGCCAAAGCTACGGCGAGATCATCGGCGCGGCGCTCCCGACCCTCTCCCCCTACGAGAAGATCGAGCGGATGCGAGCGGTCAGCTGCCTGACCGAGCCGTGCGGCGACCGCGACTGCGGGCTGTGTGTGCGCGGCTGCATGTACGAGGCGCTCACCTTCGGGGAGGACGGGGTCCGATGCGACCCGGCGCTCTGCACCGGCTGCGGGCTGTGCGTCCAGCGCTGCCCCAAGGGCATCCTCAAGCTGAAAAAGGCCCCCCGGGCCTGAATATCCCGTAACAGCAATGCGGCCCCGCCGGCAGACGCCGGCGGGGCCGCATTCTATTTCAGGAAAGGGGTCGGTCGGGTTATTCCGCTTTCGCGGCTTCCTTTGCCTTGGCTTCCTCGGCACGCTCCTCCGCGCTCTTGTTGGGGAGCACGAGGTTGAGGATGATGCCCGCGATGGCCGCGATGGCCATGCCGCCGAGGCTGATGCCGCCCGGGAAGGTGAAGGTCGCGCCGCCGACCGCGAGGATGAGGATGGCGCTGGCGACGATCAGGTTCTTGGGCTTGGAGAAGTCGACGCGGTTTTCCACAACGGTGCGCACGCCGACGCTCGTGACCATGCCGTAAAGCAGGATGCCCACGCCGCCGATGACCGGATTGGGGATCGAACGGCAGAGCGCCTCAAATTTGGGCACGAAGGCGAAGAGCGCCATCCACACCGCACCGCAGCGCACGACGAAGGGGGAGTAGATGCGGGTGACGGCGAGCACGCCGGTGTTCTCGCTGTGGATGGTGAGGGACGGGCCGCCCAGGCAGGCGGACACGCAGGTGGCGCAGCCGCAGGCGAAGAGGGAGCGGGGCAGGCCCGGGTTTTTGGTGAAGTCCTTGCCGACGGTGGTGCCGACCGCGATGACGTCGCCGATATGCTCGATGCAGGGGACGATGGCGGCCGGGGCGATCATGATGATCGCGCGCACGTCGAATTTCGGGAGGGTGAAGTTGGGGACGCCGAACCAAGGCGCGGCCAGCACGCCGGAGAAATCGACGAGGCCGAAGGGGATCGAGATGAGGTAGCCGCCGACCAGCGCGAGCACGATGGTGAGGATCTTGGTGAGGCCCTTGCCGAAGATATTGACCACGATGGCGATGCCGAAGGTCAGCAGCGCGACGATCCAGTGCTCGGAAGCCGACGAGACGCCGACGTTCGCGAGGCAGAGGCCGAGGACCATGATGATCGGGCCGGTGATGACGGGCGGGAAGACCTTATGGATCCGCTCGGTGCCCAGCAGCTTTAAGAGCAGGGCGAAGAGGAAATAGAAGCACATGACGAAGATCAGTCCGCCCTGCGCGTAGGGGACGCCCATTTCGCTGATGATGACCGTCAGCGGGGCGATAAAGGCAAAGGAACCGCCCAGGAAGGCCGGGACGATGCCCTTGTCGACGAACTGGTAGATCAGTGTGCCGATGCCCGCGCAGAAGAGGGTGACCGACACGTTGAGTCCGCAGAGGATGGGGACGATGATGACGCCGCTCATGGCCACGGTGTTTTGCAGGCCGAGGAACACCATCTGCTTTTTGGTGAAGTTTACCGAAAGGTCGCTCGGGGAGACGAAAACCGGCTCCTGGGTGGCGGCCGAGGTGTTGACGTTGTCACTCATGGATACTGCCTCCTTCTTTCATCAGCTCGCGTTGAACGCGCAGTAAAATTCCGCGGCGCAGGAAAATTCGTCGAGGGGCACCTTCGCCAGCAGCTCCCGGAAGGGGGTGTAGCCGTCGGGGGAGGTGCGGATGGGCTCGCCGCCCACCTTTTCGATGATCTCCGCCTTGGTCGCGGGGAAGGTGATGGGGCGCATGGCGATCGCCACGTAGTGCCCGGTGAGCAGGTAGGGGATTTCACGCATGTAACTCATTTTCCTTCACCTCCGAAATCGTAGGCGTTGTACTGGTTGCGCTGTTCGCCCTTTCCGCCCAGGTCGCGGCAGGAGGCGCCCCGGTGACGGAAGGAATAGAGGAAGGTATTGGTGACGCTGCTCTCGTGCAGCTTATCCACCAGACCCGGATAGAGGTCTGCCTTGACCAGGTAGGGGACGCCCGCCGGCGCCTGGGTGATGACGTTGCCGTCGGGCGCGACGATCATGCTCTTGCCGAACGCGGAGCAGGCCGCCTCGACGCCCACGCAGTTGACGGCCACCACATAGCACTGGTTGCAGTAGGCGCCCATCTTGTTGGTGATGTCCCAGCCGTTCTCCCAGGGGCTCATGTAGTGGGTGGGGCGCACGATGATGTTCGCGCCGTTGTAGGCCGCCTCGCGCCAGATCTCGGGATAGTCGCCGTCCGCGCAGACGATGGTCGCGATCTTCGAGCCCTTGGGTCCGGGCGTGACGGGGCACTCCCAGCCGGGATAGTGCCGTTCGGTGGGGATCCACGGGTTCATCTTGACGTAGCGGTGCACGACCTCGCCCTGGTCGTTGATCATGATCGCGCAGTTGCCCGGGCTGTCGTGCCCGTCGAGCTTCAGGATGACGCTGAAGATGCCCCACACGCGCAGGCGTGCGCACGCCTCCTTGAGACGCCCGACCTCGGGCGAGTCGAGCGTGAGCACCACGTTCAGGCGCTTGGTCGGATGCATCCCCTGCACGGCGAACTCGGGCGTTACGAACAGGTCGTAACCCGGAAATCCGCGCGCGCCCGTCTCCATGAACTGGATGACGGTGTCGATGTTCTGGTTGACTTCCTCCATGCAGTCGGCGTGAATCGGTTCCATCTGCGCACACACAACGCTCAGGACCTCGGTCTCCACCTTGCCGCCGACACCATGGCTGCTTCCAATGATCATTTGCTCCTCCTCCTTTATGGTTTGATATCTCGCCGCCGCAAAGCAGTGGTCGTGAAACTATGTAACATGAAAGAATGCCAAATAGGAATAATCTTCCATTTTGCTCTCCCAATTTATAGTCAATTCTGACAAAAAATTGAGCAGACACTAGACAAACGAAGTGGAACATGATATATTTTTTGTAACAACAATGTATCATGTTTCATGAGCCTTGTCAAGCAAACTGTGTAGAATTTTTTATGAAAGCGGGAGAGATTTAATGAAGCTGCTGATTCAAAACGCCATCCTGCGCGGGCGGAAAGAGCCTGCCGACATCCTGATCGAAGAAGGGAAGATCAGCCGCGTCGGCGGGCGCATCGACGCCGCCGCCGACCGGACGATCGACGCGACCGGATGCCTCGTGACGCCCTCGCTCATCGATCCGCACATCCACCTCGACAAGGTGAACGTCTTCGACGTGGTGCGCCCCAACGTGAGCGGGACCCTCAAGGAAGCGATCGAGATCCTCTGGGACCAGAAGCGCGTCTACACCGTCGAGGACATCGTCACCCGTTCGGAGGACGTGGTGCTCAAGGCGATCAAAAACGGCACCCTCGCGATCCGCACCCATGTCGACGTGGACACGATCGGCGGCCTGCGTCCCCTCGAGGGCGTCGTGGCGCTGCGGGAGAAGTATCAGGACGTCATCGACATCCAGATCGTCGCCTTCCCGCAGGAGGGCATCGTCAAGGACCCCGGCTGCGACAAGCTGATGTGGGAGGCGATGGAGGCGGGCGCCGATATCGTGGGCGGCATGCCCGCCAACGAGAATTCGCCCGACGACAGCCGCGCGCATGTCAAGCTCTGCTTCGACATCGCGGAGAAATACGGCGCCGAGATCGACATGCACGTCGACGAGACGGACGATCCCTTCTACCGCACGCTCGAGATGATCGCCGACGAGGCGATCGCGCGCGGCTTCGCGCCGGGCACCGTCACGGCGGGCCACACCTGCGCGCTGGCCGCCTACGACGACCACTACGCGGGCTATGTCATCGAGAAGGTGAAGCGCGCGGGCATCAACGTGATCACCAACCCGGTCACCAACCTGATGCTCCAGGGCCGCCTCGACAAGCAGCCGATCCGCCGCGGCATCACCCGCGTCAAGGAGCTGCTCGCGGCGGGCGTGAACGTCTCCTTCGGCCAGGACTGCGTCAAGGACACCTTCTACCCCTACGGCAGCGCCGACATGCTCCAGGTGGCCAACGTCGTGGCGCACGCCGCGCAGATGAGCCTGCCCGGCGAGATCGAGAAGCTCTACGACATGGTGACCGGCGACGCGAACAAGATCCTCAAAATCCCCGGCTACGGCCTCGAGCCCGGCTGCCGCGCCAACCTGCTCATCATCGACGCGCGCGACGCGCGCGACGCCATCCGCCTCTGCCCGCCGCGCCGGACCGTCATCCGCGACGGCCGCGTCCTGGCGGAGACGACGGTCGACACCAGGATGAACCTCGGCTGAACTACATAAAAAGGGCCCCGGAAAGGCAGTCAGCCTTTCCGGGGCTTTTTTGCGGTTCATCGGGGTTCAGCGTTTCGCGTCGATGATTTCGTTGCACCGGCGGTAGACCTCCTCCGGGTCCGCGCCGATGTGGAACTGCCCGTCCTCGTAGAGGATGCGGCCGTTCACCATCGTGAGCTTCACGTTCTGCTTGCTGCCGCTGTAGACAACGTTTTTGGCGATGTTGTTGAGCGGCTGCATGTTGGGCTGGTGCAGGTCGAGCATGACGAGGTCGGCACATTTCCCGGGCGCGAGGGTGTCGCAGTCCGAAAGGCCCATCGCCCGCGCGCCGCCCACCGTCGCCATCTCGAGCACGCGGTCGGCGGGCATGGCGGACGCGTCGTTCTCCCGGAGCTTTTGCAGCCCGGTGGCGAGGAACATCTCGCGGAAGAAGTCGAGGCAGTTGTTGCTGGCCGGGCCGTCGGTGCCGAGCGCGAGATTGACGCCCGCGTCCAGCATCTTTTGGAGAGGGGCGATGCCGCTGGCGAGCTTGACGTTGGAGCCGGGGTTGGTCACCATCCACAGCCCCCGGCGGCGGAAGATTTCGAGGTCGGCGTCGTTTAAGTAGACGCCGTGGTATCCGCCGCCGCCGTAGTCGAACATTCCGAGGCTGTCGAGGAAGGCGGTCGGGGTCATGCCCCACCGCTCGAGGCAGCCGTCCACCTCGAGGCGGGTTTCGGAATTGTGGGTGAAGACGGGGGCTTCATACTTGTGGGCGAGCGCCGCCATCCCCTCGAGCAGCTCCCGGGAGCAGGTGTACTCGGCGTGGAAGCCGAGGATAAAGGAGACGAGCTCGTCATAGCGGTTGTACTCGTCCCAGCATTTCTCCATGAAGGGCAGGTTGTAGGTGAAGTTGTTGACGCAGCCGCAGAGCACGGTGCGGAAGCCGCAGTCGGCGGCGGCCTTCGCGATCTCGTCGGGGAACATGTACATATCGAAGTTGGCGGTGACGCCGCTCGTCAGGTATTCCATGATCGCCAGCCGCGTCAGGTCGTAGACGTCGCCCGGCCGGAGCTTCGCCTCCATCGGGAAGCACTCCTGGAGCCAGTCGTGGAGCGGCTGGTCGTCCGCGTAGGAGCGCAGGAAGGTCATCCCCGAGTGGGTGTGCGCGTTCTTGAAGCCGGGCAGGAGCAGGTTGCCCCGCGCGTCGATTTCCCGGTCCCAGACGGTGCCGTCCGGCGGGCCGGCGGGGGCGATGCGGTTCCCCTTCACCCAGAGCTCCCCCTCGGTGACGCCCGCGCCCTCCTCCATCGTGAGGATGCGCGCGTTATAAAACCGGATGTTCATACGATCCCTCCTTGTGGTCGTCCCCGCCGGAAAAAAGCGCGGCGAGGCTTTCGGTATAGGGCGGGCGGCAGACGCCGCGCTCGGTCACGATGCCGGTGATGAGGCTGTGGTCGGTCACGTCGAAGGCGGGGTTGTAGCACCTGACGCCTTCGGGCGCCATCGGCTCGCGGTAAAATTTCGAGCGGATCTCCTCCGGGTCGCGCAGCTCGATTTCGATCTCCGCGCCCGTCTTGCAGGAGCGGTCGATCGTTGAGGTCGGCCCGAGCACATAAAAGGGGATCCCATAGTGCCGGGCGAGGATGGCCACCCCGCTCGTACCGATCTTGTTGGCGGCGTCGCCGTTGGCGGCCACCCGGTCGCACCCGACGAAGCAGGCGTTCACCCAGCCGTTTTTCATGACGATGCTCGCCATATTGTCGCAGATGAGGGTCACGTCGACCCCCGCGCGGGAGAGCTCATAGGTGGTGAGCCGCGCGCCCTGAAGCAGCGGGCGGGTCTCGTCGGCGAAGACGCGAAAGCGCATCCCGCGCTCCGTCCCGAGCAGCAGCGGCCCGAGCGCCGTCCCGTAGCGGGAGGTCGCGAGCGGCCCGGCGTTGCAGTGGGTGAGCACCCCGTCGCCGTCGCGGAGGAGCGTGAGGCCGTGCTCCGAGATCGCGCGGCACATCTCCGCGTCCTCCGCCTGAATGCGGCGGCACTCCTCCCCGAGGAGCCGGACAATCTCCGGGACCGGCCTGCCGGCGTTCTCCCCGGCGCGGCGGACCATCCGCGCGGTCGCCCAGCTCAGGTTGACCGCCGTGGGACGGGCCGCGTCGAGGTAGTCCTTACAGGCCCGGAGCTTTGCGAGAAATTCCGGGACGCTCTCCGTTTTGATCCGCCGCGCGAGCAGGTACATGCCGTAGCCCGCGCAGATGCCGATGGCGGGCGCGCCCCGCACCCGCAGGGAAAAAATTGCCTCGCGGAGGCTTTCGGCGTCGGAAAGGACGCGGTATTCCGTCCTGCCCGGCAGCAGCGACTGGTCGAGGATGACGACCGCGTCCTCCGCGTCCGTCAGCCGCACGTTATCGATCGATTGAACCGGCCTGTCCATCGCGCACCTGCCTTTCATCCGGGTTCAGCCGATCACCTCGGCGATCCCCCTGACCGACGCGGTGACGAGCTGTTTAAAGAGCGGGGCCGCGCGGTCGGCGGCCTCCTGCACCTCGATGTGGGAGAGGGGCTGGGGGGAGAGGCCCGCGCCGGGGTTGGTGACGAGCGAGATGCCGCAGGTTTCGATCCCCATGTGGCGGGCGGCCACCGCCTCGACGGCGGTGCTCATGCCGACGGCGTCGCCGCCGAGGATGCGGCACATGCGCACCTCGGCCGGCGTCTCAAAGTTGGGGCCGGTGAGCTGGACGTAGATCCCCTCGCGCAGCGGGATCGCCAGCTCCTTCGCGGCGCCGCGGACGACCTTTCGCAGGCGGGCGCTGTAGAGGTCGGTCATGTCGGGGAAGCGGGTGCCGAGCTCGTCGATGTTCGGCCCGATGAGGGGGGAGGGGACGAAGTCGGCGATGTGGTCGGAGATGAGCATGAATTCACCCGGGCCGTAGTCGGGGTTGAGCCCGCCCGAGGCGTTGGTGAGGAAGAGCGCCTTCACCCCCATGAGCCCCATCAGGCGGGTGGGGAGCACCACGTCGGTGATGTCGTAGCCCTCATAGTAGTGGATGCGTCCCTGCATGACGACGACGGGGACCCCCTCCACATAGCCGAAGACGAACCGGCCCCGGTGGCCCTGGGCGGTGGAGACGGGAAAGCCCTCGATGTCGCGGTAGTCGAGGGTGGCGGCGATGTCGATGCCGTCGGCGTAGTCGCCGAGCCCCGAGCCGAGGGTCATGCCGATGAGCGGCTGAAAATCGATCTTTTCCCGGAAGCAGTCGTAGCAGCGAAGCAGTTTTTCATATGGACGCATAGCGGTCCCTCCTGTTTCAAAATAGGTACCTACAGTATAGCATATCCCGCCGGATTTCCAAAGAAAAAGAAAGAATTTGCATAAGACTATAAATATAGTCTTGACAAGCGCCGGGAAGGTGCTATACTATAACCATAGAACAGACTATAAACATCGTCTGACGGAGGAACGGCATGAACGACCAGATCAAACTCAACAATTCCGAGACGCGGATCATGAACGTCCTGTGGGAGAAGGGGCAGCTCCCCGCCAAGGAGGTCGCGCTCGAGGCCGCCGCGCGCTACGGCTGGAACAAGAACACCACCTACACGATCCTCAAAGCCCTGATCGAGAAGGACTACCTCAGGCGGGAGGAGCCGAACTTCGTCTGCGTTCCCCTTTTAAAGCGCGGCGAGGTCCAGCGCGCGGAGACGCGCGGGCTGATCGACCGGCTGTTCGGCGGCTCGCCGGCAAACTTCCTCTCCGCCTTCGTGGAGAACGAGGAGCTCTCGGACGACGAGCTTGCGAAGATCAGGCGCCTGATCGACGAGGGGGAGGAACGATGAAACGCCTGCTTGCCGCCCTGCTGGCGGCCGCGCTGGCGGGTTCCCTCGCCGCCTGCGGCGGGGAGCCCGCCCGGGAACCGGCGCCGCCCGTCTCCTCCATGGAGCTGCCGGGCGAACCGGAAGCCGCGCCGCCCGCGCCAAAGCCGGAGCCCGCGCCCGCGCCGGAGAGCGCCCCGGGAGAGGCGCCGCCCGCCGGGAGCGTTCCCGCCGCCGAGGCGGTCTCGACCCCGCCCGCCGCTCCCGCCGCCGCGCTTCCGGACGGCTTCAACTTCACCATAGACCCCGACAACCCGGAAGGATATGTGATTGGCGGCGTACGGCAGATCGGAGAGACAATCTACCGCTATTCTGACCAGGTGGCGGTGGGGGGCGATTGGCGGACGGCCGGTTATCTGCGGGAGCTGTCGCCTGTACTGGACGATGAGATCGGAGAGCGGCTTTCTGATATCGACGTGCTGACGGTGGACATGGAGGACGATACGAGATACGCCTATACCTTCTACACCGAGGGGCTGGAGGTCGCGAAATCGCTCCCAGCCGCCGACGCGGGGGAACCGGTCCGCTACCGCGTCGACCCGAAGGCCTACGCCGAGCTCATCGGGCCCGAGCGGGTTCGCATGGGCGAGGGACTCTGGTTCCCGAGCTGGCTCAGGGTCATCCGGAAATCCCGCGTGACGGGAATCGCCTTCCGCTCGTCGGACGGCGAAAGCGAAACCGTCTACCTGCCTGACGACGAACGGTTCGACTGGGCGCTTTCGGGGCTGGACATCTCGGTCAGGCCGGGCAGCGCCGAACGGGTCGGCAGGGAGAGCCGTCTCGAGGGGGCCGCGCGGATCGACATCGACTTTGCCACCGGCATCCGTTACCGCGTCGAGGTGAACGAAACCGCCCTGCTGGTCGCGGCGAGCGACATGGACCACGCGCTGCGCTACCCGCTCAAGCACGAGGACACGACGCTGCGGGAGCTGGACGACATCGCGGCGGGAAAGATGCTCCCGCTGACCGGCAAGCCGGTCGTCTACCTCTATCCCGAGCGGCCGACGGACGTGTCGGTGAGGGTCGATTACCGCGGGAGCTTCAGCGAGACGATCCCCGCCTACCGGGACGGCTGGGAGGTCACCGCCTACCCGGGCGGCGCCCTCGTGGACAGGGCGGACGGGCGAACCTACCCCTACCTCTTCTGGGAGGGGAACACGCCGGTCGGCTGGGACTTCTCCGAGGGATTTTGCGTGGCTGGCGCGGACACCGAACGGTTTCTGCGCGAAAAGCTCGCCCTTCTGGGCCTGAACGCCGGTGAAACGGCGGAATTTCTCGACTACTGGCTGCCCGAGATGCAGCAAAACGCCTGCAATCTCATCACTTTTTCCACAGAACAGTACGAGCGGCTCGCCCCGATGAAGATCTCTCCCGCGCCCGACAGCCTGCTGCGGGTGCACATGGTCTACCGGGGGCTGGACGCGCCGCGTCCCATCCGGGAGCAGGAGCTTGAGAGCGGCTTTGTCCGCCGGGGCTTCACCGTGGTGGAGTGGGGCGGCAGCCGCGCCTGAAAAATACGCAGCGGCGGGAGGAAGCTATGGAAGACCTGTTTTTGCGCCTGGTGAATATGTCGCTGGCGGCGTCGGTGCTCGGCGCGGCGGTGCTGCTGCTGCGGGCGCTCCTCAAGGGAAGGCTGCCCCGCTGGACCTTCTGCCTGCTATGGGGGCTCGTGCTCGTGCGGCTGCTGGTTCCCTTTTCGGTGCCGTCGCCGGTGAGCGCCTTCAACGCCATCCCCGCCGCGCGCACCGTCGAGACGGGACGGCGCGCCGCCCTCCGGTTTGTGGAGGACCCCGGCGCGGCGGTCGACTTCCCGACCTTGCAGACCCCGCGGGGGACGGGGTCGGACGCCCCCGCCGAACGCCCGGTGGTCGCCCCGGCGAAGGTCCCGCTGACCGCGATCCTGTCGTCTATCTGGCTTTGCGGCGCGGCGCTCCTGCTCCTCTACAGCCTCTTCTGCTACCTCTATACGATGCACCGCCTGCGGCGCGCGCGCCGGCTCCCGCACACCCCCGCGATCGACGAGATTTTTAACCGAGTGGGGGTGCGGCCGGACCGGGTGCGGCTCTATGTGAGCGACCTCTTTCCAAGCCCGGTCGTCTGCGGGCTCGTCCGGCCCCGGCTGGTGCTCTCGGGCCTCGTCGAGGAGGAGGACGTGGCGCACGTCGTCACCCACGAGCTCACCCACATCCGCCGGCACGACAACCTCTGGAAGGCGCTGGCCACCCTCGCGCTCTATCTCCACTGGTTCAATCCGCTCGTCTGGCTCTTCTACCGCTGGTACGTCACCGACATGGAGGCGTCCTGCGACGAGGCGGTCGTGCGGCGGCCGGAAACCGACCGGAAGGCCTACGCCTACAGCCTCGTGAACATGGCGGAACGAAGCCGCAGCGCCTTCGCGGGAGGATTCCTCGCCTTCGGGGAGTGCGCGCTCAAGGAAAGGGTCAAATCGATCATGCACGTCAGGAAAAACACGGTCATTCTAACGATCATCGCGGCGGCGGTCGTCGCGGGTCTCGCGGTTGTTTTCCTCACCAACCCGCAGATTTCCCCCGCGCAGACCGCGCCGTCCGGTTCTGCCGCGGACCTTCCCGGCGCGGAGGTGCCGGAGGACGTGGCCGCGGACATGAAGCTCACCTACAGCGTGCTCGGTTCGCTGCGGGAAAAGGATGTGGCCGAGATGCGGGTCCGTTACGGGGAGCTCGGCGACTCCCCCGAGGCGGAGATCCCGCCCGACGGCTACGGCGAGGTGATCGGCGGGCTCCAGGAGCTCACCCTCGGCTGGGAGAGCACCGACCGGGAGTCGGAGCCGGTGGAGATCGTGATCACGCGCAAGGACGGAAAGCAGGTCGCCGTTTCCCTGCGGGCGGACAGCGTCCGCCTGAGCGGCACGGCGCCCAAGCTCGCGGACAAGAGCACCGTCTACGTCTACAAGGCGGACGTGTCCGCGCTGCGCGCCTATGCGCTCGGCCTGCTCGCCCCGGCGGAGCGCGCGCCCGTCCCGATGGAGACCCCCGCCGAATCCCCCGCGCCGCAGGTTTCCGCCCCCGCCGCGCCTTCCGCGCAGGAAGCGGCCTCCCGCGCGGCGGACCTTCCGCCCCTCATCGAGGGGAACCCGCCCTGCCTGCGCATCCCCTACGACGAGGTCATGGAGGTGAACCTCATCGACCGGGAGAGCCGCACCTGCTGTCCGGTGACGGGCGAACGGTGCGGCGCGGTGCTCGCGCGGCTCAACTCCCTGACCCCGCAGGAGGACCTTTCGGTCACGCCAGACGAGGCGGGCCTGCGCCTTCTGCAGGTCCGGCTGCTCGACGGGACGAAATACGACTTCTGGTGCCACAGCAACCTGCTGATGGAGGGGGAGACGCCGCTTGCCGACGCCTCCCGGCTGCGGGACCTCTACGACAGCTTCTACGAGATCGAGAAGGAGACCTACGGTCAAAACCGCGCCACCGCCGAGTGGCTCGGCTATATGAACCCCTACCGCATCACCGGGATGGCGGTCGACGACCTCTCGGAAGGCACGCACAGGCAGTACCGCGCGCTGACCTCGGAGCAGCAGCGGGAGGCGATCATGGAGGTCGCCGCGCTGCTCAAGGCGGTGACGGTCAAGCCCTCCTCCACCGAGACGCTCGCGCCCGGAGCGGCTCACGACTCCACCCCGCTCTTCCAGACCGTTCTGAACTTCGAGGACGGCGTCGTGGAATACACGGTCACCGTCTACCTCGACGGGTCGATCGAAATCCTCGTCAGCAGCATCCCGGACTACCATCTCGCCTATGAGACCACCGGCGACGGGACGCTGGATGCGCTGGCCGACGCGCTTACAAAATACGCCGCGGCGTAAGCGCACACCTTCCGCGCGGGCGGCTTTCCCGCCGCCCGCGCGGGGAGCTCCACCCGGCTCGTTATCACGACAGGGGAACCGTTTTTGCCCTTGTGAATGGTAAATTATATAAAATAAGTAATATTTTTACATTTAAGAAAGAAGGCGTCACCATGTTAAAGCATCTCAAATCCACCCTCGCATCCCTGCTCGCGGCCGTGCTGCTCGTCTCCGCCCTCGCCGTCCCCGCCGCCGCCGACACGGGCGCGGTGAAGGACACGAGCTTCAACCATGACATCGAACAGGTGCAGGACATTCAGGTCATCAACCGCGAGCTGCACGTCAGCTACGCCGTCACGAACCAGAACGACCGCGCCGCGATCATCAGCGCGCTGAACGCGCTTACCGTCGCGCCCATGAGGAAGGAGCGCGGCGAGGAGGACGGACTGCGGCTGCTGACCGTGCTGATGACGAACGGCGACCGCTGCAACTACTGGTGCTATGAGGACGGCGTCCTCCAGTCAGACGGCGGCTGGCAGGCGAACGGCAGACAGCTTGACGGCCTCTATGCCGCAATGTCCCGCTGCCAGCAGACATACCCGGCGAACATCGAGTGGCTCGGCTACATGAACCCCTACCGCGTCACGAAGGCGGAGCTTTCGGGTGCCGCATGGGACGGCGACGTGGTCATAGAAAGGAGCGCCTCCTACGATTCCGCTGCGTCCCAGGCGCAGCGCGACAAGATCCTGGACCTCTGCGCCAAGCTGAAAAACGTCAAGGTCGGCACCGTCCGGCGGTTCAATGGGGACGAGATGGAAAAGGCGCGGACGGACGGCGCCTACCAGATTTCCATGAGCTTTGAGGACGGCAAAAAGGACTATTACGCGCTCCAGATTCCGAACAGCCTTACCGACGGGAAGGGCGAAATCTGGATTTCGGTGGACAGCATCGGCTACGACCTCTGCTACACCGCCAACGACGCGGCGCTCCTGAAGGAGCTGACCGACACGCTCGCCGCGCTGCTTTCGAACTGACCGTTTTTCCGGGCGAAAAGCCCCGCCGTCCGGCGGGGCTTTTGCGCATTATCAGGCGGAACTTCACATTTCCCAAAAATCCGGGTAGAATAATACGGTACGGATGAAAGGGGGAAGCGCCATGTTGAGGGCGAAGAGCGCCTGGGGGGAACGGCTGACCGACCTGGCCTTTTTTTCGGCGGGCAGCCTGCTTTACGGGGTGTCGGTCAATATGTTCACCGCGCCCAACCATATCGCGCCGGGCGGGCTGACGGGCCTTTCGACCTTGGTCAACTACCTGTTCGGCACGCCGATCGGCACGGTGATCTTCCTGATGAACATCCCGCTGTTCGTGTGGGCGGTATCATCGGTGGGCTACAAGCTCGTGGTCAAGACGGTCGCGGCGACGCTGCTGTCCTCGGCGGCCATCGACCTGATGAGCCTTGTGATCCGGCCCTATCTCGGCAACGAAATCCTCGCGGCGGTGTTCGGCGGGGTGGCGGAGGGCTTCGCGCTCTCGCTCATCTTCATGCGCGGCGGCACGACGGGCGGCACCGACCTGATCGCGCGCCTGCTCGGCCGGCATTTCCGCCACATCTCGATGGCAAAGCTCATGATGTGCATCGACATCCTCATCGTCGCGCTGTCGGGGCTCGTCTACCAAAGCCTTGAGAGCGCGATGTACGCGCTGATCGTCATCTTCGTCGCGACCAAGCTGATCGATACGGTGCTCTACGGCACCGACGTAGGTACGGGAAAGATGCTCTACATCATCTCGGACAAAAATGAGGAGATCGCGCGCCAGATCCTCGGCGACCTCGACCGCGGGGTGACCTTCCTCAAGTCGCGGGGCGGCTACAGCGGCCGGGAGGGGGAGCTGCTCCTCTGCGCGGTGCGCCGCTATGAGGTGTGCAAGGCGGGCGATATCGTGCGGTCGATCGACCCGAACGCGTTCGTGATCGTGGGGGACGCGGGCGAGATTTCGGGGGAGGGCTTCCGGGAGCACGCGCCGTCCGACCTGACGCTGGCCGACCTGCTCCGCCGGGCGCGCAAAAAACAGGCATGACAGAAAAGGGACGCCCGCGGGCGTCCCTTTTTGATACCGGTTTCCGCTCAGGAACGGCCGGGCTCCTTGTAGGCGGTGATGTCCACGCAGGACATGAGGCAGACGCTCTGCCCGTCGACCCAGGTCATGCGGGAGGCGGTGGCGCTCGTCCAGACGGACAGCTGGGTGTTGTGGAGCTCCATCGTGCAGCTTCCCGCGCCGGTGCGGTCCATCTCGCGCATCGGGCATTGCGGGCAGGGCGCGCGGTTTCCCCAGAAGGCCTCGTAGCAGCACGCGCCGACCTTTGCCCCGGGCACCAGCTCGAGGGTCTTCCGGTTGATGTAGAGCAGCCGGTGGTCCCCGCCGATGACGTAGGTCCACAGGTTCTGATGGTCGAGCACCGCGCGGGTGACCCGGAAGGACTCGGCCAGCTTTTCCTGCGTGCGCCATTTGATCAGGAAGGTGCTGAGGATTTTGGAGATGAAGGTGAGGGTGTCGATCTCCTCCTGCGTCCAGAATCGCTGGGCGCTGCATTCGTCGAAGCCGACGTACCCCGAAAACACGCCGTCGTTTTTGAGGGCGCATTGGAGCATCGAATGGATATTCTGGACCGCGAGAGCGTCGTGGAGCCCCTTCACGGTCAGCCGGGAGATGTCGTCGCAGTAGAAGACCCCGTCCTCATTGAAGTTGGCGGCATAGTCGCCGATCAGGGAATAGGGGACCCGCTGGAGGTTGTCGATCTGGGGGGAGACGCCCTCGTTGCACCATTCAAAGGTGTTGTTGCAGGCGAGCCCGTCCTCGGTGTTCTCGAATATGTAGGCGCGGCTCACGTCGAAATGCCGCCCTACGATCGCGAGGATCGCGTTTACCGCCTTGTTGATGTCGTCCGAATCGTAGAGGATTTGGAAGATGTATTCCGCGATATGCTCTGTGAAGGATTTGCGCCCGACGTCCGGTTCCTCCCCGCGCCGCGTGCCGGACGGGAGGAAGGGGTCGCCGCCGCCGTCGTAGAACTGGCAGCGGTCCTTGCCGAGCTTTTTGGCGCTGTAAAGGGCGCTGTCCGCCTTCTCGAAGAGGGCGCGGTAGTCGCCGCCGTCGCGCGGGCAGAGGGCGATGCCGATGCTGCCCGAGATCGCGTGCCCGGCGTTGTGCCCGGCGAGGGTGCTGCGGAAGGCGTTGAGGACCGCCCCGGCCTTTTCGCCGATGACCTCCTCGTCGTCCGCGCCCTTGAGGAAGACGACGAACTCGTCCCCGCCGATCCGCCCGACGATGTCGGTGGACCGGAACAGCTGGGTGATCCGCTCCGAGACGTCGCGCAGCACGGCGTCGCCGAGCAGGTGGCCGAGGTGGTCGTTGACCGCCTTGAAGTCGTCGATGTCGATGATGAAGAGGGCGCCCGAGGCGGCGGGGCCGCTCTTTTCGAGGAAGCGGTTGACCATGACCTCGGTGTAGCGCCTGTTGTAGAGCCCGGTCAGCGGATCGCGCCGCGACTGGTCCTTGAACTCCTGCTCCCGGCGCTTGTCCCGGTCGATGTCCTTGATGCTGCCGATCAGCCGCCGGTACTTCCCGTCGGAGCCGCGGATGGGGACGAGGGTGATGCGCACCCAGGTGTAGTGCCCTTCGCCGTCGAGGGTGCGGTATTCGGCCGAGAGGGCGGTCTCTCCATCGTCGAAGGCCTGGCGGACCCGCTCGGACGACAGGCTTTCGCGGAGGCGGTCGCGGTCCTCAGGATACACGTGGGGGAAATCGTCGTCCGGCAGGAACCCCGCCGGGTCCTTGCCGCCGAGGTAAAGGGCGCTGTTGGCGGTGACCAGCCCGTTGGAGGCGTTGTATTCAAACACAAGGTCGCTCGTGGCCTCGAGCGCGAAGCGGTAGCGGGTCTCGTCGGCCCTGCGCTCGTCGTTGAGCCGTTCGAGCTCGGCGGTTTTTTCAGCGATCTTCTTCTTGAGCAGGGCGTTGCTCTGCTCGGTGAGGCTCTTGGCGAAGAATTCGCCCTCCCGCTGGTAGCGGTCGGGCGCCGAGTGGTGCAGGTGCAGCACGGAGAAAGTTCCGTCCCGCAGGCGGCAGACCCCCGAAAACCGGGTGTTGAGGTCCGCGACGACGCGGTCCTGCCCGCCGCTCTCCTCCCGCGCGCGGATGGTGCCGAAGGTGAGGAAGAGATCGTCGGAGAGCTGCCGGGCGCGGTAATCCTCGCCGACGATGGAAAAATGCCCGCTCCACTCCTGGGACTCCGCGCCGAGCATCCGCACGGCGTCGCCGAGGCTGAGGCAGAGCTCCCCCTCACCGGTGCCGATCCAGGTGACCTCCTCGTCAAAAGACCGGATGATCCCGGAATAATCGCGGGCCTCCAGGTAGTCGTGCCAGACGCCGCGCACGAATTCGGCGGCGCGCGTCTCCAGATCGTTCATCGGATTTCCTCCCTTCCAGGAAAACGTCCGGACCGCGGTCCGGACAAAACAGCTGTCATAATATTACCATATCTTTATAAAAAAGGCCAGAGTTTATGATCGAAATTCTGGAAAGGACGCATTTTTTCATCGCCCGGGCGGTCCTTGCAACGAAAGCCGGGACATGTTACACTGCAAAATAGGATTACTTCGGAAAGGATGATCACCGGATGGACTGGTTTCGGCGGATGATGCCGGGCAGGCGGGGGCTCGACGGGCTGGGCTGGGCGCTGCTGGCCGGCGCGGCGGCTTCGATGGCCCTGCGCCGCGCGACGGGGTATCGGCTCTTCTGGACGCTGGCGTTTGTGCTGCTGGCGGTCTTTTTCCTGCGTTTTTTCTCGCGGGACGCGGGGCGCCGCTATGAGGAGAACCGACGTTTTATGGCGCTGTGGCGGCCGCTGGCACGCCGCTTTTCCTCCTGGGCGGACGCCCTGCGGGACGCGCGGACCCACCGGCGTTTCCGCTGCCCCTCCTGCGGGCAGAAGGTACGGGTGCCGCGCGGGAAGGGGAGGATCTGCATCACCTGCCCGCGATGCCGGGTGGAATTCGTCCGGCGGACGTGAAAATTTACAGAATATTCGCCTTTCCACCGGCACGCGTATGTTAAAATGAGCTGAGACACCGGAGATGGAGGGAGAAGGGTTTGGACCGATTGCTGACCTATCGCCCGGAGCGGCAGGGACGCTATCTCTTTTGGGCGATGACCGCCTTCGCGCTGGCGCTGATCGGCTTCGGGCTGCTGTGGGACACGCCCGCGGGCGTCGTTTCGGGCATCTGGAAGATCATCCGCACCCAGGCGGGGCTGATCACCGACTCGATCAGCGTCGGCGGCATGGGGGCCGCGTTTGTCAACGCGGGCCTGGTGACGCTACTGTCGATCGGCATCCTGCGCGCCGTCCGGATGAACTTTTCGGGCATCAGCGTGGCGAGCCTCTTTTTGATGGCCGGGTTCTCCCTCTTCGGCAAGGACGTCTGGAACATCTTCCCGATCATTTTCGGCGGATGGCTCTATTCCCGCTATAAGCGGGAGCATTTCGGCCGCTACGTCTACATCTCCCTCTTCGGCACGGCGCTCGCGCCCGTGGTCTCGGAGATCGTCACCGTCGGCCGCGAACGGGACAAGCTGCTCTGGTACCTGCTCGGGGTCGGCATCGGCGTGGCCGTCGGCTTTCTGCTGCCCGCCGTCGCCTCCTTCACGCTGCGGGTGCACCAGGGCTACAACCTCTATAACGTCGGCTTTACGGCGGGGCTGATCGGCATGGTGCTCGCCTCCTTTTTCAAATCCTTCGGGCACACCTTCGAGGCGCGCCTCGCGTGGAGCACCGGCAACAACCTGCCGCTCGCCGCCTTCCTGTTCGGTCTGTTCGCCCTGATGGCGCTGGCGGGCTTCTGGTGGAACGGGCGCAGCTTCCGGAACGTCGCGCGCATCACCCGTCATTCGGGCCGCCTCGTGGCCGACTTCGTCCAGCTCGACGGCCTGCCCGTGACGCTCATCAACATGGGGATCATCGGCGCGGCCGCCACCGTCTACGTGCTGGTGGTGGGCGGCGACCTCAACGGGCCGACCATCGGCGGCGTCTTTACGATCTGCGGGTTCGGCGCATTCGGCAAGCATCTCAAGAACATCATCCCCGTCGTGCTCGGCGTGGTGATCAGCTCCTTTTTCATGGTGTGGTCGCTGAGCGAGCCCAACGTTTTGCTGGCGGCCCTCTTTGCGACGGGGCTCGCCCCCATCGCGGGGCAGTTCGGCTGGAAATGGGGGATCGCCGCGGGCGTGATCCACGCCTCGGTGGTGCTCAACACCGGCTTCCTGCACGGGGGCCTCAATCTCTACAACAACGGTTTTTCGGCGGGACTCGTGTGCATTGTGCTGGTGCCGCTCATCGAGGCGCTGCGCCGGGACCGGGAATAACGGGGGGAATCGTTACGGAAGCTACAGCCAGAAAGATGACGAAAGTGATCGACGAGCTGATCGTGTTCTTTTTCAGCGTCGGCTCGGACGGGGTGCGGATGGATTTGCGCAAGCTGGAGGACGGCTACGAGCTCTCGCTCAAAAGCCGGTACGACCCGGCGGAGAGCAAGAAGGTGAACGACCTCGACCGGTTCCTCAACCAGGCGGAGAAAAACGAGGGGCTCGAGGAGTTCTTCTGGCAGCTCGCGGGGGTGAGCGGGCTGGGGCAGGACAGCGAGCTGCACCTGATCGGGCAGATGGTCGACTGCCGCAGGCTGGAGATCGGCGCCGACACGGTGGAGCTCACGCTTTTTAAACGCAGGGAATGACCTGAATTTCCCTTTCAAACCCGCATGAACAGGGGCCTTTGGAGCGTTTGTTTCAAAAGTGCATAAAAGCGGTTTCGGGCGAGGGGGGAGATTTAGACAAACTCATAAAAATCGTGAAAAGTTTGTTAAAAATATAGCAATTTCAAAACCCTTGTAGTATACTGATAATCGAAGGGCCGGTCCGGCCCGAAACCTGAGAATTTCAAAGAAAAATCGGAGGCGTCAACATGTCAAAGGAAATCGTATTGGCCGGTGCCTGCCGCACCGCAATCGGCAAAATGGGCGGTTCCCTCACGGGTGTCCCCGCCGCGCAGCTCGGTGCTATCGTGATTAAGGAAGCCCTCAACCGCGCGGGCGTGAAACCCGAGCAGGTTGACGAAGTCTTTATGGGCTGCGTGCTCCAGGCCGCGCAGGGCCAGAACGTCGCGCGCCAGGCCGCCCTCAAGGCCGGCCTTCCCATCGAGGTCCCCGCGCAGACGCTGAACATCGTCTGCGGCTCCGGCCTCAAGTGCGTCAACCTCGCGGCCGCGATGATCGCTTCGGGCGAGGCGGACATCATCGTCGCCGGCGGCATGGAGAACATGTCCGCGACCCCCTTCGCGCTCGACAAGGCGCGCTACGGCTACCGCATGAACGACGGCAAGCTGATCGACTGCATGATCAAGGATTCCCTCTGGGACGCTTTCAATAACTATCATATGGGCATCACCGCGGAGAACGTCGCCGAGAAATACGGCGTCACCCGCGAGATGCAGGACGAGTTCGCCGCGTCCAGCCAGCAGAAATGCGAGGCCGCCCGCAAGGCCGGCAGGTTCAAGGACGAGATCGTCCCGGTCCCCATCAAGGTCAAGAAGGAGACCGTCCTCTTCGATACCGACGAGTTCCCCCGCGACGGCGTGACCGCCGAGGGCATCGCCAAGCTGCGCCCGGCCTTTAAGGAGGGCGGCACGGTGACCGCCGCGAACGCCTCGGGTATCAACGACGGCGCCGCCGCGATCGTCGTCATGAGCGCCGACAAGGCCAAGGAGCTCGGCATCAAGCCGATGGCCAAATGGGTCGCCGGCGCGACCGCGGGCGTCGATCCCTCCATCATGGGCATCGGCCCCGCCTTCTCCACCAAGAAGCTGTTTGACAAGACCGGCCTCACGATCGACCAGATGGACCTCATCGAGGCGAACGAGGCGTTTGCCGCGCAGTCGCTGGCCGTGGGCATCGAGCTCGGCTGGGACGCCTCCAAGGTCAACGTCAACGGCGGCGCGCTCGCGCTGGGCCACCCGGTGGGCGCCTCCGGCTGCCGCATCCTCGTCACCCTGCTGCACGAGATGAAGAAGCGCGGCTCCAAGCTGGGGCTCGCGACCCTCTGCATCGGCGGCGGCATGGGCTGCTCGACGGTTGTCGAAAATATCCAGTAACAGGGAAAATCAGTTTCAGGCATCCGGGTCTCCGGGTGCCTGAAAGCTGTACAAAAGCGAAAATACACACAGGAACGGAGGCAAAAACTTGAGTTACGTCACCTACGAACAGAGGGGCTTCGTCGGCGTAATCACCATCGACAAGCCCAAGGCGCTCAACGCGCTGAACAGCGAGGTGCTCGGCGATCTCGAGAAGGTCGTCGACGCGATCGACGTGGACGCGACCCGCTGCGTCATCATCACCGGCGCGGGGGAGAAGGCGTTCGTCGCGGGCGCGGACATCGCCGAGATGTCCGGGCTCACCAAGGCCGAGGGCAAGGCGTTCGGCAAGAAGGGCAACGACATCTTCCGCAAGATTGAGACGCTGCCCGTGCCGGTCATCGCGGCGGTCAACGGCTTCGCGCTCGGCGGCGGCTGCGAGCTGGCCATGAGCTGCGACATCCGCATCGCTTCGGAAAACGCGGTGTTCGCGCAGCCGGAGGTTTCGCTCGGCATCACCGCCGGCTTCGGCGGCACCCAGCGGCTGGCCCGCACGATCGGCGTGGGCAAGGCCAAGGAGCTCCTCTACACCACGAGCAAGGTGAAGGCCCCCGAGGCGCTCGCGCTCGGGCTCGTCAACGCCGTCGTCCCGCTGGAAAGCCTGATGGACGAGGCGATGAAGCTGGCCGAGAAGATCGCCCGCAACGCGCCGATCGCGGTGCGCGCCACCAAGAAGGCGATCAACGACGGCCTGCAGGTCTCGATCGACGAGGGCGTCGCGATCGAGGAGGAACTGTTTGGCAGCTGCTTCGAGACGCAGGACCAGCAGAACGCGATGAAGGCGTTTGTGGCGAAGGAGAAGCCCGCCCCGTTCGAGAACAGGTAATGTGATCCTGATATTTACATATGGAGGTAACTGAAATGAAAGTTGGCGTTATCGGCGCGGGAACGATGGGTTCCGGCATCGCGCAGGCATTCGCGGTCACTGACGGCTACGAGGTCGTGCTCTGCGACATCACCGAGGAATTTGCCGCGGGCGGCAAGAAGAAGATCGAGAAATCCCTCACCAAGCTCGTCTCCAAGGGCAAGATGGAGCAGGAGAAGGCGGACGCGATCCTGGCGAAGATCACCACCGGGCTCAACGACAAGGTGGCCGACTGCGACCTGGTTGTCGAGGCGGCGCTCGAGAAGATGGACCTCAAGAAGGAGCTCTTCGCGAAGCTGCAGACGATCTGCAGGAAGGACGCGATCTTCGCGTCCAACACCTCCTCCCTCTCCCTGACCGAGATGTCCCAGGGGCTTGACCGCGCGATCGTGGGCATGCACTTCTTCAACCCCGCGCCCGTCATGAAGCTGGTCGAGGTCACCGCCGGCCTGCACACCGCTCCCGAGACGGTCGAAAAGATCGTCGCCATCTCAAAGGAGATCGGCAAGACCCCGGTTGAAGTCAAGGAGGCCCCCGGCTTCGTCGTCAACCGCATCCTCATCCCGATGATCAACGAGGCGATCGGCATCTACGCCGAGGGCGTCGCGTCGGTCGAGGGCATCGACTCCGCCATGCAGCTCGGCGCGAACCACCCGATGGGCCCGCTCGCGCTCGGCGACCTGATCGGCTTGGACGTCTGCCTCGCGATCATGGAAGTGCTCTACAACGAGTTCGGCGATCCGAAATACCGCCCGCATCCGCTGCTCCGCAAGATGGTCCGCGGCGGCACGCTCGGCCGCAAGACCGGCAAGGGCTTCTACGACTACTCCAGGTAAATCCGCTCCCGCTCCGCAGGCCGCGCGGCGCATCCGATGTGCCGCGCGGCTTGGCGCGGGCAGCTTTCGCAGGAAATATAAACATATTAGGGAGGAACTTGCATGGACTTTGTACTCAGCAAAGAGCAGGAGATGGCAAGACAGCTTTTCCGTGACTTCGCGGAAAAGGAAGTGAAGCCCCTTGCTCAGGAAGTGGATGAGGAAGAGCGCTTCCCGGCCGAGACGGTCGCGAAGATGCAGAAATTCGGTTTTATGGGCATCCCGTTCCCGAAGGAGTTGGGCGGTCAGGGCTGCGACACGCTGACCTACGCGATGTGCGTCGAGGAGCTGTCGAAGGTCTGCGCCACGACGGGCGTCATCGTGTCGGCGCACACCTCGCTCGGCTGCGACCCGATCAAAAAGTACGGCACCCCCGAGCAGATCGAAAAATACCTCGTCCCGATGGCGCAGGGCAAAAAGCTCGGCGCGTTCGGCCTCACCGAGCCGGGCGCCGGCACCGACGCCTCCGGCCAGCAGACCAAGGCGGTGCTCGACGGCGACCACTATGTGCTCAACGGCTCCAAGATCTTCATCACCAACGCCGGCCAGGCGGACGTATACGTCATCTTCGCGATGACCGATAAATCCAAGGGCAACCGCGGCATTTCGGCGTTCATCGTCGAAAAGGAGTTCCCCGGCTTCTCGATCGGCAAGAAGGAGCTCAAGATGGGTATCCGCGGCTCCTCCACCTGCGAACTGATCTTTGAAAACTGCATCGTCCCGAAGGAGAACCTCCTCGGACAGGAGGGCAAGGGCTTCGGCATCGCGATGGGCACCCTTGACGGCGGCCGCATCGGCATCGCCGCGCAGGCGCTGGGCATCGCGCAGGGCGCGTTTGATGAGACGGTCAAATACGTCAAGGAGCGCAAACAGTTCGGCCGCCCGATCTCGGCGTTCCAGAACACCCAGTTCCAGCTTGCGGACATGAAGGCCAAGATCGAGGCCGCCCGCCTGCTCGTCTACAGCGCCGCGGTGGCCAAGGACACCAAAAAGCGCTTCTCGGTCGACGCCGCGATGGCCAAGCTGTTCGCCGCCGAGACCGCGATGGAAGTCACCACCAAGTGCGTGCAGCTCTTCGGCGGTTACGGCTATACGAGGGATTACCCCGTGGAGCGCATGATGCGCGACGCGAAGATCACGGAGATCTACGAGGGCACCAGCGAGGTCCAGCGTATGGTCATTTCCGGATCGTTCTTGAAGTAGAAGGGAGTTGCAGGAATTGAAAGTAGTCGTTTGCATTAAGCAGGTCCCGGATACCAACGAGGTCAAGCTCGATCCGGTGACCGGAACGCTGATCCGTGAAGGCGTCCCCAGCATCATCAACCCGGACGACAAGGCGGGCCTCGAGGCCGCGCTGCGTCTCAAGGACCAGTACGGCGCGCATGTCACCGTCATTTCGATGGGCCCGCCGCAGGCCGACCTGGCGCTGCGCGAGGCGCTGGCGATGGGCGCGGACGAGGCGATCCTCGTCACTGACCGCGCGTTCGGCGGCGCGGACACCTGGGCGACCTCGTCGACCATCGCGTCCGCCATCGAGAACCTCGAGTACGACCTCATCATCACCGGCCGTCAGGCGATCGACGGCGACACCGCCCAGGTCGGCCCGCAGATCGCGGAGCATCTGGGCCTGGCCAACATCAGCTATGCCGAGGACCTCAAGGTCGAGGACGGCTATGTGATCGTCAAGCGGCAGTACGAGGACCGCTACCACATCCTCAAGGCGAAAATGCCCTGCCTGATCACCGCGCTCAGCGAGCTGAACGAGCCCCGTTACATGACCCCGGGCGGCATCTTCGACGCCTACCGTGAGAAAGAGGTCAAGGTGTGGACCCGTCCCGACCTCAAGGTCGACGACGGCAACATCGGCCTCAAGGGTTCCCCGACGCGGGTCTTCAAGTCGTTCACCAAGGCCGTCAAGGGCAAGGGCACCGTCGTGACCCTCGACCCGCAGGAGTCGGCCAACTGGCTGGTCGACAGGCTCAAAGAAAAATTCATTCTGTGAGGAAAGTGGTGAACGAAATGGCTGTTTCTGATTATAAAGGCGTATTTATCTTCGCACAGCAGGTCGACAACAAGATCACCGGTGTTTCCTATGAGCTGATCGGCAAGGGCAAGCAGCTCGCCGCCGACCTCGGCGACGAGGTGACCGCGGTCCTGCTGGGCCATCAGGTGACCGACCTTGCCAAAAAGCTCGCGCGCTACGGCGCCGACCGCGTGATTGTCGTGGACGATCCCGCGCTTGAGACCTATATGACCGAGCCGTACGTCGAGGCGATGTACGAGGTCATCCAGGCGAAAAAGCCCGCCGTCGTCCTCTACGGCGCGACCGCGATCGGCCGCGACATGGCCCCGCGCGTCTCCGCGCGCGTGCACACCGGCCTGACCGCCGACTGCACCGGGCTGGAGATCGACCCCGAGACCAAGAACCTCATGATGACCCGTCCGGCGTTCGGCGGCAACATCATGGCGACGATCCTCTGTCCCGACCACCGTCCGCAGATGGCGACGGTCCGCCCGGGCGTGATGCAGCGCATCTCCCCGATCGACGGCGCCGAGTGCCCGGTCGAGAAGTTCGAGGTCCCGAACCTCGACTCCCGCAAGAACGTCGAGATCCTCGAGGTGATCAAGAAGGTCAGCGAGAAGATGGACATCCAGGACGCGAAGGTGCTCGTTTCGGGCGGCCGCGGCATGGGCTGCCCCGACAACTTCAAGCTGCTTGAGGAGCTCGCCGACGAGCTCGGCGGCACCATCTCCTCCTCCCGCGCCTGCGTCGACGCCGGCTGGGTCGAGAAGGACCGCCAGGTCGGCCAGACGGGCAAGACCGTCCGCCCGAACCTGTACATCGCCTGCGGCATCTCCGGCGCCATCCAGCATCTCGCCGGCATGGAGGAGAGCGACATCATCATCGCCATTAACAAGGACCCCTCCGCCCCGATCTTCGAGGTCGCGGATTACGGCGTGGTCGGTGACGTCTGCAAGATCGTTCCCCTCTTCACCGAGGAGATCCGCCGCGTGCGCGCCCAGAAGGCGAACGCCTGATTTTTCCCGCGAATCAAAGGGGCCCCTTCCGTTCGGAAGGGGCCCCTTTATCGTCATCTTTTCTCCACGCCCTCCAGATAGCCGAAGAGGTCCGCGCGGGACAGCGGCGGGCAGTGGCCGCCGACGGCGACCGTGAAGTCGAGCGCGCGCAGGCTGGAAATCAGCCGCTCGGTGGCCGCGCGGGGATAGTGGGGTTCCCCGTGGTGCATGTCCTCGCAGTACGCATCCCCAAGGAAAAGCACGCCCTCTTCGGGGATGAGCGCGGCGACGCAGTCGTCCGAGTGGGGCCCTCCCACCCGCAGGAGCCGGCAGGAGCATCCGCCGGGGAGGAGGTCCAGCCGGTCCTCAAAGAGGAGGTCGGCGGGCCGCAGGGCGATTTTGCCGCGGTCGGGATATTCCCGGCGGATCATCTCGTCGCAGAAGAGGATATCCTCGCCGGCGCGCAGCCGTTCGGCCATCGAAGCGTCGTCCCACTTCCACCCGAGCATTCGTTCGAGCATCCGCCCGGTGCGGGAACAGGCGGCGGCCGCCGCGTCGAGCCCCGGAAGTCCGAAGGTGTGGTCCCAGTGCCAGTGGGTGAGCGCCACGAACCGGGGCCTCGGAAGCCCGGCCCCGCGCAGCTCCTCCAGGAGGAGGGCGGCGTGCGCGGGGGAGTTGCCCGCGTCGATCATCACCGAAAACCGGTCGCCCCGCAGGTAGCCGAGGCAGGGCCGGTCGGTGGCGGGGTCGCAGGGCAAAAAAAAGACGCGGTCGGTCAGCTGCTGCAACATGAGAATCCCCCTTCGTGTCTGATACCGCCATTATACAACATGTCCGGCCCGCCCGGCAACCTCGCCCCGCGCGTTTTGCCGCGGGGGGAGGCCGTCCGCCGGCAGACACGGAATTTCCCGGTATGTATTGCGCGCGGCGGGCAAAAATGGTAATATAACAAGGTTAGAGCATACGGAGATTTTGGAGGAATTCGATTGGCAGACATCAGAAACGAAATTGAACGGCGGCGGACCTTTGCGATTATCTCGCACCCGGACGCCGGTAAGACCACGCTGACGGAAAAGTTCCTGCTGTACGGCGGGGCGATCCAGCTCGCGGGCGCGGTCAAGGGAAAGAAAAACGCCCGCCACGCGGTGAGCGACTGGATGGAGATCGAAAAGCAGCGCGGCATCTCGGTGACCTCGTCGGTCATGCAGTTCAACTACGAGGGCTACTGCATCAACATCCTCGACACGCCGGGACACCAGGACTTCTCGGAGGACACCTACCGCACGCTGATGGCGGCGGACAGCGCGGTGATGGTGATCGACGCGGCCAAGGGCGTCGAGGCGCAGACGCGCAAGCTCTTCAAGGTCTGCCTGCTGCGGGATATCCCGATCTTCACCTTTGTCAACAAGATGGACCGGGAGGCGCGCAACCCGTTCGACCTGATGGAGCAGATCGAACAGGAGCTGGGCATCCGCACCTACCCGGTCAACTGGCCGATCGGCTGCGGCAGGGAATTCAAAGGGGTCTACGACCGCCACAAGCGGGAGATCATCTCCTTTTTGGGGGACGGCACCGCCAACGGGGTGCGTCAGGTGGAAAAGGTCGAGCTCTCGATGTCGGACGCGCGTCTGGGCGAGATGCTCGGCGAGAGCCTGCGGGAAACGCTGGTGGACGACGTGGAGCTGCTTGACGGCGCCTCCTACGAATTCGATATGGACGAGGTGCGCCACGGAAAGCTCTCGCCCGTGTTTTTCGGTTCCGCGCTCACCAATTTCGGCGTCGAGCCGTTTTTGGAGGACTTCCTCAAGATGACCACGCCGCCCCTGCCGCGCGGAAGCAGCGAGGGGGAGATCGATCCGTTCGATCCCGGCTTCTCGGCGTTCGTCTTCAAAATCCAGGCGAACATGAACAAGGCCCACCGCGACCGCGTGGCGTTCATGCGGATCTGCTCGGGGGAGTTCGACAAGGCGCAGGAGTATTACCACGTCCAGGGGGAGCGGAAGATCAAGCTCTCCCAGCCCCAGCAGCTGATGGCGCAGGACCGCGAGATCATCGACAGGGCCTACGCGGGGGACATCATCGGCGTGTTCGACCCGGGCGTTTTTTCGATCGGGGACACGATCTGCACGGCGAACCGCAAGTTTGAGTTCGCGGGCATCCCGACCTTCGCGCCCGAGCACTTCGCGCGCATCCGCCAGACCGACACCCTCAAGCGCAAGCAGTTCGTCAAGGGTACGACGCAGATCGCCCAGGAGGGCGCCATCCAGATCTTCCACGAGCCGAACACCGGCATGGAGGAGGTCATCGTCGGCGTGGTCGGCGTGCTCCAGTTCGAGGTGCTCGAGTACCGCCTCAAAAACGAGTACGGCGTGGACATCCGCCGCGACGGGCTCTCCTACCAGTATATCCGCTGGATCGAAAACGAGGAGTTCGACCCCAAACAGCTCGACATCTCCTCCGACACCAAGCTGGTCCAGGATTTTAAGGACCGCTACCTGCTCCTCTTCACCGACGAGTGGAACATCCGCTGGGCGCAGGAGCACAACAAATGGCTCGAGCTCTCCGAGTTCGGGCGCTGACGGAACCAACCGCGCCCCTTTTCGCCTCCCGGCCGGTTCCCATCGCCGGTGCACATCAAAACGACGGCCGCCTCCGTGGTGGCGGCCGTCGTTTTCTCCCTCCCAATGGAGGGCGTTTGCAAACGGCGGGATCTATTTGATTGCGTCCCATTCCCGCAGGAGCTGCTCCAAGGACACGGCCGACAGTTCGTCCTTCATCGCCCGGAGGGCTTTGTCGACATGGGGATTCAAAATCTCCTTGAAGGAGCACCCGACCCGGCATTCCTTGGAGATGTTCTGGTGAAAGGTAAACAGCTCGTCCGCGTGGTCTCCCTCCACGGCCGTATAGACGTCCCACAGGTTGATTTCATCGGGGGCCTTTGCCAGTTTGGTTATGCCGCGCCCCGTGGAAATCTGCAGCAGGCCAGCGGTCTTCAGCTTCCCGAAAATCTGGCGGATGAGAACGGGGTTGGCGCCGGTGCTCTCCGAGATCATTTCGCTCGTCATTTTCCGGTCCGGGTTTATCATGATGAGCATCATGGTGTGAATTGCCACGGTAAACTGCGTATTCATCTTCATGCTTCCCGGCCCCCTTGCGCCCGACTAAAAACAGTATACCGCCACAGACCGCGGAAGTCAATCGTAGCTATTGACACTACAAAATAAAGGTGCTATATTGATTGTTGTCAGATCAGCTGTAATTCAATCTGCAAAGGAGCGTCTGCCATGAAAAAAGAAGCTTTGGAAGTGTTAAAAAATCGCCGTTCGATCCGTAAATTCCAGTCCCGGCAGATTTCGGCGGAAGAGCTGGACACGGTTCTGGAAGCCGGCACCTACGCGCCTACCGCCGGCGGCAGGCAGGCCCCGGTGATCGTCGCCGTTCAGGACGCGGAGACGGTTGCGGCGATGGACGCCATGAACGCAAAGGTTATGGGAAACGCATCCGCGCATCCCTATTACGGCGCGCCGACCATTCTGCTCGTGATGGCGCCGGAAGAGGACGCGCAGGGGGAGCTGGACTGCTCGGCGATCGGCGGCAACCTGCTGAACGCCGCCTATGCCGTCGGGCTCGGGTCCTGCTGGATCCACCGCAGCAAGGAGATGTTCGAATCGGAGGAGGGCAAGGCGCTCCTCAAAAAATGGGGCCTGCCCGAAACCATGCGGAGCGTCTGCTCGATTGCGCTCGGCTATGCCGATTGCCCGCACCCGGACGCCGCGCCCAGGAAATCCGGCTACATCATCAAAGTCTGACCCGCCCAAGCCGGAACCGAAGCATCGAAAAAAGGAGACTGCCGCGATCTCTGCGGCAGTCTCCTTTTTCTGTCTGATCCGCAAGGAGCGGAGGGGAATTTTGTGCGTCCGGCTTGACAGCCGGGAAATTATGGTGTATCATAGTACTAATATCACTAGTACAGCGGTACAGTATTTCCCGGGAAGCCGGGGAAGCCGCGCAAACCGGGCGCAGGCCCGCCCCGGGATTGCGTCCGCTTTGAAAAATTTCCCTCTGAGGAGTGTCCCATATCCATGGGAAATATGGTTAAAGAGATAGAACCATTTACCAGGCGGGAAAACCGGAAGGAGGGACGCAAGATGAAGCGGCAGCCGATGGGCAAACAGCAGTTCGACCGGCTTTACGGGCGTTTTCTGCCCCAGCTTTACCGCGCGGCCCTCTACCTGCTTGGGGACGGCAAAGCCGCCGCCCGCGCGGCGGGGGAGGCGTTCACCCGGACGGCCGCGGCGGCCTGCACGGCGGACGAGCGGGCCTTCGCGGTTGAGGCGGCGCGCCGCCTGTGCAAGATGTGCGAGCGGGCCGACCGGGGACTTGGCGGCTATTCCTCCGCGCTGGCGGAGGAGGTGGACGCGCGCGGCGCCGCGCTGCTCGAACAGCTGGGCGGGCTCGGCTTCGAGGACCGGGAGCTGGTCGTCCTGTCGGCGGTGCAGAACTTTTCGGTCTGCGAGATCGCGCGCATCCTGGGGATGTCCGAGTGGGCGGCCGGCATGCGCCTGCGCCGCGCGGTGGAAAAGGTCTGTGCCTGCGTTGGGCAGCCGGTCGCGGCGGGCCAGCAGATTTCATAAAATATTGATAAAAAGTTTGTGCGGTTTTTCGGAAGGTTTTTTTACAAAAACTGTCCGAATTTGGCCGCGCGGATCGTTATGATAGGTAGAAAGGCCATAGTGACTGGAAAGGAGGCCGCCGGAATGAAAAAACTGCTTGCAGATCATGTCCTCTCCTGGTGCTCGCTGATCCTCGGATGTCTCGCCCTGCTGATCGCGGGGGGACTGCTCCTCGGCGGGTGCGGCGCGGACCGTTCGGAATACCAGGACGTCGTCGACCAGGTGAACGCCAAATACCACGAACAGCTTTCGGTCGACCTCGACCACGTCGACATCACGCCCGAGCAGCTGCGCGCGCACCTCGAAGCGGTCGCGCAGAGCCGCCGGGAGGCCATTCCCGCGGCGGACGCCGCCGTCTGATTGCTTTCTCCTCCCTTTCCTGGGTAAATAATCTCCTAATTCTCCAAAACAAAGGGCGCACCGGAAGGTGCGCCCTTTGTTTTATTCCGGATTCCCGCCCGGCAGCGAAAGGGTGAAGGTCGCGCCGCCGCCCGGCGTGTCGCCGGCCGTGAGCCTGCCCCGGTGGAGCGCGGCGATCTCCCGCGCGATCGACAGCCCCAGCCCGTAGTGCTCGCGGCCGCTGCGGGCCTTGTCGGCGCGGTAGAAGCGGTCGAAGACGCGCGCCTTTTCCGCGTCGGGGATGCCGGGACCGTTGTCGGCCACGCGGATGGAAAACCACCCGCGTTTCCACCCGGCGGAGAGCACGACCCTGCCGCCCTCCCCGGCGTAGCTGACGGCGTTGTCCACCAGGATCGAGAGCACCTGCCGGATGCGCTGCTGGTCGCAGCGGCAGCGGGGGAGGGTCTCCTCGGGCAGCGAGACGGAGATGCGGATCTGCTTTTCCGCGGCGGCGGGCTCGAACCATTCGGCCGCGTCGAGCAGGAGGGTTTCGAGGTCCGTCTCCTCCTTCTGGACCGACCAGCTGCTGTTGTCGGCGCTGGCGAGCATGAGCATGTCGTCGACCAGCCGGGACATGCGGGAGCACTCCTGCGAGATCGTCTGGGCAAAGCGGTCGGCCTGCTCGGGGGAGGCGCGCCGCATGACCGACGCGCTCGTGCCGATGACCGCGAGGGGGGCGCGCAGCTCGTGGGAGGCCGCCGAGACGAACTCCATCTGCCTTCGGCGGCTCTCCTCGACCGGACGGATGGCGAACTTGACGAAAAACCACCAGAAGATGGAGAGCAGCAGCACAGCGGCGGCCGAAAGCCCGGTGAACGCCCAGCTCAGGCGGGCGGTCTGGGCCTGCTCGGGCGCCTTGGGCTTGACGAGGGCGAGGGAGACCCACCCGCCGGGGATCGGCACCGACGCGACGGCGGCGTGACAGGCGCCGAGGGAGGGGTCGGCGTAGGAGAAGGAGAGGGTGCGGGGGTGCAGCTGGGTGTCGGGGGGCTTGTTTGCGTCGAAGCCGAAGCGGTCGAGCGCCGCCTGCTTGACCCGGTCGGAGACCTCCTGGCGGAAGGGCGCGGTCCAGCTTCCGCGGTAGAGCAGCGGCCTGCCCGCGTCCTCGATGCAGAGCAACAGGCCGCCCGCCTCCGTCTGGGAAAGCCAGGTGTGGTCGAGGACGCGCTGGCTGCCCAGGTGGCTGAGGACGGCGGAGAGGTCGCTCGCAAAGGACTCGTCCGCCCGCTGGCGGAGCTGGTAGGCGGAGATCTGGAAGGAGGAGACCGCCATGCCGATGAGGATGACGCTGGTGATGAGGGCGCACACGACGGTGAGCCGGACGCGCAGCCGCTTAAACATCGCCTTCCTCCAACCGGTAGCCGACGCCGCGCACCGTCTGGATGAGGATGCGGCTGCCGACCGAGCGGAGCCTGCGGCGCAGGAAGTGGATATAGTTGTCGAGGTTGCCGTCCTCCACGCCTGCGTCCGGCCCCCACACCCGGGTGAGCAGCACGGCGCGCGGCAGGGTTTGGCCGGGGTTCTTGAGCAGGGTTTCGAGCAGGGCGGCCTCCCGCTTGGAGAGGGCGCAGCCGCCCGACGAACCGCGCAGGGATTTTTTGGCGGCGTCGAAGACGACGTCGCCGTATTCGGTCACGTCGGAGCTCTCCCAGCGGCGGGGGCGGCGGCACATGGCGCGCACCCGCGCGAGCAGCTCCTCCACGGCGAACGGCTTGACGAGGTAGTCGTCCGCGCCCGCGTCGAGCCCCTCGACCCGCTGGCCGATGTTGCCCAGCGCGGTGACGAGCAGGACGGGGGTGGAAATCCCGCCGGAGCGGAGCTTGCGCAGGACGGTGACGCCGTCCATGACCGGGAGCATCCGGTCGAGCAGGATGAGGTCGTGCGCGCCCTCCCGGGCCCAGCGCAGGCCGTCGTCGCCGTCGTGGCAGACGTCGACCTCGAACCCCTCCTCGTTCAGCGCGAAGGCGACCGCCTCGCACAGCTTCACATCGTCCTCTACGAGCAGAATCCGCATATCGATATCCTCCGTGCGGCGGGTTCCCCCACCGTTACTGTTTGTAGTATAGCACGCGAATCTGGAAAATTCCTTTAAATCTTTGGAGAAAATTTAGAGATTCGGGTGATAGAGTAGCGGTAGGCAAAAACCAACAACCAGTTTGGAGGATACGATCATATGAGAAAGCGACTGAAACGGCTGGGCGCGCTGGCGCTCGCGGGCATGATGCTGGCGCTCTCCGCCTGCGGGGACAATTCCCCCTCCGCGCCGGGCGGCGACGCCCCGGGCGGGCAGGCGGCGATGGGCCGCTATATCGAAGAGGAATACACGCTCCCCGAAGGGGTGGGCTATGTGGCGGCCGTCCACCGCGCCGAGGACGGCTCGATTAAGCTGCTGTGCAACCTCGACAAGGAGATGATGCTCGGCAAGTGGTACGTCTACGCCTCGACGGACGGCGGCAGGCGCTGGATGCAGGAGGAGACCCCCTGGCTCGACGGCCTGGGCGAGCTGCTCACCGTCGAAGCGGCGGCATGGGACAGGGCGGGCAACCTCTACATGCAGTACATGCCGATGACGCAGGCGGAGTTTGATGCGCTGATGGCGCAGATGGAAGCCGCCAAAGGAGGCGGCGCGTCCGCCGCGGCCGCCGAATCCGCGGAGACCTCCGCGTCCTCGGACGCCCCCGCGCCCGAAGGGGACGCCGCCGGGACGGACGGGGAGGACGCCGGGGATAACGGGGACGAGGGGTTGACCTCGGGCCCGCAGATGCCAAGCTCCAAGCTGGTCAAGGTGGACCCGGCGGGGAACGTGGAGGAGCTCGGCTTCACGCTGGAGGCGCAGATGGACTACGGGACGCTGGGCGCGCGCGGGTTGCAGGTCGCGGAAAACGGCGACCTCATCGCGGAGTGCGCCTTCGTCCTCGCGCAGTTTGACCCGGCCACCGGCGAATGCAAGCACCTCTATGACCCGGAGGCCTTTGCCAATTCGATTTCCTATACGACCCTCCAGGACACGCTGGCGATGACCGACGGCGACCTCGTCACCTTCTACGACCTCACGACGGGGGAGCAGACCGGCTCCTTCTCCACGGCCGGGCAGCAGCCTGAGGATGGCGGCCCGAAAGTCGCGACGATAGCCGAATCGGCGTCGTACGAGCGGGTGCTCGCCTCCGATCCGGAGAACGGGGCGGTCTACTTCGCGGACAGCACGGGCGTCTACCGGCACCTGCTCGACGGCGCGGTGACCGAACGGCTGATCGACGGCGAACTCTGTTCCCTCAATATGCCGGCGCTTCGGCTGACCGACCTGATCGTGAAAGAGGACGGCAGTCTGCTGCTGCTCTACGCGGACGGCATGGACCGGACGCTCATGAACTACACCTATTCGGCGGACACCCCGACGGTGCCCGACAAGGAGCTGAGGGTGTTCTCCCTGCGGGACAACAAGACCATCCGCCAGGCGATGGGCCTCTTCCAGCGGCAGAACCCCGACGTGCACGTGGTCTATGACGTGGCGCTGACGGGTGCCGACGCGGTGACCGCGTCGGACGCGCTGCGCACGCTGGCCAACGAGCTGCTCGCCGGCAAGGGCCCCGACCTGCTCGTGCTCGACGGCATGCCGATCGACAGCTATGTCGAAAAGGGCGTTCTGCTCGACCTCTCCGAGCCGGTCGGCGGCAAGACCGCCTCGGGCGAATGGCTGAAGGCCGAGGCGGAGAGCTTCAAGACCGCCGACGGCAGGATCTACGCGGTACCCGCGCGTTTCTCGGTGCCGGTCATCCTGGCCGATGAGGAAGCCGCGCGGGCGAAGGATCTGACCGCGCTTGCCGACTGGCTGGCCGCGCAGGCGGGGCGGTTCCCCGGGATCCACGGCGGCGCGCTCAGCATTGTCCATCCCGCCGCGATGATCGACCTTTTCTACCCGGTCTGCTCCCCCGCTTGGTTCCAGGCGGACGGCTCGATGGACGAGGAGGCGTTCCGCGCCTTCCTGACCGACCTCAAGCGGATTGCCGGCAGCGCCACCGACGAACAGGCGGAGGAGAGCAAGGCCGCCTATGAATATACCGGCGGCGCCTCCTACGATCTGCTGTGGGACGGCCTGCGCTGGACCTATGATATGCTCGGCGCGGCGGCCGGAAGCCTCGACTCGGTGAAGGCGCTCGCGGCGCCGGACGCCTGCATCGCCAAGCGCGGCAGCGGAGAGCTCGCCCCGCTGCCCGGCCAGACCTCGGGCGTGTTCGTGCCGCGCACCATCCTCGGCGTCAACGCGGCGAGCAAGCAGACGGATATGGCGCGTGCCTTCCTCGGGCTGGTCCTGTCCGAGCAGGTGCAGAAAAACAACTTTGACGACGGGATGCCGGTCAACGCGGCGGCCTTCTCAAACGGCTTCGTCAACCCGAATCCGGGCGATCCGGACGGGATGTATTACGGCTCCTCCTGGACCGGCGAGGACGGGGAGGAGATTTCGATGGAGCTGCAGGTGACCTGGCCCTCCGACGCGTTCATGGAGAACGCCGAGAACTGGATCACCGCGCTCGACACCCCCTCCGCCTCCGACGAGGTGGTCAAACAGATGGTGCTCGACGAGACGGCGGGCTATTTCGACGGGACGCGGACCCTTGACGAAGCGGTGACCGCCCTGCGCGAAAAGCTCAACATCTATCTTGCGGAGTAGGGCCGTGAACAGCCGCACGGCCGGCCGTATGCGGGGGCTGCTCTTCATCCTCCCGAGTCTTCTGGGGGTGGGCGTCTTCGTGCTCGCCCCCTTCCTCGAGGTGGTCCGGCGCTCCTTCACCGGGGCGATGAACGGTGCCTTCGTGGGCCTCAAAAACTATGCCGACGTCTTTTCCAACGGGGCGTTCCGCCTCGCGGCGGGTAACACGCTGCGGTTCGTGGCGTTCTGCATGCCGCTGCTCATCTCCCTCTCGCTGCTCGTGGCGGTCATCCTCTACGGCAACCCCCGCCGCGCCGGCTTCTTCAAGACCACCTTCCTCATCCCGATGGCGATCCCCGTCGCGTCGATCGTCCTGATCTGGAAAGCGCTCTTCCACGCGGACGGGCTCGTCAACTCCTGGATCACGGCGCTCGGCGGGCAGGGGACCGACTGGATGCAGAGCTCCGCCGCCTTCTGGGTGCTGGTGGGCAGCTACATCTGGAAGAACCTCGGCTACGACGTCATCCTCTGGATGGCCGGGCTCGCGAACATCTCGACCGACATCTACGAGGCGGCCGCGATCGACGGGGCGGGCGCATGGACGACCTTCACGCGGGTGACGCTCCCCAACCTGCTGCCCTCCCTCTACACGATCACGGTGCTGAGCTTTCTCAATTCCTTCAAGGTCTTCCGCGAGGCCTACCTCGTGGCGGGGGATTACCCCCACAGCAGCATGTACCTGCTCCAGCACCTCTTCAGCAACTGGTTCCGCGAGCTGTCGATGGATAAGCTCGCGGCGGCCGCGGTGCTCGTGGCGGCCGTGATCCTGCTGCTCATCCTGCTTTTGCGGCGCGCGTGGGAGACGGAATAGCCGCCCGCCGCGCGCCCATCGCCGCGGGGGCGGGAAACCAAACGGCAAAGCCGTTTTCGGGCCGCTTCGCGGCCCGCGCGCCCGGCGGGGCCGGGCGCGGTTTCCCGCCCCGCCCCAACTTTTCATCCGCGCAAGGAGGCTGTGATGCGTAAAATCCGACAAAGCCTGCCGCTTCTCCTCCCGCTGGTTTTATCGGCGGCGGTGTGGCTGCCGATCGTCTTTCTGGTTGGCGGCTCCTTCATGGGGGAGGCGGAACTCACCGCGAGCCTCGCGCCCGTGCTTTCGGGCGGGGAGGGGTTCGCGCGGTGGGACCTCATCCCCCTCTACCCGACGCTGCGCCCCTATGTGGAGCTGCTGCTCGATTCGCCCGGGTTCTTCGTCATGTTCTGGAACTCGGTGAAGATTACCCTCGGGACGCTGGCCGGGCAGCTCCTAGTGGGCGTGCCCGCCGCGTGGGGGTTCGCCCGGCACGAGTTCCCCTGCAAAAACCTGCTGTTCACCCTCTATATCGTGCTGATGCTCATGCCCTTCCAGGTGACGATGATGCCCACCTATCTGGTGCTCGACCGGCTGAACCTGCTCGACACGCTGACGGGCATCATCCTGCCCGCCGCGTTTTCCACCTTTCCGGTGTTCATCATGTACCGGTTTTTCAGGGGGATTCCGCAGGCGCTCATCGAGTCGGCCGAGCTGGACGGCGCGGGGAGCTTCCGCATCTTCTGGTCGATCGGCCTGCCGCTCGGCGCGGGGGGCGTGATGTCGGCGGTGGTGCTGGGCTTCCTCGACTGCTGGAACCTCATCGAACCGCCGATGACCTATCTCAAGACCAAAGCGCTCTGGCCGCTCTCCCTCTATCTGCCGCAGGTCGTGACGGGCCGCGCGGGCTTGGCGCTGGCCGCCTCGGTGGTGGCGCTCATCCCGGCGATCCTCGTCTTCCTCTACGGGCAGAGCTACCTTGAACAGGGAATTATTGCCGCGGGCATAAAGGAATGAAACCGATGAATCTGAAAACGATCTTTACATACAAAACCGACCGCTCCCGTCCGGTCACCATCCAACGGCGCGCCCTGCGGCTGCTGGCGGGCTTTCTCGTATTCATGCTGGCCTGCACGCTGCTCTCCCGCGCGGCCGATTCGCTGACCGTCGCGCAGGTGACGACCGAAAAGCCCGCGCGCGCGGCCATCCCGCACACGGTGGAGAAGGACGGCCGGCTCGAACCGGCGCAGGAGCGCCCGGTCACGGCGGAAGGCGGGATCCTCGTGGGAAGCGTTGCCGTCGGCGAGGGGCAGCAGGTGAAAGCGGGAGACCTGCTGTTCACCCTCGACGCGGACGATCTCGCGCGGCAGGTGCTGGAAAAGCAGCTCGAGCTCCAGCGCGCCCAGCTCCAGCTCCAGGAGGCGCAGCAGAAGGCCGCGCTGGGGGAGGAGAAGGACGAACTGTCCGCCCTGCGCGCGCAGGAGGACTACGACATGGCGATGGAGCGCAGCCGCCTCAAGCTGCAGCAGGCGGGGGAGGACCGCCGCCGGGCGCGGCAGGCGCTGCGAGACTACAAAAACGACAACGACGTGGATGAGGACGAGGACGACGAGGACCTCGATTCGACCTATATCGCGCTGCGGGACGACTACCGCGCCAAGCAGCGCGCCTATGAGGAGGCGCTGAGCGACCAGGACCGGGCGAAGGTGGACGCGGAGCGCGTGCTGGAGGATTTGGAACTGGAGGACCCGGACAACAGCGCGGCGACGCTCGGGATCGACGTGCGGCTCCGGCAGCTCGAGCTCTCCCGGCTCCAGGCGCTCTCCGAGGCGGGCGGCGAAATCTACGCGCCCATCGACGGCGCGGTGACGGCGCTCTCCGTCGCGCCCGGAAAGCGGACGGCGGACGAAGCGGCGCTGCTGCTGGCGGGTGCGGAAGCGGGGTTCCGCTTCACCTGTGAGATCACCGACGACGAGCGGGAGTACCTCTCGCCGGGCGACAAGGTGAAGCTCGAGCTCCCGGGCCACAAACGCGCGGACGGCACGGTGGAGAGCATCGCCGCGCTGGCGGACAAGAACGGCTTCGCCAAAGTGACGGTCTCCCTCCCCGCCGGGAAGGGGGAGGCCGGGATGTCGGCGGTACTGTCCGCCACCACCCGTTCGGAGCAGTACCGCACGACGGTGCCAGTATCGGCGCTGCATAAGGAGGGGGAGCAGTATTATGTCCTGGCGGTGCGGGAGACCGAGTCGGTGCTCGGCGTGGAGCAGAGCGCCGAGCGGCTCGACGTGACGCTGCTCGACCGCAACGAGACGACTGCGGCGGTCGAGGGGCCGCTCACGACCGACGACCGGATCATCACGGGCGGCAACAAGACGGTGCGTGAAAACGACCGCGTCCGCCCGGAGGCCACATGACCACCGCCCTGCGCCGTCTGGAGGGGCCGCTGGCGCTCCTGCTGGCGCTGGCCCTCTGGGCGGGCGCCTGCCTCTTCGCGGGGGCGGCCGCGCCGCTCGGGGAGCGCGCCGCGTTCCAAATCGGCGGCGCGCCGGCGGGAGTCCCCACAGCCCGGGAGATGGCCGCCGCCGAAGCGCGCACGGAGCATCCGCTCGCCTTCACCCTCTGGCGGCAGGAGGACGGGCAGACGGTCGAAAGCCCCGCGCTCGGCCGGGAACGCACCGTGTCCGTTCTCACGCTGTGGGGGGAGAGCGCCCTGCTCCTGCCGGACGCGCGCCCCTCCCTCGCGCCCGCGGCGGGGAACGGCTGTCTCATCGACCGGACGACGGCGCTCTCCCTCTTCGGGGACGCGCGCGCCGAGGGGCAGAAGGTGCGCTGGAACGGCCGGGACTACACCGTCCGGGGCGTCTTCGACGCGCCGGAGGCCACCCTCGCCGTGGAGGCGGACCCCGCGTCGGAGGTCCTCTTTGACCGCGTCACCCTCGACCTTTCGGGGGAGGAAAACCCGCGCGGGCGCGCGGAGGAATTCGCCATGCGCCACGGCCTGCCCGGGGAACGCATCGTGCAGTACGGCGGCCTCGCGGCGCTCGCCCGCTTCTTCTGCCTGCTGCCCGCGCTGGCGGCGGCCTGCTCGCTCGCCGTGCGCTTTTTCGGCCGTGCCCGCGCCCGCCGCGACTGGCCGGTCCAGCGGGCGCTGCTCTGGATTGCAGCGGTCGCCGCGGCCGCGGCCGTCCTCTGGCTGGCGGGCGTGCGCCCCGCGGTCCCGCAGGATTTGATCCCGACCCGCTGGTCGGATTTTTCCTTCTGGGAGACCCTCTTCACCGAGCGGCGCGCCGAGTGGACGGATTACCTCTGGATGAAGAAGGAACGCCCCGACGTGCTGCTGCTGACCGCGCTCCTCAAGGCGGCGGCCTGCTCGCTCGCCGCGCTCCTCTTGGCGGCGCGCCCGGCGCTGCGCCGCCCGGCGGCGGGCCCCCGGGCTTTCGCGTTCCTGCTCGCGGCCTGCCTCTGCGGGAGCTTCGCGGGAGTGGCGCTGGTCGGCGGGGGGGAGCTGCTCGCACGCGACCTGCCGATGCTCTGGCTGACGGCGCCCCTCTGGCTGGCGGCGTGCCGCGCGGCGGAAAAGATACCGGATTGAAAAGGGCGGAGCGGGCTGCTCCGCCCTTTTCTTCCGGATATGGTAACAAAACGCTGGAATTTTTCGGCCGAGAGCATTATACTGGAACGGAACATTACAATCGGCCGGCGGGAAGGGAATCCCCCGGCCTGGGAGGAACCGGCATTATGATGGGAGTCATTTTCGATTTTAACGGGACGCTCTTTTTCGACGGGGAGCAGCAGGAGCGGGCGTGGCGGCTCTTCGCGCGGGAGGCGTTCGGGAAGGAGATTTCCGACGGGGAGTTCCGGGAGTGCGTGCACGGGCGCAACAACGATTTTACCATGCAGCATCTCGCCGGGAAGGCTCTGAGCGCGCGGCAGGTCGACGAATACGTCGAGGAAAAGGAGACGATCTACCGGCGGCTCTGCCGGGAGGACCCGGCGCGCTTCCACCTCGCGCTGGGCGCGGAGGAGCTTCTGGACGAGCTCCGCGAGCGCGGGATCCCCCGGACGATCGCGACCGCGTCCCGCAGGGGCAACGTGGATTTTTATATCGAGAGCTTCCGCCTGGAGCGGTGGTTCGACGTTGAAAAGCTCGTCTACGACGACGGCACCATTCTCGGGAAGCCGGCGCCGGACTTCTACCTGCGGGCCGCCGAGACGCTCGGGCTCGAGCCGAAGAACTGCATCGTCTTCGAGGACGCGGTCTCGGGGCTTCGCGCGGCAGCGGCGGCGGGCGCGGGGAAGGTGATCGCGGTCGCCCCGGAGGAGCGGCGGGAGGCGTTTGAGCGGATGCCGGAGGTGTATGAGGTCATCCCGAACTTCCACGAATTCGACCGTCTCCTGCTGCGGGAATAAAGAGACGTCCGTCCGCGCCGTACGGATGAGGCACGGACCGAGAAATTGAAAATCCGAGGTGATGTGGTTTGCGTACTGTAAACACCCCCGCGTTGGAGACAGAACGGTTGGCCCTGAGAAGATTTGCGGAAGACGACTTGCCCGCTTTGTTTACCATTTTCAGCGACGGGGAGGTAAACCGTTTTCTGCCGTGGTTTCCATTACGGTCCATGGATGAAGCACGGGCCTTCTGGCAGGAGCGGTACGCGGAACGCTACAGGCAGGAGCGGGCCTATCAATACGCCGTTTGTCTGAAAAGTGACAACATTCCGATCGGTTATGTGAACGTCAGCATGGAAGAACACCATGATTTGGGTTATGGGCTGCGCAAAGAGTTCTGGCACGGGGGTATTGTGACCGAGGCGTGCGGGGCTGTCATCGAGCGTGTAAAGGCGGACGGGCTTCCATACGTTACCGCTACGCACGACCGGAACAATCCGCGCAGCGGCGCGGTCATGGTCCGGTTGGGGATGCGCTATCAATATTCCTACGAGGAGCAGTGGCAGCCGAAAAATATTCCGGTGACATTCCGGATGTACCAGTTGAATTTTCATGGAAAACAGGATGACGTCGTTTACCGAAAGTATTGGGATCATTCCGCCGTGCATTTTGTAGAAACGGCCGTATGACCGGGCTCACGGGACTAAAACAGCCGCCCATCCGGGCGGCTGTTTTATCGTATTGTTTGCGCTTGGGTGCCGTTTTTCCGCAGGATCCATGATGTTGTCACAAAAAACTTGCTTATTCCCGTCGATTACAGTATAATGTTGCTTAACTGTAACAACGATAGCCGGATCGGCAGCGATCTGTTCTGGGCGGCCGGCGGAAGCGGTGGGGGATGAGCGTCGTGAGGCGATACGCAAAGGGCGGCCTTATTTCTTTGTTCATTTCTTTGCTGCTGCTGGGCGGCATAACGGTCCACGCGGTCACACAGGTGCAGTGCTACGGCAGGCTGATCAACTATGTGGGCATTGTGCGGGGCGCCACGCAGCGGCTGGTGAAGCTGGAGCTGATGGACCAACCAGGCGACGGCCTTGTGGAATATCTGGACGGCATCCTGGCGGACCTGTCCGGAGAGGGCGGGGAATACGGCCTGCCGAACCCCAAGGACGCGGCGTACCGGCGGGAGCTGGAGGAACTCAAGGGCATGTGGGTCCAGGTGAAGGACCACATCGACGCGTACCGGGCGGGAGCGGAGGACAGCGGGCCGCTGCTCACGCTGAGCGAACGCTATTTCGAGCAGGCCAACGACACGGTCTTTGCCGCCGAGGCCTATACCACCCGCCAGTCGAAAACCCTGCTGGCGGCGTGCGCCGTCATGCTGGGCATCATGCTGGCGACCTGGTTGTTCATCTTCTGGGCGGCCTCGAAAAAGCTGCTCCTGCTGGAGAGCACCAACCAGCGGCTGAGCGATCTGGCGCAGCGGGATCCGCTGACCGGGGCCTACCAGATCGACGCCTTCAAGGAGAAGGCCCAGACCCTGCTGGACCGGGCGGGGAATGAGCGGTACGCCGTGATCTGTACGGATTTCGTGGATTTCAAGTATATCAACGACATGTTCGGGTACGCCTACGGCGACGAGGTGCTGGCCCGGTATGGGGAGATCCTTCGCGCCGGGCTGCGGGAGCGGGAATTGTGCGGCCGGGTCTCGGCCGACAATTTCGTGCTGCTGCTGCGGTATGACCGGAAGGAGGAGGCGGCCGCGCGCCAGCGGGAGGCCGACCGGAAGATTACCGCGTATATGCGCAGCTCGCCCGGACGGCAGAGCCTGTCCACCTGTTGCGGAATCTGCTGCGTGGGGGACGTGGTCGAAAAGCTCGGCGTCGGGGGGCTCATGGACCGGGCGGGCTTTGCGCGCAAGATGGTCAAAACCAAAACCAGCCCCAACTATGTCTATTACGACGACAGCATCCGCCGCAAGCTGTGGGAGGAGAAGGACATCGAGAGCCGGATGGCTTCCGCCCTCGAGCGCCGGGAGTTCGTCGTCTATTACCAGCCGAAGGTGGACCTGCGCACGGGGAGGATCGCCTCCTCCGAGGCGCTGGTCCGCTGGAAGCTCAGCGGGGGGCGGGTCATCCCGCCCGATCAGTTCATCCCGGTCTTTGAGCGGAAGTTCATGATCGGGCAATTGGACCAGTACGTCATGGAGGAGGTCTGCCGCTGGCTGCGCGGCCGGCTGGACGCGGGGGAGTCCGCGCTGCCGGTATCCGTCAACGTGTCCCGGCTGCAGTTCTATGACGAGGGGTTCGTGGACCGCTATGTGGAGATCCGGGACAGGTTCCAAATTCCTCCGGAGCTGTTGGAGATCGAGTTCACCGAGTCCATTGTCCTCGACAACGCCGGCCTGCTCCTCCGGACGGTCAACGCGCTGAAGCAGGCGGGATTTGCCTGCTCGATCGACGATTTCGGCAAGGGCTACTCCTCCCTGAGCCTGCTGAAGGACCTGCCGGCGGACACGCTGAAGATCGACCGCTTTTTCTTCGAGGACGGGACGGACGAGGAGCGTGAGTGGGCCATCATCCAGGGCGTCGTCGATTTGGTGCACAGGTTCCACATCCACACGGTGGCGGAGGGGATCGAGACGCCGGAGCAGGTGCGGCGGCTGCGGGAAGTGGGCTGCGACTATGTCCAGGGCTTCGTCTTCTACCACCCCATGACACAGGAGGACTATGAACGGGAGCTGCGGCGCCAGGAGGAGGCCCCCGCGCCCTCCCGCTGCGGAAAAGAGCAAGCCCCGGGCTGACGGCACGCGTTATTCGGCGTGCCGGCCGGCCCGGAAAAAGCGAAGGCCCCCCGCTTCAGCGGGGGGCCTTCGGGCTTTATCCGTTGCTCTGCATCAGGTTTTCCGCGAACTTGCGGAGCTCGTTCTCGTTGGTAATCTTGGGCGCGCTCTGCTTGATCGTCTCCTGAACATAGACGGGCAGGGAGGAAAAATACTGCTGCATCTGCGGATTTTCAAAACATTCGGGCATGTTTGCCACCTCCGGTAATAGTATGGACGGGGGAAAGCCCCCTAAACTGGAAAGTTCTCCTAGTAAAAGGAGGGCGGCTGCTCCACAAGGCTGCGGACGTAGGCCTGCATCTCCTTTTTGGAGCGGATCTGATGGGTGTGCGTGATGACGGCCTGCTGCTGCTCGTGGCTCAGCGAGGCGAAATACTCCATGGCGGGCATGTTTTCGGCGAGCGCCATGCCGAACCCCATGGGGATCTCGGGACCGTTGGCATAGTTTTGCATGGTGGGAACTCCTTTCCGCCGCGCGGCATACAATGGGCTATCCCCCAAACGGGGAGGTGAAGCAATGGATTTGAGAAACGGGCGCATCACGATCGGCGAGATCCTCGCCAATCCGAACGCGCGCGCGATGATACAGCGCGCCTACCCAAAGGTGCTGGCCAGCCCGATGGCGGCGCGGTTCCGCGGCATGCAGCTGGGCACGGCGATGCAGTACGCGGGGCGCTTCGTCCCGCGGGCGCAGCTCGACCGGGTGGTCGCGCGGCTCAAAGAACTGTAGCTTTTTCGGCGGAGGGCGCACCCTCCGCCGTTTTTTATTTGTCGCCGGCCATGAGGTTTTCGGCGTAGCGGTGCAGCTCGTCGATGCTGTGGACGTTGCCGCAGCGCTGCTGGATCATCCCCTGCACGTAGTCGGGCAGGGACATGAAATAGGATTTGGCGGTATCGTCGCAGCTGAGCATTTCGTTCAGCCCGCCGGGATAGTTGGATCTGGGCATACTCTCACCTCGCAGAATTAATGGATGTCGGCCTTCCACAGGCCGTGCAGGTTGCACCAGGCGTAGGCCGCCTCGGGCGCGTCGCCTTCGGAGAGGGCGAACTTTGCGACCGGGTCGCGGTCGACGGGCAGCTTTTTGAGCTGCCAGCCCTCCTTCGTGACGAGGCAGACCCAGCCGATGCTGTGCTCCCTGCTCATCGGGTGCAGCACGTCGCCGACGCAGACTTCAACGGTGCTTCCCTGCTTTTTGACGACGGGGACATGCTTTTCGGCGGCGCCGTCCGACGTGTTGGCGCGCAGCGCCTTCATCGGGTCGCCGCAGCAGGCGAGCGTCGGGCTGCCCTCGATGACGGTGGCGATTTTTTTACAGTCCTCACAGTAGAGGAAGGTTGGATGTTCCATAGCGTGACCTCCCGGATTTTTGATGGGATTATTGTTTGCGCGCGGCAGGAAAATATGCAAAAAAACGCCCGTTGTCAAACGGGCGTTTTCGATTTTGCGCGTCTTCAGGACCCGACGATCTTCCCGCCGTTGGGGTGCAGGACCTGGCCGCTCATATAGCTCGCGTCGTCCGACGCGAGGAAGACGTAGCTGGAGGCAACCTCGAACGGCTGTCCGGCGCGCAGCATGGGCACGCGGGAGGTATCGGTGCCGAAGGTCTGGACCTCCCGCGCGGAGTAGGAGGCGGGGATGAGCGGGGTCCAGATGGGGCCGGGGGCGACGGCGTTGACGCGCACGCCCTGTCCCTCGAGCGAGAGGGAGAGGGAACGGGTGAGCGCCATGACCGCGCCCTTGGTGGCGCTGTAATCGATGAGCAGCGGCTCGCCCGCGTAGGCGGTGACGGAGGTGGTGTTGATGATCGAGCTGCCGCGGCCGAGATGGGGGAGCGCGGCCTGGATGAGATAGAAATAGGAGAGGATATTCGTTTCAAAGGTGGCGAGAAGCTGCTCTCGGGTGATGTCCAGGATGCTCCGGCGGATGAATTGGACGGCGTGGTTGTTGACGAGAACGTTCAGCTTGCCGTAGCACCCCACCGTCCGCTCGACGGCGGCGCGGCAGCAGGCGGGGTCGCGCAGGTCGCCGGGTAGCAGCAGGCACCGCCGCCCGAGCTCCTCGACATGGGCTTTCGTCTCGGCGGCGTCCTGCTCCTCGCAGAGGTAGGCGACCGCCACGTCCGCGCCCTCCTTCGCGAAGGCGTAGGCGACGGCGCGCCCGATGCCGCTGTCGCCCCCGGTGATGAGCGCGACCCGGTCGCACAGGCGGCCGCCCCCGGCGGCGCAGGCGTTCTCCGAGATCGGCCGGGGCTGCATGACGGCCTCCATGCCCGGCTGGCGGTCCTGCTGCTGGGGCGGGAAGGCGACGGGCACCTCCTCGCATTTCGTTTCGGTTTTGAGATAGTCGTAGACGGGATACATCTTGCCACCCCTTGTGATAAAGTTGGGTACCATGCTGAATCATATGCCGCGGGCCCGCTTTCCATGCGCCCCCGGGGGAAGTGTGACCTAGTCACCGTAACAACACCAAAAAGGTATATAATAGAGCCATACCAAACAACCGCAAAACAAGGAGGCAGATGATATGTCAGTCAAAACTTTGACCAAGGATAATTTCACCACAGAGGTTTTACAGTCCGACCAGGCGGTGCTCCTGGACTTCTGGGCGCCCTGGTGCGGGCCCTGCCGCATGGTTTCCCCGATCGTGGACCAGGTGGCGGCGGAGGTCGACGGGCGCGCGAAGGTCGGCAAGGTGAACGTCGACGAGCAGCCCGAGCTCGCGGCGCAGTTCGGCGTCATGAGCATCCCGACCCTCGTCGTGATGAAGCAGGGCAAGGCGGTCGCCACCCGCGTGGGCGTGCAGAGCAAACAGGCGATCCTGAACATGCTCGGCTGATCGGAAAGGAGGGGAGCGAAATGAAGGTACTGATCGTCGGCGGCGTCGCGGGCGGCGCGTCGGCCGCGGCGCGGCTGCGCCGGCTGGACGAAGAGGCGCAGATCGTCGTTTTTGAGCGCGGCGAATACATCTCCTATGCGAACTGCGGGCTGCCCTATTATATCGGCGGCGAGATCACCGACAAGAAATCGCTGACTCTCCAGACCCCGCAGAGCTTCAAGGAGCGCTTCAACATCGACGTGCGCACCGGCTGCGAGGTCGTCTCGATCGACCGCGCGAAGAGGACGGTGACCGTCCGCGTCGCCGCGACCGGCGAAAGCTACACCGAAGCCTACGACAAGCTCCTGCTCTCGCCGGGCGCGGAACCGCTGCGGCCCCCCATCCCCGGCATCGAACACGAGCGGATCTTCACCCTGCGCACCGTTCCCGACACCTACCGCATCCGCGCCTTCGTCGAGGAGGCGCGCCCCAGGACGGCGGTGGTGGTCGGCGGCGGGTACATCGGCGTCGAGATGGCGGAGAATCTCACGCGGGCGGGGCTTTCGGTCACCGTCGTCGAGCTGGCGGACCATGTGATCGGCCCGCTCGACTACGACATGGCCAGCTTCGTCGAGCGCTACCTTGCCTCCAAGGGGGTGCGCCTGCTGCTGCAAAACGGCGTGAAGGCCTTTTCCCCCGCGCCGGACGGCGGCGTGACCGTCTCCCTCGAGCGGGGCGTCCTGAACGCCGACCTCGTGCTGCTGTCGATCGGGGTGCGCCCCGACGGCCGTCTTGCGAAGGAGGCGGGGCTTACGGTCAACCCGCGCGGCGCGATTGTCGTCGATCCCCACATGCGCACCTCCGATCCCGACATTTACGCGGTGGGGGACGCGGTGGAGATCACCGACTTCGTGACGGGCGCACCCGGCTACATCCCGCTCGCGGGCCCGGCGAACAAGCAGGGCCGCATCGCGGCCGACAACCTTGCGGGCATCCCCAGCGTATACCGCGGCACCCAGGGCTCGTCGGTGCTCAAGCTCTTCGACATGGCCGTCGCGACGACCGGCCTCAACGAGCGCGCGGCGAAGGCCGCGGGGCTCGACTGTGACAAGGTGCACATCCACGGGACCTCCCACGCGGCCTATTACCCCGGCGCGCGGAACCTCGAGATGAAGGTGGTCTTCGAGCGGGGGACGGGGAAGATCCTCGGCGCCCAGCTCGTGGGCTTCGACGGCGTCGACAAGCGCTGCGACGTGCTGGCGACCGCCATCCGCGCGGGCATGACCGCCGCCGACCTGGCGGAGCTCGAGCTCTGCTACGCTCCGCCCTTCTCCTCCGCGAAGGACCCCGTCAACATCGCGGGCTTCGTGATCGAAAATCTCCTTGCCGGCAGGGTGCGGCAGTTCCACTGGGACGAGGTCGCGGCCCTCCCGCGCGACGGAAGCGTCACCCTCGTCGACACCCGTTCGCCGGAGGAATACGCGCAGGGCCGCATCGACGGCTTCAAAAACGTGCCGATCGACGGGCTGCGCGATCATCTCGACGAGTTCCCGCGGGGCAAGCCGGTCTATCTCACCTGCGGCACCGCGCTGCGCAGCTACCTCGCCTGCCGCATCCTCATGCAGCACGGCTATGAGTGCCACAACCTCTCGGGGGGCTGGACGGTCTACGAATCGGTCATGGGCAAGGTGGGATACGACTTTTCGCCGGCCCATCCCTGCGGCGTTAAAATCAAAACGAAATAAAGTGACTTTGTCACGGAAAGGATGCCGCGGATGCGGTATTCTTTAGACACAGAAACAGTAATAATTACTGTTATCAATCACTTCACTACCACTGCCCGAACATCAACAATCCGACCCGAAAAAAGGAGAATGCAATATGGAAGAAAACAGAAGCTACACCATGCCCCTCATCGGAGACAAGGCCCCCTCCTTCTCCGCCGTCACCACCCAAGGTCCCATCAACTTCCCCGAGGACTACAAGGGCAAATGGGTGATCCTCTTCTCCCACCCGGCGGACTTCACCCCCGTCTGCACGACCGAGTTCATGACCTTCGCGACGATGGCGGACGAGTTCAAGGCGCTGAACACCGAGCTGATCGGCCTGTCGGTCGACTCCCTCTACGCCCACATCGCCTGGCTGCGCAAGATCCAGGACCTCGAGTGGAACGGCATGAAGGGCGTCGAGGTCAAGTTCCCGCTCATCGAGGACATCAAGATGGAGGTCGCCAACAAGTTCGGCATGATCCAGCCCTCCTCCTCGACCACCCAGGCGGTGCGCGCGGTCTTCGTCATCGACCCCGAGGCGGTCATCCGCACGATCCTCTACTACCCGGCCTCCACCGGGCGCAACTTTGACGAGATCAAACGGATCGTCGTCGCGCTCCAGAAGGCGGACGCCGAGCAGGTCGCGACCCCGGCCAACTGGCGCCCCGGACAGGACGTCATCATCCCGACCGCCGGCTCCTGCGGCGTGGCCAAGGAGCGGATGGAGTCGCAGGACGAGGAAAAATACTGCCTTGACTGGTTCCTCTGCTTCAGGCGCGAAAAAAAGTGACCCTCCAAACATGCTGACATCTTTCATTTCTTTTACCTCCCCTGAAGGCCGGCCCCGCGCATTGCGCGGGGCCGGTCCGTTTTTTGCGGGGAAAGGGCGGAAGGCCTTTCCAAAACCATACGATTATGGTATTATATCGTCTATAGGATCATATCGTCAGAAGGAACCGGAAAGGGGGCGGCGGGATTGCTGCAGGCGGATTACGAGGCGTTCCTCGAGGGGGGACTGCCCTTTTGGAAGAAGCTGGACGGCGGCCAGCGCGCGCGGCTGCGGGAGACGGTGACGGCGCGCAGATATGGGAAGGGCGAGACGATGCACGCGGGTTCGGAGGACTGCGCGGGGCTCTTCCTCGTGAAGGAGGGGCAGGTGCGGGTGTACATCCTCTCGGAGGGGGGCAAGGAGATCACCCTCTACCGGCTTTTCCCGTGGGATATCTGCATCTTTTCGGCCTCCTGCATGCTGCGCAACATCAGCTTCGACGTCTACGTCGAGGCGGAGAAGGAGACAGACGCGCTGCTGATCCCCACGACCGTCTACTCCACGCTGTCAAAGGAGTCTCTCGCGGTGTCCGACTACACCAACCAGCTCATGTCCTCGCGGTTCTCCGACGTGATGTGGGTGATGGAGCAGGTGCTCTTCATGAGCTTCGACAAGCGCCTCGCGCTTTTCCTGCTCGAGCAGGCGGAGATCGAGGGGACGGACCGGCTCTCCATGACCCAGGAGGTGATCGCCCGCAACCTCGGCTCGGCGCGGGAGGTCGTGACGCGGATGCTCAAGTATTTCCAGTCGGAGGGGCTGGTTTCCCTCTTCCGCGGCGGGGTGGAGATCACCGACCGGGAGGGGATGGAAGCCCTTTCCAAGCGGGTTTAGCGGAAAAATCAGTCCGACAATCGGTGAAATGGTTTGCACGGCGGGGATGGAAAAAATCTTTTTTATGCACAATCACTATTTTTGCTTCCAGAAAATTGACAATATGACGGTGCGTGCTATAATATCAGCAGGAAACGTGGATGAATGGCGAATGATATTGCGAAAGGGCGTTACAAATGGCGAAAAAGACTGCACAGCACACGAAAATTACGAGCGGCGTTTATTACCGCATCCTCTCCGCGCGCAGCGGCAAGGCGATGGAGGCGGACGCCAACAACCGCATCCAGATGTACGACGTCACCAACGCGGCCAACCAGTTCTGGGCGTTTGAACCGGCGGACGGCGGCAGCTACCGCATCGTGAACCGCCAGTCGGGCGAGGTCGTGGACGTCATCCTGGCGGGCACCGAAAACGGCGCGCAGATCCACCAGTGGGAGGACGTCGGCGCGGAGAACCAGAAATGGCTCCTCGTCCCCGCCGCGAACGGCTGCTACAAGATCCAGTCGAAGCTCTCCGGCCGCTGCCTGGATATCGTCGGCCTCTCGGACGAGAACGGCGCGCCGATCCAGATCTGGGACGACATGGACGGGGACAACCAGCTCTGGAAGGTCGAGGACCCCAACGCGCCCAAGGAGGAGCCGGTGAAGAAGGCCGCTCCCAAGGCCCCCGCCAAAAAGCCGGCGGCAAAGAAACCGGCCGTCAAGAAGGAAACCAAGACCGCGCCGAAGGCGGAAGCGAAGGCCGCGCCGAAGGCGGAAACCAAGGCCGCTCCGAAAGCGGAAGCCAAAGCCGCCCCGAAGGCGGAGGCCAAGACCGCTCCGAAAGCGGAAACCAAGGCCGCTCCGAAAGCGGAGGCCAAGGCCGCTCCGAAGGCGGAAACCAAGGCCGCGCCGAAGGCGAAGACCGCGGCGAAACCCGCCGCGAAGAAGGCCGCGGAGAAAAAATAAACTGGACAAAATCCCTCAAAATGCAACCCCGTCCATAGCGGGGTTGCATTTTTATGACAAGGTTCACAGGAAATTCACAGAAAGCTGTCCCGGAATCCCTCCGGATATGGTATACTTTGTGGGGATTTTCAAAGGGCTTGGCTCTTTAGAGGAAACTTGGAGATTTCCGCGGTATACTCTCGTTATGTCAGCAGAAGACGAAACGCAAAGGAGCGGGCTATGGAACACAACTACGACGCGGTCATTGTCGGCAGCGGGTTTGCCGGGGCGGTCACGGCGCGACGGCTGGCCGAGGCGGGCAAGCGGGTGCTCGTGCTGGAAAAGCGGTCCCACATCGGCGGCAACGCCTACGACAGCCTCGATGGCGCGGGCGTCCTCGTCCACCGCTACGGGCCGCACATCTTCCATACGAACAGCGAGGCCGCCTGGCGGTTCCTCAGCCGGTTCACCGAGTGGCACCCCTACCGGCATGAGGTGGTCGGCAGCATCCGCGGGAAATTCGTGCCCATCCCCTTCAACCTCCATTCGGTCGACCTCTGCTTCGCGCCCGGCAAGGCGGCGCGCCTGCGGGAGCGGCTGATCGCCGGCTACGGGCCGGGCAGCCGGGTCCCGATCGCGGAGCTGCGCCGCCAGAGCGATCCCGAGCTCCGGGAGCTCGCGGAATACATCTTTGAAAACGTCTTCTGCCACTATACCGAAAAGCAGTGGGGCACCCCGCCCGACGCGGTGGACCCCTCGGTGCTGAAACGGGTGCCGGTGCTCGTCTCGGAGGACGACCGCTATTTCCAGGACACCTGGCAGGGCATCCCGGCAAAGGGCTATACCGCCCTCTTCGAGCGGATGCTCGATTATCCGGGCGTCGAGGTGCGGCTGGGGACCGAGGCGTCGGAGCGGCTGCGCGTGGGGGAGGACCGGGTCTATCTGGACGGGGAGCCGTTCGCCGGCGTGACCGTCTACACGGGCGCGCTCGACGAGCTCTGCGGCTGTTCGCTCGGGCGGCTGCCCTACCGCACCCTCGATTTTCAGTTCGAGACGCTGCCGGTCACCTGGTTCCAGCCGAAGGGCACCGTCAACTATACGGTCGACATGCCCTTTACGCGGATCACCGAGTTCAAATACTTTCTCGGGCAGGACCTGCCGGGCCGGACGACGATCGTCAGGGAGTTCGCGCGGGACTACGCCGGCAAGGCGGGGGAGATCCCCTACTACGCGGTGAAAAACCCCGGGAGCGACCGGCTCTACGCGGCCTATCTCGAAAAAATCTCCGCGGTGCCCCGGTTTTACCTGTTGGGGCGGCTCGCAGAGTACCAATACTACAATATGGACGCGATCGTCGCGCGGGCGCTCGAACGCGCCGACGAGATCCTCGCGGGATGGGAGGCGACGGCATGAAGCTCATGACCTATGTGGTGCCCTGCTACAATTCCGAGGCGTACATGCGCAACTGCATCTCGACGCTGCTGGCGAGCGGCGGGGAGGAGCTGGAGATCATTCTGGTGGACGACGGCTCGATGGACGGGACCGGCCGCATCGCGGACGAGTACGCGGCGCGGTATCCGGAGATCGTTCGCGCGGTCCATCAGGAGAACGGCGGCCACGGCGAGGGGGTCAACCAGGGCATCCGCAACGCGCGGGGACTCTATTTCAAGGTGGTCGATTCGGACGACTGGCTCGACGTGCCGAGCGCGAAGGAGCTGCTGGCGACCATCCGCCGCCATCTGGAAAACGGCAGCCCCGCCGACCTCTATATCTGCAACTACGTCTACGAGCACGAGACGCAGGGCAGCCGGGTGATGCGCTACCGCAGCACCCTGCCGGTGGGGCGCATCTTCGGCTGGAGCGAGATCAGATCCTTCAAGCCCTGGCAGTACCTGCTCATGCACTCGCTCGTCTACCGCACCGCCCTGCTGCGGGAATGCGGGCTCGAGCTGCCCAAGCACACCTTCTACGTCGACAACCTCTTCGCCTACATCCCGCTGCCCTATGTGAAGACCCTCTGCTATCTCGACCTCGACCTCTACCGCTACTACATCGGCCGGGAGGACCAGTCGGTGAACGAGGCGGTGATGATCCGGCGGATCGACCAGCAGCTCCGGGTGACCCGGCTCATGGCGCAGGCCTACCGGGGAGAGCGGCTCGCGGCGATGGACCGCAAGCTGGTGAAATACCTGCTCAACTATGTGACGATGATGATGACGATCTCCTCCGTCCTGCTGACGGTGGACGGAAGCCCCGAGGCGCTGGAAAAGCGCGCGGCGCTCTGGAGCTGGCTGAAGGCGGAGAACCCCGGATGGTATTCGGCCATCCGCTACCGGTCGATCGCGACGTTCGTCAACCTGCCCGGCGCGTTCGGGCGGCGGCTGAGCGTCCAGAACTACCGCCTCGCCCGGCGGATCTATAAATTCAACTAGGTCCGGCGCCCGGACCCCGTGAGGAAACAGGTGATCTGATATGATAAGGAACTGGAAGACAACCCTCTGCAATTACCGGCATGCGGCGCTCCTGCTCTATTTTGTGCCCTATATGCTCTGGTTCGGCTGGCTGCAGGGCAACGCCCGCCCCGAACACTGGGCGGGTTCGTGGATCGACACGCTGATCCCCTTCCAGGAGATCTTCGTCATCCCCTACCTGCTGTGGTTTTTCTACGTCGCGGCGGCGGTGGGCTATTTCCTCGTTCGCTCCAAGCCCGACTATTTCCGGCTGTGCGCCTTCCTCTTCGGCGGCATGACCGTCTGCCTCGCGATCTATACGGTATTCCCCAACGGCCAGATCCTGCGGCCGCTCGTCTTCCCGCGCGACAACATGCTCACCGACGCGGTGCGCACGATCTACCTGGCGGACCCGCCGATCAACGTCTGCCCGAGCATCCACTGCTTCAATTCGATCGGCGTGAACATCGCGATCCGCCGCAGCGAGCTCGGCCGGCGGCATAAGGCCGTCCGCTGGGGCTCGGAGGTCCTGATGGTGCTCATCTGCATGTCCACCGTCTTCATCAAGCAGCATTCGATCGCGGACGTCTTCGCGGCGATCCTGCTGGCGGTGCCCTTCTACTTCGTGGTCTACCGCGGCGCCGAGCTCGCGAGAGCCTTTCGTCCCGCGCCCATCCGGACCCGCAAGGTCAAATTTGAAAATCCGTGACGGCGCTGCCGCACACGCATCACCGCCCCGGCCCGCAGAAGCGGGCCGGGGCGGTTTTTCGCGCGGCGGGCCGGGATTTCGGCGTTGTCCGCCGGAGGCGGACAAAAAAACGGCCGCAGCGCGGCCGTTTTTGAAATCCCGGGGGTTATGCCTCGTAGTCCGCGACGACCCGCTCGGTGATGACCTTGCGGATGAATTCGCGCATTTTGAGGTGTTCAGGATGCTGGTCGTAGGCCTTGAGGGCCTCCTGCGAAACGAATTCGGAGTAGAGGACGAGATCGAAGCCCTTGGGGTTGATGTTTTTCCCCACCTCAAGGGTCAGGATGCCGTCGATGACGCCGTTCAGTGCTTCGAGCCCCTGCTTGATGAGCCGGGCGTTGTCCTCGCGGGTGTTGCCTTCTGCGACCTCTTCCAGTTTCCACATGACGATGTGCTTGACCATGATGTGTTGGACTCCTTTGTCCGGCGCGCGGCCGGTTTGTTGATGCCATTATCCTAGCATAAATGCGTTCCGGGTACAATCATTTTTATGCTTCTTTATACAATCTTAATATACTCCCGCGCGCCCCTCGGCTATGCGTGCCAAAAACTTCCGGGAGGGCGGCGCGCGGAATTTGGCATACTAAGGAAAACAAAAATTCTGCCGGCCGACAGAGGCCGCAAGGAGGAAGAAGTATGAAACGATTGACCGCATGGACGCTCTGCGCCCTGCTCTTGACGGGCCTGCTGGCGGGCTGCCGGACGGCGGGACAGGACGGGGGCGAAAGCCGGGGCAGCCAGCCGTCCGCCTCGCTCGAGCCGAACACCGCCTCCCGGGAGAGCGCCCCGCAGGCGGACGTGCTGAAGACGGGGCTCGCGGTGATCACCTCGGCCGCCGACTCCACGTCCGCGGCCGGCGAAGAGGGGCTGGCGGACATCGGTTCGACGGCGGTCGCCCTGCTGGTGGACGGCGACGGACGGATTGCGGCCTGCGCGATCGACGCGGTGCAGAGCAGGATTCCCTTTACGGCGGACGGCGCGCTCGCGCTCAACGCGGGCACGGTGTTCCCCTCCAAGCGGGAGCTCGGGAAGGACTATGGGCTCGCGGAGGCGTCGGGCATCGGCAGGGAGTGGTATGAGCAGACGGCGGCGTTTGCCTCCTATGTCACCGGCAAGACGGTCGCGGAGGTAAAGGGCATGGCGCTTGACGAGCGTACCGCCCCCACGGAGGCGGAGCTCTCCTCCTCGGTGACGATCGCGGTGGGCGGCTTTATCGACGGCATCGAGAAGGCGGCGCGGAACGCGCAGGCGCTCGGCGCGCGCGAGGGGGATTCCCTCGGGCTCGGGATCGCCACCAACATGCGGAACTCCAAGGGCGCGGGGGAATCGGAGGGGACCGCGCAGGCGGATTCCACCTACGCGGCCGTTTCCTTCGCGCCGGACGGCACGATCACGAGCTGCGTGCTCGACGGCTCGCAGGGCGCCGTGCGCTTTGACGGTTCGGGCGCCATCACCTCCGACCTGAACGGCCCCTTCCGCACAAAGAACGAGCTGGGCGACAGCTACGGCATGCGCGAGGCGTCGGGCATCGGCAAGGAGTGGTACGAGCAGGCCGCGGCCTACGCGCGGTACGCCGCGGGCCGCACGGTCGGCGAGCTGGAGGAGCTCTCCGTCACCGAGAAGGGCGCGCCGGCGGGCGGGGAACTGGCCTCGTCCGTCACGATCTCGGTCGGCCCCTTCAACGAGGCGCTGCGCAAGGCCGCCGCCTACGCGGAGTAGGAAGAGAAACGGAAAAAAGCGAAAGCCCGGCGCAAGCCGGGCTTTTGTTTTTGCGCTTCGCGCCTGTTCCGCGCTTTCTGAAGAAAGCGCCCAAAGACTTTAATCAGGCCCGCCGCCGTCCGGCCTGTCTTTTGCGGCCCATGCCCAAGGCGAACATCCGCTGAGGCCCCCCCGACACTGGGCCCGCGGGTCGCCGCAGTAATGCGCATGCGCCTCACGGCAGTCGCTCTGCACTCTCTGTTCCCGCCCGTTGGGAGCGCCCGCAACCTGAATTGAGCCCTCAGCTGGTGTACCCGTGGGGAGCGGCGGTAACCTGCGGGTCATGGCAAGGTGCTCCCGGGGGATACCGCTTAAAGTTCCGGCCCGCAGGGCCGGGTCCGCGCAGCGGACTCAAGCCGGGGTCGCGGGG
>ENA-UOIV01000239-UOIV01000239.1-human-gut-metagenome-genome-assembly--contig:-C59-NODE-239-length-64937-cov-9.142089_pt1 | contig 64937 bp, 88 predicted proteins | sample MGYA00242333_ERZ723880 | MGnify/ENA metagenome assembly ERZ723880 | reverse complement strand
CCGTGTCGCTGTAGACCAATTGGAAACTGCGATCCCCAGACCAATGGCAGAAAATTTTCCCAAAGTCAACTCGTTACTTTTAGATGCGCTGACAGAATGTTTGATTGATCCGTCTGCAGATGCGCAGGCAATTATGGATGCGGCGGTGGAGGAATCCGATGCGCTCCTGGCACAATAGAGGCGATGTGTAGTCAATGTATCTAAATTTGATGCATTTATAAAATTCCTGAGACATCATAAAAAATATGTATCTGTAATTTTTTTCTTTCAGAAGTTGGGATGTGTAAGCCTGAATTCCAGTTAAAAAATGATTTAAACGAATCTTTTAATAATTTAAGGCTCAGATGAATGCGGCATATAGTGTTCATCTGAGTCTTTTGTTAAGTAAAATGTTATTGATAGTTAGCTGAATTTGCCTATATGCCGAAAGGCCCGCAGAAATGCGGGCCTTTTTCATTTTGCAAAGGAGGACAAGACTATGGGAATTCTCGATGCGTTCGCCGCTGAAGACCGCGTGGATGTGAAGTTCTCGACTTTCTACGAGCTGGTGAAGGGCTGCGCCGAGCGCGAGTTTATCACCAACGGACTGAAGCACAAAATCCCTCACGCGCACATTCTGGCAATGCTCGGCGAGCTGCCGGAGCCGGAGGTCGCGACAGATGTTCAGAAGGAGGCTGTGAGCTATGGAAACGATTGAATTTGATAAGCAGCCCATTGAGAAGGCGCTTGAAGATTGGGGCGCTGAGATTACCGGTATCAATACCCTGCTCGGCTGCTGTGAGCTGCTGGCAGGTTTGGCCGAAGAAGCCACGGAGCTGGCTCAGGCCGCGCTGAAGATGCGCCGGACACTTGACAAGAGCAACCCAACACCGATGACAACCGGCGATGCGTCCCGCAATCTGAATGAGGAGTTCGCTGATGTCCTGCTCTGTGCGGCGGTACTCGGGTTTGACCGCGAGGAGATCGCGCGTATCATTCGGGAGAAAGCTGCTCGATGGAGCACCAGATTGGAGGAGGGCTGCGACAATGTTTGAGTATCTGCCGGAACGTCCGCTCGAACCGCCCGAGGAAAAGCCCATCGCCTACTGCGATTACTGCGGCGGCGAGATTTACGAGGGCGAGACCGTGTACAACATCGACGGGCAGCTCATCCACGAAGACTGCCTGCACGATTTCGCTGATGACTACTTCAAAGATTGCAAAGAGGAGGCCGTGAGTTATGCAGAGGCGTATTGCTGACATCAAGAAGGACATCGCCGCACACTCTGCTCGGTCCGCTTGGGACAGGGGCGTCAAGGGCTACGCGGTTGAGATGTTCGATGACTACGTGGACCGGCTGCACATCGTTGATGATTCGGTTCGCATTGGGAAGGTTGCAGAGACCGACCTGCTGAACGGCGCTCGTGACTGGGAGCAGTACAGCTATGGCGGCTGCGCGGAGGTCTACGACGGCGACATCTGCGAGCGGCTCTGCACCGAATCTGAGAAGAAGAAAACCCACGGCGGTGAGCTGCCACTGATGGGCGAGGATTGGCTGACGGTTCAGGCCCGCGCTCTGCGGCAAGCAGCACGGATTGTCATGCGCTATGCGAACAGGAGGGATTGAGATGTCGGTAGCGTATCAACCGCTAACCCACCCGCGTGTGGCAGAGTTCGCCCGGAAGTTCCGCTTCCCCGGTTGGTATATCGACAGCACCGGCTGTTACGGATGTCTGCTCGGGAAGTATTGGATCGCAGTCTTCGTGAATGATTGTGATGAATCGCTTGACATCACGGTAGACACCGTTGGCGAGACCGGTTACTTTGACAAGAATCTCGAATGGGAAACCGCAGAGAGCGATGATGAGCTGGCGTTGACTGCCACGCGGTTCGTGGCTAAGTATGCGATGAAAAGCTGAAAGGAGAAAGACAGATGATTGTTGAAAGGCAGTATGTGAATCCGATGGAGATGACGTTCATCGGGGAAGACGGTTCGATGGGGCTGCGGCACGGCAAGACCTACCGCGTGCTGATGTTCTGTGCGGATGGGTATGTTTGGGTGAGCTGGAATGACCGCGATGATTGCATGAAGGTCTGTCCGTACGCCTCGCTGAATACCCTGTACGCCAACTGGAAAACCCCCACCCCTAAGCTGAGTAACGAGGGTGCCTATAAGATTATTGCCAAGCATCTCTACCGCGCTCACAGGATGTACACAGGCGGTAAAACGCTGGTTATCCTCGCTGACAGTATTGAGGAGGCGACTGAGAAAGCCCGTGCAGCATTTGGCATCTCGACCGTGATTGTGCGCCGCGTTGACGCCACCGAGGACCCGCAGGTCTACGAGGTGTGAGCTATGGGTATGACGCGGAAAGAGGCGGCGCGCGTTCTCGAATGTGGGGCGTGGTGGGACCACCTGCCGGATGATATGTCTGACGCAGACATAAATCCGTTGCAGGACGCACTGGACGTTGCGCTCGCTGCCCTCCGTTGTGACTGGGTAGATGCCGAGAAGCAACCGCCCACGGAGGAGGGTTCGTACCTCGTCTGCACGAAGAACGGCGCAGTGACCACCGCTCGGTATTACTCACCCTGCGCGATTAGGCCGGCAGAGTGGCAAGGCAACCGTGACGTCGCCTATTGGATGCCGATGCCAGAGCCGCCTGTGCCGGTGCAGCCGCCGGCGGGTGCGGTACGTATCGCCAAGCTCGGGCGCAAGCGCATTTGGGTCGATGAGAACAATGACTTCGTAGCGGAGGTGAAGTGAGATGCAGAAGCAAATCGACATCTGCTCGACGTGCAGGTTTGGCGTCCGCAACTATACATCAGTTATCGGCAACATCCCGTGGTGCTGCGAAAAGCACTGGCACTGCAAGCCGGGAAGTCTGGCGAGCGACTATGTTCCTAAGCCGGAACCGAAATTCGATGGAGTGGAGTATCGGCGGCACACCTGCCCGCACTGTCAGCATGAGTGGTTGGAAGACCGCGACGCCTCGGATTACCCGAACTACTGCCCTGCTTGCGGTGAACCTTTGGGAAAGGAGGACTGAGTGATGAATCGCAAGACCGCTGACCGCATCATTGTCAAGAGCAATGCTCGCATGAAGATGGTTCTCGACTGGTACTATGAGAACAAGCACTGGCTTGACCGTGAGCCGTTCCTTGCGCCGATGGAATCCGGTGTGGTAGAGCTGTGTGAGGAGCAGATTGAGTTTACGTTCGAGAACACGCGCGGTGTGGTGGAGATTGCGATTTATCCCACGGTCCAGCCGAATATCCCGGCGTCTATCATCTTCGACTACATCCCGGAGCAGATGGATATTGCCAACCGCCGGGTCGCGCCGGAGCTGGTAGAGCCAAAACGGTTGGCGCTCGATCTCGTGCTCCGGTATGATAAGACGCCGGAGAAAGAGGCGCTGAAGTACCATGCGCTGATGCTGTTTATGACCTACTACCGCGAGGTGGTCGAGGTCGAGCAGCGTGTTGAGCACCGGCCAGCCAAGGTCAAGAAGAAGGGCCGCAAGGCGCGGCGGGTGCAGCCGCTCATCCGGCGATTCTACACGCTGGCTGAGTTCGATGCTGACGCCCTGCCGAAGCCTGAACAGGCCAAACGGAAGTACACCAAGCCCGAGCACGAGGTCAACGTCAGAGGCCACCTGCGCCGGTACAAGTCCGGCAAGACAGTCTGGGTCAAGCCCTCGGTTCGGTATAAGGGCAAGACCGCCCACCACAAAGAGTATGAGCTGTAAAGGAGGAGCAGCGAGATGAAAGCAACTGGACAAGTTCGTCGGATTGATGACCTCGGCAGGGTTGTTATTCCGAAAGAGGTTCGCAGGAGCCTCGGCATCCGTGAAGGCGATGCGTTTGAGATTTTTACCACGGAGGACCGGAGAGGCGTGGTCTTCCAAAAGTACAGTTTTGACACGCCGATTGCGGATGCACTGAAGTGCCTTCGTGTGGCGGTCGAGGACAGTGAGCTATCCTGCCGCATGGAGTTTTTGCAGAGCATCACCGAGCTTGAAGCTCGGCTGAAATTGGAGGAAGAAGAATGATGGACGCGCTGAGATTTATCTTTTCGAGCTTCTGGATTTGGCTCGGGTTCACCACGCTGGTAGCTGTCGTGCTGAAGTATCTGGTGGACGCGATCAAAGCTATCCGCAACACACGGAACGTGAAGATTTACACCTTCGAGAACGGGAACCGCACCGTGGAGATTGAGAACGCGACCAAAGCAGACGTTGCCGACGCCATCGGCACGTCTTCCGGCCAATTCGAGTAAAAGTGATTTTTTCAGAATAATTTTCTGAAATTCACTTGACCAAACCACGATAGCGTGGTATAATGTAAGAGTAGAAACCAAACCCCAACAAAAGGATGTGAGACTGATGATTAAGAACTACGCGCCCCAGCCGTATGACGGAACGACTGCGCTTCCGCAGTATGTCACCGACGTGAGCACGTACACGCTGATTGGAGAAGTCCCCGGCGGGTATAAAATCACACTGGCCGAGCTTTCCGTAGGCAGTTCTGTGAGCGCGGGAAACCCGCTCACCCACGCCCTGTTCAAGAGCTACTCTGACCACGGCGAGCAGATGAAGGTAGTTCGCGTGAGAGCAAATGGCGTAGACGGTGAAGTGACTGCCGCAGTGAGCGCCATGCGGATGGCGGGCGTTGAGTTTAACCCCGCTCTGCCCATCTCCTGTGAGACCGTCCTGTACGCGCTGGGCGCATGGATGCAGGAGCACAACCCGGAAATCACGTCAGTGACGCTCGTGTCACAAAGCTGTCATTGACCTGTCAGAGAGGCGGTGCTAAAATGGTATCGTGTAAAGTCTGTATCAGGCACCACGCTCGGCATCCGCCTCGGTTCGGATTGTCCTCCTTAACGCTCGGATGCCGAGCGACGCCCTGATTTTCAGGGGCGCTGATTGAAACAGAAAGGTGCTGATACGATGATTTACACAAGCAGATTCTCAAACCCGGAGCTGAAGACCGGGAAATACACGGCCATTCGCATTTCTGTCGGAAGTCCCCGCTGGAATGTTGGCTACCAGATTGCGGGAGCCATCAGCGAGCTGATGCCGAAAGGCATCTACGGGAAATACGACAATGACAAGGCCGCGTATGAGGCAGCATACCGTGGTCGGCTGGATTACTTCGGCGTCCAGCATATTCGCCAGTTGCTTGCAGCTTGCGAGCAGCCCGACAAGGACATCGTGCTCTTGTGCTACGAGGACGTCCGAAAGGGTGAGAGCGACTGGTGCCACCGGACGATGTTTGCCAAGTGGTGGTTCGAGAAAACAGGTGAGGTGATTCCTGAATTGCCTGACCCGTCCACACCCAAAATCTCGAAAGCGAAGATGAAGGCAGCAGTCGAGCAGACCACGCTGTTCTGATTCTCGAAAACGGCAGGATGGCCTATCGCTCCACCTGCCGCTCATGCGGACTTAGTTCAACGACAGAACCCGCTGCTCCCGGCAGCGAAACGCCTGTTCAACTCAGGCAGTCCGCTCCATTTGAATAGACAGGAAAAACCGTCAGTTCAAAGCTGGCGGTTTTTCTTTTGCATACAGAAGGAGGAAGGAGAATGTTTCACGGCTCGCTGCCAGACAGCGTTCAGCAAATCATGGGCGACTGCATCCGCGATTGGAAATGCACAGACATTTACGTGGGATGCTCCGGCAACTTCACCATTGAGCGTATGCTGAAGGGCGTGACCAACGCCAGACTGCACGGGAACGACGTGACGATTTACTCCTGCCTTCTCGGTCGGTACTTCTCAGGCGCTCCGCTCAATGCCCGGTTTAACGAGAACTACGAAGGCCCGATGGAGTTCATTCAGGAGTATATGAAAACCGACTTGGACATCGCAACGTGTGTGCTGCTCCTGTCGAAGATGAGCACGTACCTTGGCTCCAAGCCAAACCCGTACTACGTTCGTATGATCGAGGCGTATAAGGACCAGTGGCCGGAGCTGTTCGATAAGACCCGCACGAAGTTGGAGAAGGCCGGCCAGTTCCTCGACAGCTTTTACGCGGGGGATGTCATCGGCTGGGTCGATGACGTGCCGAAAGACCAAGGCTTCGTCTGCTACCCGCCGTTCTACTCCGGCGACTACGAGAAGATGTTCAAGGTCATCGAGGGCATCATCGCGTGGGACCCGCCGGAGTACGACATGATTGACAAGGACAAAATCTTCGAGATGTTCCGTAAGCTGACCGAGCGGGATTATTTCATGTTCGGCACCAACGACGAGTTGGAGGAGTTCTCGGACTACCTCATGGGCATCTCGCAGACCACGAACAGGGGCGTCCCGCTGTATGTGTACTCCAAAGCGCCGAAGTCCCGCATCATCGTCCCGCACCAGCAGGTGGCGAGCCTGATGGTGGAGAGGCTTGGGAAGGACGAGGACATCGGCGACACCATGCGGATTGTCCCGTTGAAAAGCGAGAATTTCCGGGCGCTGCGTTCGCAGTACATGAACCCCTACATCAAACCCGGCAGCGAGACTGCGAGCTTCGGGGTGCTGGTGGATGATAAGCTGATTGGCGTGTACGCCTTCTCAGCATCCCCCACTTTGTCCAACTGGGATAAGCACATAGAGACGCCCACAATGTACCTTCTAAGCGACTTTCCCATCGCCCCCACCAAATATAAACGCCTCGCTAAACTTGTCTTATACGCGGCCCTAAGCCGTGAATCAAAGCTATACGCAGAACGCTTAACCAACCACCGCATCCGTTCGCTCGTGACTACAGCCTTTACCAAGCGGCCCGTGAGCATGAAGTATCGCGGGCTGTTCCAGCTCCTGAACAAAAAGCAGCTCCCCGGTGTCGATGAGAACGAGACGGATATGTCGAAAATCTACTACAACTCCGGCTATCAGCTCAACTATGGTGCGCCTATGGGCCAGTGGACGTTGGCTGAGGGGTTGGAACTTTGGAAGAAGAAGCACTCGCAGATTGGTGCTAAGGAGGACGAATGATGAATGTATTCACGCTGGAAATCGACCCGCGAGAAATAAAGCTGCTGGAAACGAACGCCCGGTACATGAAGCATGAGGAGTTCAACCGGCTGGTCGAGAATATCCGTCGGGATGGTAAGCTCACTTCCACCCCGTTCTTGTGCAAGGATGACGATGACCGCTGGCTATGCCTGTCCGGGAACCACCGGACGAGGGCTGCTATCGAGGTAGGGCTGCCCACCATCACCTGCCTTGCCACGGATGACCCGCTCAGTAAAGAACAGCGGATTGCTATTCAGCTCTCCCACAACGCGATTGCCGGTCAAGATGACCCCGCCACCCTGAAAGCTCTGTACGAGCAGATTCTGGACACGAGCCTGAAACAGTACAGCGGTCTGGATGACAAGACGCTGGCGCTGCTCGACAAGTTTTCCAGCATCAGCATCTCGGAGGCAAACCTGACGTTTCAAACCTTGTCGCTGGTGTTCCTGCCGGACGAACTTGACGCCGCGAAGAAAGTCATCGACGAGGCGAAGGACCGAGCCAAATCGTCCAGCGACGTGTGGCTGGCACGCATGGCCGACTATGACGCATGGCTGGATGCTCAGGAAACCGTCAGTGCTGCGTACAACGTCAAGAACGTGGCTACGGCGGTGGAGCTGATTCTGAAAATCTTTCAGCGCAACGTGACCGAGTGCTCGGAGGGCTGGATTGATACGCCGGACAACAAACGGTATGTTCCCATCGAGACCGTGATTGGCAAGACAAAGATACCTGCCGAGGACGCAAAGGTCATCAAGAAAGCATTGGACACGATGGTCGGTTCCGGGCAGCTCGATGCCAAAGCGTTGTACGGCGGTCTCACACAGCTCTGCCAGCAGTACCTCGACAGCAAATAGGAGGTCTGATTTTTTAGATGGCTAATATCGTGTACAATCCGAAGTTCCACGATGACTGGGCGTGGTCGCTCGCAATTCGTGGTGCGACGGATGCCGAGATCGCCGAAGCCATGCACGTTTCCAGAAAGACGATTTGCTCTTGGAAGAATGAGCATGAATCTTTCGCCAACGCACTGGCCGAGGGAAAAGAGATTGCTGACAGTAAGATTGAGCGTAGCCTGTACCAGTCAGCGCAGGGCTACTTCGTTGATGAAGAAGAACGCTTGATTGAGGTCAATAAGGACGGCACAACCAAGCTGGGCGACCTGAGAACGAAAAAGCGTTACATCCCACCGAGCACTACGGCCCAGATATTCTGGCTCAAAAACCGAAAGCGCGAACATTGGCGGGATGTTTCTAAAACCGAAGTCACCGGCGCTGATGGAAAGCCGTTGGAGTTCCAGCAGGTGCAGGTGTATCTCCCCGAAAAGGAGGAGGTGGAGTAGCGCGTGGAGAAGGTTGTGTTCCGACCGCAGAAAGGCAAGCAGGAAAAGTTTCTTGCTTGCTCTGCCGACATCTGCATTTACGGCGGGGCTGCGGGCGGCGGTAAGAGCTATGCGCTTTTGCTCGAACCGCTACGGCACATCGGCAACAAGCAGTTTGCTGCCGTAACCTTCCGACGCACTAATCCGCAAATCCTCAGCCCCGGCGGTCTTTGGTCCGAGAGCTTCAACATTTACAGCCTGTTAGGTGCTACGCCGAAGCTATCGCCAAAGCCGATGTGGGTGTTCCCCAGCGGAGCCACGATTACGTTTTCGCACTTGGAGATGGAATCGACCAAGTACGACTGGCAAGGCTCACAGATTCCGCTCATAATGTTCGACGAGCTGACGCACTTTTCGGAGAGCGTCTTTTTCTATATGCTGTCCCGTAACCGCTCGATGTGCGGTGTAAAGCCGTATGTCCGGGCCACCTGCAACCCGGACGCTGATAGCTGGGTGGCGAACTTCATTTCGTGGTGGATAGACCAAGACAGCGGCTATCCCATCGAGGAACGATGCGGAAAAATCCGCTGGTTCATCCGCCGCGACGAGAAAGTGTACTGGGCTGACAGGAAGCAAGACCTTTGGGAGCAGTTCAACCTGACTACCGATGAGGAGAAGGCCGAGCCGCGATCCGTGTCATTCATCAACAGTACGTTGCAGGACAACAAGCTGCTCATGCAGCGCGACCCGTCGTATCTGGCAACCCTGAAGGCCCTGCCCACCGTTGAGCGAGAACGGCTGCTCTATGGCAACTGGAAAATCAAACAAGCCGCTGGCCTTTACTTCAAACGGACGCAGGTGCGGAATATGCTGCCCTGCGCTCCGGCTGATGTTGTGTCCTACGTTCGTGCGTGGGACCTTGCAGCATCACCGGAGACCGACAAGGGCGACCCCGCGTACACCGCCGGAGTGCTGATGGGAAAACGCGCCGATGGCAGTTTTGTCATAATAGACGTTATCAACCAGCGGCTGTCTGCCAGCGACGTGAGAGCCTTGATAAAGCTCACCGCCGAGGTAGACAACGCGAAGTACGGGAACGTCCGCGTGCGGCTCCCGCAGGACCCCGGACAGGCAGGAAAGGACCAAGCCCAGAGTTTTGTTCGCCTGCTGTCCGGTTTCAGCGTCCGCACGGAACCAGTCAGCGGCAGCAAGGAATCCCGCGCCGAGCCTGTTGCAGCTCAGTGGCAGGCCGGCAACTTCGATGTGGTCGTAGCTGATTGGAACGAGAGTTATTTTTCCCAGATGGAGAGTTTTCCGGCGAGCAAGTTCAAGGATATGGTGGATGCCACAAGCGACGCTTTCTCTGAGCTGGAACGCAGAACCGGATTCCACTTCTCCTTCTAAGCGAGGTGCAAGATGAGGATTTTTAACATCGAGATTGGGAAGCGCCGGGTTCGTGAGCAGTACACGAACAAGGCCGGCAGCTTCGTCTCACGTTGGAGCAGACCTCCGACATTGAACACAGCCGAATGGCTGAATATGTTCTCGAAAAGCCCCCGGCTTGCCGTCGTGGACAGGATTGCCAGCGACACCGCAAATATCGGGGGCAAATTGCTGCGCGTAGATCGAGACGGGAACGAAACCGAAATCACGCATCACCCGTTTCTGAGTTTCATGGACCAGCCTAACCCGCTTTACGAGATGACCGGCTCGGCCATCTGGCGGCTGCATGAAATCTACCTCTTGCTGGTGGGCGAGAGCTTCTTGCTCATCGAGCGGGATGATGCCGGCAGGCCGATAGAGCTGTGGCCGGTTCCTCCGTACTGGGTAAAAATGACCCCGTACCTCGGAAGTCCGACCTACCAGATTCTCTCCCCGTCTGGCCTGACTATGGACGTGCCGGTGGACGATATGTTCGTGATGAAACAGCTCAACCCGCTCGACCCGTTTCTGCGTGGTCTGGGTGTGGCCGAGAGCATCGCGGATGAGGTAGAGATCGACGAGTACGCCGCGAAATTCCAGAAACGGTTCTTCTACAACGATGCCGAACCGTCCCTTGTGTTCCTGATGCCGGACGCCACACAAGACCAGAGTGATGCGTTCATGGCCCGATGGAACCAGAAGCACCGAGGCGTTGAGAACAGCCACAAGGCTGCGGCTCTCACCGGCACCGTTGATGTCAAGTCGTTCGGGTCGAGCGACACTCGTGAGCTTGGGTTCAATGACAGCCGCGTTGCAATGCGGGACGCTGTGCTGGAACACTTCGGTGTGCCGAGAGAAATCATGGGTATCACTGAAAACAGCAACCGTGCCACCGCAGACGCGGCACAGTACATCTACGCAAAGAACGTGCTCATGCCGCGCATCCGCGCCCGTGAGGAAGCCATCAATAAGCAGCTCCTTCCGATGTTCGGGGATGGGCTGGTGTGGCGGTTTGACCCGGTGGTCCCCTACGACCAAGACTTCAATAAGTCTAAGGCGCTGGACGCCTACAACGCAGGGCTGATTACGAAGAATGAAGCCCGTGAGCTGCTTGACCTGCCTGATACAAAAGGCGGCGATGTGTTCAAGGTCTCTATCAATGACCTGTTCCTGACCGAAAGCGATGACCCTGCTGCGGTCACGCAGGCCATGTTCCAAGAGGACACCATCCAGCCGGTAGATATGCCAGATGCAAAAGGCATCAAGTCCCGCCGGCGGGTGAACGTCTCGGCGATGCTGCGGAAAGAAGAACAAGCCGCTCTGAAAAATGAGCGGCGTTTTTTGACCGCCGTGAACCGGCATTTCTCCGACCAGCAGGCCGCCATCACCAAGGCGCTCGGCCTCACGGCCAAGGCAGATGGAGTTGACCCGTTGTTCTCGTCCTTGCAGGAATACCTGCTCCCCGATGGCACGTTCAACCCTGAGCTGTGGGCGGCGCTGTCCGAGGAAGAACAGCGCAGGCTCACAGAGGCCATCGCGTCCGGTTTGCTCAACTGGAACGACGAGGCACGGAAGCTGATACAGCTCCTCACCCCATGCTGGAAAGCAGCGTATGAGGACGGCGCTACCGTGGCGGGAGATGCCTATGGGTTCGTTGAAATCCAGCGGCCCGAGTTCGTATCCGCCGCCAAGGTCAACGGCGGCAGGCGCGTTGTGGGTATCGAGCAAACCACCAGAGACAATATCGCTCGCATCATCTCGCGTGGCATTTCGGAGGGCAAGGGCCAGCGAGAGTTGAAGAAGGAAATCCAGTCTGAGATGGGCAGCACGGAATCCCGTGCAAAGCTCATCGCCCAGCAGGAGACCTCAACGGCCCTCTCCACCGGCCAGTTCGACATGATGAAGTCGGCTGGCGCTACTACCAAGACGTGGCACCACAGGCCACAGAAAAACCCACGTCCCGACCACGCCAGCATGGATGGCGAAACCGTTGGTATCGACCAGCGGTTCTCCAACGGACTGCGGTTCCCGCGTGACCCGGAGGATGGACGTGCCGAACAGCTTATTAACTGCCGGTGTTATCTCACCTATGGCGGTTTTTAAGATAAGCCCCAAACTCTGAGGAAAGGAGGTAAATCCGTATGGCAAAAATGGGTAGACGTACTTCTGCCCGTGAGCAGAAGTCGGACAGCCCGACACACGAGCACAAATCGTTCGTGTTCCAGTTGGAAGACGCGAACGAGGAAAGCGGAGAGTTCTCAGGCTACGCCGCCGTTTTCGGCAATGTCGATAGCGGAAGGGACGTAATCGAAAGAGGCGCGTTCTCCAAAACCATCAGGGAGGATTTTGACCGCATCAAGATTCTATCGCAGCACAATGACTGCGACCTGCCAATCGGCAAACCGCTCGAACTGCGTGAAGATGAAAAAGGTCTCTATATCCGGGGCAAAATCAGCGACACGCAGAGAGGGCGGGACATCAAGACGCTGTTGAAAGACGGTGTTTTGAATGAAATGTCTATCGGCTACGATGCGATTGACGCTGACTATGATGAGGAGAACGGCATCCGGCACTTGAAGGAAATCAAGCTGTGGGAGGTCTCCATTGTCACATGGGCAATGAACGACCAAGCCAAGATTGATGAGGTCAAGTCGCTTGCTGAGGAGCTTCGGTTTGAGGCAAAAGCTGGTAAGATTACCCGCTCTCGGCTCAACGCTCTGAAGCCCTTTATTGCAGTTGTCCGTGAGCTGGTCGATATTCTCAGCCCGCTGATGGAACCCGCAGCCCACCCTGACGATGAGGGTGATGGCGGCGATCCGCAACCCCCGAAGAAACCCCAGCCTCCGAAGAAGCCGAAGCAGGCTTCTAAGAAGGCCAAACAGTCCGACATCATTTTTGAGATTGTCCCCTAAAACTATCAGGAGGTAAAGAAATCATGAAACTGACCCAAGAACAGCTCGCCAAGCTGATTGCAAAGGTGTTCTCCAATCTGACCGCCAAGTTTGCTGAGGCTGGCAAGAACGTGAACGACATCACCACCGATGACATTCTCGCTGAACTCACCGCCGTGCTGGATGAGATGAACGCCGCCGGTGAAGGTGAGGGCGAAGGCGCTCCCGCCGGTGAAGGCGAGGGCAAGGGCGAAGGCGAAGGTGCCGCCGCTGGTGAAGGTGCTCCCGCTGGTGAAGGTGCCGCCGCTGGTGAAGGTGCTCCCGCTGGTGAAGGTGAGGGCAAGGGTATTGACGCCGATGACCTCATCGAGAAGATTATGGCGGCTCTGGCTGGTATGGCCGCTCCCGCCGGCGAGGGAGAGGGCAAGGCCGGCTGCGGCACTCGCAAGACCGGTGAGGGCAAGGGCGCTGCCGGTCCCTCCGCAACCGGCGCTCCCAAGGCTGCCCCCCAGCGTAAGTACGCCAGCCTGTTCCTGTCCACCGGCGCGTCCCGTGACGGCGGCAACGGCAACAGCTTTAAGTCCCGTCTGGCTACCATGTCTGCCCCTGAGCGCCGCAAGGCAACCTATGGTATGTTTGGCCGTGCTGTGAAGTGCATCCACGCCTCCGGCGGTGATGTGGAACGTGCCGCTTTCACCGCCGAGCGCAAGTTCGGTGACACTGAAATGGCCCGCGAGTTCAAGGCGCTGTCTGCCACCTCTCCCACTGATGGCGGCTATCTGGTTCCCGAAGTGTACGCCAACGAAATCATCGAGCTGCTGTACCCTGCTACTGTCATTTACAGCCTCGGTGCTCGTCGGCTGGGCATGGCAAACGGCAACCTGAACATCCCCAAAATCAAGACCGGCGCTCGCGCCTTGTTCACCGGTGAGAACCGCGCTATCCCCAAGAGCGCACCCAAGTTCGGCAACCTGAAGCTGTCTGCCAAGAAGCTGACCGCGCTCATCCCCATGAGCAATGACCTGCTGCGCTCCACCAACTTTGACAACGATGTCATTGTCGGTCAGGACGTGACCCGCCAGATGGCTCTGGGTGTTGACTGGGGCGCTCTGAACGGCACCGGCGGAGAGTTCCAGCCTCTGGGCATCACCAAGAACAAGGGCGTGCAGAACATCGACGTCACCGCGCTGGATGAGCTGTATGCCAGCACCGCCGGCGTCCTGACCGCCGCTTTCCCCAACTACCTCATCGCCTCCGTCCTGAAGAACAACGTCTACGCCGACGGTCTGGGCTTCGTGTTCAACACCAGCGTGGAGCAGTTCTTCAAGTCCCTGCGCGATAACGTGGGTGGCTTCATCTTCGCTCAGGAGATGAATGAGAACGGCACTCTGGCGGGCTATCCCTACCGCACCACCAACCTGCTGGAAACCACCGGCGGCAAGACTTCCATCATCTTCGGCAACTGGAACGACCTCGTGATCGGCGAGCAGGGCGCTCTCGAAATCGAGACCAGCCGCGAGGGTGCTTGGACTGACGATGCCGGCAATCTGGTCTCCGCTTTCGAGAACGACCAGACCCTCATTCGCGCCATCAACAACGTGGACGCCGGCCTGCGCCATGACGAGAGCTTCGCCGTGGCTACCAAGGTCGCTGTCCCTGTCTAATTGAAACAGGAGGTAGCCTAAGATGAAAAGAGAACTGATTCAGAACGTCAAGGTTCAGCCCTATACTTCCGGCGACGCCCTCGACAGGACCGGTTTCCTGTCCGGCGTCATCGGAGCGGTCATCGGTACTGCCGGTGCGCTGACCCTGACCGTTACCCACAGCGATGACAACACCACCTTTGAGGCTGTCACCGACAAGCTGGTGTTCCCGGAGAAGCAGACCGAGGGCGGCACCTTTACCACCGAGGAGCTGGCGGTTGGCGATGTCGTGAACATCGACATTGACCTGCTGGGCCTGAAGAACTACGTGAAGATTACCGCGTCCGGCGCTGCTGCTACCAGCACCACGCTGGCTATTGCGCTGGGCGACAAACACGTCCAGCCCGTGTAAGGAGGGCCGCGCTATGCCGAGGATTTACAAGCCTGTGGGTCCGACCAGCAACAAGGCCACCGGTCCCAGCACAACGAAGGCCCCGGCTGCGGCTCCCGCGCCGGAGGCCAAGAAACCGGAAGTGGCTAAGAAGACGGAAACGGGCGGCGAGAAGTAATCGCCGCCCATCCGCATAGGAGGTCCGTATGCTTGCAGATAACGCATTGACAACTCTTGACCGGATGAAGCTGATGCTGGGTCTTTCAGACGTCGAAGATGAGAAAACAGATGAGATTATCATGCTGCTGATAAACAGGGCTTCATCGTGGATTGAGAGGCAAATCGGCAGGCATCTGGGCCGGCGCTCATACCACCAATGGTATGACGCTGACGGCCAGCAGGAACTCGTTTTGCTGGAATACCCCATTATCAGCGTTGAGTACGTCAAACAGGACGGCAAGGAAGTTGACCCGAAAACTTATGACTACGCTCAAACGGGAGAAATCGGGGTAATCTATCGCGACGAGGGATGGCTAAAGGCCGGGTATCGAAGGGGTCTGGCCTACGACATCGTAGCGCCCAAGAGGGTCATCGAAGTGAGCTACACGGCTGGCTATGTCCTGCCGAAAGATGCTACCGCCGATGACCCTCAGACCTTACCTTCGGACCTTGAAGGGCTTTTGTGGGACATGGTTTCCCAAGCCTACACCAGCTTGCAGAACGGCTCTCAGGGCCTGTCCTCGTTCTCCATTTCCGATGTGACATGGAACTTCGACAAGTCCATACCGGAATCGTGGAAGCAGCTCATCAACCTGTACCGGAGGTATTGATATGCAGAGTATCGACACCATTCTCTCTGACTTTCAAAGGCTCAAAGCCGCCTGCGATGAGATGTCCGGCAAGAAGATTTTGGTTGGCATCGTCGGCACATCAGATTCTGAAGTGCTGAAGGTAGCCCAAATCCACGAGTACGGCACAGAGAAGATGCCGGAGCGTTCTTTCCTTCGCGCCAGTTTTGATGCAGACCAAGAAAAGCTCGGCTCCATCGTTTCAGAGCAGGTGAACAAAGTGCTCGATGGAAGGACATCGGCCACCGCCGCCGCGAACGCCATTGGCGCTCAGGCAGCGCAGTTGGTCCAGAACTTCATCGACGATAACCGCGTTAAGCCGCCTTCCGACTTTTCCAAGAAGACGCAGCAAACCACGCTGTACGAGACCGGTACGCACATCCGAGATCGCATAGCCTTCAAAGTGGAGGAGTAACCCATGTTTTACAACACGCCGAGACTTCCGAAGGCGCTGTTGCATCCTCTTTTGGTCGTGCAGCGCACATCTGAGCGCGGCCCCGGAGGTCAGTCAAGACCAGTTGAAGAAACGGTAGCGTCTTTTCAGGGCGTGGTGATGCCACTGTCCAATCTTGACTGGAAGCAGTTGCCGGAAGGAACGTACACGCAAAACTCTCAGAAACTCTATACGGATGACCCAGTGGTTATCAAGCCGGGGCAAATCATCCGAGACACATACGACGGTCAGCAGTACACCGTCAAGCAGAAGTTGTCTCACAACTCCATCCACCCGATGCACAGATACCTTGTGGAAGGGGTGGACAAGACATGACCTTTGAACAGGCGCGGAACGCTATTGTAGCGATGCTCGAAAGCCATCTTGGGTATCCGGTAAACCTCTCTGAGCAGATCGCCGAGATGCCGGACTTCCCATACTGCTATTACAGCGTTTTGGCTCCGCGCATTTCCGACCATGCGTTCGGTCTGCGAGAGGTTGTGGGCAAAGATGATGAATGGAAGCTGGTTCGTTCTGAGCCTGTCTCAGCCACGATGTCCTTCACCTTTTGCAGTATGAACCGTGACACCGATGACGGTGGTTACATCTACGGTGAGGATGAGGCGCTGTCGTTGTGCGAGAAGGCCCACGGCTTTTTCCTGCTTAACGGGCGCAGCATTTCAACTGAGTACGGGAACATCGTCATCAGCAACGTGGGCGCTGTCACAAACCGCACCAGTTTTCGTGTGGAGGAAACCGTTCGGCGCTACGGGTTCGATGTCCGCATCTCCTATGTGAGAACAGACGAGATGCCGACCACCACCGTACTGCGTCCGGGAGCCACACCGGGAGACATCAAAACCTAAGAAGGAGGAACGCCTTATGGCAAAAGACGTAATCGTCGTGGTGCAGCGGGACGCGCTGCCCACCGAGAAAGAGAGCCTCGACATCCTTCTCGTGTCCACTACCGGCGAATACCCGGTTGGCACCTATCGGGATGTGGCGAGCGTTGAGGCAGTCTATGGGCCTGACGGCCCCTGCCCCAATGCGAAAATCATCCGCAAGGCGACTACCCTGTTCAATCAGGGCAAGACCACACTTGCGGAAACCCTGCTGGACAAGTTCAAGATTGTGAGCTTCGCCCCGCCCAGCGCATCCCCCGCTGTGGCTGCGGGGCTGAAAATTACCGTCGCGGCAACGCCCACCATTGCCTCCGGCAAGGATCTGTGGGTCCGTATCGGTGGGGATGACAAGGCCGTGGTTGAGCTTACCACTGACGCCGAGATCACCACCGCTCAGGCGCTGGCGGCGCTGTTTGCAGGAACTTCCTTTACGAAGGGTGGTAAGACCTATGCCGCCACCGTGGAAGGCTCCGTGGTGAGCTACGCGGCCACTGAGGGCGGCGAGGCCGATACTATCCCCGAGATGGTCGATGTGTTCGAGGACGAGCTGCTGAGCGTCCCCGTGACTGTCTCCGCAACCGCGGAGTTTGTGAACGGGACGGACGCTGTGAGCGCATCTGACAACCTCATCAATGCCATCAAGCAGTTCCAGTCCGACGTGGACAATGACTGGTACTATCTGCTGACTGACCGGGACGAGGACGAGTACGTAATGGCCCTTGCCAAGTTTGCGGAAGCCAGTGAACCGTCCGAAGCGGAGCTGGGCGCTGGTGTAGAGGACCACCGTAAGTTCTACATGGGCCAGACCAGCAACAAGCAGTTTGCCAGCGTCACGTCCCGCGCGGCGGTCATTTACACCGACCCCGAGTATCTGAGTGAGGAGCCTGATGCCTCCTACACCGGCAACGTTGGCCCGTTCTATCCGAAGTCGGTAACGTGGAAGTTCAAGCGTCCGCAGGACGGCAATGCCTCCACCAGCGAGGGCGAGAAGCTCATCTCCCTGCCCAAGCTGACAGAAGGCGAGCGCGATGCGCTGCTGGAAAACCACGTCAACTATCTGACCGAGGAGTACAAACGCCAGTACGTCAAGGATGGTACTTGCCTTGATGGTGAGTTCATCGACATCGTGCTCGGCGCTGACTGGATTGCCAAGCGGATGCGTGACCTGCTCTACGATATTCTGCTGGAAAACGCCAACATCAACTACGGTGATGACGGCTTCGGCCTTATTGCTACGGCTCCGGCGCAGGCTCTGGCTGAGGCGGCTGATGCAGACCACAACATCATTGCCCGTGACCCGGAGACCAAAGCGGGCGTGTTCACCATCAACATTCCGAAGTACGCGGACAGCACCGAGGAGCAGCGCCGCAATCGTGTGATGCCTGACATCACTTGGGAGGCTCTGCTGTCTGGTGCCGTGCATCAGGTCAAGACCAAGGGCGTCCTCCGCGTGTCGCTGTAAGGAAGGAGTGAAAAACTGTGCTTCAGACCTACGACCCCACAAAGGTAAACATCACCTTTAACAACCGGCAGCTCCGTATGTTCGGCGACAGCCTGTTCACCCTCGCCCGTGACGAAGATAACGTCACGCTGAAGAAAGGCGTGAAGGGAGACAGTACCTACATCCTGAACGCGAATAAGGCTGGCAAGCTCACCATTACGCTTCAGCAGGATTCCCCGGATGTGGCATTCCTTGAACAGTGCGCGGAGAAGAACGTGATGGCGAACCTCGCTATCACGGACGCCAATGACAGCGGCTCGATGTTCTTCGCGCAGAACGTCATGGTGTCCAAGCTGCCCGACAGGGCACGCGCAAAAGAGGCGGCTGACGTGACGGTCATCTTCCTCATCCCGGACATCAATCTCAGTAACTGACGCGCTGAAGAAACAGGAGGCAGCCCATGATTGAAAAGGTAAACCCGTCCCACCCGGACAAAATTGCGGACCGAATTGCCGGTGCCATCGTTGACATCGCGTATCAGGTCCAGCCCGACCCGAAGATCGCGGTGGAGGTTCTCATCGGGCATGGCGTGGCGCACGTCATTGTAGAAACCTCAGCCCCGCTGCTCATGCCGGAGGCAGTGAGAGCCATTCACGATGCTATCCGGCGTATTGCTGGCTTCGTGCAGATTGACCTCTGCATTGTTCCGCAGGACGCCCACCTCGCCGATAACCAGAGCGGTGGGTTCCGCTGCGGCGACAACGGCATCTTCAAGGGGATGCCGCTCACGGATGAGCAGAAGACGCTCTCCGAAATCGCCCACGAGATTTACGAGGCCCACCCGTTCGATGGCAAGTACATCCTCGATGGCGAGCGCCTCATCATCTGCCAGAGCAACGTGTCCCGGCTGTATCTCGAAAAGGTGTACCCGAAAGCGGAAATCAACCCGCTGGGCGACTGGACGGGCGGCACTGATGTAGACACCGGCGCGACCAACCGCAAGCTCGGTTCTGACATGGCTGACGCCGTTACCGGCGGCGGACTGCACGGCAAGGACCTGTCCAAAGCGGACGTGTCCGTCAATATCTACGCATTCCTCAAAGCTCAGGAGACCGGGGAGCCGGTTGAGATGTGCTGCGCCATTGGCGATGAGGAAATCAACGGCGTGCCGTTCGCGGACATCGTTGAGAAGGCGCGGGGCTTCGTACAGTCCATCGGCGGGTTTGAAAAGCTCGCTGAGTGGGGGCTGTTTTAAGAGGAATAGGACGGAACGCAGGTGGAACATTGACTGGAACATTTGAATTTAAGTCGTGATTTAGACACGAAAGTCGAAAGTCAGGGCGCAAAGTCGAGCAATGTTCCACCCAATGTTCCACCCCAAATGTTCCATTGTTCCGTGAATGTTCCGCCCAATGTTCCACCCTCAAAATCCCGAAAACCCTTGATATTCCTTGCTTTTTTAAGCCCTTATCTACTAAATGGAACATTGGAACATTCATAACTAAATACACCTAAAAACAGAGGGATTAGAGAAATTAGAGGAAAACACACGCCCCTAATTCGCCTAATCCGCGCAAATTATACGCGCGCACGCGCGCGAAGGAGGAAACGACTTATGGCTCGTACAAAAACCGTTACTGTGGGCGGCACTGACTATCAGCTTCAGAGCGTGACCTACTCTTGGTACTCCAACCTGACGGACCTCTACATCAACCCCGCCAACGGCAGAAAGAACACTGCGAAGTACGTGGACGCTCTTATCAAGGGCTGTGTTACCGCTCCGGCTGAGGTAGCCAAAGGCGGTCTGAAATACTTCGACGAGCAGGATGACCTCGCGACACCGAGCGAACTGGTGCGCGAGATCGAGAACTTTCTTGCGGAGCGAAATAAACCCTAAAGATGCGAAAAGACGGGCGCGGAATAATGAGCGCCTGTGGCGGCTTGTCTTTTGCATGAGCGGCATCAGTTACTCGGAGCTGAAGGCGATGGACCTGTACGACTTCGCAGAAGCTGAACAGGCTCGTCTCCTTTGGCAGAATGAGTGGAACAAAAAAGACTGACGAAGGGAGGGATGAACCGTGGATGAGGCCCGCAGTCTGACATATAGCATCAACGTTGAGGCCAACACCTCTCGGGCTGAGGCGAATATCCGTAACGTGACGAGCAGCCTCGGCAGTCTGGGCGGCAGCAGAATCAACATTGACGCTGACACCTCTCAGGCTGAATCGAATATCCGAAACGTCACGAGCAGTCTCGGCGGCGTTCAGACGCAGGCGCGGTCCGTAGGTTCTGCCTTTCGCAGTTCGTTTCTTGACGGCATCGACAGCGGCAACAGCTTCTCGTCCTCCCTGCGTTCGGGCGTAGGTGGGGCGTTCAACTATGTCACCGAACAGGCCAAGACTTTCGTAAGCAACGTGGCGTCCAGCGCCTCGGAAATCGGGAATAAGTTTGCCCACCCAATCTCGACCATCAAGAACGGGCTGGGTGGGGCCATTCAGAACGCCAAGAGCCGGTTCATTGAAATGGCTCGCAGCGCCCAGCAAGCTGAAAATGCCACGGATGATTTGGGCGATGCCGCAGGGGAGGCTCGCCGCAATGTCTCCGAACTTGGAGACGCGGCTGACGATTCCGGCGGCAAGCTAAGTAAATTCGGTGGAATACTCAAAGGCGCGGGGGCGGCAATCGGAGCAGTAACTGCTGCCGCTGCTGCCGGTGCCGTTGCCATCGGCAAGGCCGTTGTGTCGGCTTACGCCGACTATGAGCAGCTCGTGGGCGGCGTTGATACGTTGTTCAAGGACGCATCTGGGAAGGTGCAGCAGTACGCAGCCAACGCCTTCCAGACAGCCGGTATGTCTGGTAACGAGTACATGAACCTTGTTACCAGCTTTTCCGCGAGCCTGATTAACTCCCTTGGTGGAGACACGGGTGCCGCTGCTGATGTAGCGAATCAGGCCATCACGGACATGGCTGATAATGCGAACAAGATGGGCACCGACTTGGGCACTATCCAGAACGCCTATCAGGGTTTTGCCAAGCAGAACTACGATATGCTGGACAACCTGAAGCTCGGTTATGGCGGCACGAAAACAGAAATGGAGCGGCTGCTGGCAGACGCCGGCAAGCTCGCAGGAACCACGTTCGACATCAATTCTTTTGCAGATGTGACCGAGGCCATTCACGTCATCCAGACCGAAATGGGCATCACCGGCACGACTGCGAAGGAGGCTGCTGAGACAATCAGTGGTTCGTGGGCCAGTACCAAGGCCGCCATGCAAAACCTGTTCGCCGGTCTCGGCAATGAAAACGCTGACATCGGCAAACTGGTGAACGATGTCACGAGCAACTTCAGCAACGTGGTGAAGAACGTTACCCCGATTGTTGAAAACCTCGCCTCCGCGCTCCCAGAGGCGCTGGGGCAGGCAATCCCGGCTATCAGCGGGCTGCTGCCTCCTATCCTCGAAGCCGTGGCAGGCATCTTCGATGAGGTGCTGAGTTCCCTTATCGGGCTGCTGCCGGAGCTGGCTCCGGTGGCGGTGGACGCCGTGCTGATGATAGCGCAGACCCTTGTGGAGAATGTTCCAGTCATCGCGGATGCGGCTATCCAGTTGGTGAACGGGCTGATTACATCGGTGGGCCAGATGCTCCCGACCCTTATCCCGGAGTTCGTGAACGCCATTGTGTCGGTGGCAGAATCGCTTATCGAGAACATCCCGCTCCTCATTGACGCGGGGATGCAGCTCCTGAGCGGGTTGGCAGAGGGCATCATGGCTGCTGTGCCGATGCTCATTGAGCAGCTCCCGACCATCATAGACGGCATCATTACGGCTCTGTCTGAGGGCTTGCCGCTTATCTTGGAACAGGGCGCGAACATCATTATGAACCTTGTGCAAGGCATCGTTGACACGGTGCCCATGCTGCTGGAACAGTTGCCGCTCATCATTGAATCGCTCATCACGTTCTTCACGGAGAATATGCCGCTCATCTTGGAGCAGGGCATCCAAATTCTGACGAACTTGGCGCTGGGCATCGTGCAGGCTATCCCGCAGCTACTGGAACAGTTGCCGGCCATCATCACGTCGATTGCCAACACGCTGGTGGAGAATATGCCGATGATTCTTGAAACCGGCATCCAACTCCTGCTTCAGCTTGCAACAGGTATCATCCAAGCTATCCCGCAGCTCGTGGCGCAGTTGCCGCAAATCATCTCGGCCATCGTGAATGGCATCGGGGCGCTTATGAGCGGCATCGTCAATATCGGCAAGAGCATTGTTCAGGGTATCTGGGACGGTATCGCGTCGATGGTCGGTTGGATTACCGATAAGGTCAAAGGGTTCTTCAGCGGCATCGTAGATGGCGTGAAGGGCTTGCTTGGCATCCACAGCCCGTCCAAGGTGTTCTCCGACCAAGTAGGTACGAATATGGCCCTCGGTGTTGGAGAGGGCTTCGAGAAGACGATGGGCGGTGTCAAAAAGGACATCGAGGGCGCAATGCCTACCGAGTTCAACTTGCCCTCCGTCAATGCGCCGAAGGTCGAGGACGTCACCTACGGCGTCAACCCTGTGGTGAACGGCTTCGACCCGGCGGCTGTCAATGGACAGGTCGCACAGGTCATCATGGTCAGCCCTGAGCTGCTGCGGCTGCTGGCCGACGGCGTGGGCGTCACCCAAGTCACCGGCCCCGAGCAGCCCGCCCCTGCGGGCGACGAGGGCGGCTCTGGTGATAGGCCGCAGCCGGTTGACATAGACACTGGCGACCCGGACTTCCCCACGGACGGCGGCTCTCCCGCGCCGGCCTTTGCGCCGGCCATCACGGTCAACGTGTACGGCGAAGTCTCCGAGGAAACCGTGGACAATATGCGCGATTCTCTGCGCGATACCGTCCGTGAGCTGTACGACGAGTTCCGCGAGGAGGAGTTGCAGCAGATGTCCCTGAAGAACCAGTATTCCTTCTAAGGAGGTGTCGAAATGGCTTATACGCTCACCGGGCGAAAGGGCGGAACGGTCCGTTTCGTGCCTTTTGAAAACGGCGTGGTCGAGAAAGAGAGCGAGAGCTACAGCAGCTCCGTGACCTCCAACCCGGTGGAGGATGGGGCTGACATCAACGACCACGTGAACAACGCTGCGGGCCAACTTACGATTTCAGGCACCATCGTGGGCGGTGACAGCGCCATCAACGCACTGAAGGCCATGCGGGAATCCCGTGACATCATCACGTACACCGGCGTGACCCGCATGGCGAACCTCGTGTTCACCAGCCTGAAGTTTGACCGCAGCTACAAGAACCGAAACGGCGCGTCCTTCTCGGCCACGCTGAAACAGGTAAAGCTGGTATCGTCTGAGTTTGTGCCGATGGATTCCGAAGTCCTGATGTCCAGTCAGGACGCCGGCAAGACGGACAACCAGCAGTTGGCGAAAACCGCCAGCATGGGAATGACCACCGCCTCCCTGCAATCGGTCAGCTCTGCAAGCGCGGAGCGTTACAGGGAGGCATACGACACGCCGAGCAGCTCTGCCCCGCTGACGCGGAGCACGGGCGGCTACGACGGTCTGGCAGCAGGATAAGGAGATGATGGAGTATGGCGCTGCAACTGATTGACCTGAACGAAGACGTTGAGTACATCGACATCGACGTGTCGAAGGTGCCGTACTCTTTTTCTATCAAGCTGACGGATAAGACGTACACGTTCACCGTCAAGTACAACGAGGTCGGGAAGTTCTTCACCGTTGACCTTCTCGACCTCAACGGTGACGTACTTGTGTTCGGAGAAATCATCCGGTATGGCAGGGCGCTGTTCAACGTCGTGGAAGACGAGCGGTTCCCGCTGCCGGTCATCATACCCGTCTGCATTACCGGCGAGGAGATTTCCGAGGTGACGCCTGAGAACTTCGGCAAGGAAGTAAAGCTCTACCTCTACGAAAGGCGGGTGGAGTGAGATGGCGTTCTGGATTCGGGAGGCCACGCTGGTCATCGGGAACAAGAAGTACACCCTCGGCGAGCTGGACTTCAAGTTCAGCATCCCGTTTGATGACAGCGATGAGCCGCCGGTGGCGACGGTGACGGTGACGAACCTCTCCGCGAACACACGCGCCAACATCAAGAAGAATGACCCGGTTATCCTGAACGCCGGGTACGAGGGCGATGTTGGCTGCATTTTGATTGGAAAAGTGGTCGGCTTGAAGCACAAGCAGTCCAACACGGACTGGACCTCCACGCTGACCGTCCAGCCCTGCGCCGACGAGATTCTCGGCAAGCTCATCAACAAGACCTACGTGCAGAACTCCAAGGCGTCAGCCATCGTGAAAGACCTGCTGAACATCTTCGGCGTCGAGGTCTCGAAATGCGAGCTGACCACCGATGTGAGCTATCCGCGTGGCCGGGTCTGCCGGGGCAATCTGAAGCAGGTGCTGACGGAGATCGTGGTGAACGAGTGCAAGAGCCGCTTTATCATACGGACTACCGGGCAAATCTACATTACCAAGGCCGATGACGGCATCGACAACGGCCTGACGCTCACACCGGCCAACGGGCTGCTCCGGGCCGATGAGGAGAAAGTGCAGATTCCCGTGGAGACCGACCTGAACTCTCAGACCACAGGCGAGGACCGGGATGAGGACACCATCTCCCGTTCCTGTCTGCTCAATTACCGGGTGGCTACCGCAGAGGTCATCAAAATCCAGTCGGCTGACCTGAATGGCCGCTTTATTGTCGTGGAAGGCAAGCACAGCGGCGGCAGGACCAGCGACTGGGAGACCTCGATGGAGCTGAGGCCGTATTAGGAGGTGAGCCGATGCCGAATGTAAAGCCCTATAACTACCAGCAAATCCATGACCGGCGGCTGGCTGAATCCATCTGCGTGGCGGCAGTCGTGTCGGTCACGGCGTTCGACCCCGCCAAGATGACGGTTGACGTCCAGCCCCTGTCCAAGCACTTGCAGAACGGCAAGTATGAGAGCCAGCCGCCCATCCTGAGCATCCCCGTCGCTTGCACCCGCAGCGGCGGGTTCATCATTCGCCCGTGGATTAAGGCGGGCGATGTGGGCGTGGTGCTCTACCTCGACCACGACATGGACAGCACTGTGAGTGGCGCGAAGGAGGCCCAGCCGCTCACCGAACGCAACCACGCCACAACCGACGCGGTGTTTGTCGGTGGCATCGTGGCGGGCGGCTACACGGTGCAGGGCCTCCCCAGCGAAGCACTTGTCCTCGCAACGGATGACGGCAGCGTCTACGTCGCCGTCACGAAGGGCGAGGTGCAAATCAAGGGCGACGTCCACGTGGAGGGTAAAATCACGGCCTCACAGGACATCGTGGCTGAGGAGCGCGTCAGCGGAGCGCACCACACCCATCCGGGCGATTCCGGCGGCATGACCGGGCAGCCTGTATAGGAGGTGGCGGCACATGGAAAATATGACCCTGCTGATTGACCCTGAGACCCGCGACTTGGTGCTGGACGAGGAAGGCCACTTCACGAAGATTTTTGACCGTGACACCACGGTCCAGAACGTCCGACACGCCCTGCTGACGTGGAAGGCTGAGTTCTTCGCAGATTCCGTTCACGGCACCGACTATGAACGGATTCTCGGTGTCAACCAGAATGACGTGGACGAGGAAGAAATCAAGGAAATCATGCGGGAGGCCATTTTTCAGGAACCGGACGTCTCCCGGATTGATTCAATGACCGTCTCCTATGACGGCAGGAGCGTCTCCGTGGCCTTCACTGCGACGCTCGTAACGAAAGAGACCATAACATTGGAGGTGACAGCATAATGGCGAAAACCACAGACTGGGGCCTGACTGACGCCGGTTTCAGACGCCCCACCTACGCAGAGCTGCTGGACGCGCTTGAATACAAGGCGCGTGAGCTGTTCGGCTCCAAAGCCAACCTGACCGTGCGCTCTCCGCTGGGTATCTTCCTGCGGATTTACGCTTGGATGCTCAACCTCCTGTTCTCCACCCTCGAAGATGTCTACAACAGCCGGTTCGTAGACACGGCGGTAGGCCACAGCTTGTACAACCTTGGACGGGCAATCGGCCTACGGCTGCTCGGGGCGCAGAAAGCCGTTGGCTACCTCACCTTCACCGGCGAGGTAGGCACGGAGGTCCCGGAGGGCTACCTTGCGGAGACCATCGCGGGGCAGCAGTACATCACACTTCAGTCTGGCGTCATCCTTGATGGCAGCATCACGCTCCCGGCCTCCGCTGTGGTGGCCGGACCTGACGGGAACACGGACGCCGGCATGATTACCATTATCACCAACCCGAAGACCGGCGTCACGTCGGTTACGAACGCCGCGTCGTTCGAGGGCGGGCGCAACACCGAGACGGACGATGAGTTCCGCGCCCGGTACTACGTCTCCACGGACTTTGCTGGCGGCGTCAACCTCGACGCCATCATCGCCGCGATCTACGAGAACGTCGAGGCCGTCATCGCCGTGACCGGCGAGGAGAACGACACCGACGAGACCAACGCCAGCGGTCTGCCACCTCACTCCATCGAGCTGGTGGTGTACGGAGGGCTGGACGAGGAGATTGCCAAGGCCATCCACCGCAGGAAGGGCGCGGGCATCCAGACCTTCGGAAACGTGACCGTGCCGGTGGTGGACGCCGCCGGCAATATCAAGAACATCAGCTTCAGCCGGCCAGCTCCGGTGAATGTCTGGGTGAGGGTGTTCAACCTCCAAACCGACAACACCTTCCCGCTGGACGGCATCGAACAAATCAAGCAGCGGCTCACCGAGTACATCGGCTCCGACACACGTGGCGGCCTGAATATCGGCCAGAATGTCATCTGCGTAGCTCTCCCGACGGAGGTTTTCAAGGTCCAAGGCGTCGTAGACTTCGACCTGCAAATCAGCTCTGACGGGGAGACCTACAGCTGGAAGAATATCACCATCGCGGCTCGCGAGAAGGCGGTCACGAATGAGGATATGGTGGTGGTCGAATGAGCAATAAGTTCCTCTCTAAAATGCTGTACGCGCTGACCAGCGCCTACAGCCGAAAAGACTACGACAACGTGCAGTTGGGCCTCCCGCTGGAAACCAACATTGGCAAGCTGTTCTCCATCCTTGCATGGGGCCTCGAAACTGTCGAGGAGCAGGCCGAGCTGGTACGACTGTGGGATGACCTTGACTATGCCTGTGGCTCTGTGCTTGACCGCTATGGCGCGAACTTCGGCGTTAAGCGGGTCAGTTCTGACGATAGATTCTACCGGCTCGCCATCAGGGTGAAAATCATGGCGCAGCTCTCGGGCGGCGACACGGACACGGTGATTCGGGCAGCAGCTATGCTGCTTGATGTGGAGCAGAGCGATGTGCTGCTGGAAGATGTGTTTCCGGCCAAGATCGCCTTGTATGTAGACACCAGCCTGCTGTCTCCCGACCGGGAGGAGCTGATTGAGCCTATCGCCTACGCTATCAAGCGGATTTTGGTGGCGGGCGTCGGTATGCGGCTCTACCTCCGTACCTACCGCACCTACCGCTACGACCTGACCTTGCTGCGTTGCGGGTTCGTGGACACGGACGTGTCTGCCGTGCCGGTGGGCCAAGACAGAGAAAGCACAGATGTGCTGGGCGTCAACTTTGGCGGGTATTTGGGGGCAAAGTTCGCGCCTCCTCCGTTCAGTGCTGATAGGACCGCCCAGATGCCCGTCCAGCTCTCGCGTGGAGCCGTTCAGACGCCTACCCTGACATCTACCCCGCCCGACGTGAAAAGGGCGCACAGAGGCCGTCAGGACGGTGCAGGAGGGGTTGTCTATCACACGCACATCAAATCCAAGAGAATTGACTAAGAAGGAGGAGCGATTATGTCCAAGTTTGAAGACGGGAGCTACGGTTCCCTCACCGGCGTAAGTCTGATTGGCAAAGTCCTCGCGGGTAGATGCTCGATGAAGTACACGAGGGCGGCGGCGGGCAGCGGCCAGATTCCCGAAGGCATGACGCCGAAGACCATGACCGGGCCTGCCGGGTATGTCATGGACGCGATGATTGCCGCCGTGACAAACCCCGTGGACGGCGAGTGCCAAGTCACGGTCCAAATCAAGAGCGACAATGTGGAGACGGGCTTTTACCTGACGAACATCGTGCTCTTTGCTGAGGACCCGGACGAGGGCGAAGTCCCGTTCACCTACCTGTCCCTTGAAAATGAGCCGGAGTGGATTCGCCCTGCAAGCTCCATCGTGGGCAAGCTCGCCACGTTCGACCTCATCGCGGCGGTTGGCGATGTTGACGCCGTGACCGCCGTTATCGACCCGGAGGCCATCGCCACGGTCTCGCAGGTGCAGCAGATGATTGCTGACCACAATACCGACCCCAACGCCCACGGCGGCAGTCTGAGCGGCGGTGGCGATGTGGCCGAGGTCGAAATCACGATTCCCGCCGCTGGCTGGGCCAGCAGCGCGGATTTGGAAGATGCAGAAGACATTGTGGAAGGAGAGCTTTATCTGGACCTCCACGTTGAGGAGGCTGTTGAGGGCTTGATTCCGCAGGTCATGTTGCATAAAGCCGCCCAGAATATCGCAAAGGCAGCCGGCATGAGCACATCTTCCCGTGTGCTTGACGGCGCTGTGCGGTTCTGGGTGCAGCAAGCGCCGACGGAGGACATGGCGGCTACCCTCGTGTTGCTGTCTGCCGACGGCGGCATCAGCGGAGGGGGTGGCACCTATGTATTGCCAGTAGCAACTAAGGACCGCTTGGGCGGCGTAAAACTCGGCGACGGATTCTCCACCACGCCCGATGGCACACTCTCGTATGAAGGCTCCGGCCTTCCCGACGAGGCCATCGTGACCACCGGCGACACGGAGCAGATGCTTGACGAGGTGTTCCCGCCCGAGGAAGACGAACCGCAAAACTAAGAAACAGGAGGAGACCAAAATATGGCTTATGACGAGACCAAGGTCGTAAACGTAAAAGCCCTGAAGGACACGGCGACCCGCATCAAGACGGAATATCTCGCCGCGATTTCCAAAGCGGGCCATGCCCGCTTCCAGAAGTCCGATACCGTGCCTGACGCTGGCACGGCTGAGGAAAACGTGCTGTACCTCGTCCACAACGATGAGACCGGCCATTACGACGTGTACGCCCTGATTGATGGTGTGGTCGAGCTGCTCGACGATACCACCGTCAGTCTGGACGGCTACGTAACCGACGATGATCTGGCTGAGGCGCTCAACGGCGTGGGCGGCGGTGCGGTGTACACCGGCACCAAGACCGACCTTGAAGCGACCGACGCTTCGGTCATCGAGGCGTACTTCACTGAGCACAGCGACATTACCCCGAAGGCCGGAGATATGTTTGCTGTGGTCACTGTGGTGGACAGCATCACCTATGAGATGACCGCCTACCGTTTCGACGGCGAGGACTGGGTGAGCATCACCGGTAATGTGGATGCCGACAAGGTGATTATGCCGGAGAACATCACGCTGGCCGGCAACTACACCCAGTTCGGCAACCTGACCAAGAACGCGGACGGCACCGCCACTCTCAGCTCTAAGGGCAAGAGTGTGCTGGACGTGTTCACCGAAATCCTGAGCAAACGCCTTCAGCCCACTATCACCGCCCAGCCCAGCATCAGCGGGTTCAACCTGTCCGGTGCGAAGGCTGTGGAGGCCGGCACCTCTCTGGCGTCTGCTGCGTACACGGCAGGCAATCTGAACCCCGGCAGCTACCAGTACGGCCCGGAGACCGGTGTCACCGCCTCCAACTGGGTGGTGCAGCGTATCACTGACGGCGGCACTGAGCAGATTGCCAGCGTGGACGCTGCCAGCCTGAGCGCCGGTTCCGATAACAATGGCGGCAATGGCTTTATCATCGGAGACCAGGGCGGCGAGAACGTCGTGGCGTCCCTGAAGTACAAGGCCATCGCCACTCACGGCGCTGGTGTGACTGCCAACGACAACCTCGGCAGCGCCTCTGACCCTGCCGTGAACATCGCTTCCGGTACGAAGGAGAAGACCACCGGGGCCTACACGCCCTACCGGAACTACTTCTACGGGGCCACCACAGAGAAGCCCACCGTTGACAGTGCCTACATCCGGGGTCTGACCAAGAGCAACAAGGCGTATGCCGCCGGTACGCTGACTATCAACGTCCCTGCCGGGGCGCAGCGTGTGGTCATCGCCTGCATCGCTGGCAAGACCGGCGTGACCAAGGTCATCAACGAGACCGCGATGAACGCCGACGTGACCGGCACCTTTACGCAGTCTTCCGTCAATGTCGAGGGCGCCGAGGGCTACACCGCCGTTGCGTACAACGTGTGGGTGTTTGAGCCTGCTGTGCCTTACGAGAACGCCGCGACCCTGAAGGTCACGCTGGGCTGAGAGGAGGGAATGAAGTATGGCTATCAACGGTTCTGACAAGAGTTTTGCCTTTATGGAGTTCCCGCTGAGTATGTCCCGGCAGGATGCTTTCCCGCTGGACAAAAACTCGGTGTTCTACTCTATGTCCGACGCGCAAACCTACGCACAGACCAACCCGACCGCCTATGTCGGTCAGGTCATCGCTGTGGTGGAGGAAGGCGTCTCCACCGTCTACCAGATTAAGAACGCCGCCGGCGAGCTGGAAGCTCTCGGCACCGGAGACCTCGAAGGCGACGTGGACGCCATCGTGGATGATCGCATCGCCACTGACGGCGAAGTCGCTGAGATGATTTCCGAAATCTTTGGCTCGGAAGACCCCGAAGCCTGAGATAATACCAAAACTTATTAGGAGGATTTTATCATGAGTTACGATGTCAACAAGCTCACCAAGCTCGGCCATCTGAAGTCTCTGGCTACGAACCTGAAGGCTGCTATCCCTACCAAGGTCAGCCAGCTCACTAATGACGCCCAGTATCAGACCAACGCGCAGGTAGCTCAGGCCATCCAGACCGCTATCGCTGCCACCGGCCATGCCCACTTCGAGAAGGTGGACGCCGTTCCCGAGGCTGCCTCCGCACAGGACAACGTGCTGTACCTCGTGCTGAACGAGGAGACCCAGCACTACGACATCTATGCCAAGGTTGAGGGCGAGGTCGTTCTGCTGGACGATACCACTGTTGACCTGTCCAACTACGTCCAGAAGGACGGCGACAAGGTGCTGTCGGACAACAACTTCTCCGATGCCGATAAGACCAAGCTGGACGGCATCGCAGAGGGCGCGAATAACTACACCCACCCCTCTCACACCGCCGCTGCGAGCGGCTTCTACAAGGTGACTGTGGATGAGCTGGGCCACGTGACCGCTGTGACTGCCGTCACCAAGGAGGACATCACTGGTCTGGGCATCCCCGGACAGGACACCACCTACCAGAAGGCTACTGCCGAGGCTGATGGCCTGATGTCCAAGGAGCACTTCTCCAAGGTCGAGGGCGTCGCCGCTGGTGCGACCAAGGTCGAGGCCAGCACTACCGTTGGCAACATCAAGATTAACGGCACTGAGACCCCCGTGGTGACTATCGCCACCGACGGTGAGGTCGCTGAGATGCTGGCCGAGGTTTTCCCCACCACCTAAGCAGTAAAGCCTGAAGGACGGGCAGACGGGTGGGTCGTGGAGGGTTGCCTGTCCCTCAGCCATATTTAGGAGGTGATACACATTGGCAGTTGTAGCCTTTAACCATCTGAAATCTCTGGCGCTGAAGGTAAAGGCCGAGATCGCCGAAGTCGCTAACGCGGCTGCGGACGCCTTGGAGGAACTCGAAGCGCAAAAGCCCGATAAGGCGCAGGAGGTGTCGGCGACGATTCCGGTAACGGGATGGTCAGCGGACACCAACGCCTATCCGAACTACTATGACCTCACTGCTGCCGGCGTGACCGAACATGACGAAGCGAGGGTCAATCCTGACCCCGCATCCGTCGCTGTTATGGTGGCCTGCGGCTTTTGCCCGACCTGCGAGATGCTGGACGGGAAAATCCGATTCCGTGCCTTGCAGGTCCCGGCCAGTGCCATCTCTGTGAGGTATCGGATTCAGCAAGGAAAGGAGTAAGCCTATGGGCAACTATGGAAGTGTGAACGTACCCGGCGTCAGCGGCCCTGAGCTTGAAGCGGTTCGCGCCATCGCCAACAGCGCGTTGGAGAAGGCAAACGAAGCGCTTGAAGGGGGCGGCGGCTCCGGGTGTGTTCTGAAAATCACGTTCGACGCTGAGTTCGCCGGTCAGGAGTACACGGTCACTGACGGCGCGGGAGACACCAAAACCGGCACTGTGCCGGAGAGCCTCGTGGATTCCGTCAGCGTCAAGAACTGCAATACGGAGTACACTGTCAGCGCGAGCACCGCGTCTGGCGAGCAGTATTCCACAACCGTGACCACCGGTGCGTACTTTGGCCAGTATGAAGTCACGCTGGCCGTGTTCACCGCGACCATTACTGTCACGACCGCCCCCAGCGCGGAGGCAAAAGCTGTCCTCGGTGGCAGCGCCTACACCGCAACCGCAAACGGCAGCGGCGTGGCTGCGATCTCGGTCAAGAAGGCCGGCAAATACACGGTAAGCGCCACAATTTCCGGCAAGACCTCTGCGTCCGTAGAGGTCAACGTGACGGAGGCCGGCGAGAACTACACCGCCACCGTCAAAATCCCCATTGCGGCCATCCCGTCTCAGGGCGAGAGCTTGACCTACACCGGTCAGGCGCAGACCCCCACGTTCGACGATTACAACAGCGCCGAGCTGACACTGGGCGGCACGACCAGCGGCACCAACGCCGGCAGCTACAATGCCAGCTTCACGCCGAAGTCCGGCTACCAGTGGAGCGACGGCACGACCACCGCCAAGACCGTGGCATGGAGCATTGCCAAGGCTGCTGGCTCTCTGAGCCTCAATCCGACTTCGCTGTCGCTGAACGGCGATTCGCCTACCGGCTCCGTCACTGTGACTCGTGCGGGCGACGGCGCGATTACCGCCACGTCCGGCGACCCCGATGTCGTCAGCGTGTCGGTCAGCGGCAACAAGGTAAACGTCACCGCGCTCGATGAGGGCAACGTGACTGTAACCGTAAAGGTCGCGGCTGGCACGAACCACAACGCTCCCGCCAACAAGACCTTTACGGTCAACGTGACCAACATGGTCCACATCTACGGCGCGAGCTGGGATGGCAGCAGCACGACCAAGTGGACCCGTACCGATGAGGCGGCGGGCTTCACTGACCCCGTGCCGTATGTGAAGGGCGCAAGTAAGTACAGCTCTCCCTTCGACGATTTGCAGCCGTGGGCGGGCATGGTCAAGAGCGAGCGCACCGGCGGTACGATGGTCGCCATCCCGAAGTTCTGGTACAAGCTGACCCAGAACGGCAACGGCCTGAAAATCCAGATCGCCGACAGAGCGCAGAGCGGCTTTTCTGTTTCCCCCGCCCACATGGACAGGGGCGACGGCAAGGGCGAGCGCGATGTCGTGTACATCGGTCGCTATCACTGCCACACGAGCAACTGGAAAAGCCAGTCCGGTGGTCAGCCCAAAGCCGACATCACCCGTTCGTCTGCTCGGTCCAGCATCCATAATCTCGGCTCGAACATCTGGCAGATGGACTTCGCCATGCGCTTTACCATCTGGCTGCTCTACATCGTAGAGTTCGCCGACTGGAACTCTCAGGCGAAAATCGGGTATGGCTGTTCTCCAAGTGGCAGCAAGTTCAACATGGGCGCGACGGACAGTATGCCGTACCACACCGGCACCACGCAGAACTCCCGCACCTCGTATAGTTGCTGCCAGTACCGCAACATCGAGGGCCTGTGGGATAACGTGTACGACTGGATGGACGGTTGCTATTACAACGGCAGCGGCTTGAACGTCATCAAGAATCCCAACCAGTTCAGCGACAGCGCCAACGGTGTGAACGTCGGGACGCTGACCAGCGGTTATCCGTCTCGGTTTACCGTGCGCTCTCAGGCTGGGTTCCCGGTGTTCGCACCTTCTCAGTCGAACGGCAGCGATTCTACGTATTCGTGCGATAACTGGGTCTTCGACTCGTCGGTCCCGTGCCTCTACGTTGGTGGCAACTACAGCCAGTACACCAGCCACGGCTTGTTCTGCGTCAGCTGCAGCAACGCGTCGAGCTCGGGCGCGAGCATCGGCTGCCGCCTCCAAGAACTCCCCTAATGGGGGAGTTTGAGGGGGCGAAGCCCCCTCATAAGGGACCCGCGCCGTAGGCGCGGGGACCAACCGGGGCTACCTGTGCAGTGCCGATGTCATCGTTCTGGGTTACGTGCGATAACTGGAACTTCAACTCGTCGAACCCGTGCCTCTACGTTGGTGGCAACTACAACCAGAACACCAACCACGGCTTGTTCTACGTCAACTACAACAACGCGTCGAACTCGAACGCGAACATCGGCTGCCGCATCCTTTTTGTGCTTTGCTCATCCTCCATTCACGGCACAGGTAGTCGCGCACCCCTTGGTGAAGATAAGCAAATTTGGGGAGCGGGTTAGTACACCTCTACGGAGGCGCTGGAAAGCCCGTACAGCTAAAAGGAGGAACATCCCTGTGAAGCGAGCAAAGAATCTCTTTGAGAAGCTCGTATCTGATGACAACCTGCTGCTTGCCATCGACGAGGTGAACCGCACCCACCACTGGCGCACACACCACCGTCCGAACTCCATCACTGCATGGGTGGAGGAAACGAAGGAGGAGCGCGTCGTGGAGCTGCGGCAAATCATCATCGCCGGTTTCGAGCAGAAGAAACCTCATGTGTCCCAGCGGTGGGACGCCAGCGCCCGGAAGTGGCGCACGGTCAGTGAGCCGGCCCAGTGGCCGGACCAGTACGTCCACCACGCGCTGATTCAGGTCTTGCAGCCAGTGTTCATGCGCGGCATGGATTACTACTGCTGCGGGAGCATCCGCGACCGTGGTCCGCATCACGCCCGGAAAGCCGTCGAGATCTGGATGGACAAAGACCCTCGCGGGACGAAGTATGAGTTCTGCGGAGACATCCGGCATTTCTACGACAGCTTGCAGCCGGAGGTCGTGATGGACCGTATGCGCCAGCTCATCAAAGACCATCGCGTTCTCGACCTCATCTGGCGCGTCGTAAAGGACGGCGTACAGATTGGGGCCTACACCTCTCAGTGGTTTGCCAACACGGTCTTGCAGCCGATGGACAGGCTCATCCGTGAGAGCGGGCTGTGCAAACACTATGTCCGCTACATGGACAACCTGACCATCTTTGGGTCGAGCAAGCGCAAGCTCAAAAAACTGCGTGTGCTCGTGGAGACATGGCTGAACGCCCATCAGCTCCGGCTCAAAGACGATTGGCAGATATTCCCGACGGTGAGGAGGCATCCCCGCATCCCGCTGGACCCTCCAAGGCGCGGGTATGAGAGGCCGAAAGAGCGTATGCCCGATGCGGTGGGCTATCGTTATGGGCGTGGCTACACCATCCCGCGCAAGCACAATTTACTCCGCATCAAGCGGGCTATCGCCCGTTACCGCAAGCGGAGGCGCTTGGGAAAGCGCATCTTGGCAGGAGCGGCGGCAAGCCTCCTCTCCCGCCTTGGGCAGTTGAAACACTGCAATAACCACAACCTGTATCGGATGCTGTTCCAAGGTGAACGCCTCATGCGTGAGCTGAAGCGCATCATCCGGCAGAAGCAGCGAAAGGAGGAACTCACTTGGAATACGTATTTGGAACGCAGGGCGAAATCGAAGTCCTCAAAACAAAGGGCGATTCCCACACCGACCTGACCGGGTTCCACCAGATCGAGCAGACCTTCCCCGACCAGACCATCACCGATAACTTCCGCGTCGTGCGGAAAATCGAGAGCGCCGAGGACGTGGAGGGCAACTGCTACGACTGGTACGAAATCGACCGGCATTATCGTGCCGTCGATAAGACCGGGCCTGTTATCCAGCAGGTCAACGAGAGCACTGCCGCGCTGGAAGACGCCCTGTGTGAGCAGGACGAGCTGACCGGCACCCGGATGAGCGAGATCGAGGACGCCATGTGTGAGCAGGACGAGATGAATGATGAGCGTATGAGCGCCATTGAGGACGCCGTATGCGAGCTGGATTCCCTTGTCAGCACTCTTGCCATTTCTGAAGGAGGTACAAACTGATGAATAAGATTTGGGCCAACCGGCTGATTGCCGGTACGCAGGTTTGGGATTCTGTTCCCGACTACCGCAAGAACAGTGTTAAGACCGAGCTGGCGTCCCGCGTGGAGGACGGCGAGATTACCGCCGACCGCTATGCGGAAATCACCGGCGAGCAGTACGTTGTCGCCGAATGAGCGTCATCGAAGAATTGGCCGACATCTGCCTCCGGCAAGCTGGCATCATCAAGGCTCAGGCCGAGGTGTTAGAGCAGCTCGGGGCGCAGGCTCTGGAAGATGAGGCACTTGCCGCCCGTTTGCAGGCGCTCGTCGGCGACGTAAATATGGATGAATACCGGCGGTCCGTGTAGGGCCGCCGGCTTTTTCAGACTACGGGTGGGAGGTAATGCCATTGACTGGATTTGATGAGTTCAAGGAGGTGTTCGGCAGCATCACGGTACTCAGTGTTGTCGAACTGCTGCTTGCTGTCCTGTTCTGCTACCTGATTTACAGGAATCTGTCAAAGTACCTGATAGGCAGGTATGAGGCAGGTAAGAAGAAGGACGAGCAGCTCAAAACCGCCCTTGACGCCGTAAGCAAGTACCCTGAGTACCGCGCACAAAGTCTGCGGGTCCAAAAGGAGTTGCAGACAGAAATCGACGCCTTGCGTTCCGCGCAGAGCGAGCAGATCGAGCGGCTGAAGAAGATGGAGGACGATACGACCCGCAGAGAGCGGAATCGCCTTAGAGACCGTCTGCTTCAGAGCTACCGGTATTACACCGACCCTGCTTGCAATCCTGCCGGCGCGTGGAACTCGATGGAGGCCGAGGCGTTTTGGGAGATGTTCAGTGACTACGAGGATGTAGGCGGGGATGGGTACATCCACTCTGTTGTTCAGCCGGCGATGAACTTGCTGAAAATCGTGGACATCGGTGAGCAAATCCCAGGACGGAAATATCCCGGCAGCAAGCACGGCGAAAGCTGACGGCATCGCCAGTCAATGCGAAGGAGGTGTGATTTATGGGAGCTGGCTGGAATATCCTCATCGCCGTCCTCGCCGGCGTAGGCGTCGTTTCGTTCGTTTTCCTCGGCGCTCTGATTGTTCGCAGCGCAGTCTCCGGGCTGCACAAAAGCAAGAAGTCGAAGACTGGCTCTGCGGGCAGGAAGAAGCGGGAGACCATGAAGATGGTCGTGTGGATCTGTCTCGCCAACGGGTTCGCGTGGGTGTGGTGCAGCTACATCCTCGCAGCCCTCGATAAGATGCAGATTGCTGAGAGCTTGTCTCAGGTCGCAGTGACGGAGATTATCGGCGTGGTTCTTGCCTACGCCATCAAGTCTGCCGTCGAAAACCTGAGCAAGAACAACCACTGGCCCGACAGGCCCGTGTACCGAAGCGGCGGCACCGTGGACACCTCCTCGGATACCACAAGTGACGGTTCTGCGGGCGTGGGCTGACCCACAGCGAAAGGACTGAGGCGCGATGAGCACCAACGAAAAAAGGATTTGGGACTACCTCTTGGCTAAGGGCCTGTCTGCTGCCGGTGCTGCCGGCCTGATGGGAAACCTCTATGCCGAGAGCGGCCTGAATCCGCAGAATTTACAGAACACGTATGAGAAGAAGCTGGGCTACACGGATGCGGCGTACACTGCCGCCGTAGACAGCGGGAAGTATCAGAACTTCATCCACGACAGCGCGGGCTACGGCCTTGCCCAGTGGACGTTTTGGAGCCGAAAACAGAATCTGCTGAATTTCGCTCGGGCTGCCGGCAAGTCCATCGGGGACTTGGATATGCAGCTCGATTTTTTGTTTGAGGAGCTTTCCACTGGCTACAAGTCTGTGTTGTCCACCCTGAAAACCGCGACTGCCGTTCGGACTGCCAGCGACAGTGTCCTGCTGAACTTTGAGCGCCCTGCCAATCAGGGTGAGGCAGTCAAAATCAAACGGGCAGGGTACGGTCAGTCCTACTACGACAAGTACGCAATGCCCGCGAATGGAGGTAATAGCATGAGCAACAGTTCGCTCGTAAACTATACGAAACTCAGTCCGAATCATTCTGGGGCGCGTACCCACGCCATCGACCGCATCACCCCGCACTGCGTAGTAGGCCAGTGCTCTGTGGAGACGCTGGGCAACGTGTTCGCACCCACGTCCCGTCAGGCGTCCTGCAACTACGGCATCGGCGTGGATGGCCGGGTGCTGCTGTGTGTGAATGAGGGCAACCGCTCTTGGTGTACGTCCTCCAATGCCAACGACCAGCGGGCCGTGACCATCGAGTGCGCGTCCGACACCACCGCGCCGTATGCCTTCAAGGACGTTGTGTATCAGAAGCTCATCACGCTCTGCGTGGACATCTGCAAGCGCAACGGCAAGAAGAAGCTGCTCTGGCTGGGCGACAAGGACAAGACCCTCAACTACTCCCCCAAGTCCGACGAGATGATCCTGACCGTCCACCGGTGGTTCGCCAACAAGAGCTGCCCCGGTGACTGGATGTACGCCCGCATGGGCGACCTTGCCAGCAAAGTCACGGCGCAGCTCGGCGGCTCCACCACACAGCCCTCCACGCCCACGACCCCCAGCGCCTCCACGGAGGGGCTGGACATTGGCACCGTGGTCAATTTTGCCGGCGGCAAGCACTACACCAGCGCCAACGCCACAAGCGGTTCTGCGGCGAAGGCTGGTCCGGCCAAGATTACGGCCATGTCTGCCAACGCCAAGCACCCGTACCACATCATCCATACCGACGCCACCAGCAACGTGTACGGATGGGTGGACGCTGACGCCATCTCGGTGGAGGGCGGCTCTGCCAGCGTGAACTATCTGGTGAAAATCACCGCAACCGACCTTAACATCCGTTCTGGCTCCGGCACCGGCTACGCTCGCAAGGGTTTCATCAAGCCGGGTGTTTACACCATCGTGGAGGAATCCACGGGGGCCGGCGCAAGCAAGTGGGGCAAGCTGAAATCCGGCGCGGGCTGGGTATCGCTTGACTACTGCACCAAAATGTAAGGAGTACAACTATGAACGAAGCTGTTTTTAACCTGCTGATGGCGGTCCTCACCGCCGCAGTGACCGCGCTGTCCGCCTTTGTCGCCGCCTTCGTCAAGAAGAAAGGTGAACAGGCCGCAGCGGAGACCAACAGCACCCTGCTGAAAGACGTCATCGAGGAAGTTACCGGCATTGTAGACATCGCGGTGTCTGCTGTTTCGCAGACCTACGTCGATGAGCTGAAGAAGGCCGGCAGCTTTGACGCAGAGGCCCAGAAACAGGCTCTCGCGATGGCGCTCGCCGCCTGTATCAAGGCCATCAGCCCCGCCGCCAAAGCCTTCATCGAGGAGACCTACGGCGATCTGACCGAGTACCTCACTACCTACATTGAGGCTGCGGTACGCCGGCAGAAACTCAGCACCTCGACTGCTGCCGCAGCTCTGGAAAGCGCCAGCTCCACTACGGACACGACTACAGTTGCCGCCAGCACTGCTGCCGCGACTGCCGCTGCCGTCGTGCAGAACGCCGTCCAGAAAATCAGTTCCGAGGCAGCTCCCGCATAAGCAAGAAAGCCCTACCGCTCACGCAGCGGTAGGGCTTTTTTCGTTGCTGTCAGAAGGCCCACTCAATCTTGACGTCATCGTCGGTGAGCACAATGCGGGACACAAGGCTTTGCAGGATGCGGCGTTTCTGGCTCTCGTCCGCGAAGTCCCAGACCTGCGCGGCATCCGAGATGAGAGCCTCCACCAAATCGAACGGCATGGCCTCATCCTCGACCACCGGGGCAAGGGTGGATTCCAGAGCGGTGCGCTCGTTGTAGAGCTTGTTGATACGCTCGCCCAGAAGCTCGGGCGGTATATCGTCGTGCTGGTACAGCTCCATGAGCTTGCCGATTTGCTTGTCGATTTCCCGGAGCCTCTTTTCGATGTCTGCGTTCTTGCTGACTGGGGCGGGCTTGGAGCGGCTGGTAGCGATCTCTGCGGCCATCTCAGGTGAGCTGAGAAGCTCCCGAATCCGGGCGTCCACAATGGCTTCCAGCTCCGCACCCTTCCAAATCTTGTTCATGCAGTTCGGGTCCTTCACCATGCTTTTCATCTGTTTGGTGCGGGAGTAACAGGCGTAGTAGGAATACTTGCCGGTGTTCCGTAGGTAGTATCTGCCTCCGCAGTGGCCGCAGTAGATGAGGCCGGCAAGCAGATGCTTGGACTGGAACGCCTGACCGCCATACTGTTCCTGTCGCTTGCCCCGGAGGACTTGCGCCGCGTCGAACTGTTCCTTGGTGATAATAGGTTCGTGTGCGTTATCCACTATGACATCTCCAAAATGCAGCCGTCCAGTGTAGGTCTCATTGCCAAGGATGTTTCGGACGCTGGACCACGAGTTGTAGCTGCTGTACTTGTTTGTGTACCCCGCCTCCTGAAGTTTGTCGGTGATGGTCTTCAGGGAATCCCCGGCAAGATACCATTCATATATCTTCCTCACCTGCTCGGCCTCATACGGGTTGATGACGAGATGCCCGTCCTCGTACTCATAGCCGATGGGGATGTAGCCCCCGCCGTGGTGAAGGCCGGTCTTGGCGCGGGCCACGCGGCCCATCCACGTGCGCTCCTTTATCTGCTCGCGTTCGAGCTGGGCGAACACGGCGAGGAGGCCAATCATGGCCTTGCCGAACGGGGTCGATGTGTCGAAGCTCTCCTGCATGGAGATGAAGTCCACACCCTTTGGCCGGAAGACTTCTTCGATGAGGTAGAGCGTGTCCCGCTGGGAGCGGGAGAGACGGTCCAACTTGTAGACCAGCACGAGGTCGAACTTGTCCGTCTCGGAGATGAGCTTCTGGATGCCGGGGCGGTTCAGGTTGCTGCCGGTGTACCCGCCATCCACATAGATGTCCGCGATAATCCAGTCTTTGGCCTTGCAGTACGCAATCAGGCGTTCCTTCTGCTCGCCGACGGAATAGCCCTCCTGCGCCTGTTCCAGCGTGGAAACACGGATGTAGAGGGCTGCGCGGTTCATCAGTCTTTGCCTCCTTCAAGCTCGACGGCAAAATTGAGCAACTTTAGACGGCTGCGTCCGCTGAGGTTCTCATAAATACGGAGCAGCTCTAAAGCCTCGGGTGAGATCGTGCTGTCTCCGTTGTACACCACGCCGCCGTGGTTTGCCTGAATGAAGGGGCTGTTAGACAGTGACCCGTTTATATTGTTCTCTACATTCCCAGTAGGCTCTATGCCTTTCAGGAGATAGTCGGTGCTGACGCTGAAAAAGTCGGACAGCTTAATTAGCACCTCTATGCTTGGGTAGGAATCCTTGACCTTCTCGTATTTGCCAATGGTTGATGGGACAACGCCGAGCTTTTCACCCAACTGCTGCTGGGTGAGGTCCTGCGCTACTCTCAGCTTTCTGAGGCGTTCACCAAAATCATCCATAGGTACACCACCTTTCCTTTAAGTTGATTATATCGCCTTAAAGTCGTTTTGTCAAGCCCTCCACTCTCCCTATATTTTTGTGAAAAATAGTTGACAAACAGGCGTATCAGTGGTATAATGAGAGTATAGAGCAAATACAATAACCACAAGTAATTTGCCAGAAGGAGGTAAGTGCATGAACGTCATGAAAGAGCGCAGGCTTCGCGGAGCCATCCCCACACAGCTCGAAGTTGCAAAGGCCGTTGGCGTAAAGCCCTCTGCCGTGAGCAAGTGGGAGAGAGGTCTTGCGAAGCCTCGTGCCGACAAGCTGCCGCAGCTCGCCAAGCTCTATGGCTGCACCATCGAGGAACTGCTTGCCGATGACGTGGATGAGGTCGAAGACCAGTGAATCCCGCATCGGAAGTTCTTCTCTCTATTGCGACAGAACTTGCGAATATGGCAAAGGCCAGTTTGCCTAAATTGAATGACGGTGAGAAAGTTCAGCGTGAGTGGCTTGAAGACGGTATTTACTGCCGGGAAACCACGTTTGAAGGTGAAATTGTGCGCTGTCAGTACGATTTCAGGCAAAGAAAAATCCGCCGCATTGCGGCGAGAATAGGTGATTGTATTGACTGAGATGGCCTGCTGGACTTGCCTATTCGACTTATGTTCTTGTTGTTTCCCTATACTCTTATTCTACCACTTAAAGTCGTTTTCGTCAAGAGTTTTCGGGAAAAATATTTCGGAAAACCGCGCTCATGCCACCTTCTTTCTGGACGTATTCGCCCACCACTGGTCGATGAACACGACCTGCTCAGAAATCTTGTCGGCGTACTCGCTCAGGTCCTTCGCCTCGCAGAGTTCCGACTTCTTCCGGCTCTCAACCGTGGTTCCCATGAACTTGATAGCGGTGACAACGTGGTCATCATCGAAAACCAGCGCACACACCATGCAGTTCCGATAGTTGATGAGGACGCCGTGCTTCACGGTCTGCATCTTAACCTTGCCGTCATTCCGGCCATCCATGCCGGACACGATGCACTTCACAACGCTCAGTGCGACGTCTTCCGGCTTGCTGGGGGTCATGTCCACGCTATTCAGGCGATCACGCTCGGCCAGCTCAGTGATGGCGGCGTCGAGGTTCCAGAACCCGGCGGGAACGATGGCCTCGGACTTGACCTCCTCAACCTCAGCCTTGACGTTCTCCTCGTACTCAGCGCGGCTGATGACCTTCATCTTGCCATCCACGGATTTGTAGTAGCGGGGCTTGCCGTTCTTATCGGTCTTCATCATGTACTCGGTCATGGTCTTTGTCCTCCTTGACTTCTTGGTTTGTGGGGTTTGTTTCATTGTCTACATTCTACCACGCTATCGTGGTTTTGTCAAGGGTTTTCGAGAAAATTTTTCAAGAAAATGCACTGGTAGTCGAGCGGGAGGGCAAAAGAAAAGCTCGCCTCCCGAGAGGCGAGCTTGCCAGCTATACATCAAAGCCGAAAAGTCGAAGCTCCTCATCGGTGAAACCGAGGGACCGAAGGTAGCTCTCAATTCTCACCGGATCATCTGTCAGGTCCAGCGCCAAATCAATCAGGGCGCTTGCCAGCGCCGTCAGACGCTCCTGCGTCATCATCCTGCCCTCCTTCACGGCAAGGAGCACACCACAGCACCGCCGCCCGCAGCTCTCCGAAGTCAACCCGCTCGGGACTTAGCTTCAGCAGCGAGTTCAGGCTGATGGACTTCTGCTCTCCGCAGTGCTCATCCAGCACTCTGGTAGGGAGGACGTAGAACGCCCAGCTATCCAGCCGCATCGGGTCAGCCACCGCCGGGTCCTTCTCAGTGAACAGGCAGAAGACGTACACGTCTGACTGCCGGCGCTGCTCACCGGCCCAGCCCTCGGTGGCCGTCCACCGAATCGCCGGACGGATGCTGAACTTGATGTCGGACGGTCGCGTCTGCTCCCACGCTTGCAGGTAGGAACAGCTCTTGACCTCGACGCGGATGCTGTCTCGAAACGTCAGGTCCCACGGCTCCCAGTTCACCCGCGCTTCGGAGAGGTCGATGCCCAGTGCCGCCGCGACGATGAACTCGGCATAGCTGCCGCGCAAGGTGTTGTCCAGCAGGTCCGAGAAGCCCCAGCTCCAAAAGTCACGAAGGCGCAGCCCCGTGTCCTTGCCTCTAAATTTGATTGGCTCATCGCCGGTCTTCCGCATTGCCATCCCTCCGGTGTCCAGTTGCAGGTTGAAAACGACCTACGGTTATTATACCTGAACACCGGGAGACTGGCAAGCCGGAAACCGTCTTTAAGGTGTAACCTTTGCTCTTTTATGCTTCCACGAGCCGATGGCCTCGATACCGAACAGCAGCACGGCCATATCCTCCATCGCCTTGTTGATGTCGCGGTAGAAGGTCCGCTTGTCGATGTTCAACTGGCTGGCGATGTCATCCACGCTCATGCGCTTGCCGTCGATGTAGCGGAGGTAGAGGGCCTCCCACCGTCGTCCCTCGTCCGGGTTGAAGGATTCTTTGCACATGGCCTCATACGCAGCCAGCATCTTGTCCACGTGGCTCATCATCAGGCCGGTCTTCCGGCGCATCGAGCAGATGGCGCTGACCTCCAAGGTCTCAGGCGACACGTGCGAGTAGTGGGCCTTCAACTTCCGGTAGTTCTTCATCAACAGGTTGACGTCATGATACCGGGCGTCATACTCCTCATCGAGAATCTCATCCTTCCGGGCGAGTACCTCCGCTGCCGCTACCTTCACGATCTCGGCGATTTCTTCTGTTCCAATCATGGTCATCTGCCTCCTATCTCCGAATTTTACTGATGCGGACGCGCAGCGCGTTCAGCAGCGCGTTCTGCATATCGCCCTTGTCGTGAAGGGCTTCCAAGACGGCCTCATCCATGCCGCCTTGCACAATCAGGTGGTGGATGACCACCGGATGCTCCTGCCCCTGTCGGTGCAGTCGCTTATTGGCCTGCTCGTACTGCTCCAAGCTCCACGTCAGCCCGAACCAGATGGCGTGATGCCCGCCGCGCTGAAGGTTCAGCCCGTAGCCACAGCTCGCAGGATGGGCAAGCAGGATGTCGATTTCGCCGTTGTTCCAATCTGCCTCGTCCTGCGCGTTGGAGTAGACCCGCACACGCAGATTCGTATTTGCCAGAGCTTTCACCAGCCGGTCACGGTCATGCTGGAAGGCGTAGAACACCAGAGCGTGTTGCCCGTTGAGCTGCTCCACCAGCTCCATAAAAGCGTCGATTTTGCAGTCATGGATATGGACGGCGTTCCGGTCCCCGTCGTAAATTGCCCCGTTGCAAAGCTGCAAGAGCTTGTTCGTCAGGACGCCGGCGCTCTGGGCCGTTATGGTGTTTTCGTCCACCTGCAACAGCAGGTCCGTCTCCAACTGGGTATAGGCTTTCTTGGCCGCAGCGTCGAGTGCCACCGGAATGTCGTTATGTATGACGTCCGGCAGGGTGAGGTAGTCGCTGGCCTTCATGCTGATGCAGATGTCGCTGATGGCTCGCTTAATCATCTCGAAGCTGCCCTCCTTCGGGTCGTAGCTGAAGATGGTCGTGCGGTTTCGCTTGCCGGGAACGAAGTACCGGTCGCGATATGCGCCCAGCGTCCCGCACAGCCGTACACCGCCGTCCAGCAGGTAAATCTGCGCCCACAGGTCTTCAAGGCCGTTGCTGGATGGAGTGCCGGTCAGCTCCACGATTCTGCGAATCCTGCTGCGGACCAGCCGCAGGGACTTGAACCGCTTGCTCTGGGAGTTCTTGAAGCTCGAACTCTCGTCCAGCACCACCATGTCGAACGGCCACGCATTTTTGAAGTGCTCGACCAGCCACGTCACGTTCTCGCGGTTTATCACGTAGGCGTCTGCCGGCGTTGCCAATGCTCTCAGCCGCTGCTGGACCGTACCGAGAACTGGCACGACCCGCATCATCTTCAGTTGGTCCCACTTCGCGGCCTCCGTAGTCCACGTGGCCTCGGCCACCTTCTTCGGCGCGATGATGAGAGGCTTTGAAACCTCCCACCGGTTGTACCGCAGGTCCTTGATGGCCGACAGGGTGATGACCGTCTTGCCCAAGCCCATATCCAAGAACAGCCCTATCGCTGGGTCACTGATGATGCGGTCAATGCAATACTGCTGGTATGGATAGGGTACAAACTTCATGCCTCATCACCTCCCTCGATTTCAGCAAGCAGCTCTTTCACCTCGTCGATGCCTTTGACCACGCGGGCATCGGCTCCGCGCTTCTGCATTTCTCCGATAACATACCTCTGGATTTTCGTAAGGCGGCCTGTCTCGGCCTTCAGCTCGACGAAGATGACCCGGCCTTTTGCCGTAATGATGATTCGGTCAGGCACCCCTAATGTACCAGGGCTGACGAACTTCAGGCACATCCCGCCGAGCCTTTTCACGCCTTCGACAAGACGCCGCTCAATTTGACTTTCTTTCATCTGAACCTCCTCGCGCGCACGCGCGCGTATAATTTGCGCGGATTAGGCGAATTAGGGAGTGTGTATTTTCTCTACTTCCTCTAATCTCTCTATTTACAGGTCTATTTAGTAGTGAATGTTCCAATGTTCCACTAACTACATAGAGTAAATAAAGAGAACTGAAAAGTTGCGTAGAACAACCGTGTGTCGCGTTTATGAACCAAATGGGGTGGAACATCGACTGGAACATTGCCGGAACAACGGAACATTAGAGGTGGAACATTGGGTGGAACATTGCTCGACTTTCCGCCCTGACTTTCGACTTTCCGCCCTGAACATCGACTTACATTCAAATGTTCCGCGAATGTTCCACTAAATGTTCCGGCTTTCATCGCACCATTTCTCCACGTCGATGCCCATATCAAGCAGCTTTCTGGTGCAGAGCCAAGCGGCGTCCTCCTCGTCCATCTCGTAGTATTTGACGAGGGCGTCGATCTCGACGGAGAACCGGTCAAAGAACTTCTTCAGCCGCTGCTCACCAAAACCAAGTTGCTCATGCAGCACATAGAGAATCGTCGCGTTCAGGTCTGCCTCATACTTCCGTGTGTACTCGGCAAGCTGCCGCTTGATTTCCATGTCCATCGCCCTTTTCTCTGCTGCGGTGAAGGTGGCTCCGTAGACCTTGCCACCAGCCTTTTTCACCAACATACCGGACACCTCCCGTCCTTAGCTCAAAAGCATCCTCGCCAACTCGACCATATCCTGAAGGTGGCAATAAACGTCAGGGAACCCGTTGGCATGGCCCTGCTCCCACGCATACGCCCAGAGGCGCTGGGCCTTGACCCGTGATAGGTCGTGGCCCACGTCCTCCTGAATCAACCGATAGATGTCTTCGAGGATGGCGTCGCGGCGCTTGTTCTTTTCGGTGTTCAGCTGCGCCACCTCTGCCCGATAGTCGGCATTGTTCTTCTCCACCATTTCGCGGTTCCAGCGAACAGACCTCTCCTCATCGAAGATGTGGTCAGCCCGGACCTTGCGGATGCCCGCAGGGACGCAGGACATCCGCTCCATCGCCTCGAACTCGGTGCGGATGGCCTGCCAGTCCTTGACGATTGCTAAATCGCTTCTCTTACCCATCAGATGTTACCTCCCTCTGATGCGCTGGAATCCGCGCTGCTTGCCACAGTAGCCGAAGCGCAGACTTCCCGGCGTTTTCTCCCATCCGGGTATTGCCCGGAGGATGTCATTGATTTCGGTGGAATCGCTGTACCGGAAATCGCGTGGCTGGCCTCCAAAGGCTTCGCACCAAATCTCCAAGGCGCACACTCTGTCGCGCTTGACAAGATTTACGCTACCCTCCACGGTGCCGTTGAGGTACAGCCGGCGCTTGTCCAGCGACCACTTCGGCCAGTCTTCTGGCACCGGCTGGTCGATGAAGTCAAGGATGATGCCCTCCTTGCTGCTGACCTCGCGGTGGGCCTCCTGTTCTTCCTTCGCTTCTTCTTCCAGCTCGCCGGTCAGGAACAGGCCCTCACCAAACCGCCAGCGCATGACGGCCTCGGCCCAAATCTGGTCAATCTCCTCATCGAGCGTGTCCCACACGAGCTTCTTGCGCGGCTGGACGCCCACGTCCACCGGCCAGAACCGGCGGTTGCCCGTGCGATCTCGTAGGAACATGGCAGTATTGGTGGTGCCGAAGAACACGCAGCAGCGCGGCAGCTCCTTGACGTGACGCCCGTAGGCCGCCCTGAACCGGTCTGCCCGCAGAGACAGGAACTGCTTGATGCGAGCCACATCTGACTGCCTGAAGGCGTCCAGCTCGCCAATTTCGACCAGCCATACGCCTTGCAGCAGCTCGCTGGCCTCCTTGCCCTCGAAGGTGCGGATGCCATCGTTGAACCAGCCCTTGCTCATCTTGTCGAGCAGCGTGGACTTGCCGATGCCCTGCGGACCGGCGAGGATGAGCATAGTGTCATACTTGCACCCCGGCGTCATCGCCCGGGCCACCGCCGCCGTGAAAGACTTCCGTGTAACGGCCCGGACGTAGGGCTTATCCTCAGCGCCGAGGTAGTCGATGAGCAGGGTATCGAGACGCGGCACACCGTCCCATTCCAGCTTGGACAGGTAGTTGCGGACGTCATTGAACTTGTGCTTCTCGCTGTGCAGGGACAGAGCACCGTCGATTTTGCCGTTGCCGGTAATCTTGTAGACCTTCTCGAAGTACCAGTAGAGGCCGGCATTGTCGTTATCTGTCCACCCCCTTCTTTTGTCAAACGCGCTCCACGGCAGGTCTCCCAGCACTTCGCCGCGTCCGGCGAACTCGTTCAGCGCGAATTTGCCCCGGAGGTTCGGGTCATTTTCAAGGATGAGCCAGATGTTGTCGATGGTAGCCTTAATCGTGCCGGTCTGCCGGTTCAGCTCCAAGTCCATTGTCCAGTCGAGGTTATCACCCTCGCTGGATGAGGCCGCCTCAGCCAAGTTGCTGAAGTCGCTGACCGCAGAATCAGCTCGTTCCTTCGCAAGCTGCCGGGAGACCCGCGCGTCCTCCACAGCGAGGTTGCACATCGCCGTGTAGGATGGGAGCCTGTTCGTGGGCGTGTTTGGGTCAGCGCCATCATCGAGGTCGCCAAACTTGTGCAGGCGCACCAAGTCGAAGGCGTTGACTAACCTGCCGCAGCAGGGGTCGGTGGAGTGGTGACTGTACAGAAACATCCCGTTGTCGTACACCACCGCTCCACCGGTCGTGCTGCCGCCAAGGTAGGTATATCTTCCTCTTGAATCATCCACCGGCGCATAGATGCCGTCGAGATAGGTGTCCATCGCGCCGTAGATGTCGTATGTCCGGCAGAACGCGCCCACCACGCCAGCCTTACTGAGTGGGTCGCTCTGCTTCATTGCCAGTTTCTTATAGGCGTTGTCTGCACCGGGGACCTGCGGCCACTTCGAGACGTCGCGCCAATCCCCGAACTTTTCGTTCATCGCATTCAGCAGACCGTCTGCGGAGAGCATGGGCTTATCGCCGAACGTGAAGATGTACTCGCTGTCCTTGCAGCAGCTCGGCCAGTACATCAGCCGCGTGGCCTCGAACGTGGTCGGGTCAGCGAACTCAATGCCGATGCAGACGGCCATATACCGGGCCAGCGGCTCGTATTCGTCTGCCGTGACCGTGCGGTCGAGGGGCAGCAGAATACGCAGCCGGGGGCTTGCCGGTGAGTGTTTGCGAGTTGAATAGATGCAGTAGCCGCAGCCGAGCGCATCTACGCGCTTCAGGATTTCTTCGGTGCCACCGGGCGGGATGGTGTCAAAGTCGAGGGTGATAATTTCGCGGCCTGTCACGGCCCCGGCCTTGCGGCGCGGGCCGGACAGGGTGCCAGCGACGAACCCGCCGATGTCTTTCTTGTCATCCTGTTCAGATTTCCGCAGGGAGAGGTACTCCTGCATCGTCTCTGTTGACCGGCTGGGAATTCGGAGCTTTTCGTAGAACTCCGACAGCATCAGGGTCTGCGGCTGCCAGTTCACGCTCTTTCGGTTGTTACCGACAGAGATTGTAATTTGGCGGTCATTGACCATTGGCTCCGACCTCCTTCCGTCTACCTGTATTTCTTGCCAGTTTCCTTGTCCATGAGGACGATCCGGCCCACGACCTCAAAGCCTACCAACTCCGCGCAACCCTTCATCACGGGGATAAGGGCGCTGATGGCGGCAAGCCGGTCAGCCTCCTTGCGGCGTTCCTCTTGCGCGATGTTGCTCATCGCTTCGCCGACTGTGGGGTCAGGATAGCCCTCAGCATTTTTGTGTACAAACATGGCGTTAGTCCTTTCTGAAGAAATCGCCAACCCAGCCATCAGCGTTGAGGGGAAGGTCAGGCGCCCACGGAATCGGTAGCGACATCAGCCGCACGACTTCATCGAGGTCGGCCTTCTCCGCAGGACAGTCCACCACCACCTCGTCGTGGATGTGGAACACCACCGGAAACCCGGCGGCCTCCAACCGCTCGATGGCGATTGCAAGGCAGTCACGGGCGATGGCCTGAACGCAGTTCTCCACGAGTTTGCCCCCGTAGGTTTCGAGTTGCGTCCACTGCTTTGTTGTCTGGTTGACGCCGTAGTAGAGGATGGAGGGGCGGCCCCAAGAGTTCTCACCGAGCGAGGGCTTCGCATAGTAGAGCTTGCGGCGGCTCGGCAGGGTGATGGTGAGGAAGTCCAGCCCATTCTCAATGTCCATCTCACGGGCCAGCATCAGCCCTCGGACGCCCGCCGGATGGCCGGTCTGGATGACAGACACCGCCGCCGATTCGAGCGAATACCAGAGGTCCACAATGCGCTTATTGGAATCCCGCCAGCGGGAAACGATGTCCGGCAGGTCGTCTTCTGGGATGCCCATTTTCAGAGCGCCCATTGCGATGAGCGCACCGGAGCTGCCCTGATAACCCAGCGCCAGTTCAGCGACCTTGCCCTTTTGCCGCAGGGCGTATTCGGGGTTGCCTTTCTTAATTTTTTCCAGCGGGACGCCGAACATCTGGCTGGCCGACGCCTCGTAGATTTTGCCGTGGGTCCTGAACACTTCCAGCCGCCACTGCTCGCCAGCCAGCCATGAGATGACGCGAGCTTCGATGGCGCTGAAGTCGGCGTCCACCAGCTTGTTGCCTTCGGACGCCACAAACGACGTTCGGATGAGCTGGGACAGGGTATCAGGCACGGAGCCGTAGAGGAACCGCAGCTTGTCCTCCTGCTTGTTCCTGACGGCCTCACGAGCCAGCGGGAGCTGCCCGATGTAGGTGCGCGGGAGATTCTGGACCTGCACGAGACGGCCCGCCCAGCGGCCTGTGCGGTTGGCTCCGTAGAACTGAAGCAGCCCTCGTACCCGGCCATCGGCGCACACAGCGGCCTCGATAGCGTCGTACTTCTTGGTGCTGGTCTTACCCAGCTCCTGCCGGATTTCAAGCATCCGGTTAGCCGAGCCGGTCACAGCGTTGCTTTCCAGCATAGCGGCAACCGTGTCTTTCCGCAGATCAGTGACGGGCGTGTCAGTGGCCTTTTCCAGCCACGTCGAGAGCTGGGCGATGCTGTTCGGGTTTTCCAGCCCGGTGATGGAGATTGCCTCCTGCATGAGCCGGTCACGGGACTGCGCCCCGATTTCCAGAGCGCCGCGCACCATGCCCATGTCCACCGCCACGCCTCTGGCGTTGATAAGCAGGTCGGTCTGCCACTGTTTCTCGATGTCATCCGGCACTGGGAAGGCCGACAGCCGGCGCTCGATCTCCTTCTCGGTGGTGACGTCACCCAGGCAGTAGGTCTTGAACAAATCCCACTTATCCGGGTCGTGCTTCGGCAGGTTGCGGTGCCGTCCACCGTTTGATTGTGTGGGGGTGCAGGGTACGCAGAAGTACCGGATGAGCGCCTTGCCTACCGAGAGCTTCTGCTTTTCGGCTGGCAGACCCAGCGCCTTGCCGGTGGCGTCCAAGCCCGCTGTGTAGCCGCAGTAGAGGCCGTGCAGCATCGTGTCCCGCCACTGGTCCACCGGTAGCAGATGACCGTAGAACTTCGAGAGGCAATACCACTCGAACGCGGCGTTGTAGGCGTGTTTGGTGTACTCCGGGCTTTCTACGGCCTTATAGAGCCAGTCCGGGAGAACTTCACCCTGCGCCAGATCTACGATTTCCACGGGACCATCGTCCACGCTGTATGCGAACAGCAGAATCTCAAAATCCGGGCTTTGCACATACTTGTAGGCCCCGGCTTTGCCAATGGGAACACTGCTGAAGGTTTCAAGGTCAATGCTGAGATGGTGCTTCATCCTTCCCACCTCTCTCCCGCGATAACTTCCGCGTAGGCACTCAACTGCTTGCGCTGCTTGTCGATGGCGTTGTACCCGCTGGCTGAGATGATGTCGGTGGGCCACTGCTTTCCGAAAATTGCGTGGAACAGCATCCGGCCTTTGGAAATCAGGCTGTCCAGCTCATCGAGTATGTCCGAGCGGTACTTAGCCTCCTCCACGATATTGCAGAGCAGCTCCTTACGCTGGTCCTCTGTGCAATACTTCCGGGCGAGGCGCAGCAGCTTGTTCACTTTCTTCTGCGGGGATGTGCCGAAAAACGTCCCCACGTTTATCTCAATGTACCCGTTCGGATGATTGACGCGGAACCGCTTCGCCTCCCGAGGGGTATCAAAATCAAACATAGACTTGTCCTCCTTAGAAAAAAGACACGCGACCGCTTATTCTGCGGCCGCGTGTCTTTCGCTTACTTAACCGAAATACGGCTGGCCGGTGAGGGGGTTGATAGCACCGGGCTGAACGCCCATCGGATTACCCTGTTGAGGCTGGCCGCCATAAGGACCGTCAGCGGCACCCCACGGAGCCACACCGTCAGCAGCGGGAGCCGGAGCGGGCGCAGGTGCGGGAGCGGCATACCCGGTGTTGGGGTAGCTCATCTGGCCCGGAGTGGCCGGCATCGCGCCGCCGTAGGCGGGAGTAGCGGGAGCCGCAACTGTCTGGCCTACGCCGGCGAAGTCTGCGGCGGCAGACGCTCCACCAGCCAGAGGCTCACCATCGCGGGTCTTCATCACGTTGCCAAGACCGCAGCCTACGCCTCGCTTGCCGGCAGTGTTGTAGCCGAAGAAATTGATGGTCACGCGGGCATACATACCGCTGTAGATGTCCTGTGGCAGCAGCTCCGTGTTGATGTCGCTCTGGGACACCACCTGCGGCTTGTTCTTCGTGCTGGCAGTGATGACCCAGCAACCCTTGCACTCGGGGCCGTAGGGAGTACCGTTCTCACGGACGCCATCGCCGTCGTGGATGGGGATAGGCAGGACCGGAGGACGGACGCCGCCCCAAATCTTCGCCTGTGCGTCCTTGGCAGCAGCCTCGATGCTGGCGTCGATGTTCGCCTTCACCGCCGTGTCAGTCTTCGGGATGAGCAGCGTGACGGAATACTTCGGGGTCGCGGTGGGGTCGTTATTGTTCACACGAGGGGCAACGAGGTTCACGTAGGACAGCCGGACTTCGCCGGTCAGGACCTTGGTAGGAATGTTGTTGTACATACTGTTTTCTCCTTTCGCTCTGCGACGATTTTCTTCTTCAACGGTTTTCTTCGCCCAAATAACGCCGGGGTCATTCTCCGTGAGAACTCTCCCGCTGGCGCACTTCACACACTTGATGCGCCAGTGACCTTGATGTCGTTCAAAGTGTCCATACCCCGGCTCCACCCAACTCCCACAGCAATAGCAGTAGCCGGGGTACTTATTACGAGCCACTCTCGGCGACGCCGGCGAAGTCGGACGCCGCGCTGCTGAATGGCTGTCTGGAATCACTCTCAGGGGCGATGGTAGGCTTGCCCTGCGGCTTGGTTACGAACTCTCCGACCAGCTCCTTGAACTTCACAGTGCCAAGCATCTTTTCAAGCTGGGCAAGGGTCTTCGGTACGCTGTCGTAAATCAACGCGCGGTCTACTCCGCTCTCTTGGAGCTTATCGAGAGCTGCGTCTTGGTCAGTCCAGCAACGGCTACTGCGGCCCTCCACGACCTTGTAGCCGGGGATGCTTTCACCGTTGAGCATGACTTCGAGCGCTCTCTTTTTCACGGCCTCATACCACGTCACAAGGTCTTCACCTTGCGAGAGGACGATGCCCACCTCCTCCGGGGACAGGATGGCTACGCTGTGGCTCGCAACACAGTCCTTGAAGTCATCAAAGGCGCTGATGTGCTGATTTGCCTGAGCCTTGCACATACCGTTGGCCCTACAGAACCGGCACCACTCACCGGCGTGATATTCACCGAAGCCCATGAACGCCATCTGCGCCTTGGGTTTGATGCTTTCACCCCACGCCAGCAGCTCGTCCACGCTGCAAGTCCACCCGCCGTAGGCGTTGATGCGGGGCTGATCGATGTAGACCGTGACGTTCTTCAGAGCATCACCGAACAGCGGCTTGTAGAGCTTCAGCGCACCGAGGGCGTACAGCATGAGCTGGGGGTTCTCCTCGGGGCTGACAGGGACGCCCTTCCCGTGCTTGTAGTCCGTGATGATGAGGGTATCGCCACCGAACATCACGCAGTCACAGCGACCAAACGCCTCCGGGACGTAATCGGAGATGTCCACCTTGACCTCAAAGGCGATGTACGGTTCATTGGCGAACTCCATCGCCCGCTCGGTCAGGTGTTCCACGTAGGTCTCAGCCGTGTGGAGCATCTCATCATCCCATACCTCATCGGTCTTCAGCTTCTTGATGACACGGTTGTACTCAGCAGCCTTCGCCTTCTTGAACTTCTTCTTGGCGGCGATCTCGCAGACGCTGTGAGCTACCGTCCCTTCGTGGGCGTACTCACTGGGCTTCTCAGGGAGCGTCGCTTCAAGTCGCGGTGCAAGTGGGCAGTTCAGCCAGCGATGGGCGCTGGACGGGGAAAGCAAGGCATGGTCACTCATATCTTCGCCCCCAGCTCTCTCAGGCCGGTAGCGAACGCGCCGAGCTGCTCAGGCTTCAGGTCCATGACGGCGTTTGCGCCGAAGGACATCAGCAGGTTCCGCAGCTCATTGACCTTGCCAGCATCCATGAGCGTCGCACCGGCGGCCATGATTTGGTCAATCGTGTACTGAGGCGGCTGTGCCAGCGGGACATTGGGTGCAGGGTAATTCGGAGTAGCCTGAGCAACGGGACCGGGGCTGGGCAGCGGGTTAGGCTGAACAGGAGCGGCGGGCGCAGGAGCCGGCATCGGAGCAGGTGCAGGGGCGGGAGCCGGAGCAGCAGTCTGAGGATTCGTCATGGGCTGCTGCGGTGCTGCCACCGCGCCCTGCTGGGGCGTGAGCTTCGCGCCGCCCATCGCAGCAGCAAGGTTGTTGAGCGCCCCGACAAGTTCCGGTGCCTCAATAGTGATTCGCATTTCGAGCATGGTTTTGTCCTCCTTAAAAAGTTGTTCAATATTCGCTTCTGAATACATTCTCCCGATTCTCACCGGCCTCGAAGTACAGAAGCTCCGACAGCGGCTGGCAACCGCCGGCGTACCAATCAGATAGAGCTTGCTCTGCTACAGCGTAATCGTTCTCTGACACTGGCCTCGATTGACGCCAGTAGCCGTCAAACTGGTTCGGCGCAGACACGACATCCAAAACTGTATCGCCGCCAAAATTTCCGGCGCTTACCCGATTCAGGATGACCTCGCATACGAGACGCTTGTCCTGCTCCTTGTCCTCATAGCACTCACCTGCAAGGGTCAGGACCATAGCCTCGACGTCCTCATCCGACCACGGAACCTCTGGTGTAGCACTCACCATCGGTGGGGCGCTCGGCTTTGGAGTGATTAACGCATACTGCGTTTTCTCCACAACAGGGTCTGGCAAGCTCGTGTTTTGCCCTCCATCGTTGCAGGACGTGAGAAAAAGGGATACCGCGATCACGGCTACTGCGAGGGCCGGTTTTGTAACTTTGGCTATTTCAATAGTCTGCTGGATTTGAGCAAAATGAAGGAGGACAACATCATGGAAATGCAGGAGGTCATCAGCAGAGCCGAGCGGAATATTCGTCAGGCGCTGCGGGATTATGGCGCTCATACCAGCCAGACAGATGTGTTGGACGACGTGACGGACGAGTTCATATATCGCCTCGCAGCCGACAGCAGCTACGCAAAGCAAGGCTTGCGGAAATTGTTCAGCAAGTCTCCGGTCTGGAATGAGGAGCTGGACGCGCTGGTCATCAACGGGACGCGGACGCATGACCCGGACTACGACCGGATTCACCGGTTGGCGATGCAGATTTTGGAGAAGCCGCTCAAGTCGCTGGACTACGACTACAACGACATTCTGAAAGCGATCTGCTTTTTCTCGAACCCGGACGCCAGCGAGCGCGACAGGGAGAGTTACATCGAGGCCATCAGGAAGTTGGCCCCGAAAGCCTACACGCCCACGAAGAAGCCGAGCCGCGTGTTCAAATCGCTGTGTGTGGCGCTGGGCGTAGCGGACGAGACTGCTGGCAGCGAGTTCCAGAGGCTCTACGCTCAGTTCGCGGACGAGTTGAGCGCCAAGAAAATCAGCTTTAAGCTGTTCGTCAGCATCAATCCGGCGCACTTCATCACGATGAGTAATCCGAAGCGTGACAGCCGAGGCGCGACCCTCACGAGCTGCCACTCGTTCAACTCGACCGAGTACAGCTACAATAACGGCTGCACCGGCTATGCGCGGGACGAGACCAGTTTCATCGTGTTCACCGTGGCCGACCCCACAGACCCGGAGACGCTGAACAACCGGAAGACCACGCGGCAGGTGTTCGCCTACCGTCCCGGCAGCGGACTGCTGTTGCAGAGCCGGATGTACAACACCGCCGGTGGTGTCTACGGAGCCGCTGAGGATTCCAAGCTCTACCGCGATTTGGTGCAGCGCGAAATCTCGATGCTGGAAGATGTGCCGAACCTGTGGAAGACCTACTCGTCCATCGGGGATAAGGCCGACCTCGTTGTCGCGGGAGATGGCTTTGGTGGGTATCAGGATTGGACGTATAAGTACTTCGACGGCCACATCAGCATCCGCGCTGATTGCGATGAGGAGACCGTAGACCCGCTCGACATCGGCACTCGCGGCCTGTGCATTGTCTGTGGATGTCCAATCAGCGATGGTCTTTACTGCGAAGACTGCAAAAATGGCGGGGATTGTTGCTGTGACGAGTGCGGCGGCTATTTCGATGAGGACGATATGCGGGACGTCCGAGATTCGCGGGGCAACTGGATCTCGGTCTGTGAGAATTGCCGCGATGAGTATTACACCTACTGCGATGAGTGTGAGGAACACTGGCCGAATGACTGCGTGAGCTATATCGACGGCGTGTACTACTGTGACAGCTGCCGCGATGAATACTGCGAACGGTGTGAGGAGTGCGGCGAGTGGCACCGCCGGGACAATATGTATCGGGCGTACCGCAACGGCAACGAAGTGTGGGTATGCGAAGATTGCCGAGAGGACTATTGCTACTGCGAGAAGTGCGATGACCTGTATCACTGCGACGATATGAACACGGTCTACACACCACAGGGCGAGCTGATGGTTTGCGATGACTGCGTGGAAGATTATGACCGTTGCCCGCATTGTGAAGAACTGATTGAGATGAACGACGACGGCACTTGCCCGAATTGCGGAGCCGTTATTGAGGAACAGGAGGCTGAAGCTGTATGAAACCGTTGGAAGATTACCTGAGACCCACCCAGAAGGAGCTGTTCTCCAAGCTGTGCGCCATGTATCGTGACCGCGCGGTCATCTGCAAGAACAAGTACATCATCGTCCGTGGAGAAGCGCCGGTCATGCTGCTGGCCCATCTCGACACGGTTCACAAGGAGCCGGTGAAGCATATCTGCAAGAACGGGAATGGAAATATCCTGATGTCCCCGCAGGGAATCGGCGGCGATGACCGGTGCGGCGTCTACGCGCTGACCGCCGTCTATGAGCAGTCGCAGGTTAAGCCTTGGCTCCTGTTCACCTGCGATGAGGAGATTGGCTGCGTCGGGGCCGAAGCGTTCTGTTCCCGACATGAGGCCGGCAAGACCCCGAAGGGCCTTGATGAGCTGAAGCTGCTTGTCGAGATTGACCGGAAGGGCCGGAACGACGCGGTGTACTACGACTGTGACAACCCGGAGTTCGAGGCTTACATCACCAGCAAGGGCTTTGAAACGCAGTGTGGTTCGCTCAGTGACATCTCCTACGTCGCGCCGGAGCTGGGCGTGGCGGCGGTCAACCTCTCGTCTGGCTACTACAACGCGCACACGCAGCACGAGTACATCAACCGCAAGCACCTGAACGCGACGGTGAAGAAGGTCCTCGAAATTGTGGCCGACGCCGCGCAGCCGGACTTCCCGAAGTATGAGTACATCGAGCGGAAGTTCTACCGCAGAGGCGGCGGTCTCGGTGGCTGGGGCGGCTACCGGTACTGGGACGATTGGGATTACCGGGAGCTTAGGAGCGCGAAAGCCCCCGCCGAAGAAGATGACTTCGACGAGGGCGAGGTAGACATGGACAGCATTCCTGAGGACATCCGCGATGAGTATTTCGCTCTGCTGGACTTCTACAGCCCGGAGGAGCTGGAAAGCATCAGAGCCGAGATGGGTGACGCCGGCATCTCCATGCTGTGCCAGTCCGAGTTCGGCGATGACTACTACGGTATGTTCAGCTTTGACGATGACGAGAGAGGAGCGTGAGCGGTATGTATTGCAATCCAGATAAGTGCCCGCACTGCCAATACATCGGCGAGGGCGATAGCTGGTGCGACGAACTCCACGAGATCGTGCTTTCCGACTGGGAGCCGACTGAGCACTACATGGGGCAGGGTTGTCCCTATCTGGCTCGGCCCCGGCACAAGAAACGCCGTCGGAAGAAGAAAGGCCCGGACACCGGCACGATTGTGAAGTACGCCATCCTGACCCTGCTCGGTATCTGGCTGTACCGCCTCGGCGCTGACTATGCCTATGCCCAGCGCGGCTACTTCGCGGTGGGTGGCGAGGTCTTGGCTCTCCTGCTCCCCTACTTCTACTGGGCTGTGAGCCGCACGGTCAAGGACTTCGTTGCGGACGTGAAACGGAGGTGAGCGGTGGTGACTGTAGAGAAGATTATTGCAGAGCTGAAGATTGGCGGGTATCTGGACGCCGCCGAGTACATCGAGCGCCAGTTCGCCACCATCAACCGGGCTGCTGAGTTCGGTTACATGAAAGCGTTCATTGTTGAGGGCGACTTCTCGGATGAACGCTACCGCGCCCAGCTCCGGGCGCTCTGGACAGCGTACTGCCTCCATCACAATCTCGATGTGGACACGGCAGAGTACGACCACGACCTCGCGCTTCTCTGGCTCAAAACCACAGAGACCGGAAAGGCGAAGGATTGGTACTGCGTCGAGGACTTCGAGGGCTTCATGTGTGAGCTGCTGGTGTGACTGTTCGACTGTCAGTGATTTTTCTTGAAAAATATTCTGAAAAACCATTGACAAAACCACGCTATCGTGGTAGAATGTAGATAGTGAAAAACAAATCACACCAAAGACCACGGAGGACAGAGCCATGATTAAGAACTTCAAGCAGTTAGTAGCCGCCATCTCTGAAATTGATTCTGAGGAATTCCGCTATTACGTACTCGGTGAGATTGACCGGTCCTTTGACCGCGAGAAAATCACTTGGAAAGAGCACGAGATGCTCTATCAGATCGCCAGCAAGATGGCGGTCTGAGCAAAGGAGGTCGCTGAAAAATGATGAAGCATGAGTTTGAGGCGCTGGCCGGCTATGAGGTTTCCTTCGAGGACTACAACAACGTCATCGAGCCGATGTACATGGCAACCGGGCTGAGTAAGGAGGACTTCGTGAAGTGCCTTGACCGCAAGCGGTTTGCCCTCCCGACCAAGGCCGAGCTGCTCGCCGCGATGCGGAAAGAGGCCAAGCACCTCTATGACATCTGCGGTCGGTGCTGTGACTTTGAGAGCGAACAGCGGCTGGAACGTCTGGCGCACACCTACCTGAAGCGGGTCTACGGCGTTGACTGGGCGGTTGACAGCCAAGCCTATGCGTTCTTCCTGAAAGGCTACGAGTTCCCGGACATCCAGCGGGGCTGCACTTATCCGAGAGAGCTTGTGCTGGGCCGCGGCAATCGTGAGTATGAGCGAATCGCTCTGGTGAAGATGGTCGCCTGAGCGCGGTGAAAGCTGACCTATCGGCTGAACGGGGAGAAAGGACAGAGCATGAATATCACGAGAGAAGAAAAGATGGCCGAGGCCATTGAGCGCATGAAGGCTCTCCGGGTCTTCAAGCCCACCATCAAGCAGTTCAAGGATGATGGCTATATCAGCATCAGCGAGCCGCCCTTCGGCGCGTTCTACTGGGCAGAGGGTGATGATCTGAAGCGCATCCGTGAGTTTGAGGAGCAGAACAACGCGCTGGTCTATCTGGTGGTCCGCAGCTATACGACCTTTGGCAAGATGGACTGCTACCTGTACGTCAGCGACTACACGGAGGAGTGGGCGCAGGATCGCGATGACATCAAGGAGATGCAGCCGCTCGCCTACGTGTACAACCACGATATGCCAGACTGCTCCGAGTTCGGTTGCATCGGCATTGCGGGTACGCCGGCGGCGGGTCTGCGCCGGACATGGTGAGAGGAGGTGAACAGCATGAGCGGAGAGATGATGACCTTCCCGAGCAAGTGGGAACAGTTCTTGCATGACTATGAGTTCGAGGACGCCAGACGGGTTTACACCAACGGCTCCCGATTGATTCCGTCATTCCGGGTCAAGCAGATGATGGAGCACTACGCGCCCAGCGTCGAGCAGACCGGATGGTATGGTGTTGTTCGCTGGTGCGCCGAGGACGTGATCGCCGCCGCAGAGCAGAACGGTGTTACGCTCACCAAGGCGCAGGCCGAGAAGTGGCTGGAAAAGAACGAGCGCTGGTTCAAGGAAATGCTCACTGAGTACGGCAATGAAGTGCTGGCCTCTGCCAGCAAGGAGAGTTTTGAGGAGGTATGCAAGGCATGAAGAACGAATCTCGTGAGTTTGAGATGGAGCTTGAACTGAAGGCGCGTGTGGCAACGCGGGACATTGATGACATCATGTGCACGGCGCTGGAAGGCGGTATTACCGGCTGGTGTAGAGCGGCAAAGCCGGTCGGCAAGATGCTTGGTGAGTACGGTCATGAACAGATTGCGCGCGGTGGCTCCCTCATGCTCTATGATGCTGAGAGCAGCGATAAGTGGGAGCTGACGCTGGACAAGTTCCTGCGCGGGCTGGCTCTCGCCATTGAAAGTGGGGCACCTGTGACCATCGACGCTGAGAGCGGCTACATCGATACTTCAGACGTAGACGCTGAGTGCGCCGACATGATTATCCAGTTCGCCTTGTTCGGCGATTTGGTGTTCGGGTGAGCGTGGAAAGGAGGAACCGTGAGTGGAAATCCGAATGATTACGAAAGCAGAGGCCGATGACATCATCGCCACCCGCGAGCCGCGCGGCCTGTTCTATCTGGACACCGGCAAGAGCTTCGTCGGCATCGACAACAGCACCGGCTATGCTTGGACGGAGGAGTTCGATACTCTGCCGAAGTGCAGAGCATGGCTGCTTCAGGAGCCAGACAGCGGGCCGGAGCCGCGCACCTACGTTGTGACCGAACAGTGCTCCAACTGCGAGCGGGAGGTTGAGATTCACGGCTGGGACACTGAGCGGGACGGCTATCAGGCGTTCTGCCCATACTGCGGCGAGGTACTCATGCTCTGCGATGAGTGCCAGCACAGTGAACAGCGCCAGCCCTGTGATTTTGATATGAGCACTGGTATGTGCCGGCATCGCCAGAGACCGGAAGGAGCGACGCACGATGTACCCTGACGGAGAGGTGGATTGCCTTCACTGCGGAAGCTGTAAGTTCTTCGGCCATGTAGGGCCGGGACACACGCCATGTCAAAAGCGGATAGACCACGTGACCGTCCGGTTCGCGCATCCGTGGTTCAAGACTTATGACTGCAATCAGTTCACCGGCGTGATATGCTCCGACTTTGAGCCAGCCGAGCGGTGCGTATACCTTGCTCGGACATGGCGCGGGTTTGATTACTACTGGCCCCGATTCTTGGACCAGTGGGGCAGCGGCCGAGGCAAGACCGGAAGCGTCGCGTTTACGCTGAACGGTAACACGAAGGTTCGCTACTTCGTAAAGACGGAGTATTTTGTGTACGGCGACAAGCTGTTTGTGGGCGGCAAGCTGAACGCCCATGCGCGGCAGTTCTACGTGGTAGACAGGCGATCGCCGATTGGGTATCGACTGGTGACACAGCCGTGGGACCCATTCGCTCAACCTCAGACTGAGGGTGAGCGCATAAGAGCCGAGATATTGAACAGACGAAAGGAGACGGCAGTATGAGCATCAACAGAGGAGACATTTGGTACATAGGCAACGGCTACCCTGCCGTTGGCAGCGAGCAGCGACCGGGCCGCCCCGCCGTGGTGGTATCGAATCAGCAGAACAACAAGTACGGAGAGGTCGTGGAGGTGATATACCTCACGACTGCACCGAAGCGCGATCTGCCCACCCATGTCACCATCCGCAGCTCTGGCCGTGTCAGCACAGCGCTCTGCGAGCAGATTTCCACGGTGTCGGTGGAGCGGCTTGGGAACTACTGCGGCCATGTGTCTGACAGCGAGCTGACCGCGATTGAGAACGCCATGCTTATCTCGCTGGGCATCCAGCTTGCGCCGGTGAGCGAGGAAAGTGAGGAGACCCCCCCCCATGCCGGAATCACGGCTCGCCGAAGTCGAAGCTCGGTGCCGTGTCTTGCAGGAGCTGTATGACGCTCTGCTGGACAGGTTCGTCAAGGCTGGATGAGAACATAAAAAAGCCTCACGCGGCTCGAAGGGCAGCGTGAGGCAAAAGTAAGGAGGTTGTCAGCATTGCCGGAGAAAAAGTCAGATGCGGTGCGACGGCTCGTAGCAGCCGGCGAGTACCAAAAGGCGCTCGGCATCGCAAAAGACTTCCGGCTTGGCATCGGTCAGGAGGAACGAAATGCGATGCGTCTGGCGTATGAGTGCATGGTCTGGCCCGACTTTTACAAACAGGTGGGCCGGGACGTCAGGAGCGAGATAAAGGCCGGCGTGGAAGTCTTGGTTAAGCTGTATGGAGCTTGATGGTATTGACACGACATCGTGGTATGTGGTACAATGTCCACAAGGAGGCGATGACGTGGATAGAAAAAGTACGCAAGCTCACATCGACGCGAATGCACGGTATGACAAGAAAGCATACGCTCGTGTGCTGCTCCGTGTTCGGAACGACAGCGAGCTGAACCTTGACGCCATCCGTGCTCATATCGCTGAGACAGGCGAGAGCTTGAATGGCTTCATCATGCGGGCTATTGCGGAAGCGATAGAGCGCGATACACAGCAAAGTGCCAAGGAACCCGCCGAGTGAGGCGGGTTCTTTTTATACCCGGAAATTCGACTGTCGGTGATATTTTCCGAAAATTTTTCCGAAAAACCATTGACAAAACCACGATAGCGTGGTAGAATGATGATAGTGAAAAACACATCACCTACCAAGCATAGGAGGTCACAGCGATGAAGGTCACGGTTTATGCGGAGCTTGCAGAGGACGTAAGGAAGAAGCTCAACCGGCTGGCGAAGAAGGCCGCTGGATATGGCATTCCGTTCTCGTACACTGAAAGCGATGAGATTCCGGCAGTTGTTCGTGTGATGGGCGTTGACCCTGCCCGTCCAAGTGTTCTGTATGAAGTCAGCCGACACACTGTAGCGGGTGTTGAGTTTGAGATCGAGTGCGACGGTCTCATAAAGGCTAACGGCTGGAAAGTCTGCGCGAAGATTGAGCACGGCGAGAAAGGCAACATCGTGACCGGCTTTGCCGGGTATCACGCCGGTCAGGAGTGGTACACCGCGAAGTCCAACTGTGACCACTGCCGTGTGAACCGCTTCCGCAGCATGACCTTCCTTGTTGAGAATGAGGCCGGCGAGCTTCGGCAGGTGGGAAGTTCCTGCCTGAAAGAGTACACCGGTATTTCTCCTGTGACGGCAGCTATGTGGGCTGAGATTCAGGACCTGTCGGAAGCAACGATGGACTGCACGGAGGCGGTGTGGGTGTCTCGCAGCCCGACATGGATGTACGAAGTGCAGAACATCTTGGCTCACGCCTGTGACGTGATTCGAGAGTTCGGGTATCGGAAAAGTGATGAGCCGAACAGCACCAAAGAGTTTGTGTTGGACCGCATTACCGCGCATGAAGTGCCGAGCGAAAGCGGGCTGCGCGAAGCAGATGAGGTGATGGTGTGGGTCCGTGAGCAGGACGCGCTGCTGAGTGCCGGCGATATTGACTGGAACGCTGTGAGCGACATCGTGAAGAACTGCATCCCGCTCGTGCTGTCCGGCTATGCGAAGATGAGCCACGTTGGGAGGCTGGCATATCTCCCGCTCGCACACCAGCGGTATGTGGAGCGTAAAGCTCGTGAGACCGCGCAGCAAACCGCGGATAAGCACTCAGAGTACGTCGGTGAAGTTGGCGAGCGCATCACGGTAAAGACGGAGACCATTCACCTGCTGGCCTCGTGGGACAACCAGTGGGGCGTGACCTACCTATACAAGCTGGTGGATGTAGACGGCAATATCTTCATCTGGTACGCCTCCCGTCCTTGCAGCGCCACCGGTGGAGAAACCATCAAGGCCACGGTGAAAGACCACGGCGAGCGGAACGGCGTAAAGCAGACTATTGTGACAAGGTGCTCGATTGCAGCATAACACACATGGTGTTATTTCTACACTAAAAGCGTATTTTTATGAAAATTTTTCTGAAAAACCATTGACAAAACAACGCTATCGTGGTAGAATGATGACAATGAAACAAACCACACCAACTACGAAAGCGGGAGGTCAGAGCAATGAGCTATGTGTATGCAGCGATTGGACACTTCAAGGGTTCCGAGAACACGACCTGTGTGGCGAGCACCAACCTCACAAAGAAAGCGTTTCAGGATGACCTGCGCGGGAATGAGTTCGTGGCTTATGCCGTCCTGACTGAGTGGATGTTCGACAGGCTGATGTCTCTGGACGGCCTTGACCGGTGGGAACAGGTGAAGAAGCTGACCTCGAACTACCGGAAGTGGCGTGAGCTGGACGATTACATCGAGCAGTGCGGTGACATCATTGCCAGCAAGATGCAGGCGGCAAGAGAAGTTGAGTATATGGCGTGAAGCCGAAACGCCCAGCGGGGCGTCGCCGGGAGCTGCCCTACCCGGCCTGATGATGGCAGGGCAAAAAAGTAGCGGGTCTATATAGGCAAATCCGGCAGGCTATCTTGTCCGGCATGGGTTTGAGAATGGAAACGAGAGGATGGTTAACATGAGTGTA
>ENA-UOIV01000233-UOIV01000233.1-human-gut-metagenome-genome-assembly--contig:-C59-NODE-233-length-65679-cov-34.028435_pt1 | contig 65679 bp, 59 predicted proteins | sample MGYA00242333_ERZ723880 | MGnify/ENA metagenome assembly ERZ723880 | reverse complement strand
TTGTCTTTCTTTTTTGCTAATGTTGCACTTGATATTATAATCTGTCCAGCTCCCCCAAAGGGGGAGCCTTTTTGCCTCTCCCTTTGGGAGAGGTGTCACCGAAGGTGACGGAGAGGGCAAGGCCGTTATCCTTTTAATAAGTCTCTTCGGGCTTTCCAGTCCGGCATCAGCTTCGCCACTTCGGCCCAGAAAGCCGGGCTGTGGTTGGGCTGCAAAAAGTGGCAGTACTCATGCACTACCACATAGATCTGTGCCGCCTCGGGCATATTGTAGAGCTGGAGCGCGAAGGTGATCTGGCGCTTCGCCATATGGCAGACGCCCCAGCGGCTGGTCATGCTGCGCACTTTGATGGTGGGCTTCTGCCCGCCCAGCACCCCGGCAAAGGCCGGGTAGACCTTGTCGCTCATGGCCGTGAAGCGGGCCAGGGCGGCCGCCTTATCGGGCAGCTTCTCCTGCCGCTTTTCGCGGGCGGCCTGCCGGGCCTGCGCGGCCCGTATCCACTCCGCCTCGGCGATGACGTAGGCGTCGGCGGCTTCCAGCGTCGTGCGCAGGGGGATGCTGAGGGCCACGGTGCCGTCCCGCCGGACGTGGAGGTTGAGCCGCTTGACCCGCCCCCGCGTCAGCTCATAGGGGATGCCCCCGGCCGCCCGCAGCATCACGCGCTCTTTTTGCATCTGCGCAGCTCCGCAAGGGGCAGCTGAGACAGCAGGACGGCGGCGAAGATGAGGGCGCAGCCTGCGCTCTCCCGCATCGAAAGGTTCTGGCCCAGCAGCAGCCAGCCGCCCAGCGCGCTGAATACGCTTTCCAAACACATGATAAGGCTGGCGATGGCGGGGTTCAGATTTTTCTGGCCCAGGATCTGAAGCGTATAGCCCGCGCCGCTAGACATGACGCCGCAGTAGACCACCGGCAGAAAGTTTGCGCCGTACTCTGCCAGCGTGGGCGTCTCGAAGATCAGCGCCGCCGCAGAGCTCTCCACAGCCACCACGATGAACTGGATGAGACTCAGCCGCACACCGTCCACAAGCGGCGAAAAGTGGTCGATGGACATGATCTGGAAGCTGAACAGCACGGCGCAGCTGAGAAGTATCCAGTCGCTGGTCTCAATGCCGCCGAAGCCGTTCTTCATGCAGAGCATATACAGGCCCGCCACGGCGATGACCATGCTGACCCAGAGCTGAGCGCTGCCCTTCCGGCCCAGAAAGAGGCCGAACACCGGCACCAGCACGACGTACATGGCCGTCAGGAACGCGGCCTTGGCCGTGGACGGGTTGATGGTGATGCCGATCTGCTGAGCCGCAGAGGCCGCGAACAGGAAGGTGCCGCAGACGAGGCCCGCCGCCAGCAGGGTCTTGCGCTCCGACTTCTCCTTCGGCCAGCCGTAGGGCTGGCCCTGTTTTTTGTGCACGGCGTCGAAGGCGAACACGGTGGGGATCAGCACGAGGACAGCCAGCCAGCTGCGCCCTGCGAGGAAGGAATAGGCCCCCATGCCGGAGCCTGCGCTCTGGGCTACGAAAGCCGTACCCCAGATAAAGGCACAGAGCATCAGCATAAGCGAATGTTTGGTCTGTGTCTTCATCCTGCAATGCCCTCCACTTTGAGTCCGCCATAGAGGTAGTAGCGGCTGGAATCGTAGGAGATGGTCAAGCGGTAGCTGGCCGCCGGGTCCAGCCCGGAGATGACGCAGCGGTAGTTCTGACCATCGGTCTTGATATAATAGGTGCTTCCGTTGACGTACTGTGCGCCGCCGGCCACCTTCTGCCAGACGGACACCTTGTACCGCTGGGTACCCTCGGCGGTGCCGTAGCCGGTGATGGTCAGGCTGCCGCCCGGGACGGTGAAGTAATCGGTCTGGCGGCTCCAGATGCCGTTGAACACGATGTTCAGGCTCCCATTCACCGCCGCCGAGGCATACTTGGCCGAGGCGTCAGCAATGCCCTCGAGGTTCAGCGGGTCGCTGGTCAGTTCGGCCCAGCGGGTGCTGTCCTCTTCCTGCACCTCATTGTCCGCGCTGTTCTTCATGTCCAGCACAGTCTTGACGCCGGATGCAGCCACAAGCAGCACCAGCACCGCCACGACGAGCAGGGCGATTCGCTTTATCTTTTTCATGATCTTTTATCCTCAAATTTTGTTTTAACACGAGGTTTTACACGATTTATATAGTATACCGCATTTTATGCTCCCATACAAGAGTTCAGGCTGTAGTCAGAGCGGCCAGCGCCGCACGTTCGGCGTCGGCAAGCTCCGGCCGGGCTGACCGGAACAGCGAATCGTACCGGTAGAGCGCCCAGCCGCCCGCGCCGAGGCTATGCAGACTTTCCACCTGCCGGGCAAGAGCGCTGCCCGTACACCACTGGCTCTGGCTGTCCTCGTTGGCACCGCCGTCCCCCTCGCCGATGCGATAGGCCCCCAGCCCGAAGTAGAGGGCCGTGGATGCCGCCCGGGGCATGGCCAGCCACTCCGGCACGATGTTCTCGAAGGCGAAGCGGGTGCTGCCCGACTGGAGGGTATAGCCGCAGCCCCAGTATATCTGCGGGCAGAGGTAGTCCACCACGGCGTTTTCGCCCTCGGCGGCCAGCCATGCTTTCACGTCGCTGTACTGCTGGCCGAGGTCGTTGTCGGGGTTGCCCTGGGGGCTGACGCCGAAACGGAGGGTGGCGTCGGCGGCTTTGACGGCGTCGTGGGCCGCTTTCACCAGCGCGGTGACGTTCTGCCGCCGCCATGCGGCCAGATCCCCCGCGCCGCTGGCGGCGAACTGGGCCGCGTCCAGTGCGGCGTCTGTCGTGGGGTAAAAATAGTCGTCGAAGTGGATGCCGTCCACAGCGTAGTTCTGCACCAGCTCTGCCACGCCCTGCACCACATAGTCTGCGGCTTCCGGGATAGCCGGGTTCAGGTACAGCCCCTCGCCCACGGCGCAGACCCACTCGGGATGTACATTGGCAAGGTTATTTTCCGCCAGTGCGGGCGGCATCTTCGCCGAGGAGCGGAGGCGGTAGGGGTTGACCCACGCTTCCAGCGAAAGGCCCCGGCTGTGTGCTTCGGTGATGAGGACGTCCAGCGGGTCGAAGCCGGGGTCCTGCCCCTGTACGCCGGTGCAGAGATGGCTCCACGGGAAGAGGTTGCTCCTGTAAAGCGCGTCCCCGAAAGGCCGCACCTGCGCGATGACGGTGTTCAGCCCGATGGACAGACAGTTGTCCATCAGCTCCGCTGCACCGGCACGGAAGGCTGCTTCGGACGAAAAGTCCATCCCGGCCCATTCCAGATAGCTCACCCAGACGGCCCGCCATTCACCCGAGGGCAGGGCGGCGTTGGGCTCTGCTTCGTCCGTCGGCGGCACCGACGACGCCGAGGCCGTCTGGCCCCGGCCCAGCAGCACCGCTGCCCCGGCCAGCGCGGCACAGCATGCCCCGGCCAGGAACGCCCGCCGCCCGAACCGGCCCCGCCGGGCGCGGCGTCTTCTCCGCCGCTGGGTCATGCGTCCTCCTGCATCTTATAGAGGCTCAGCGCTGCCCAGCCGCGGGCGCAGGCCAGCAGCACCCAGAGCAGGTTCGTCCAGAAGCCCAGCGCGGCCATGCCGCCGTATTTCGCCATCAGCAGGAAGAACAGGTGGAGCGCTTCGGCGGCACCCACCAGCTGCAGCTGGCGCTGGATGGCCATGCCGCGCTTATACTCAGTGCTGAGCAGCAGCGGCCACGCCAGCGCAGAGCAGAGGTAGCCCGCCCAGCCGTTGACCATGTAGCTCACCATCAGCAGCACGAACACGCCGGTGAAATTGCGTTTTTCCCAGCTTGCAGAGCCTTTTTCCGCCGCGAGGAAGAGGGCCGCGATGCCCGCCGCGGCGAATGCGATCTGCTCGATGAGGCCGAAGCTGGTACCGCTCAGGACGGCAAAGCCGTTGAGCATGGAGGCCGCTGCGGAAACCAGCAGCAGGAAATACCAGGTCTTTCGCGTGAATTTGAGTTTCATATCATCCCTCCCGCCCGCAGAAAGGGCGCAGGCTCCCCATCAGTTTTTGGAATTTTTCAAATATTATAACACATTTTGGGGCGTGTTGTGTTACAATAAGGAAAACTCGACACAAATTCCATCGGGAGGCGCACATGAACGCTGTTTTTTCCGTCCTTCTTCTCGCGGCCATTCTGGGCTTTATCGTATTTCTGCTGTCCAAGAAAGACCAGAACCGCCGCAGCCAGTACGGCCCCAGCGGCCTGTCCGAGTTCCGCACCGACCTGCCGCTGGACGACTGCTTCGACCGGCTGGACCAGCACAGCCCGGACGATGTCTTCGCCTACGAGTGCCGCCGGGAGAACGACGGCGGCTTCACCCTCCACCTGACGCTCCATCAGCCCACCCAGCAGCCGCTGGACACCCTCTACACCCTCCGGTTCGACCCGGGCCGCCAGACCATCGTGACCCTCATCTTCATCCGGGAAGCTTTTGGCTACAAAGAGCCGCTGTTCCAGCCCGCGATGCTGGACGAGTTCATGCTGCGCAAGTTCGACGCCCGCCGCACAAAATAATTCCGGCAAAGGGATTTGCTTTTTTCTGATTTTTTGGTATACTTATAGTTAGTCCATGTGCGGCAGACCGCCGTCTTCGTGGGCCAGTAGCTCAGTTGGTCAGAGCTGGCGGCTCATAACCGCTTGGTCGCGGGTTCAAGTCCTGCCTGGCCCATAACAAAAAGAACCCCAGCTTAGGCTGGGGTTCTTTTTGTTATCTCGGGCCAGCGGACTTGAAGAAGCACGGCCGCCCGCAGGCGGCAACCGACAGCCCAGTGGGCTGCCGGTTAGTGCGCGGGTCCCAACGGCCAGGAACGTCTACCAAGAAAGCTGCCGTTTCCGGAGTACCTTCTGCTGCACTCTTTTTATCACGCAAGAATTTTGTCGAGCTGGAACTGAACGATGGTGTTCAACCGGTCGAGCCTCTCAGCTTCAAGCAAGATGCTCGGATGAGCTTCAAATCGGAACCCCTTCAGGTTTTTCAGATCCGAACGAATCACATCTGTCAGAAGCCCCCTGGCCGTGGCGATGAAATCCGAACCGAGCCGGGGCGCACAATGGTGGATGCACCATTCCGTCTGTCTCAGCTGCTCACTGTCCAAATCGAACAAGAGACTGCGGTTATTGTCGAAGACCGGAGCCATTCTCTGCACCTGCATCGTGTCATTGTCGTACAGGACGCCGAAATTCCCGCTGTGGCGGTCGGTGTTCAAGATGAGCGCATCCAGAATGCACATCCGCCGGAAAGCGTTCCCGCTTCCGATGCTCTCAAAATACCGCAGAAAACCAGAAATCGTGCGGTCTTTGGTCAGCACAGCGGCTTTTGCAAGGCCGTACTTCTCGCTGGTGAAAAGCGGACACTTTGAGATAAGTTCGCCATGGTAAAAACCGAGGTCATAAAGAACACTTTCCGGGCAGAGCTCGGCAGCCAGCTGTGCGGCCAGATACTCCGAGACCGGTTCCAACCCGAACACGCCGCCAGTTTTGTAGAGCTGTATCTCTGCGCCCTCCCGCACCCAGCACTTTGCATACTGGCCGTCCGTGCTGAACTCCGGGGAGGTAGAGGAAAAAATGGAACTTGAGAAAGAGCCGTCAAAAGCCGCTTCGGAAATGACCTCATTGAAGGGGTTGCGATAAAGGGAAATGTCTTTCCAGCACAGCGCAGAATCGGCTTTCTTGACCCAGAACGTATCATTGAGGGAAAGCGCGTGGGCTACATCCAGATAGCCTTCCAGCGTGTCGCAGCCATATTCCCGGAGCAGCTGTGCAATGTAAGCCCGGTGCTTCGGAGCTTTGCGCCGTTCCAGAAAATCCGTTAAATTGGTGTAACCGAAAGGACGCAGACCGGTATGCCAGTTATCCTCCCGCGCGCTGGTCTCAAGATATTCATTCTGCTCGCAATGAAACTCCAGCCAGACCGTGTCTTTGTTCAGAAGAAGATACTGCATCCATAACGCTCCTTTCCGGGCACTCCGCCATTGCCCTCATTTTCAGAGATTTTGACAGATGAAATGATATGCTCATCTTATCACTTTCCGCAGCGTCCCAAACAGCCGCTTCACATCAACAGGCTTTGCCAGATGGGCGTCCATGCCGACGGAGAGGGCTTTCTGGCGGTCTTCGTCGAAGGCGTTGGCCGTCATGGCGATGATGGGGATGGTGCGGTAATTGCCCGGCAGATTGCGGATGAGCTTCGCTGCCTGATAGCCGTCCATGTTGGGCATCTGGATGTCCATGAGGATGGCATCATAATAGCCCGCCGGGTGGGCCTTGAGCGCTTCGATGCAGAGTTCACCGTCGGCAGTGCGCTCCACGGTAAGGCCGCTCTCTTCCAGAATGGTCACGACGATCTCTGCGTTGAGGTCGTTGTCCTCGGCCAGCAGGATGCGGCAGCCCCTGAGCTGGGCCGCGTCGCCCTCTGCGTCCTGCTCCTCTACGCTCTTCTGGGCCTCATCTGCCAGTGGGAACCCAAGGGTGATGGTCACAGTGGTTCCTGCGCCCAGCTTGCTCTGCACGTCGATGCTGCCGTGCATCCACTCCACAAGAGCCTTCACGATGGGCAGGCCGAGGCCGGTGCCGATGACTTTGCTCTCGGTGCTGGTATGCTCACGGGTGAATTCCTCGAAGATATGGGGCAGATACTCCTCGCTCATGCCGATGCCGTCGTCCTGAACCGTAAAGGTATAGAGGCCCGTCTTCGGCTTCTCAGCCGGCAGTTCTTTCACCGACACCGCAATCTGTCCGCCCTCGGGCGTATACTTGATGGCGTTGCTGATGACATTCAGCAAGATCTCCCGCACTTTGGTGCGGTCGCTCACAATATAGGGATGTTCGACATCCGTATGGTAGGTGCAGGTCAGCTTCTTCTGCCGGACAGAGGGCTCGAAGACGTCCGAGAGCGTCTGCATCAGCACGCACAGGTCGCCGGTTTCTTCTTTCAGCACAGCCTTGCCGCTCTCGATGCGGGCCATTTCCAGCACATAGTTGATGAGCGAGAGCAGAAATGCGCTGGACGAGCGTATCTTCTCGGTGTAATCCAGCACCTTGTCCTTCTCGTCGATGTGCTTTTCCAGAAGCTCCGAAAAGCCGATGATGGCGTTCATCGGGGTGCGGATGTCATGGCTCATATTGAACAGGAAGCGGGTCTTTGCCTCGTTGGCTGCCCGGGCCTCCTGCGCAGACTTTTCAAGGGCCGCTTCGTGCTGCAGGTCCTTCCGGTGCCGGTTCATGAGCTCCCAGCAGGCATAGGCCGCCATCATGCCGATGATGGTGGCGATGGCGATGTCCAGTGAGAGCTGCCGGTCCGAGAACCACCCGGCCTTCGGGATGATCTCAAAATACCAGGTATCGTTGGGGACGCTGCACGCAACTTCCAGCGCGTTGCCGTGGAAATCCTCTTCGCTCTCCGCGATGACGATCTTTTCGCCGGTATAGGGGTCTTTTTTCCAGATCTGATACCGGTAGCCTGCCTCCTCCATCTTGTCCAGCTCGACCTCCTCAATGAAGTTGTCCCACTGTAAAACAAGGATGGAGAAGCCCCAGAACGAGCGCTCCCCCTTTTTACTATAGGTATAGATGGGGTCAAACAGCAGCGCGCCCGTGCCGCCCTGCACCAGCTCGAAGGGACCAGCGATGGTGTACATCCCGGTGTTCCTGGCAAGGTTTGCTTCCTTTTTGCGGGCGGGGTTATGCAGCATATCGAGCCCGATGGCCGCCTCGTTGCCCGCTACCGGGTACACCTGGGAGACGACGCCGTCTTTCGCCAGCTCGTGGGTCTTGATGACGCTGCTGCCATCCTGCATATTGCTGGATATAACTGCAAACCCCTCTTCACGGAGCACATGGCCCGACTCGATATATTTTTTGATGAAGTCCGATTCTGCCAGATAGCGGTTCAGCTGGGAAGACACACGGCTGATGGTGGACTCGGCCGCATAGACAGCCCGCAGCCGCTCGTCTTTTTCCTGATTGAGCGAGAGAAGCCGGAGCGAAAACAGGGCCGCCGCAAATGTGAGCAGGAAGACCGCTGCGGGCAGGACGACGTCCCTGCGGGCAAATTTTTTGAGTGCCATTGCTCGTTTCCTCCTGTTCCGGCATTTCCGTTTTATCCCATTATAAGAAATCCGGGTGCAAAAGTAAATCATCCGCCCCGAAAATTCACAAAAGTGTGCAACAATGGAAAAAGCCCGGTGGTTTCAACGAACCATCGAGCTTTTTCTTGGCGGAGTAGGAGGGATTTGAACCCTCGCGCCGTTGTTTAGACGACCTACGCCCTTAGCAGGGGCGCCTCTTCGGCCTCTTGAGTACTACTCCAGAGCAAAGTGCGTTACACTTATTCAAAAAAATGGCGGAGAGAGTGGGATTCGAACCCACGGTACGTTGCCGTACGGCAGTTTTCAAGACTGCTTCCTTAAACCACTCGGACATCTCTCCTCGTGGGCACTCGCACACGCCGTACCGAATGCCTATTTAATTTACCAGATTTCCGGCCTTCTGTCAAGCCCAAATTGAAAGTTTTTCGTCCAGCCCTGCAAATCTCTCTCATGCGACAACCTTTTTTTGGCTGGCCGCTCACTTTTCTCTTTACAAAAACATCTTTTTGTTGTACAATAAAAGCATAAAATATTGACCTCGGAGTAAAGGAGTGTACGACCATGTCGTTTTCAGAGCTTTTGAAGCAGTGCCGCAAGCAGAAGGGGATCAGTCAGGCTGAGCTGGCATCCAAACTGGGGGTGACCCAGCAGGCCGTCGGCAAGTGGGAAAGCGGCAAATCCTCCCCCGACCCCGCCACGGTGGCCCGCATCGCTGAGATCCTGAGCACCACAGCCGATTTCCTGCTGGGGCTCTACCGTCCGGTGTCCAACGTGACCACCCCCGAGGAGCGCTTTTTCGGCAACTACGCCGAGAGCCTCATCCCGGTCATCGGCACCGTGAAGGCCGGGTACGGCGCACTGGCCTTTGAGGAGGATTATGGGCAGGAGTATGCCCGCGTCAAGGACCCCTCCAACTACTTCTACCTCGTCGTGCGCGGCGACAGCATGGAGCCCCGCATTCAGGACGGCGACCTCGCCCTTGTCCACAAGCAGGACACGCTGGAAAACGGCGACCTGGGTGTGCTGGTCTACGGCGACGAGGGCGAAGGCACCCTCAAGCGGTATATCCAGCGGGGCAACTGCGTCGTTCTGCAGCCCTTCAACCCCGCTTACAACGAGCTGGTCATCAAGGGTGAGGACCTGAACCGCCTGCACATCGCGGGCCGCGTGGTCGAGACGAAGGCCAAGTGGTGAGTCTCTCCCCTGCCCCACGGCGCTTCCGATCAGCAGCTGTGGGGGTAAGGGGGAGATATACCCTTCTGGGAGGTATCTTTCTATGGAACAGTCCCTGATGGACAAGCTCACCATCTTGGCCGACAGCGCAAAATATGACGTGGCCTGTACGTCCAGCGGCGCGTCCCATCCGGCGAAGCGCGGCACCATCGGCAGCTGCTATGCGCCGGGCTGCTGCCACGCCTTTACCGCTGATGGCCGCTGCGTCAGCCTGCTGAAAGTCCTGATGAGCAACTGCTGCGCCTTCGACTGCAGCTATTGCGTCAATCGGAAGTCCAACGACGTTCCCCGGGCCACTTTTTCGCCCCGGGAGCTGGCAGAACTGACCATCGAGTTCTACCGCCGCAACTACATCGAGGGACTTTTCCTCTCCAGCGCCGTGCTGGGGACCCCCGACTACACCACCGAGCGGATGCTCACCGTTCTGCGGCTGCTGCGGAACGAATATCACTTCGGCGGCTACATCCATGCCAAGACCATCCCCGGCACCAGCCCCGAACTCATCCAGCAGATGGGCTACCTCGCCGACCGCCTCAGCGTCAACGTCGAGCTGCCCAGCGAGCAGAGCCTCCATCTTCTCGCCCCCGACAAGGGCCGCCACTCCATCTTCCGGCCCATGAAGCAGATCTCGGTGGCAGGTGAAGAGAGCAGGCAGGAGCTGACCCTCTACCGCCACGCGCCCAAGTTCGCTCCCGCCGGCCAGAGCACCCAGATGATCGTCGGTGCATCGCCCGAGACGGACTACCACATTTTGCAGCTGTCCGAGGGGATGTACCAGAAATACGGCCTCAAGCGGGTGTTCTACTCGGCCTATATCCCGGTATCGGACGACACCCGCCTGCCTGCGCTGGACACGAAGCCGCCGCTCCTGCGGGAACACCGGCTCTATCAGGCCGACTGGCTGCTGCGGTTCTACCAGTTCAAGGCCGACGAGATACTGGATCAGGACAACCAGAGCTTCAACCCCTATCTCGACCCGAAATGCAACTGGGCCGTCCAGCACTACGGGCTGTTCCCGGTGGACGTGAACCGCGCCCCCTTCGAGATGCTGCTGCGGGTGCCGGGCATCGGCCCCAAGAGCGCCCGCCGCATCCGGGACGCCCGGCGGCTGTCAACCCTCGGCCTCGACGAGCTGAAGCGGATGGGCGTCGTGCTCAAGCGGGCGCAGTATTTCATCACCTGCCGGGGCTTTTCCGGGGCGCACCCGGGCCGGGGCAGCGCCGGACGGGAGCGCATCACCCGGGCGCTCATCGACCCCAACGTCTTCAGCGCCGGGGCCGAGCAGCTGAGTATGTTCGCACCGCCCGCCGTTGACCGGCTGGTGGAGCAGGGCGTGCCGCCCCGGGCGGCCCAGCGGATGGTGCGGGAGGAGGCGGTGCAATGTCTGGCGAGAGCACTGTGATGCCGCCCCGGAAGCTCCACGACGCCGATGTGGTCTACCTCTACGATGGCAGCTTTGAGGGCTTCCTGTGCTGTGTATTTGAGAGTTTCGCCCAGCATGAGATCCCCTTCGCCGTCTGGACGCCCCAGCGGGAGACGGCCACCCTTTACCCCGTCCGGGACATCGAGGCGGACTCTGCCAGAGCGCAGCGGGTCTTTTCGGCCCTTGGCCGGAAATTGGGCCGGGAGACGGAATATCTCGTCAGCCGGGATTTCCTCTCCGGGCAGGAGGACAAAGAGCTTCTGCTCATCCGCTTCCTGCATCTGGCCTTCGCCCTCGGCCCCGGCACGGTCAAGCGGATGGGCCATCCGGATGTAGCCCCGCTCTACGAGATGAAAAAGAGTCTCGACTGGGAGGTGGACAAGTTTCAGGGCTTCGTCCGCTTTGAAGAGCACGACGGGATGCTGGGTGCGGTCATCCACCCCAAAAACTATATCCTGCCTCTGCTGCGGGGGCATTTCTGCTCCCGCTTTCCGGAAGAGAGCTTCATGATATACGACGCAGTCCATCAGGCGGTATTGCTTTATCAGGAGCACAAGGCCCAGCTTCTGGAGCTGGCTGCGCCGCTGGAGCTGCCCCCGCCCAGCGCCCGGGAACAGGAGTTTCAGGCCCTCTGGAAGCAGTTCTACGACACCCTGGAGATCAAGGCCCGCCACAACGAAAAGGGCCGGATGACCCACTGTCCCAAGCGTTTCTGGCAGGATATGGTAGAAATGCGGTGATTCTTTACAAAAAGGTTGCATCTGCGCCGTTGCGCTCTGCAAAAGGTATGGTATACTAAAGGGGAGCTTCGGCAGAGCATCTGCCGCACCCACCCCGAAACGGGCTATGATAAAAGGAGCATTGTTAAAACTATGGTTCGCATTACTATGGAAGACGGCGGCATCATCGACATCGAGCTGAACGAGGAAGCTGCCCCCATCACCTGTGAGAATTTCAAGAAGCTGGTCGGTCAGGGCTTTTACAACGGCCTGACCTTCCACCGCGTCATTCCCAACTTCATGATCCAGGGCGGCTGCCCGCTGGGCAACGGCACCGGCGGCCCCGGCTGGAACATCAAGGGCGAGTTTGCCGCCAACGGCGTCAACAACCCCATCAAGCACGTCCGCGGCGTCATCAGCATGGCCCGCAGCATGAACCCCAACAGCGCCGGCAGCCAGTTCTTCATCATGCATAAGGACGCACCCCATCTGGACGGCCAGTACGCCGCTTTCGGCAAGGTCGTCGCCGGCATGGACGTCGTGGACAAGATCGCATCCGTCCCCACCGACTGGAACGACAAGCCCAAGACCCCCGTTAAGATGAAGACCGTCGAGCTCATCGAGGGCTGATCTTCTGCACCTGTGGGGCTGTTGCAAAATAAAAATGCGATAGCAATTCGCACAAAGAAATAACACAAAATCAGAAACCCGGAACCCTTTTTGAGCCATTCTGGCCCCGAAAAGGTTCCGGGTTTTGTGCATTATTTTTTCATGAAGCTGTTTTGCAACAGCCTCTTTATTTTTATTGATGCATTTTTATCAGCCGCTCGTTCAGCGCCCGCAGGCCGTCCCGCACCTCGGCGGGCGAGACGACTTCTATCTTGCCGCCGAAGCCGCAGACCCAGCCGTAGAACTGGTCGCTGACGCAGACGGGGATGTCGAAATGGAAGTGCTCCTTCCCTTCCGGTACGAAGATGGGCGAAGCGCCGAAGCGCTCCCGCATGGCTGATTCAAGGTCGGAAGTACACCGCAGGGTGACTCTATGCTCCGGCCCGCCGAACATCTGGAAATGCTTTTTCAGGTAGGCGGGCAGGTCGAGATCCGCGAACTGCTCTTTGCCGCGGCGGGGCTCGTCCAGCACCGTGACGCCGGCCATTTTATCCACCCGGTAATGGCGGATGCCCACCGGCTCCTTCTCGTCCTGATAGGCGATGAGGTAGTAGCAGCCGTTCTCCCACGCCATCTGCCAGGGGCTGATGGTGTAAGGCGCGGGGCGTCCTGCCTTTTTGTAGCGGAAGCGCACCATCCTGCCGGTGTTGATGGCCGTAAAGAGGGCATCCACGCTGTAGGGCAGATCTTTGTTGGCGCTCTTGGGGCGGCCATCGACATAGACCTGACGCTGGAGCTGACTGCCCTCATACTGGGAGGCCAGCCCTTCCAGCTTATGGATGAGCTTATCACTGGACGCTTTCGAGATGACCCGGCTGGACTGGACAGCGTCCACCAGAAGCTTCAGCTCCGCCAGCTCGAAAGGCCGCGTCGCCATCCAATAGCCGCCGCTGCGGCCCCGGCGCAGCCGGATGTCATAGCCCAGCGCGTTCAGCGCGTCGATGTCGCTGTAGACGCTCTTTCGCTCGCAGAGGATGCCCTGCCGGGCCAGCAGCTCCACCAGCTGAGGCACATTCAGCAGATGCTCCTCGTCGGTCTGCTGCTCAAAGATATGCAGCAGCGCCAACAGTTTGGATTTTTGTCCCTCCTGCTTGGGCATGGGCGGCCTCCTTTACGGTCACGAATCCTTTTTGTCGAATGCGGCGCGGCGCTGGGTGGACAGACGGAACATCTCTTCCAGCTTGTCCCGGTCATCGGCCACGAGGGCGTCCCGCAGCTGGTCCAGAGCGGAATCGAACTGGTCGATCTCGGCGATGAGGTTCTCCTTGTTCCAGAGGAACAGCTCCGCCCACATCTTCTCGTTGATGCGGGCAATGCGGGTCAGATCGCGGAAGGAGTCGCCCGTGTACTCGCAGAGAGAAGAGTTGTCGTTTGCACACATGAGGCTGACGGCGATGGCGTGGCAGAGCTGGCTGACGTAGCCGATCATCTTGTCGTGCTCCTGCACCGTCAGGGTGCAGATGTGGCGGAAGCCCAGCACCTCGGCCAGCTCTTTTGCCCACTGGACGGCCTCGGGGGTGTTCTTCTCGGTGGGGGTGATGATGAAGTTGGCCGGGGCAAAGCTGACCTCGGCGGCGTGCTCGACGCTGGAGGTCTCACGGCCTGCCATCGGGTGGCTGGCGATGAACTCCACACCCTCCGGACACATGGCCTGCACCGGCTCCACAAGGCCGGTCTTGACGCCGGAGACATCGGTAAAGATGCAGCCGGACTTGATGAGATGGCCGTAGGTCTTGAACCAGTCGATGAGGGCCGTGGGGTAGAGGCCGAAGATGATGTGGTCGGCCTGCGAGACGAGGTCCTCGAAATCGTGGGTCTTTCCGCCGGCGATATAGCCGTGGTCGAGAGCGTACTGTAAGTGGCCCTCGCTGCGGTTGATGCCGTCCACATGGAATCCGGCTTTGGAAAGCTCGAGGGCGTATTTGCCGCCCAGCAGTCCGAGGCCCACGATGAGATAACGCTTTGTTTTATCCAGCATATTCTACCTCCGCGCCTAACGGCTTGATGGCTTCAAAGAAATGGGGCCAGCTCTTCTGCACGGCCTCGGCGTCGTCGATGGAGAGTTCCAGCCCGGCAGCCAGCGCCAGCACCGCAAGGCTCATCACCACACGGTGGTCGTTGTGGCCGTGGAGCGGCGCGGCGGGGGCGTGGAGCCTGTCTGCACAGCCGTGGATGGTGATGGTGCCGCCCTTGCTCTCGAGGACGCCGCCGCAGGCCCGCAGTTCGGCTTCCATGGCTGCAATGCGGTCGCTCTCCTTGATACGGAGACGTTCCGCGTTGCGGATGGTGGTGGTCCCCTCGCAAAGCAGGCCCAGGACCATCAGCACGGGGCCGAGGTCGGGGCAGTCGGCAAGGTCAATGTCCACACCGTGGAGAGGTGCTTCCTCGAACACGATGCCTGCATCGGTGGTGCGGAAGCTTGCACCGCAGCGGCGCAGAATGTCGAGGATCGCGGCGTCGCCCTGCAGGGTGTCGGCGGATAATCCTTTGAGGGTCACGCCGCCCTGCACCGCTCCCAGCACCGCCGGGAAGGCCGCCTGACTGTAATCGCCCTCCACCGTGTAATCGCAGGGCCGGTATTTCTGCCCGCCCGGGATGAAGAGGGTGTTTTCGTCCTGCCAGCGGCTCTCGACGCCGAAACGGCGCTGGGCCGCCCGGGTCATCTCGATATAACTGCGGCTCTCTACCGGCGGGATAAGGTGGAGGGTGCTGTCGCCTGCCAGCAGCGGCAGGGCAAACAGCAGCCCGCTGATGAACTGGCTGGACACGTTGCCCTCCAGCTCGTATTCGCCGCTTTTCAGAGTTCCTTCGACGGCAAGGCCCGCCGGGGACTGTTCAAAGCGGAGAGACTGCTTCTGATACAACTTCTCGTATACTGTCTGAGGGCGTTCCATCAGCCGTCCGCGGCCAACAAAGGTCACTTTCTGCCCGGTGAGGCTGGCAATGGGGATGAGAAAGCGCAGGGTGCTTCCGCTCTCACAGCAGTCCACCGGAGCGCTGACGGGCAGAAAGCTTCCCAGACCCTCCACGACGGCACGATCCGCACCGGTGCGCACTTTGGCGCAGAGCTGCCCGGCGGCGGAGAGGGTGGCAGAAATATCCTTGCTGAATTCAAGGTTTTCGATGTGGGAAGCACCCTCGGCCAGCGCCGAGCAGAGCACCGCGCGGTGCGCCATGCTCTTGCTGGGCGGCGCGGTGATGGTGCCGCCGATGCCGCCGGGGGCTTGTTTTATCGTTACTAACATAATCATCCTTTAGGCGGCTTGCCCTCTCAGTCATTGCTCACGCAATGCCACTGCCCGGGTTGCGGCACCCAGCATCCGCTTCGTGCTTAAAAAGCACTTGCGTCTTGCTGGCCACTGCCCCAACAATGATTCCCTGTTTCCGCCACTGGCGGCGGTCATCATTGTTGCTCCCAAAGGGAGAGCCTCTCGCCTAGCCGCCACGTTGTAGCCTCTCCCTCTGGGAGAGGTGGATTTGCGAAGCAAAGACGGAGAGGGCTAGCCCTCTTTCCTCACATATCCCGGCCGATGGCCCATGCGACCTGACGGCACTTTGCCATAGCCTGCGCAAAGGCGTCGGGGGTCAGGCACTGTGCGCCGTCGCTCCATGCGTGGCGGGGGTCGTAGTGGACTTCCACCTCAAGGCCGTCAGCACCGGCGGCGACAGCGGCGATCATCATGGGCTCCACGAGGTTTGCCTTGCCGGTGGCGTGGCTGGGGTCCACGATAACGGGCAGATGGGTCTTCTCGTGGATGATAGGCACAGCGGAGAGGTCGAGGGTGTTGCGGGTGTACTTCTCGAAGGTGCGGATGCCGCGCTCACAGAGGATGACCTGCTCGTTGCCGCCGGCCATGATGTACTCGGCGCTCATGATCCACTCTTCGATGGTGTTGCAGAGGCCACGCTTGAGCAGAACGGGCTTGTGCATCTTGCCCACAGCCTTGAGCAGCTGGAAGTTCTGCATATTGCGGGCGCCGATCTGCACCACGTCCACATACTCCTCGAACTCGGGGATGCGGTCCTCGCTCATCAGCTCGGAGACGATGGGCATACCGGTGGCCTCGCGGGCCTTTACCATGTCAAGGATGCCCTCGGTCTCGAGGCCCTGGAAGGAGTAGGGAGAGGTGCGGGGCTTGTAAGCGCCGCCGCGGAAGAGGGTCGCACCGCCGGCCTTGACGCCCTGTGCGATGCGGAGGGCCTGCTCTTCGCTCTCGATGCTGCAGGGGCCGGCCATGACAGCGATCTTCTCCTTGCCGCCGATCTTGACGCCGCCGCAGTCGATGACGGAATCTGCCGGGTGGAAGAGGCGGTTGGCACGCTTATAGGGGGCGGAAACACGGGTCACGTTGTCGATCCAGGGGTTGGCGAGGACATCGCGCTCGTCGATCTTGGTGGTATCGCCCACGAGGCCGAAGACATTGTAGTCCTTGCCGGTGATGAGGGTGACGTCGAGGCCCTGCTTTTCGAAGCGGTCAACGATTTTCTCGAGCTCTTCCTTCGGGGTACCCTTTTTGGTGGAGATGATCATAAAATTTTTCCTTTCTATCCTTCTTTTCCACGCCCTCTTTGCTCCGCTTTCCAGCAGAAGAGAGTCGATTTTCACATCACTAAATGGGTGTGCGCACTGCCGTCCAGCCGCAGCAGCTGGGCCAGATAGGCGGCAGCGTGGAGATAGCCGCTGATGCCCTCGCCGATGAAGTGGCCCTGACAGCCGAACGAGACGATGTCCGTCTTGCGGAAGGGCTCGTGCTCGTCGGGCTCGCTGAGCAGCACTTCCACGGCAGGCACACCGCAGAGGCGCAGCGCGTCGAGGATGGCGACGCTGTAGTGGGCGTAGCCGCCGGGGTTCAGGATGATGCCGTCGGCCCGGCCTGCGGCAGACTGGATCTCGTCGATGAGGTCGCCCTCGTGGTTGGACTGGAAAAATTCCACTTCCATGCCCATCTTGGTGCAGCACAGCTCGAGGTAATCCAGCAGGCCGTTGTAATCCAGCTGACCGGTCACGCCCGGCTCGGTGAAGTGCATCATGTTGAGGTTGGGGCCGTTAATGACTAAAAATTTCATCCAGTGCCTCCATTGCGGCGGCTACGGCGTCCTCCACCGTGCCGCTGTTCGGGATAACGGCGTCTGCCGCCGCGAGATACAGGGGACGGCGCTCCGCCTCCATCTTTTTCAGCGCCTCGGTGCTGGACGAGAGCGGACGTCCGCCGCCCACCGTCAGCGCATCCAGGGGCCGGTCGAGGAAGAGCAGGACGCCGTTCTGATGCAGCGCCCGCAGATTCCCGCCCCGCTTGATGATGCCGCCGCCGCAGGAGAGCAGCTGTCGGCCCTCTTTGGCAAAGCGGACGGTCTGGGCGGATTCCTTCGCACGGAAGCCGTCCTCGCCCTCGGCGGCGAAGATGTCGGGGATACTGCGGCCGTCGGCCTTGACGATCTCCTCGTCGAGGTCGATGAACTTTTTGCCCAGCTTTTCGGCCAATGCACGGCCCACGGTAGATTTTCCGCTGGAGGGCATTCCGATGAGGGCCACGTTGAGCATATCGCGGCGGAGTGCGGCAGTGATGCGGCCGATCTCCCCTGCCGCGTCGTCGAACTTCCGGCTGAGGAAGGATTCGGCGGCGTACACGGCCTGCGCCACCAGCATCTCGAGGCCGCCCACAGCCACCGGGACCCCGGCCTCTTCGGCCCGGAGGATGAGCTCCGTCTTATCGGGGTTGTACACCACATCCAGCACAGCTTCCAGCCCGGGCATTTTTGCCACGTCCAGACTGCACACGCCCACGTTGGGGTACATTCCGGCGGGGGTGGTGTTGATGACGATCTGTGCGCCGCTGGCAACAGCCTCTTCATAGGAGAGCTGGCCTTTGGCGGCGTCGGGCGTCCGGCTGACGGTGAGCACTCTGGCCGCGCCCTTGTCGCGGGCGACGGCGCTGGTGGTGTTGTGGGTGCCGCCGGTGCCGAGGATGAGGACGGTCCTGCCCGCAAAATCGACGCCGTGGGCGTCGCACAGGTGGGCAAAGCCGAGATGATCGGTGTTGTAGCCGTAGAGCAGGCCGTTCTTGTTGACCACGGTGTTCACCGCGCCGATGGCCTTGGCACGGGGGTCGATGTAGGTGCAGTATTCCATCACCAGCCGCTTATAGGGGATGGTGACATTGATGGCCTTGAACTGCCGCCTGATGAGGAAAGCCCGGGCTTCCTCTTCGGTGGGAAGCGGGCAGAGGTCGTAGCGATAGCCGCAGAGCATCTCATGGATGATCTTCGAGTAGGAATGGCCCAGTTTCGAGCCGATGAGTCCGTATTCCATCACAGTCCCTCCCTGCGGTAGCCGGTGGGCCGCTCCATCCATGCGGTGCCGTAGCGGGCGGTCATCAAATCGCCCACAGCCAGCGCGGCGGCGCAGGTCTGGACGATGGCAGCCCGCGGCACGATGCAGGGGTCATGACGGCCCTGAATGGAGAGGGGCGCGTCCTGCTTTGCAATGTAATCCACCGTCTCCTGCTCTTTGTAGATGCTGGGCGTCGGCTTGACAGCGGTGCGGAAGACGACAGGCATTCCGTTGGTGATGCCGCCGTTGATGCCCGCGTTGTGGTTGGTGGCCGTGACCACCGAATCGCCCTTCATGCGGAAGGCATCGTTGGCCTCAGAGCCTTTCAGGTCGGCGAAGCCGAAGCCGGTGCCGAACTCAATGCCCTTCACGGCAGGCACCGAAAACGCCATATGGGAAATAAGGCTCTCCACGCTGTCAAAATACGGCTCGCCCACACCGGCGGGCAGGCCGAGAATGGCTGTTTCAAGGATGCCGCCCACGCTGTCGCCCTCCGAACCGGCGGCACGGATGGCCGTTTTCATTGGCTCTTCGACGGAAGCATCCAGCAGGGCGAAGCCCTCGTCCCTGCTTTCCAGCACGCTCACCTGAGCGGCCAGTGCGGCGGCATCGTCCAGCGCAAAGGGCCTATCGGAAATGCCGGCACAGCGGGCGATGTGGGTGGTGATGTCGATGCCGGCACGGTTCAGCGCACCCAGCACGATGGCACCGCCTGCCACCAGCGCGGCAGTGATGCGGCCCGAAAAGTGTCCACCGCCTCGGGCGTCCTGAAAGCCGTGGTATTTGGCGTAGGCGGTATAGTCCGCGTGGCCGGGGCGGAGAAGGTCAGCCGTCTTGGCGTAGTCGCCGCTGCGGGTGTTCTGGTTCTCGATCATCAGGGCGATGGCCGTGCCGGTGGTGTGACCGTTCACGACGCCGGAGAGCAGCTGTACGTTATCGGCCTCCACGCGGGGCGTCGAAAGCCCGTCGCCACGGGCGCGGCGCTTATCCATGCAGGCGGCAATGAATCCCTCATCCACCGGCACACCAGCGGCCATGCCGTCCAGCACACCGCCGATGGCCCGGCCGTGGCTCTCGCCGAAGATGGTCAGTGCCAATGCGCTGCCAAAGGTGTTTTTCATGGCTTTAGTCCTCCATGCCCAGCAGGGGGCGCAGACCCTCCACCGGGATGGTCTCCGCGCGCCAGCAGCCCAGGCCCGGCACCTTGATGACGGTGATCTGGCCGCCCTGTGCCTTTTTATCGTGGAGCATCTCGGCGTAGACCTTGTCCTTGTTGCAGGCGGTACGCAGGGGCAGGCCCAGACGGCGGTAGACCGCACGGACGCGCTTCTGCAGTGCCTTGGACTCGATCATCGGCAGCATCCCCAGAGCCACGCACTCGCCGTGGTAGAGGCCCACGGTGCGGCGTCCCTTGACGCCCTTGACGGCCTCGATGCCGTGGCCGATGGTGTGGCCGAAATTGAGGGCCTTGCGCATCCCATGCTCCGTCTCGTCCTGCTCGACGATGCTCTTTTTGAAGCGGAGGCTGCGGTAGATGATCTCGCCGATCTGCTCGTCGATGTCGCCCTTCTCGAAGATGGCGAACAGTTCCGGGTCGGCCAGCAGGCTGGCCTTCACCGACTCGGCCAGACCGTTGATGTACTGGCGGCGGGGCAGGGTGGCGAGGGTGCTGGGGTCTACGATGACCAGCTTGGGCTGCCAGAAGGAGCCGACGATGTTCTTCGTCTCCCCCAGGTCCACAGCGGTCTTGCCGCCGATGGAGGAATCGATCATCGAGAGGGTGGTGGTGGGGCAGTTGATGAAGTCGATGCCGCGCATATAGATGGAAGCGGCAAAACCCGCCAGATCGCCCACGACGCCGCCGCCCACGGCGATGACGAGGTCGCCGCGGCCCATGTTGAACTCCAGCATCTGGCGCAGGACGCTTTCGAGGATCTTCATGCTCTTGCTGGCCTCGCCCTGCGGGACTGTAATAATTTTTGCGTCGCGGCACTGGTCGGCCACACGCTGTGCGTACTCGGCGGGAACGCCTGCGTCCGTCACCACCGCCACCCGGCGGTCGAGGCGGGCAAACTGGTACAGATTTTCCAGTGCGCCGTTTTTCAGGATGATGTCATAGCTGCGCTCACCCAGATTCATGGTGAGCTTGGTGCCGATAAATCCACTCATTTTGTATACACTCCTAACAGCCGCACCGTGCGGCAGGTATGGTCCAGCTCACGCAGCAGCGCGGCGGTCTCGTCGGCGGAGGGGTCGCCCACCAGCTCGACGTAAAAATAATAATCAAAGGGGACATGGGGCAGCGGACGGCTCTTGATGGACTCCATGTCGTAGCCGAAGCGGCCGATGACCTGGATGACCTCGGCCAGCTTGCCGGGTTTGTTGTCCAGTGTGAACAGCAGCGAGAAGCGGTTGCCCGCGGTGGGCTTTTCGCGGCTGAGGACGATGAAGCGGGTGGTGTTGTCGCCGTCGGTGTTGATGCTGGGGACGAGGACTTCCAGCCCGTAGAGGGCGGCTGTCTCGGCGCTGGCGATGGCGGCTTTGGACGGGTCGCCCGACTCGGCCACGAACTTTGCGGCCATGGCCGTGTTGGGCATGGCCGTGGCGGGCAGACGGAACTGCTTTAAGAACGTCTCACTCTGGGCGATGGCCTGCTGATGGCTGTAGACGTGCCTGAGCTGGGCCAGCTGGGTGCCGGGCAGGACGAGCAGGTTCTGGGAGATGGGCAGGTCGTAGACGTCCACCACCCACAGCTCGGGGTGGTTGTAGCACAAGTCGAGGACGGCGGAGACATCGCCTGCGTGGCTGTTCTCAAACGGCACAACGCCGTGGGCGGTATCGCCCCGGCTGACGGCATCGAACACCTCGTCCCACGTCGGGCAGCTGACGGCCTCCGCGTGGGGGAAGAGCGCCCGCAGCGCGATGTGGGCGAAAGCGCCTTCCACGCCCTGATAGGCGGCGCGGTTCCGGCCCAGCACCTCAGCTTCGTACTGCTTGGCGACATCCATCATGTTCTGGACATGGTCTTTATAGTAAGGCCGGAGGGCGGCGTTCCGGATGCGGGCCGCAGCCTTTTCCAGTACCGCCGCCTCCCGCGCGGCGTCAAAAATCGGCAGGCCGTGGGCCTGTTTGTATTGGGCGACGCTGAGCACAGCAGCCATCCGCCGCTCAAACAGGGCGGCCAGCTGCGCGTCCACCGCGTCGATCTCGGCGCGGGCTTGTTCCAGTGTGTCCATCCTTCCACATCCTTTGGGTAAAATTTCAGTTCTTACAGCGATGATACCTAGTAAGTATACCATAACCCGGATGAGGAAACAACAAGCCCGGCTCTCTTTGAGGGTGGATAATATTTCAAATCCGGGGCCGTCAACGCGAAGAGATTGCAACCAAGAACGCCCTCTCCGGCATTGCCGGAGAGGGCGTTCTTCCTTATTTGCGCAGGTCTTCCCTGCTGCGGGGGGTGCCGAACACCCGGCCATAGGGATTGTCGAGGTCGGTAGCCTTCAGAGATGCAGTTTTTTCGGCAGGCTTTTCAGGGATGCTGAGATGCTTTGCCTTCCCCTTGGAGAGAACACGGTACCGCATGGCTCAGCCCTCCGGGGCTGCCGTGGAGACAGCGCCTTCGGTCAGCTTCTGCCAGAATTCTTCGCCTCCTGCAAGGTTATCCGCAGTGCCGCTGTTCCACGCGCCCCGTATTCCCACATAGAACCGGGACATATACTCCTGACTGGAACCACTCCTGCTCTGGGTGGTGTCGGGGCCGTAGTCACCGAGGTCGAGGCCAGCCAGGACCGGGCAGTCGTCCCATTTGTAGACCATGTTCCACCAGTCCTCGTCGCTGTCGGCGGCGGGCAGAGTGCCGTCGAGATACCGCAGCGAGCCGGTGCTCTCCTCAAAGCCCGCCGGGTCCCAGAGCAGAAAGACAGAGCTGAGGCCGCCCTGTACGTCGGTGGCCAGCTTGGTGGTGCCGGCCATGGTCAGATAGGCGGCGCTCTCGGTCTGGGTCTCCGTGTCGGAGTAGTCGAGGGTGTAGACGTTGAGGGTCACGACCACCTTGCCGTCGCCGTTGCGGTCTTCGCCGTAGGCGGCCAGTGCATCCTGCAAAGCGTTCACGGTGTCCTCGGGCAGATAGTAGGGAGCCACCACGGCCACGTTATGATCGGGCTTGGTGACAAAGAAATACTGTCCGATGAAGTTGTAGGCCGCAAAGGCCGCGGCGATGCCGATGATGATGACCCATTTCAGGTTATAGTCCCACCAGTTGGCCCAGCGCTCCTTGCGGGTGTACTGTCTTTCCTTGCGGGGGGCAATGTCTTTCGGGTCGATGTCGCGCTCGTAACGGTAGCTTGCCATGAGGCAGTGTCCTCCAAAGTCTTAAAGCTCTGCCAGAATGGTCTGGCGGACGGCATCGGGCAGCTGCTTCTGCTCGGCCCGGCTCATACCTGCCGTCCGGATGGGCGGCAGCACCCGGACGTATACCGTGCCGGGTGTGGCCCGGTTGCCGTGGGCCTCGAACAGGCCCCGTGCGCCGGAGATGGCCACCGGCACCACCGGTGCGCCGGTCTTGACCGCGATGCGGAAGGCACCGGCCTTGAACTCACCGGCGCCGCCCTCTTCGCCCTTGTAGCGGGTGCCTTCCGGGAAGATGATGAAGCTCCGGCCGCTCTCCACGATGGCGGTGGCGTCGTTCAACGCGCGCACCGAGGCGCGGACATCGTCGCGCTGGACGAAAACGCAGCCCAGCAGCTTCATCCAGCGGTTGAGCAGAGGAATTTTTCCCAGCTCTTCCTTGGCGAGGATGCCGTAGGGCTCATCGAGGCCGGCCAGCAGCAGCGGGATGTCATAGTAGCTGCGGTGGTTCGCCACAAAGACGCAGGGGCCATCCTTCGGGATGTTGTCCAGTCCCTCGACGCTGAGCCGGACGCCGGTGACGTTCAGGATGCCTTTGCTCCAATGGGGGATGTGCTTTTTTACCAGCTGGCGCACCGTCTCGGTGTCGCCTGCGGCCAGCGCACGCTCGGCTTTGCACAGCACACGGTAATGGACGATCATGTACCCGAACAGATAAACGAATAACGCAATGGTGCGGAAAATGCTCACAGAGTGATACCTCCTTCTGGCTCAAAAAGCCGTTTCTATTGTATCACACTCCGCCCCAAAAAGGGAGAGGAAATACTTTTTTTACATTTGGAGGGCTTTGCGGCTTGCAAAATCCACAAAATCCGGGTATATTTATAATCAGAAAGCCAGCACAATGGCGTTTCCTGCCAAAACCGTGCTGTGCAATGTAAGCCGTCTTTCGGGACAGCGAGAGAGGATATCCACACAACATGAGTCTGTTCCCTTCTGCAAACGATTTCAAGTCCGGGCCGGGCGTCGAAAAGGACGCCCCCCGCAAGACCGGCGTAGGCCGCTTCTTCGAGCTGGTGGGCCGGGATATGAGCGGGATGTTCCTTGCAAACCTGCTCACCTGTCTGGGCTTTCTGCCCGTCATCTGTCTGGTGTACATCGGCTTTCTGATGAACAGCCTGCCCGTCATGGTGCTCAGCGCCGCCGTGGGCGGCATCCTGGCCGGTCCGGTGCTGGCAGGCATGTACGACACCGTCCTGCGCGCTCTGCGCGACGAGGCCGGTTACTGGTGGACCACCTACCGCAAGGCTTTCAGGCAGAACTTCAAAGCCAGCATCCTGCCGGGCCTGCTCTACTGCGTCGTGGTCACGGTGCAGGTCTTCCTCGTGTACTTCTGCTTCAACCTGCTCTACCACGGCACCAACGTCGGCGTGGGCATGTGGGTGGCCACGGTGCTCAACCTCGTCATCTTCCACATGCTGTTCTCCTACATGTGGCCCCAGGTGGTCCTGCTGGACCAGCCTTTTGGCCAGACGCTCAAGAACAGCGTCAACTGCATGATCGCTTTCCTGCCCCACGCACTGGCCGCGTCTCTCGTGACAGTGCTGTTCTGGGGCCTCGTCATCCTCTGTATGCCGCTGGGCCTGCTGCTCATGCTGGTGTTCGGCTTCTGGTTCCAGGTGGAGATCACCAGCCAGATCGTCTACGGCGACCTCGACCGGGTGTTCCGCATCGAGGAGAACATCCGCAGGCTCCACGACGCCGAGTATGAAGCCGAGATGGCCGAGGAGCGCAGCGACGACGAGGAATAAACGACACACCGACGCGAAAAGGGGATGCGTGCAATGGAACAGCGGAACAATCTGGTGCTGCAGGGCACGGAGACATTTTCCCGCGGACAGCTCGATAATGTGGCGCTGGACAACGGCAGCGTCGTGTTGGACAGCGTGGCCGGGCGGTACCTGCAATACGGCAGCTACACGACGCCCGAGTTCGCCATGCCGGCCTTCTGCAACCTGAACGTCAGCTGGAACGCTCACGCGCCCCAGAACACGATGGTGGAGGTGCGCTGCCGCGTCTACGCAGGCAGCAGCTGGACGGGCTGGATGAGCTTTGGCAAGTGGGCGCCGGATTACCCCCGGGCCAGCATCAGCACCCACAGCGACGACGGCCTCATCTTCCTGATGGGCGACACCGTGACGGTGGCGCTGCCCGGCGGCGGCACCGGCGTCCAGCTTCAGGTCAATCTTTCGACCAACGACGACAAAGTCACCCCGGCGCTCCGGCTGCTGGCGGCGGCGGTCCGCCCCCTTGCGTGGGATAAGCAGGGCGGCCACCCCATCAACCGCCGCCTGTACTTACCGGAATACTGCCTCTCGGCCCATGACCCCAGCTTTGGCCGGGACATGGACCTGCCGCTGGTGATGGCGGCCCTGATGAACCGCTGGGGCGAGGACATCCTGCCCGAAGAGGTGGCCTACGTCATGGAGGACAAGACCACCGGCAGCACCAGCAACGGCGCTTTCGCCGCCGCGGCAGCGGGCTGCTGCGGTTTTCCCTGCTGGCAGGCGTGGATGGACCTGCAGGACCTGCGGGAGCAGATACACGACGGCTGTTCCGTAGCCGTGCGCATCGAGCGCCGCATCCGGGGCCAGCGGGATCCCATCGGGGTCTGGATGGGTCTGCGGGGCTTCGGCCACGACGACGCGGTCCTCGCCGATTATGTCCTGCTCAACGACCCCACCGCCGACAGCGACGGGGCCGTGAACTGCACGATGGCGGTGACGGATTTTGCCCGCTGCTTCACCGGGCGGGCCATCGCTCTCCGCCCCAAGCCCCGGGACACCGAGGCCAACCGCCCCCGGCGGGTCTCCTGCGACTTTGTGTACAGTGCCGAGGATGACTGCTGGTATCTGGCCCAGAAGGGCCAGCGGCAGCTGCTCCCGGCCGAATTTTCCGGCTGGGCGGCCTGCAGCCCCCACGACGGAGTAGCCCACGCCACCACAGCCCACCGCACCTTCCGGCGGATGGAGCGGACACGGACCGGCGGCTTCCGTTTCCCGCCCGAGCAGACCGCCGCAGGCGGGCGGTGCAGCGTTTACATCGTGGACCATACCGGCACCATGCAGTTTGCAGAGGTGCGCCTGCCTGCGCCTCCGACGCCCGCGCTGCCGCTATCGGAAGCAAACCAAAGCACCGCGCCTTCTGTCTCCTGAGAGGCAGCACAGCCAAGAGCTTTTTGGGATAAATCATCAACATGGGAGGAACATATTATGGCAAAGACGATCATCACTTTGGGCCGTGAGTACTGCACCGGCGGACGCTACATCGCCAAGGACGTGGCACGCGCACTGGGCATCAAGCTCTACGACAAGGAGCTGATCACGATGGCCGCCAAGAATTCCGGACTGTCCGAGGAGGCCGTGGCCGCCAGCGAGAAGCGGCACACCCACAGCCTGCTGTACAGCCTGTATACGATGGGCAATGACCTTCCGCTGGGCGACCAGGTCTTCATCCTGCAGAGCCGCATCATCAAGCAGCTGGCCGACGAAGGCCCCTGCGTCATCGTGGGCCGCTGCGGCGACTATGTCCTGCGCGACCGCAAGGACGTGCTGCGCATCTTCGTCTACGCCCCCAAGGGGTGGCGTCTGGCTTACGGCAAGGAGAACAACATGCTGCAGGCCAAGGACGAAAAGGGCATCAAGGAGGAGATCGACAAGACCGACCGCAACCGTGCCGCCTACTACAACTACTACACCCAGAACCGCTGGGGCGATGCCCACAACTATGACCTCGCCATCAACGCCGCACTGGGCCATGACGCCTGTGTGAAGATGATCCTTGCCGCCGCAGAGGCCAAGGAGAAGGCCATGGAGGGCTGATGCCCGCCGCCCCGGAAGGGGGAAAAATAAATAATGATGCTGCGTGGGTGGGGTGCTTTTGCGCTCTGCCCACGTTTGCGGCATAGAAGAACTCTGCATCCCCAAGTTATCAGCATCAAAAGGAGAAATCGTGGAAAATAAGCAATCCTTATCCTCTCCCGCCGGTGAGCGGGAAAACATCATGGGTACCATGGACATCAACCCTCTGCTCATCAAGCTCAGCGTGCCGATGATGGTATCCATGCTGGTGCAGGCCCTCTACAACGTGGTGGACTCGATTTTCGTGTCCCACGTCAGCGAGAGCGCCCTGACCGCCGTTTCGCTGGCGTTCTCTCTGCAGAACGTCATGATCGCCGTGGGCGTCGGCACCGGCGTGGGCGTCAACGCCCTGCTGTCCAAGAGCCTCGGCGAAAAGAACCAGGAACGGGCCAATAAGACCGCCGAGAACGGCATCTTCCTGTCCCTGTGCAGCTACGCCGTCTTCCTCGTCATCGGCCTCACCTGCATGAAACCCTACTTCTACGCACAGACTTCGGACATGGACATCGCCCGGCAGGGCATCCAGTATCTGCGGCTCTGCTGCGTGCTCAGCCTTGGCCTCTTTACCCAGACCATGGGCGAGAAGCTGCTGGCCGCCACTGGCCGCACCCATCTGAGCATGATCAGCCAGCTGGTGGGCGCTGTCGTGAACATCGTTCTCGACCCCATCTTCATCTTCGGCTACTGCGGCGAGGCCCTGTCCGGCACCACCGGCGCTGCCGCGGCCACCGTCATCGGCCAGTTCTGCGGCGCGGGCATGACGCTGTACTTCAACCTCAATAAGAACCCCGACATCCAGATCAGCTTCCGGGGCTTCCGGCCCAGCGCCAAGGCCATCGGCCGCATCTACACCGTCGGCCTGCCCAGCATCGCCATGCAGTGCGTGGGCAGCGTGATGACCTTCTTCATGAACCAGATCCTGATGGCCTTCTCGGCCACGGCTGTCGCCGTCTTCGGCGTCTACTTCAAGCTGCAGAGCTTCGTGTTCATGCCCATCTTCGGCATGAACAACGGCATGGTCCCCATCATCAGCTACAACTACGGCGCACGGAAGCCGGAGCGGGTCAAAAAGACCATCCGCCTCGCAGTCTTCTACGCCGAGTGCATCATGCTGGTGGGCTTCTGCATCTTCCAGTTCCTGCCGGATAAGCTGCTGGGCCTCTTCGCCGCCGGCGACGCCATGCTGGCCATCGGCGTCCCGGCGCTGCGCATCATCTGCCCCCACTTCCTGCTGGCGGGTGCCGGCATCGTGCTGAGCTCGGTGTTCCAGGCGCTGGGCAACGGCGTGTTCAGCCTGACCGTCTCCATCTGCCGTCAGCTGGTGGTGCTCATCCCCGCTGCATGGCTGCTGAGCCGCACCGGCGAGGTGAACATGGTCTGGTGGGCCTTCATCATCGCGGAGGTGGTCAGCCTTGCGCTGAGCCTCGTTTTCATGGCCCGCATCAACCGTACCGTCATCGTCCCGCTCTCCGAAAAGCAGGACGCGGCCGTATAACCTGAAAGGAACGTGAACTCTATGGCAAAAAAGCTGAAGTGGAACCTTATCCTCATGAGCCTGCTCTATCTGGCGCTGGGCATCTTCCTGCTGATGGTGCCCGGCACGGCCCTCAACGTGGTCTGCTATGCGCTGGGCGGCGTGGTGCTGGCCTGCGCGGCAGTGCAGCTGGTGCGGTATTTTGTCGTAGAGCGCGGCGTGTTCCAGAGCCAGCTCACCCTCATCTCGGGGCTGGTCTGTCTGGCGCTGGGCGCATTCCTCATCATCCGCAGCGATGTGGTGGTGCGGGTGCTGCCCATCGTGTTCGGCCTGTTCGTCATCTTTGACAGTCTGGGCCGCATCCAGAATGCCCTCGAGCTGCGCCGGTGCGGGTATCCGAGCTGGAAGATCTTTCTGCTGCTGGCCGTGCTCAGCATCGTGCTGGGCATCGTGATGGTGGTGGACCCCTTCGGCACCATGGAGACGCTGGTGATGGCCATCGGCCTCATCCTCATCCTGGAAGGCGCGCTGAACCTGCTGAGCGCCCTGTACACCATGCTGGCCGTCCGGCGCTTTATAAAGCTGCATCCGGAGACCCAGTCCATGCTGGAAGCCATTACCGGCCAGGATCTGAACGGCGACGGCGTCATCGCCCCGGATGTCTCCCACGCAGATGTGGAGTCCACCGCTGTGGAGCTCGACTATGTGGATGAGAGCGCCGAGGTGGAGCAGGAGAACAAATAACGTCAGCGGGCTTGCCCTCTCAGTCACCTTCGGTGACAGCTCTCCCAAAGGGAGAGCCTCTGGCCTGCCGGAAGATTTTTGCCTCTCCCTTTGGGAGAGGTGGCTGCGACCAGCGGGAGCAGACGGAGAGGGCAAGGACGCTGACCGCATGGCAAACTGCTGCTGAAAAACGAAACCCAAGATCAATTCAACACAAAGGATAAAAAGAGTTATGGAAAAGTACGATCTCATCATCGTTGGTGCCGGCCCTGCCGGCATCTTCACCGCTGTGGAGCTGCTGCGCCGCGGCAGCAAGAAGCACATCCTGCTGGTGGAAAAAGGCAAGCCGGTGGAAAAGCGCCACTGCCCCAAGGCCGAGATCGGCCACTGCGTCAACTGCCGCCCCACCTGCGCCATCACCACCGGCTTCTCCGGTGCGGGCGCCTTCTCCGACGGCAAGCTGAGCCTCTCCTATGAGGTCGGCGGCGACCTGCCCAGCCTCATCGGCGAAGAGTTTGCGCAGGAGCTCATCGACTACACCGACAAGATCTACCTCGAGTTCGGCGCTGACCCCCATGTGGAGGGCATCTACACCGGCGAGGACATCAAGGAGATCCGCAAGAACGCCATCCACGCCGGTCTGAAGCTGGTGGACTGCCCCATCCGCCACCTCGGCACCGAGAAGGCACAGCAGCTCTATCTCGCCATCCAGAACTATCTGGCTGACAACGGCGTGGAGATGCTCTTCTCCACCGAGTGCGAGAACATCATCCTCGAAGACGAGGAGTGCAGGGGCGTGCTGCTGCGTCAGGGCGGCGGGGAGCCCCGCGCCGTCTACGGCGACACCGTGGTCATCGGCACCGGCCGCCGCGGCGCAGACTGGCTTGAGAAAATCTGTGCAGAGCACCATATCGCCCACAAGCCTGGCACCGTGGACATCGGTGTCCGCGTCGAGTGCCGCAACGAGGTCATGGAAAAGGTGAACAAGGTGCTGTATGAGTCCAAGCTCATCGGCTACCCGAAGCCCTGGAAGAACAAGGTCCGCACCTTCTGCCAGAACCCCGGCGGCTTCGTGGCACAGGAGAACTACGACAACGACCTGGCCGTGGTCAATGGCCACAGCTTCAAGGAGAAAAAGAGCGAGAACACCAACCTCGCCATCCTCGTCTCCCACAACTTCACCGAGCCCTTCAACCAGCCCATCGCCTACGCCCAGAAGGTGGGCGAGCTGACCAATATGCTGGGCGCAGGCCACATCATGGTGCAGCGCTACGGCGACATCCTCGACGGCAAGCGCACCTGGGCGAAGGAGCTGGCCCAGTCCAACGTCAAGCCCACCCTGAAGGACGCCGTGGCCGGCGACATCACCGCCGCCATGCCCTACCGCGCCATGACCAACATCATCGAGTTCATCAAGATGCTGGACATGGTCGTCCCCGGCTTTGCCGCCAACGAGACCCTGCTGTACAGCCCTGAGCTGAAGTTCTACTCCAACAAGGTCAAGATGGACCCGAACCTCGACACCAACATCAAGGGCCTGCACTGCCTCGGCGACTCCTCCGGCTGGACCCGCGGCCTGATGATGGCCTCCGTCATGGGCGTGCTGATGGGCCGCAAGCTGGCTGAGAAGGAAGGCTGCTGAAACGCCTTTCTGCACTAAGCTGCGCCGAATATTTGGTTCCCGATGCCTCTCCGCACTCCGCGGAGGGGCTTTTTTTGCGCTTTCTGCGGCAAAACCGTGCAGGATACAAAAATCGGCAGAAAAAGTCAATTTCCGTCAACCCTGAAAATTTATGGGAATTTGAATTGATTTTCTTCGTTCAAACTGCTACAATCTCAAGTAGAACTCAAGAAGAAATTGTGTCTTGCGCATAATGCGAGGAGGGATCACTTATGTGCGAAGCCCCCGGAAGCGCAGTAACGCTGCTATGTTCCGGCATCCAGCTTTACAGCGCCGAGAGGCGCATTGCGGACTGCATCCTTGCAGATGTAAAGCGGGCGTCGATGTGTACGTCAGCAGAACTGGCCCGGCTGAGCTGTTCGTCCGAGGCCACCATCACCCGGCTGTGCCACAAACTGGGGTTCGAGAACTACCGCAAATTCCAGCTGGCGCTGGCACGGGACGCCATGGAGCAGCAGGAAGCCCAGCGTATGCGGGACGAAGGGCAGGACGAGCTACATCAGGCACTTCTGAACATTCTGGCAAACCGCGAAGAGGAGCTGCGGGCCACCATTCAGGCCATTGACACCCGCCAGCTGCGGCAGATCCTCTCTCTGCTGCGCAGCTGCGAGGTCATGGAGGTGGTCTCTGAGGGCGGCGGCCTGCCGGTGGCCTTCGATGCCTCCATCCGGTTCAGCCACCTGGGCAAGCGGTGCGTTTCCAGCGCAGTCCACGAGAAGAACCTTGCCTTTGCTCAGACGCTGACCCCCAAAGACATCCTCATCGTGCTCTCGGCCTCCGGGCAGAGCGCCAGACTGGAAGAGGTGTCCGCTGCCGCCAAAGGGCGGGATGTACCGGTGCTGCTCATCACCTGTGACAGCCACGGCCCGCTGGCCCAGCTGGCCGACTATGTGATGACGGCTTCCAACCGCGAACAGCGGCTCATCGAGGGCAGCCATGCGGCATCGCTGCTCTCGCCGAACGTCCTTATCGAGGTGCTCTACTACCTGCTGCGGATGGAAAATCTGTAAAAAAACAAACGCTGGCACCTTAGCTGGTTGCTCATAAAAAAGTGAATCCGACCTATGGCTGCAATCAAAGGTCGGATTCTTTTTTTATGTTAGGGCTGGAATATCCATGGCTCCCTCTGACGCGGGAGGCTTGGATGCGGTGCAAAATCGCACATTACCGCACTACACCGAATAGTGTATAGAAGTGCGCCCTTACTGTTTGACAAATTGGAATTGATTTTCCTTTTTATTTCTTAGTATCAATCCAAATGAAAACTCTCTCGTCAGTTCTTTCAGTAACAACACCTCCGTTTGCTATTGCCACAGCTTGAGATGCTATGTTATCTAAAAGAATGGTTACTAACACTTTATCTATTCCCATTTCTTTCGCTTCATTAAGCAATAATCTCAGCAGTTCTTTTCCATATCCTTTTCCACGAAACGCTGGTGCAATTCCGTACCCGATATTTCCTCCTGCTTTTCTCAGTGCCTCAGTCAAAAAATGTCTGACAGAACCAAATCCAACCGGAATACCATCAGCATATAGCCAAAAAGTTGTAGAAGGCACTTTCCAACCATCTACAATCCCTTCTTGCTCAGAATCCCTCTGTTTTACAATCAGCCATTCTTTATACTCATCAAATGTTAATCCGTTGGCTTTGTTAATTAATCCATTTTCTTCAGCAGGGATCTCTTGCAGCATTGTGTAAATATCTAAGCCATCATCAACTGACAATCTTTTTAATTCCAACATTATTTTCAATTCTCCTTAATCAAATAAACTCAAGTTTATCAGTCTGTTTAATCATATCATATGGCTTCAATGTACGTCAAGAACAATCCCGGCAGACATTACTGCCGGGACTGATGCTGTTTTATGGACATCTACATTTCGTGCCGGCGTTTGTTTCATCATTGGAGCTCTAAGTCGCTGGGCAGGATGACATCCAGCTCCGCCGCAGGCTCTGCCACGAGGCGGCGGCTCTGGTTGAAGATGGCCTTTTCCAGCGTGTTGCGGGCGAGACGTCCGTTGCCCGCCGTGCGGGCATCCTCTGCCTGCCGGCGCTCGTAGTAGCCCCGCAGCGGTTCCGTGCAGCTCTCGGCCAGCCTGTAGCCCTTTCCCCTCGCCAGCACATTCGTGATGTCCAGCAGCTCATCGGCGGTGTAGTCCGGGAACTCTATCCTGTTCGGGAAGCGGCTGGCAAGGCCGCTGTTGGCGGTCAGGAACGTCTCCATCTCTTTGGTGTAGCCCGCAAGGATGACCACCAGCTCGTCGCGGTGGTCTTCCATCCCCTTCACCAGCGTGTCGATGGCCTCAAGGCCGAAGCTGTCCTGCTCGCCCCGGTAGAGGCTGTAGGCCTCGTCGATGAAAAGGACGCCGCCCAGCGCGCTCTGGATGACGCTGTTGGTCAGGGGGGCGGTGTGGCCGGTGTAGCGGCCCACGAGGTCTCCCCGGCTCACCTCCACCAGCTGCCCGCCCTTGAGGGCGCCGATGGCCTTGAGGTACTTTGCCACGAGCCGGGCGATGGTGGTCTTGCCGGTGCCGGGGTTGCCGGTGAAGATCATGTGCATCGAGAGGCTGGCGGTCTTGAGGCCCGCCGCCGCACGGCGCTGCTGCACCTGAATGTTATCGGCGAGGCCGAAGACGTATTCCTTCACCGGTGCAAGGCCCACGAGGTCGTTCAGCTCTTTCCTGATCTCTTCCACTGCGCCGGTATAGGCGGCGGGCAGCAGGTCGAAGAGCTTCTGGGGTCCGGCGTCGTTGAGGGCAAAGTCGAGGCCGTCCTCCCGGGCAGTCAGTGTGATCGTTCCGGTAAGCGCGGCATCTGTTTGCAGACAGTATTCGCTCAGAGCGCGGAATATCTTATCGCAGCAGGCGGTCAGCCCCGCCGCACCCTGCTTCGGGCTGCACTGGGCCGCCACATAGTCCCGCACATCCGCGCCCGCCGACAGGGTCAGGCCGAGGCGGGTCTTCACTTTTGCGGCCAGCGCGTTGAGCTGCTGGGCTGCCAGCGCGGCGAGGGCTTCCCGCGCAAAGGCGCTGGTCTCACAGACATCGCCCAGCGCCGAGACGAAGGCCGCACCGAACTTGTCAGCCAGCGCCTCCCGGCCCTTCTGGGAGAAGAAGACAAGGTACTTGCCGCAGGGGGTGATGCGGCTCACAGCCCCGGGGGCCAGCGCCGTTCCGGCGTCCACGAGGATGCCCTCCTTGTTGACAAGATACCGGCTGGACAGGGGCGCACTGCCCTTGACGGCGAGGTCTGCCAGCGTCTTCAAAAAGCCCGGGTAGCAGCTCTCGTAGTGCTCAAAGAGCAGGATCTCGCCCGGCGCATGGAGGGCGGCGTACAGATCCTGCAAAAAGAGCTTTTCGGCCCCCGAGTCGGGGTAAAGCGCCAGATCCATGACGGCCAGCTTATCGCTCTGCAAAAGACCCCGGGCGGCCATGCAGCGGGCCGTCTCCGTCAGAGCAAAATGCCGCCCCGTGCCGGGCGCACCGCAGAGCAGGATGACGTTCCGGGCCGTGGGGGCCTCCGTCCCCAGCACGAAAGGCCGGCGCATGGCCCGCACGACGCCGTCCACGAAGGCGTCCTGCCCCAGCACCGTCTTTTTCACCTCAGCGGCCAGCCCTTCGAAGCTGCCCAGATGCTCCTGTCTGACTTCGGTGGTGCCTTTGGCCAGCAGGCCGTCGGCCTCCATGTCCTCGAGCATCTTCCGGCTCTGGGCCAGCGCCTCCTGTGTGGTATCTCTGCGCAGCTCGGCGTTCTGTTTTTTCAGCATTTCGTCCAGCTTTTTCTGCTGCTCGAGCAGGGCTGCGTTCATATCGGGCAGGCCGGGCTTTTCCGGCGGCGTTTTCTGCGTATCAAAGCGCAGTTTTCCTCCCGGGCCGAACACTCCGTTCATCAAGTTCTCCCAATCGTCGGTGTATGCCATCTGCCTGCCTCCGTCCTGCGTTTTTTCCAAGTATAGTGTACTTTGCCCCCTTTTGCAAGAAAAGTCTTGAAAATCCACGGGCAGGCGGGTACACTAATTTTATATTGATTTGATATGCGAAGGGAATGGAACGAAATGAAAACGCCCGCAGAGTGGAAAACGCTGTTCGAGAGCAGCGCCTTTGCACGGCAGACAAACTACAGCGGCCCGCTGGGGCCGGAATATAACCCCTCCGGCACCCAGCTCCGGCTCTGGGCGCCCACGGCGCAGAAGGTATCGGTCAACCTCTACCGCCGGGGCGACGGCGGGGCCTGCATGGGGACCCTGCCGCTGGAACAGCACGGGCAGGGCGTCTGGTCGGCCTATCTGCCCGGCGACCAGCACGGACATTACTATACCTTTACCGTCGAGGTGGACGGCACAGCATACGAGACGGGCGACCCCTACGCCCGGACAGCGGGCGTCAACGGCCTGCGGAGCATGATTTTAGACGCGCCCCGCATCGACCCGCCCGACTGGAGCCATGACCACCGGGTCATCGTCCCGGCCTCCCGCCGGACGGTGTGGGAGGTCAGCGTCCGCGACTTCTCGCAAGACCCGGCCTGCGGCGTTCGGAATGCATGGCGGGGCAAATTCATGGCCTTTACCCAGAAGGGAACCACCCTTTCTTCCGCCGGCACCTTCCCCACCTGCCTCGACTACCTCAAGCGGCTGGGAGTGGGCTATGTGCAGCTGATGCCCATCTTCGACTTTGGCAGTGTGGACGAGAGCCGCCCCCTCACCCGGCAGTACAACTGGGGCTACGACCCCACCAACTACAACGTCCCCGAGGGCAGCTACTCCACCGACCCCGCGAAAGGCGAAGTCCGGGTGCGGGAGTGCAAGGAGATGATAGCTTCTCTCCACGCGGCGGGCATCGGCGTCATCATGGACGTGGTGTACAATCATATGTACCGCAGCGAGAACCCGCTGAACAGCACGGTGCCTTATTATTTCTTCCGGCAGAACCCGGACGGCAGCTTCTCCAACGGCAGCGGCTGCGGCAACGAGTTTGCCAGTGAGCGGCCCATGGCCCGGAAATACCTCATCGACTCGGTGCTCTACTGGGCGCAGGAATATCACATCGACGGCTTCCGCTTCGACCTCATGGGCCTCTATGACGTGGACACCATGAACGAACTGCGGGCCGCGCTGGACGCTCTGCCGTGCGGCAGAAGCATCCTGATGTACGGTGAGCCGTGGCAGGGCGGCGGGAGCCAGCTCCACCGGTACGAGGCCAACAAGGCGAACCTCGCCATGCTGTCCGAGCGCATCGGCATCTTCTGCGACAACACCCGCGACGTCATCAAGGGCGGCTGTTTTGACGCCCGGGAGCCGGGTTACGTCGAGGGCAGACCGGGCAGCCTCTGGGACATCGGCGGGGCCGTGGCCGCGTGGTGCCGCAGCGACAAGCTGCCCGCCCATTCGCCCTCCCAAATCGTCAGCTATGTGTCCGCCCACGACAATTTCACTCTCTGGGATAAGCTCATGCTCGTCCGGTACGCCCGTCCCGAGTACACTGCCGCCGACTCGGCGGCGCTGGCCCAGAACCGGCTGGCGGCGGGCATCTATCTCACCTGCATGGGGATGCCCTTCCTGCAGGCCGGCGAGGAGTTCGCCCGCACCAAAAAAGGGCAGGGCAACACCTACCGCTCTTCGCCCTCCCTCAACCGTCTGGACTGGAAGCGGGCCGCGCAGTTCCACGGTCTTGTGGACTATTACCGGGGCCTGCTGGGCCTGCGGGCGCAGTTCCCCCGCCTGAGCGCCTCGGACGCGGCCAGCCCGGCGGCCATCCGATTTTTCTCGCTGGAACAGCCCCTCGTGGGCTGGACTTTGCCCGCCGCACCCGGCGACGGCGCGGCATGGCGGGCGCTCTGCGTCTTTTACAATCCCACGGAAGAAGAAAAGCGGGTCCGTCTGCCCGACGGCCAGTGGAAACTGCTGAGCGACGGCGTATCGTCCGCGCTCTGGAAAGGCCCCAGCCGGGTCTGCGGCGGCGAAGTGACACTGCTGCCATACAGTGCAACGATTTTCGGCCAGGTATAACAAAAAGCGGCCCGCCGCTTTGCGCGGCGAGCCACCCGATCATGTCCTGATTTAGCCCTGCGGGTCCTGCTGAGGCGCAGACTCGGCAGGCTTCTCCTGACGGGATGCACCGTTGGTGCCATTGCCGCTGTTGGAGGCGTTCTTTTCGCCCAGCGTCAGGCTGACGGTCTGCATCTGGCCGTCGCGGGCGACGGTGATGGACAGGGTGTCACCGGCAGAGTGCTCCTGCATCAGGGTGCCAAGGTCGGTCTTCTGGGCTACCTCGGTGTTGTCGATGCTGATGATGCGGTCGCCGGCCTTGAGGCCCGCCTTATCGGCAGGGCCGCCGGACACGACGTCCATGACGTAGATGCCGTAGGCGTTGACGCCCAGCTGTGCCGCCGTCTGTGCGTCGTTGACAGCCAGATAGGTGATGCCCATATAGGGACGGCCCGTGACGTAGCCGTTCTCCAGCAGGTCCTGTGCCACCTTGATGGCGTCGTTGATGGGGATGGCGAAGCCCAGACCCTCGGCGTCAGAGCTGGAAGACTTTGCGTTGACGATGCCAATCAGCTCGCCGTTCATGTTGAACAGGCCGCCGCCGGAGTTGCCGGGGCTGACAGAAGCATCCATCTGAATGAGGGACATGGTGTTGACAGAGCTGGAGCTCTGGATGGAGACGCTGCGGTTCAGGGCGCTGACGATGCCGCTGGTGACGGTGCCGCCCAGCTCACCCAGAGGGTTGCCCACGGCCAGCACGTTGTCGCCCACGGCCAGCTTGTCGCTGTCGCCCACGATGGCAGGGGTCAGGCCGTCGGCATCGACCTTGATGACGGCGATGTCGCTGGTGGAATCCTCGCCCACGACAGTGGCGGTGTAGTCCTTGTCGCCGATGGTGACGGTGATGTTGGACGCGCCGCTCACGACATGGTCACAGGTGAGGATGTAGCCATCCGAGCTGATGATGACGCCGCTGCCGGCGCCGCTCTCCACCTGGCTCTGGCCGTACCAGGACCACTGGGAGTAGACCACCTGCTCGGTGGTGATGACCACGACGCTGGGGCTGACGGTCTTGGCCACCTGTGCGGTGGTCATGCCGCTGGAAACAGTCGTGCCTTCGGCGGCGCTCTCAGAGTCTGCCGAAGAGCTGTCGGAGCGCTCCACCTTCTGGATGACGACCTTGTTATTGCCGCCGAAGCGTGCGCCCACAAAGCCGCCCATAAAGCCCATGGCTGCGGCCAGCACCAGAGCGACGATGCTCTTTACAGCCTTGCCTGCATTCTTCTTGGGCTTCTCAGGCTTCTTCGGCGCGGCAGGGGCTGTGTTCTGCGGGCCTGCGGGGGGCGGCGTTGCGCCGCCGGAAGGCTGGGTGCTCTCGCTGAAGGCAGAAGCAGTGTTTGCGGTGTTCATGCCGCTGGAACCCACATTGGGGTAGCCGGTATCACCGGCAGGATTATTGGAAGAGGAATAGTCATATTCCCATTTGTTTTCATCCATCGTGATTACTTCCTTTCTAAGGGATTAGAAGTTGTTTTCATAACCGTTGCGCACCGTCTGAGCGGTCTTTTTGCCCGCATACTGCGTTGCTTTCCCTTGCAATCCGCCTAGGATTGCTTCGGGAAAGCGCCTTGCCTGCCGGCAAAACTCCTCGCCCATTCGGCACTCTCCGGCTATGAAAACAACTTCGGCCGGGGGAAGAGCTTTTCCGCTCCTCTCCGGCACGGTTTTATTCTATCCGCTAATTGTGAAAATCAATCGTTTCCCCAGTGAAGAATGTGTGAAATAAAGTCCTAAGGAGTTTCTATGAAAATCAGCGCCACTCAAACGGGTTTTGTCCTTTATAAAGAGGCCGACGTCATCGGCCGGTGCGGCGTCACCCCCACCCCAAAAGGCGCGGACATCACGGCCCTGTCCGTCCTGCCCCAGTGGCGGCGGAAGGGCTACGGCTCCTACCTGTTAAAAGAGATATTGCGCCGGTTCGGCGGTTATGACCGGGAGGCTGCGACGGTGTTCACCGCCCCCCTGCCCGCCGACGAGGGCGAAGGGCTGTTCTGGCAGAAATTCGGCTTTGCGCCTGAGGATGGGCGGCTCGTCCGCCGCCGCACCCCCGATTTGACGGCGGTGCGCTTCGTGCAGGACTATCTTGCCGCCCATCTCCCCCACCCGAAGCTCTGCATCGACGCCACCTGCGGCAACGGCGGCGACACGGCGTTCCTCTGCCGCCTTGCCGGCCCGGAAGGCCGGGTGCTGGGCTTCGACATCCAGCCCGAGGCCATCACTTCCACCCGCGCCCGGCTCGAAAAGCAGGGCCTTACGGCAGAGCTTATCTGCGACAGCCACGCGAACCTCTTACAGTATGTCCGGTCCGGCACGGCAGACATCGTGATGTTCAACTTCGGCTGGCTGCCCGGGGCCGACCACAGCGTCTTCTCCACAGCAGACAGCAGCATCCCCGCGCTGGAAGCCGCCCTCGCGGCGCTGCGCGCCGGCGGCGTGCTCAGCGCCATCCTCTACAGCGGCCGCGTCATCGGCACGGACGAAAAGCAGAGCATCCTCGGCTGGCTGCGGGCTCTCCCGCTGGAAAAATATACCGTACTGGTGTGCGATTTTGCCAACTGGGCCGACACCGCGCCCCTGCCCTGCCTTGTTCTGAAAAAATAGCAAAAACTCTTGCATCCATGTGGATTTTCTGTTAAAATAAGCGTTGTATGTAATTTTATAGGAGAGTTTCCCATGGAAACAGACCCTATTGTTTGCTGATACATCCACCCGGCCCTTCGCGGGGCCGCATCTCAGGAGAACGAAACTTTTATGACAAATCGTGAAGAAATCGAGCGCCGCCGGACGTTTGCTATCATCAGCCACCCCGACGCCGGCAAAACGACGCTGACCGAAAAGCTGCTGCTGTACGGCGGAGCCATCAATCAGGCAGGCTCTGTCAAGGGCAAGCAGAGCGCAAAGCACGCCGTGTCCGACTGGATGGACATTGAGAAGCAGCGCGGCATCTCTGTCACCTCTTCGGTGCTGCAGTTCAACTACGCAGGCAAGTGCGTGAACATTCTGGACACCCCGGGCCATCAGGACTTCTCGGAGGACACCTACCGCACCCTGATGGCAGCCGACTCGGCTGTCATGGTCATCGACGCCGCAAAGGGCGTCGAGGCCCAGACCATCAAGCTGTTCAAGGTCTGCACCCTGCGCCATATCCCCATCTTCACCTTCATCAACAAGATGGACCGCGAGGCCCGCGACCCCTTCGAGCTGATGGAGAACATCGAAGAAATTCTGGGCATCAAGACCTACCCCATGAACTGGCCCATCGGCTGCGGCAAGGAGTTCAAGGGCGTGTTCGACCGCAACACCCGCAAAGTGCTTGCTTTCTCCAGCGACGGCCGCGCCAACGGCGTCAAGAAGGTCGAGGAGACCGAGGCCGAGCTGGGCGATGCCGCACTGGACCAGCTGCTGACCCCCTATCTGCACCAGCAGCTGGTGGACGAAATTGAGCTTCTGGACGGTGCTGCCGAGGAATTCGACCTTGACCGCGTGCTGCGCGGCGAGCTGAGCCCCGTGTTCTTCGGCTCTGCGCTGACCAACTTCGGCGTCGAGCCCTTCCTCGAGAACTTCCTCCGCCTCACCCCCACCCCGCTGGCCCGCGTGGACAGCCTGACCGGCGAGGCCGTTGACCCCTGCCGCGATGAGTTCTCGGCCTTCATCTTCAAAATTCAGGCCAACATGAACAAGGCCCACCGCGACCGTATCGCCTTCATGCGCATCTGCTCGGGCAAGTTCGAGCGCGGCATGGAAGCCTACCATGTGCAGGAGGGCAAGAACATCAAGCTGGCCACCGGCACCCAGCTGATGGCGCAGGACCGCGCCATCGTCGATGAAGCCTACGCAGGCGACATCATCGGCCTGTTCGACCCGGGCATCTTCTCCATCGGCGACACCCTGTGTACCGGCAAGAAGAAGGTCGAGTTCGCCGGCATCCCCACCTTCTCCCCCGAACACTTTGCCCGCATCGAGCAGAAGGACACCATGAAGCGCAAGCAGTTCGTGAAGGGCATGGAGCAGATCGCTCAGGAGGGCGCTATCCAGATCTTCCGCGAAGTGGGCGGCGGCATGGAAGAAGTCGTGGTCGGCGTCGTCGGCGTGCTGCAGCTGGAAGTGCTGGAGTACCGTCTGAACACCGAGTACAACGTCGAGATCCGGATGCAGCAGCTCCCCTTCGAGCAGCTGCGCTGGATCCAGAACGACCCCGACACTTACGTCCTGCGTGACCTCGACCTCACCAGCGACACCAAGGCCGTCGAGGACATGAAGGGCAACCGCCTGCTCCTGTTCACCTCCGATTGGGCTATCCGCTGGGCTGAAACGCACAATGAGACGTTAAAGCTGAGCGAATTTGGCAATATTTAAGTTACAGGTTCCCAAGAGCTGCTGTGCAGAAGACCTGCATGGCAGCTCTTTTTGGAATAAATCTAAAATGCAACAATATGTACCAGTCAGCGACAACACCCCCCTTCGCGGGGCGCTGCCGGAAAAGAAGGTAACGATTTATGGAAAAACGTAACATTGGCAAAAGCGGCCTCTCCGCACCATTTCTGGGGCTTGGCACCTGGGCCATCGGCGGCGGCAGCTGGTGGGGCGACAACGACGACGCCCTGTCGGTAAAAGCCATCGAGACTGCCGTGGAGCAGGGCATCACCTGGATAGACACCGCCCCCATCTACGGCCTTTACCACAGCGAAGAGGTGGTGGGCGAAGCTTTGCGCCACATCGACCGGGACAAGGTCATCCTCTCCACCAAGTGCGGCCTCGAGTGGCGGCACGAAAGCCCCGTTCTCCACAAGGTGGTGGACGGCGTGCAGACCTACCGCGACCTGTCGGCCAAGAGCATCATCGAGGATGTGGAAGACAGCCTGCGCCGTCTCGGCACCGACCATCTGGACGTGCTCTACACCCACTGGCAGACGCCGGACCTTTCCATCTTCCCGCTGGAAGAGACCGTCGAAGCCATGATGAAGCTCAAGGAGCAGGGCAAGATCCGTGCCATCGGCGCGTCCAACACCACCGCCGAGTTCATCCGCGGCTACTGCAAATACGGCCAGCTGGATGTCATTCAGGAAAAGTACAGCCTGCTGACCCGCCGCATCGAAAAGCAGCTGCTGCCCACCTGCAAGGAGCTGGGCGTGTCCATTCAGGCTTATTCTCCCTTGGAGCAGGGCCTGCTCACCGGCAAGGTGACCATGGACACCACCTACCCCGAGGGCAGCACCCGGAACACGAACCCCTGCTTCCAGCCCGCCCGCCGGATACAGGCCATCCGGCTGCTGGACAGCTGGTCTGACCTCTGCGAGAAGTACCACTGCACCAAGGCGCAGCTGGTCATCGCCCTGACGGCCCGGATGATCCCCGGCCTGCACGTTCTGTGCGGCGCACGGACGCCGGAACAGGCCATCGACAACGCCGGTGCGCTCCACATCGCACTGGAAGGCGCCGACGCCGTCCAGATGAAGTGGGACGTGGACGCCATTTCCTGAGCAAAACCGCAGATATGAAACGAGCAGAGCCTCCACCGAAAGGTAGAGGCTCTGCTCGTTTCATATCTGGATTCTTTATGATAAACTTGAAGTTATTGATTTTCTGAATCCAATCCAAGCTCTTTCAGTTCTTTTTCGTTTTTGATGTCTTCATCAGTTTTCTTTCCGGTGATAGCACTGTATGCTTCTTTAATACCATTTTTCACTGCCCACTTGATAACAAAATACAGCGCAATTAAAATAACGATTGCAGTTCCACCGCTGATTCCTAGTTCATTCCACATAATAATATCAATGCCTCCGATTTCATAAATTCCGATTTGCCGACCTCACCCATTCTCCTTCCAGAACAGTCCGCCGCTGGTCTGGAAGAGCAGCCACGGATTCACGCTCTTGCTGCCGAGCTTGAAATCCATGGTCAGGTCTTCGCCCAGTGCGCCCACGGCCTGCCCCCGCTCCACGCTCTGGCCCTCGCTCACCGAGAGAGTATCCAGCCTGTAGAGGTAGCTGCGCAGCCCGCAGCCGTGGTCGATGACGACGGTGTTGCCGGTGAGGGCGAGGTTCCGGGCCAGCACCACGACGCCGTTTGCGGGGGCGCGGCAGGGGTCGCCCGGGATGGTGTAGAGTTTCGTGGAGTTCGATTTGCTGCCCTGCTTGCCGCCGGTGACTTTGGTCTGGCCGAAGTCCACCAGGGTCATGTAATTCTCCGCCGGGCAGGCGAAGCCGCCGCTCCACAGCTTTTCGCGGGCGGGCTGCTCATAGAGGGGCCAGACGGCGTTGCGGAACTCGGTGTTGGCAGCTTCGGAGGCTTCCGGTTCGGCTTCGATTTCAACCGTGCCGAAGTCCTTCGGGATGACGGTGATGTTCTTCACCACCGTCTCGCCGCCCACGGTAAAGGTCACTTCATGCGCACCGGCCGCGGCATTGTAGGCCGCCGGGATATAGGCGCGCCACCCGCTGCCCAGACGGACGGCCTGCACATTGCCGAGGTCTGTTTCCACCGTGGGGGCCGTCTCACCCACCATGCCGGTGAAAGCCGCGGCCACCGTGCCGCCCTGCTCCATCCGTTCGGCGGAAAGCTCCACCTCGGCGCTGGCCTGCAGCGTAAAGCGGAAGGAATAATTGTACCAGCCGATGGGCTTCGCGGGCTTTTCGAGCCGGACGTCCTGCCGCAGCTCGCCGGTGCTGCCGCCCTCGAACTGGGTGGCCAGCATATTTTCCGGCAGACGCCAGACGGTCAGCTCGGCCTTATAGTCGCCGTTGGCCGGGAACAAAAAATCGTCGTAGGAGGCCGCAGTCCCCTCGAAGACCACATTGCCCCCGCTGTCGGTGATGGTCAGCGGGCCGTAGCTGTACCACTCGGGCAGGGCGAAGGCCGGGTGGGCGTCGTAGAGGACGCCAAGCTTCTGCACCGTGAGGGTGCGGGGGCTGGCGAAGACTTTATCCACCTGCCCGCCCAGCAGCGGCACCTGCCAGCACCAGCCGTTGGGCTCCAGCTCCTGCCCGGCGAACTGCACCTCAGACGCGGGCTTCGCGCCCTCCGAGGTGAACGAATAGCTCACGCCCAGCACCGCCGCAAGCAGCACCACGACGCCCAGCGCGACGCCGATGAGCCATAACAAAAGCTGCTTCATATGTACTCTCCTTCTAAAGTTTGGGTGCAAGGCCCGGCTGCTAAAGAGCCGCAGGCGAAAACGCCTTACCTGCCCGGCCTGCCAATGGCTCTCCCTTTGGGAGAGCTGGCGCGCAAGCGCCTGAGAGGGTATAAAAAGGCGCACCGGCACAGCCCTGTTACAGACTGCCGGTGCGCCCTTCGTCATTTTGTTCTGTTTCGGCCCGCGTTATTCGGCAGTATCCTCAGCGGGAGCAGCCTCTTCTGCGGCCTCGTCTTCGGCCTCAGCAGGTTCTTCCTCAGCGGGGGCGGCGGTATCCTCGCCGAACAGCAGACGCTCGTACTCGTCCAGCTCCTTCTCACGGCGGCGCAGATAAACAGCCACAGCAGCCAGCGCACCAGCCACAGCAGCCAGCGTTGCGATAACAGCGATCAGACAGGATTTCTTCATAGGTTCAGCACACTCCTTTTTGGTCGAACCAGCGGTCCGGCTATTTTCAGCGGTCGTTCCGCGGCACAGGCTCGGTCTATTCTGAAACTATTATACCCGTACTTCACGAAAATTACAACCAAAAAGGCAAAATTTTGCTTTTTTCAGAGTCCCAGCTTTTTCTTATACGCCTTGAATGCGCCGGGCAGGGTGTATTCGTTCCGCAGCTGTTCGCGGCTGGCCCAGACACAGCCCGCCGGGGCTTCCGCACTGCCGACGCAGACAGAATAGCCGCTCATCCGCCACTCGATGTGGCTGAAAATATGCTTTGCCGCCGGCAGAGGTTCGATGCTCTCACAGGCAAGGCCCAGCGCTTCCAGCCGGGCGCAGACTTCTTCGGCGCTGAGGGCTTCGCCCTCCCACAGAAGCGGCTGCCACAGACCGGCCAGCAGACCTTTTTCGGGCCGCTGCTGCAACAGGAAGCATCCTTCGGCATCTTCGGCCAGCACTACCGTCACCGGCTCGATGCGCCGTGCTTTGGGCGCAGCCTTATGGGGCAGTTCCAGCGCTGTGCCGGCCCTGCGGGCTTCGCACAGAGAGGCCAGCGGACACTGCCCACAGAGCGGTGCGCCGTTCGGCACACAGACCAGTGCGCCCAGCTCCATCAGAGCCTGGTTGTAGTCGCCCGCCTTTTCGGGGGGCTGATGCTCCATGACCCGGGCCGTAAAAGCTCGTTTTACCGGCGGTTCTGTAATAACGCCGGGGTCATTATACAGTCTGGAAAACACCCGCAGCACATTTCCGTCCACCGCCGGGACAGCCAGCCCGAAGCTGATGGACGCGATGGCCCCCGCCGTGTAGTCCCCAATACCGGGCAGAGCGCGGAGGGCGTCGTAGTCGGCCGGCAGCTGCCCGCCGTACTGCTCACAGACGATGCGGGCGGCCTTTTGCAGGTTGCGCACCCGGCTGTAGTAGCCCAGACCCTCCCAGAGCTTGTGGAGCTTTTCTTCTTCGCACGCCGCCAGCGCGGGAATATCCGGCAGGGCAGCGAGGAAGCGCTCATAATAGGGCAGCGCCGCCGAGACGCGGGTCTGCTGCAGCATGATCTCGCTGAGCCAGACGTGGTAGGGGCTGGGGTCGGTACGGAAGGGTAGGATGCGCTGGTTCTTGTAGAACCATTCCAGCAATGCCGGGGCGATGTTTTCCACTTGTTTTGCTCTCCTTGTTGAAAATAAAAGAAAGCCTCTCAGTCAAAGCCTGCGGCTTTGCCAGCTCCCCTACCGAGGGGAGCCTCTGGCGAAAAGGAAAAGTTTCCCGTTCTGCCAAAGCCTCTCCTCGTCAGGAGAGGTGGCATTGTGAAGCAATGACGGAGAGGTTGACTCACTGATCAGAAGCCGTAAGCCGTGCGGGGGAAGGGCAGCACGTCACGGATGTTCTGGATGCCCGTGAGGTACATGATCATGCGCTCGAAGCCCAGACCATAGCCTGCGTGCTCCACGCCGCCGAACTTGCGGAGGTTCAGGTACCAGTCGTAGCTGGACTTGTCCAGACCCAGCTCGTCCATACGGGTCACGAGCTTGTCGTAGTCCTCCTCACGCTGGCTGCCGCCGATGAGCTCGCCGATGCCGGGGACCAGCATATCGGCTGCGGCCACGGTCTTGCCGTCGGCGTTCTGCTTCATGTAGAAGCTCTTGATCTCCTTCGGGTAGTCGGTGACAAAGACGGGCTTCTTGAACACCACCTCGGTCAGGTAGCGCTCGTGCTCGGTCTGGATGTCCACGCCCCACTCCACGGGGAACTGGAACTTCTTGTTGTTCTTCTTCAGGATCTCGATGGCGTCAGTGTAGCTGATGCGGCCAAACTCGCTGTTTGCCACCAGCTCAAGGCGCTCGATGAGGCCCTTGTCGATGAACTGGTTGAAGAAGGCCATCTCATCGGGGCAGTTGTCCAGAACGTAGCGGATGACGTACTTGGTCATGGCCTCGGCGGTGTCCATGTAGCCGTTCAAATCGCAGAATGCCATCTCCGGCTCGATCATCCAGAACTCGGCGGCGTGGCGGGTGGTAAAGCTCTTCTCGGCGCGGAAGGTGGGGCCAAAGGTGTACACCTTGCCGAACGCCATTGCCATGGCCTCGGCTTCCAGCTGGCCGGAAACGGTCAGGTTGACGGGCTTCTCGAAGAAATCCTTGGTGTAATCGACGGTGCCGTCCTCGTTCTTGGGGACGTTGTCGAGGTCAAGGGTGGTGACGCGGAACATCTCGCCGGCGCCCTCACAGTCGGAAGCGGTCAGCAGCGGAGAGTGGGCGTAGACGAAGCCGTTCTCCTGGAAGAACTTGTGGATGGCGTAAGCGGCCACGCTGCGGACGCGGAAAGCGGCGTTGAAGGTGTTGGTGCGGGGGCGCAGGGTGGGCATGGTGCGCAGATACTCCATGCTCATCTTCTTTTTCTGCAGCGGATACTCGTCGGCGGGGCAGTCGCCCAGGATCTCGACGGAATCAGCGTTCAGCTCGAAGGGCTGCTTTGCCTGCGGAGTCAGCACGATGCGGCCCACGACACGCAGGCTGCTGTACAGGCCGGTGTGGACGACCTCATCGTAGTTTGCCAGCTTGCCGGCTTCCAGCACGACCTGCAGGGTCTTGAAGCAGCCGCCGTCAGACAGGGCGATGAAGCCGATGTTCTTGGAGTCGCGGATGTTCTTTGCCCAGCCGCATACGGTGACGACCGTACCATCGGCGGGGGTGTTCTTGTACAGCGAAACGATCTCAGTGCGTTCCATTTTCAGATTACCTCCGATATAAAGTAAAAAGACAGCTTTGCCCTGAAAGTTCAGGGCGAACAAGCTGTCTTGTAATGTCCGCGGTGCCACCTGAATTACCGGAAGTGTCCGGTCGCTCACGCGCTCAAGTAAAAGCGCTGCTCCGTTAACGCTGAGCCTGCGGCGCACCTACTGGCGGCGCATTTTTCTCACTGCGCCCTGTTCAGTTTGCTGCTCCCGGGTGTTCGTTCACGCACCGTCCGCGCGCGGCTCCCAGCTCTGCCGCGCTCTCTGTGGCGTTGTGATGCGCTACTTTTCCCAATCACTGCATTTACCATTAAAATATAGCACTTTGCCGCCGTTTCGTCAAGCATCCGGGCCAAGCAGGGCCTGCACAAGGCCGTTGGCCGCCAGCTGCCCGGCGTAGAGGGCCTCGTTGAGGTTATTGCCGTGGCCTCCTATCTCGATGAGCAGACTGCCGGTGGTGAGGTCCTGATTATAAAAGCGGTAGCTGAACAGCACAGGCCGGGTGAAACCGGGGTACATCCCCTCCATGCTCCGCTCCCATGCGGCGGCGAAACGGAGGTTCTGCCGCCAGCCGGGCAGCCGGACGCTGCCGCCGTTGTCGCACCCGCAGATGATCATCACCTGCGCGGCCTGCCGCCCGTCCACGGTGCAGACCGGGGCCATCCGGGAACCTCCCTCTGTCTCGATGGCGTCCCGGTGGACGTCCAGCACCACCTTGATGCTGGGGTACTGGGCCAAGTACCGCTGGACGACGGCCCGGCTGTTCTCGTAGCTGCCGGTGTAGCTGGGGTAGTCGTTCAGGGTCTCGTCGTGGAGGGTGTTCAGCCCGGCGGCGTTGAGGGTGTCGGCCATCACCCGGCCCACGGCACACATATTCAGGTTCGTGTCGGTGGTACGGGCGCCGTCGCCGGGCGAATACCACAGCCCCGCCGAGAGGCGGTAGTCCTCAGTGGCGTGGGTGTGCATGATGAGGATCTGCGGGTCAGGGCTGTCCTTTTCGACGCCAAAGGGCAGTGGCTCCTGTATCTCTGCCGCGATGTCCGCCGCAGTCTGCCGGGTGTTGTTCTTGATGCTGCCCGCGCCGCAGGCAACGTACTTTTCACCGCTGCCTTGCGGGTAATTTTTTTCAATCACTGCGCCCGCGCCTTCGGGCTTGGCGTCGTCGCCCAGAAGCTCCACGAGATAGCTTTCGATGCCGCCTGTCGGGGCGGCGGCTTCGGGCTGAGAGGCGGCAGCCCCGGTGCTTTCAGGGGCGGCTTCGGCCACAGATGCGGCCTCCTGTGCCGCGCCGGAGACGGCCTTTCGGCTCAGAGAGAGCGCCGTCTGCGCCGCCGGGACAGGCCCGGCGATGATTGCCGCCAGCCCCAGCACAACACTGTGGGCCATGATGGTCAGAGCCGCAAAAAGGGCCGCTGCGCCCAGAAAGGGCAGCAGATGGCTCTGCCCGGCCTCGCCATAGCGCATAGACTGCCCCCTCCCCTTTTGTTTTATCCATACAATATGATGGACGGCCTGGTTTTATCCCACCAGCCAGCAGAGCTGGGCGATGCTGAGCCTCGGCTGCAAGGCGCGGTTGATGGCCGCGCCCAGCAGGGCGGCCCCGTGGGCGATGACGCTGTCCAGTTCCCGGGGCGTCACCACGAGGTCTTTGCCCTCCTGTGCCATCATCAGGGTGGGGATGCCCGCCGCGATGACCGGCAGGCCCAGACGGGTCGCGTCCAGATGCTTGCTGCTGCCGGGCTGGGCCGGGCAGAGGCCGGTGTCGGAGAACTGCAGCGTCCGGCCCAGACGCTGGGGTTCCGACGAGCAGAGGCTGTCCACACAGATGAGGGCCGTGGGCCGCACTTCCTGCACCAGCGCACCGGCCAGCTGCTGCAGGCTCAGACCGGTGGACGCCGAGACGCCCGGGGCCACCGCCGCCACCGGGCGGATGCCCTTCACCGGCGGACGGCCTGCGCCCATCGTGACAAAAATTTTCTGGACGGTGCGGGGGCCGAGGGCGTCGGCGGTGACCCGGCGGTTGCCCACGCCCAGCACCAGCACCGGCCCCTCCGGCGGCAGAAGCGCCCGCAGCTCGTCCGCTGCCTGCTCGATGACCTCGGCGTCCCGCTCGTCCAGCACACTGACGCTGGGGACTTCCAGCGTGACGTACCGCCCCCGGGGCTTCTCGAGGCCCTCCCGGGCGATCTCCACCCGCGTCACCGTCACGCCGCCCCGCTTTGCCGTGGCCGCGCGGACTCCGCCGGGCAGGTCAGCCGCGGCCGTGTAGAGCTCGTCCGCCATATCTGTCAAGCGCATGATTTTCCCTCTTTTCTGCTCTGTTTGCCGCCAAAAAGCCGGTTTTGGGGCCTTGCGGCACAAAAAGTATGGGAAAATCAAAACTTTTTGAAACAAAAATCGAAAAAATGCTTGCGCTGGAACGGCAAATATGGTATCATAAGGTGCGCTGTTATAGGTAGCCAAGGAGGTGGAACGAATGCCTAACATCAAATCTCAGAAGGACCGTGTCGTGCAGGCTGCTGCAGAGCAGGCTCACAACAAGGCCATTAAGACCAACCTGAAAACAGTCGTCAAGAAGGCAGACGCTGCCATCGATGCGAATGCCGCTGACAAGGACGCAACCGTCCTGGCTGCTGTTTCCGCGATCGACAAGGCTCGCGCTAAGGGTGTCATCAAGAAGAACACCGCTAGCCGCAAGATCAGCCGTATGGCAAAGCGTGCTAACAAGAACGCTTGATCGCAGTTTGATTGACGAACAAAACCCCTGTACCGGGACCCCGGTGCGGGGGTTTTTGTTTTTTATTTTTCGGGACGGTAAAGTGAGCTTGCGCGCCGGTGGCGCGGGGCTGGTTTTTTCTTTTGGTCAAGCGGCTTGCGCTCCGCGCGGGCCAGAGGCAGGGCTGGTTTTTTCTTTAAGCTGGTTCTCGCGCCGGTGGCGCGGGGATGGTTTTTTCTTTTGGTCAAATGGCTTTGCGCTCCGCGCGGGCCAGAGGCAGGGAGGGGTGTTTCGAATCCCCCCTCCCTACCTCTGGACTCCACTCTCCCCGCAACGAGTTAAGGGCTGCTCGCCCTTAACAATTCCAAAGATGAGGTCGAAACGGAAAAAAGCTAGTCGCTGCGCTTAACGCTTTTTTCTCGTTTCTCCAATTTGCTGCTTCGCAGCAGACTTTACGCCCTTGCTGAACGTAAAGTCCTGCTGAAACGTAACACCATCGGCGGAGCCGTAAACCGGAGAAGCCCAAAAAATGCGTTTAGCGAAGCGGCTAGCATTTTTGGGCTTCGACCTCCCCTTCGGGGTCTGAAAGGGGCGAGCAGCCCCTTTCTCGTGGATCCAGCGCGTCGAAATCGCTGGTGGTTTTCTGGTTCTCTTTTGACATCAAAAGAGAACAATCAGCCTTAATGAAAAAGCGCTCTCCCCCGCGCACAGGCGCGAGAACCATTTCTGGTTCTCTTTTGGCACGCAAAAGAGAACTTAGCCCCAATGCAAAAGCGCTCTGACCCCGCGCCACCGGCGCGCGCTCCCACCTAAAGAAAAACCTCTTCCGTAACAATATGTATCCTCCCCGGTTTCGCCATCAGCTCCTCCTCCGGCAGCGGCGGAGCCTTCTCCGCCCAGAGCCACCACCCGGCCCAGAGGACGGGGACCGCCGCCGCAAGGGCCAGCCCCGGCCAGAGCACAGCCGGATAACCCAGCGCCGCACTGCCGGGCCAGAACACCGCCGCTGCGCAGAGCGCCAGCGCCGTCCAGCCCTCCCAGAAGATCGTCGTCCATTGTGTTTCCTGTCGCATGGCTTTTCGCCTCCTTCTGGCCCCAATATAACGCACTCCGGGCGAAAAATGAGGCGAAACGGCCCGCCTTGCACACAAAAACATCCCGGCTTGAGCCGGGATGTTTTTCTAATTCTGGTCATGGCTCTTCCCCACCCACGAGCAGACGACTCCGCACACAAGGCTGGTGGTAATACCTGCCGCAGCGGCAGTCAGCCCGCCGGTGAGGATGCCGATGGCCCCTTCCTCTTCGATGGCCGTCCGCACGCCTTTCGCCAGCAGATGGCCGAAGCCCAGTAGCGGCACGGTAGCGCCGCAGCCTGCGAACTCCGCCAGCGGCCCATACCATCCCACCGCCGAGAGAATGACGCCCGCCACCACATAGCCCGTCAGGATGCGGGCCGGGGTCAGGCCGGTGAGGTCGATGAGCAGCTGGCCGATGACGCAGATGCCGCCGCCCACCACGAAGGCCCAGAAGTAATTCATCCGTTTTCCTCCTTCTGCTGCGGGCTGCGCAGCTCCACGAGATGGGCGATGGCCGGGATGCTCTCCTTCTGCAAAAAGGTCGTCTGGCTCATCAGCGCGCCGGTGGCGATAAAGAGCACCCGCTTCTGCGTCCCCTTCTCGAGGCGGGGCAGGATATGCCCGCAGAGGACGGAGGCGCAGCAGCCCGGGCCGGAGCCGCCGCTCTTCACGGTCTGCTCGGCGGCATCGTAGAGGATGCAGCCGCAGTCCACATGGTTCTTGAGCAGAAGTCCTTCTGCCGCCAGCAGGTCGCGCAGGAGCTGGCTGCCCACATGGCCGAGGTCGCCGGTGTAGATGCGGTCGAAGTCCGCCGGGGCGCTGCCGGTGTCCTTCAGATAGCGCAAAAGGGTCGCGGCGGCAGCGGGGGCCATAGCCGCACCCATGTTGTTGATGTCTTTTATTTTATAGTCCTGCACCCGCCCGAAGGTGGCGGCGCAGAGCTGCACACCCTCACCGACGGGCCGCAGCAGGCAGGCACCCGCCGCCGTAGCCGTCCACTGGGCGGTGGGCGTCCGGACAGCGCCGTAGCTCAGCGGCGTGCGGAACTGACGCTCTGCCGCGCAGAAATGGCTGGACGTCATCGCCAGCAGGCCGTCGGCCATGCCTGCACTGCACAGCGCCGCGCCGAGGCCCAGCGCCTCGGCCATCGTGCTGCAGGCCCCGAAGAGGCCGACAAAGGGGATGCCCAGCTCCCGCAGGGCGTAGCTGGACGCGGTACACTGGGCCTGCAAGTCGCCCGCCAGCGCGAGGCTGACGTTATCCGGCGTCGTCTCAGCCTTTTTGAGGCAGAGCCGCGCCGCCCGCAGGGCCATTTCCTTCTCGGCGGCCTCCCAGTTGGACTGACCGAAAAAGTTGTCGGCGCTCAGCTCGTCGAAGCAGGCGGCAAGGGGGCCTTCGCCCTCCTTTTTGCCGCCGATGGCCGCATGAGCCGCCACGACGGGCGGCGTCGGGAACAAGAGAGTGTCTCCGCGTCGTGCAGCCATCACAGATTCCTCCTTTATGGGGCTGATTTTATCTGTTTTTTGTGGTATACTGAATTTTAGTGTGAAAGTGCAATTTCCGCGCTTCCTTATGCGTATCCTTGGCAGGGGGACTTTTTACCGCAGCAGCCAGTAGACGCTGCCGTAGAGCACCGCCGCCAGCGTACCGTATACGATGACCGGCCCGGCGATGATGAACATCTTCGCGCCGGTCCCCAGCACACGGCCCTCGGTCTTGAACTCGATGGCCGCACTCACCACCGCGTTGGCAAAGCCCGTGATGGGTACGAGGGTGCCTGCGCCCGCTTTCGCGGCCAGCTTCTGGTAGAGGCCCAGCGTCGTCAGCAATGCCGACAGCGCCACCAGCGTGCAGCTGGTGAGCGTCCCGGCCAGCTCTTTGTCGAGCCCCATGGTCAGATACCACCCGCGCAGCACCTCGCCCAGCAGGCAGATGCCGCCGCCCACGCCAAACGCCCAGAGGCAGTCCCCGCCCAGCGGCGAGGGCGGGCCGACCCGGCGCACCCTGCGCCCGTATTCCTCAGCCGACATTTTCATCCTGTTCGCCTCCCGGGAATAGGATGTCCGCCCGTGTGCAAAAATATACACACCCTCAACAAGAAAGAAGGTCCGTTATGAACCCCTCTGCTCCTCATCCTCACCGCCGGCGCCTCACCCGCGCCGAGGTGCGCCGCCGCAGACGCAGCCGTGCCATCCGCCGGGTGGCCGGCCTTACCGTGATGCTCTGCGTCGCCGCAGGCGGCGTCACCTTCCTGCTCACCCGCCGTGCCGCCGTCCCCAGCGCTTCGGCGGCGTCCGCCATCTCCATGCCGGCCCAGAGCATCGCCGATCCCACTGTGAGCTCCGCCGAGAACACCGCTGCCCCCGCCAACGCCCTCGGCCTCACCGCCGACGAGGCCCGCGCCATGCTGGCCGACCCGCTGATGGTGCTGGTGAACCACACCTGCAAGATGCCGGACGACTATACTTTCGATACCAAGGAGTGCGGCTCTGCCACCGCCGTCAACAAAACGCTGCAGACCGCGGCCTGCGACGCCTTCCTCTCCATGCAGAAAGCCGCTGCCGCCGACGGCGTGACCGTCTGGATGCAGAGCGGCTACCGCAGCGTCAAGTACCAGACCAGCCTCTACGAGCGGAAGACCAAATACTACCTCGACAAGGGCTACGACAATGCCGCCGCCAGGGAAAAGGCCGCTGCCGTCGTCAACCCTCCGGGATACTCCGAGCACAACTGCGGCCTCGCCGCCGACCTGAACAGCCCGGAGCACACCGGTCTGGACAGGGGCTTCGAGAAGACCGCCGCCTTCCGCTGGCTCTGTGAGCACGCGGGCGACTACGGCTTCATCCTCCGCTACCCCAAGGACGCCGAGGACAAGACCGAGATCATCTACGAGCCCTGGCACTGGCGGTATGTGGGCGTGGAGAACGCCGCTAAGATCAACGCCAGCGGCCTGTGCTTTGAGGACTATATCGAGACTCTGCAGAGCATCGCCGCCGAGGGCTGAATCCACTGGTGAAGAAAAGGTTAAAATTTCACGCTTCGTTTGCAATTCTGCCGTCGATATGGTAGACTATCTTGGGGTTTCGGGCCGACAGCTTTCGGGGCGGCCGGGCCTCAGAATTTTAACGACAAAAGAGGGAAATCTTTTATGAATATTCGTCTGAAACTCGTCCTTTCTGCTGCTGCGCTGGCTGCGGGCTGTGTCCTGCTGGCAGGCTGCGGCGGCTCTGCTTCGTCTGCATCCTCTGCCGCTTCGAGCGCAGCGTCCTCCGAGGCCGCCAGCCCGAGCGCTTCTTCCGAGCCGACAGCTTCCGTCTCCGCCGAGGAGAACGGCGCTTCCGACGCCGTGGCCTCTGCCGTGGACGCTCTGCTGGAGGCCGACCCCATCTCCAACCAGTTTGAGATAACGGCCATGAACATCGAGTACGACTTTGGCCTGAAGGCCGACGATGTGACCAGCTACAAGGGCATCAAGAGCAACGACAACGGCGACGCCGGTCTGGTGCTGGCCATCCAGCCCGCCGCTGGCAAGGCACAGGACGTCATGGACACCCTCAAGACCTACCAGCAGGACCAGGTGGCTTTCTACGGCAACTATGCTGAGTTTGCACAGGCACAGTCCAACGTGGAGAACGCCATCATCGACGGCGGCGACGACCTCGTGGTGATGGTCATTGCCTCCAACGACTGCTCTTCCGATTTGACCAGCGCCGTGAAGGACGTTCTGGGCAAATAAACAGACTCTCTCGGGCCGGTGCCGTAGCGGCATCGGCCTTTTTCGGCTTTATCACAATGTTAAAAGGAGGCTGACGCCGTGGTCTTCAGCACCATCATCTTTCTGCTGCGCTTTCTGCCCATCACACTGGCGCTCTATTACCTCGCGCCCCCGAAACTCAAAAATACCGTTCTGTTCCTGTGCAGCCTCGTGTTCTACTGCTGGGGCGAGGTGCGGTTTTTCCCGGTCATGCTGGCGCTCATCCTCATCAACTACCTCTGCGGCCTGGGGCTTGAGCGCTTCGAGCAGAACAAGACCGCCCGCCTCATCCTGCTGCTCATCGCGCTGGCGGGCAGTCTCGGGATGCTCTTCTACTTCAAGTATGCAAATTTCGTGCTCAGCAGCATCAATGCCATCTTCGGCACCGGTTTCGCGCCCATTCAGGGCATCAGCGTACTGCCGCTGGGCATCAGCTTCTACACCTTCCAGACACTTTCCTACACCATCGACGTCTACCGCCGGGATGTGAAAACGGAGCATAACATCATTGATTTCGGTGCTTACGTCGTCATGTTCCCCCAGCTCATCGCCGGCCCCATCGTCAAGTACCGGGACGTCTCCGACCGTCTCCACGTCTACAAAGGCCGCTATGAGCTCAAGCAGATCGAGGACGGCATGACCCTGTTCACCTTCGGCCTGGCAAAGAAGGTCCTGCTGGCCGACGCCATCGGTGCGCTCTGGACAGACATCATCGGCGTGGCGGACAGCCCCACCGTCTCCTTCGTGGGCCTCGCCAACGCCTCGACCCCGCTGGTCTGGCTGGGCGTCATCGCCTACTCGCTCCAGCTCTATTTCGACTTTTCCGGCTACTCCCTGATGGGCATCGGCATGGGCAGGATGCTGGGCTTCGACTTCCCCCAGAACTTCAACTACCCCTATATCTCCGGGTCCATCACCGAGTTCTGGCGGCGCTGGCACATGACGCTGTCCGGCTGGTTCCGAGAGTATGTGTATATCCCCCTCGGCGGCAACCGCAAGGGCCTCAAGCGGCAGATCTTCAACCTGTTCGTCGTCGAACTGCTCACCGGCATCTGGCACGGCGCGAACTGGAACTTCATCTGCTGGGGCCTGTACTATTTCGTGCTGCTGGCTCTGGAAAAGCTCTTCCTCCTGCCCTACCTCAAAAAGGGCAGGGTCTGGCCCCATATCTATACCCTCTTCCTCGTGGTCGTGGGCTGGGCCATGTTCGTGGGCAACGACGCAGGCGTGGAGTTCGGCCTGCTGTTCCGCAAGCTTTTCATCCCTTCCGGCGGCGTGACGCCCCTTTACTTCCTGCGCAACTACGGCGTACTGCTGGCGGTCTCCGTCGTCTGCTGCACCCCGCTCATCGAAAAGCTGTGGAAGCTGCTTTCCCGCAATGCCATCACCAAGGCGCTGACCATTCTGGTGCTGCTGACGGTCTCGATGGCTTACGTCGTGGGCAGCACCAACAGCCCGTTCCTGTATTTCAACTTTTAAGAGGAGGCGTGAACGATGGACAAACATTCAAAGCGCTCCGCTTCGATTTTCCGCTATCCGGTCCTTATCGCATTCACCCTGTTTTTTGCCGGGCTGTTCGTGCTGGACCTTGTCACGCCGGACCGAGCCTACAGTGAACTGGAAAACACCACCCTCTCCCAGCGGCCCAGCCTGTCCGGCGTCTCGGCTGATGGGCTGAACAAGTTCTTCACGGCCTACACGAAATACGTCAAAGACCAGGTGGCGGGCCGTGACAGCTGGGTTGCCCTGCAGAGCACCGTGGAAACGAAGGTGATGCAGAAGGAGCAGAGCGGCGGCATCCTGCTGGGCAGACAGCAGATGATGTTCCCCCGCACCTACGGCCTCGTTTCCAGCGAGACGCGCACCCTGCCCAAGAACACTGCCGCGCTGGAAGCGCTCTGTCAGCGGTACCCGGGCAAGGTCAACGTGATGCTGGTGCCTGCGGCGTCCGCCATCTACCCGGAAAACGTCCCTGCGGGCGCTCCGCTGCTGGACGAGGACCGTTATCTCGACTCGCTTTCCGATGCCGTACAGGCCGCCGGAGGACGCTTTTGGGACGTGCGGCAGACCCTCACCGCGCACAAGGACGAATATATCTACTACCGCACCGACCACCACTGGACGAGCACCGGCGCTTACTACGCCTACAAGCAGCTCTGCGACACCCTGGGCCTTACGCCCTTTGATCCCTCGGCCCACACCGTGCTGACGGCAGACGGCTTCTACGGCACCCACTACTCCAAGGCGCGGACGCCGGACGCAGAACCGGACACCATCACTTATTACGACCTGCCGAACGAACTGACCATCTACTCGGTCAGCGGCCCCGGCCAGCCCGCCGACGGCGAGACGACCGGCCTTTACGACACGGCCAAGCTGGACGTTTACGACAAGTATGCCATGTTCCTCCACGGCAACAACGGCCTGAGCCGCATCAAGGGGGACGGCACCGGGCGGATCCTCGTCATCAAGGACAGCTACGCCAACTGCTTCGCGCCTTACCTGACGGCCAACTACGCCGACATCGACGTGGTGGATTTCCGCAATTATAACTACGGTCTGGACAAGCTCATCGCGGACAACGATTACGACCAGCTCCTCGTGCTCTACAGCTTCGACAGCTTCAAAAGCGACCCCTATCTCTACCGGGCCGGCGCAGCGGGCTGATGATGGGAATTATTGCAGTATTTTTCCACAAACTTCCGAGGTGTTTTTCATGCATTTTTCCGGGTTTTTGTGGTTTCTGTCCAAAACCCTTGCACAAAATCCAGCGTTGTAGTAGAATGATGCTGTCAGAGATGTTTGCTCTGCAAGAGGGATCTTTGCAGTGCGGTGCGCCGCCTGCTGATATGAAGGAGTGATTCTTTATGAAGAAATATATGGAATTGCCTGCTGATTACGCAGTGCTTTCTGACGATGAGATGACCTACACCACCGGCGGCAGCGCTGTCGGCGGCATCATCACCATCGCGGGCGTGGCCGTTCTGGCATCCAGCTATGTCTGGGGCATCTCGCAGGCCAGAGACTGGCTGAGCGTTGACAGCAACCGCAGAGGCAATCCTCTCACCGTTATGGGCCGTGCAATGGACGCCATCGGCAACGATATGTCCAAATCGCCTTCCAACTTCCTGCGTGACCTTGTTTCCACCGGTACGGTGGTGGCTCTCGCTCCCCTGAGCGCGCTGCTGCTCATCCTGTAAGTTTCCCCTGCGGCTTTTCGGAAACTTCTATCTTTCGTCAAACCGGCGCACACCGCGCTGTTTTGGGATATTGTTCATAAAGGAGTGCTATTATGGAAAACATCATGATGCTGCCCGCTTCCTACTGCGTGATGAACGAAGAGGAAATGACCTATACCACCGGTGGTGCCAGTGCTATTCAGGCTATCGCTGCATGGGTCTTCCCTCCTTATGCATGGCTTGCGGGCGTCACCGCTATCCGTGATTACCGCAAGAAGAACCCTAATACTTGGACTCAGGACGGTCTGGACTATTTCGCAAATGATATGGGGAAGAGTGTATCTAATTTCCTCTATGACCTTGCGTGTGCCAGTTGGGTTCTGGGCACCTCCGCTACCGGAATCGGCCTTGTGATCAACGCAGCTATTATCCTGCTTTAATAACTCAGGAGACTCCAAAGAACAACAAAGGCGGCTCTTCCCGCAAGGGAAGGGCCGCCGCCCTCTTTTTATCTGTCCATACAAAAGCAGAGGCACCCGAACCGGATGCCTCTGCCTGTTTATGGACGTGTTGATTTAGTTATTGAACATATCCTTCAGCTTTTTGAAGAAGCCCTTGCGCTTTTCGTAGTTATCCTCTTTCAGGGTCCCCTCGAACTTCTTCAGGGCCTCACGCTGGGTGCGGCTGAGCTTCTTGGGGATCTCGACCTCGCACTTGACGTACATATCACCGCGGCCTCTGCCATTCACATACTGGACACCCTTGCCGCGCAGGCGGAAGGTGGTGCCGCTCTGGGTGCCTTCCGGCACATTGACCTCGACCTTTCCGTCGATGGAAGGCACTGTGATGGTATCGCCCAGGACAGCCTGACTGTAGGTGATGGGGAAGACGACGTAGATGTTGTTCTCGTCGCGCTGGAACACCTCGCTGGGCTGGACAGTCACCGCCACGATGACGTCACCTGCGGGGCCGCCGTTGGTGCCGGCATTGCCCATGCCCGAGAGGCGGAAGCCCTGATCGTCGTCGATGCCCGCAGGGACATTGGCCTCCAGAGTCTTCTTGACCGCGATGGTGCCGCTGCCGTGGCAGCTCTTGCAGGGGTTCTTGATGAGCTTGCCCTTGCCGCCGCAGCGGGAGCAGGGCTGCTGGGTCTGCATGACGCCGAAGGGCGTACGCTGCTGACGAATGACAAAGCCTCTGCCGCCGCAGTCAGGGCAGGTCTCCGGGCTGGAGCCAGCGGCGCAGCCGCTGCCGTGGCACTCGGTACACTCCTGCTGACGGGTGATGGTGATCTTCTTCTTACAGCCATGCACCGCCTCGTCAAACGTCAGGGTGATGCGCACCCGGATGTCCTGGCCCTTGCGGGGGGCGTTGGGGTTCGCCGAACGGCTCGAGCCGCCAAAACCGCCGAAGCCGCCGCCAAAGATGTCGCCGAAAATATCGCCAAGGTCAACCCCGTCGCCGCCAAAGCCGCTGAAACCGCCAAAGCCGCCGGGGCCGCCGGGGCCGCCGCCGTTCTGGGCAGCGTAGTTGGGGTCAACACCGGCAAAGCCGTACTGGTCGTAGAGCTGGCGCTTCTTCGGGTCCGAAAGCACCTCGTTTGCCTCGTTGATCTCCTTGAACTTTTCCTCGGCTTCCTTGTCGCCGGGATTGTAGTCCGGGTGGTACTTCATGGCCAGCTTGCGGTAAGCCTTTTTGATATCCGCATCGCTGGCCGTCTTGGATACACCCAGCACTTCGTAGTAATCACGTTTCTCCTGTGCCATAATCCAATCACCTCTCGTATAAGCAGCAACCTCCCCTATATAGCAGCGCACTGCCGCTTCCAGTACAGACAGCCTCAGGCAGATCTGTACAAGCCTGACCGGCCTGCCAATGGCTCCCCTATCAGGGGAGCTGGCAAGCGTCAGCGAGACTGAGAGGTTTTCTCTATAACCAGCAAGAGCCGCCCCGGCAAAACCGGAGCGGCTTTTGCTATTCTACGCGCATACCCGCCGGTTTGGCCGGATACGCACTGCTGTGTCTCAAATCAGACTTCCTTGAAGTCTGCGTCCACAACGCCGTCATCGCCCGGCTTCTGCTGGTCGTTTGCGCCAGCATCGGGGCCGGGCTGTGCGCCTGCGGCCTGCTGCTGGGCAGCAGCGGCAGCCTGATACATCTTCTCGAAGACGTGGCTCAGAGCATCCTGCTTTGCCTTGATGTCGTCGATGGAGCCGGACTGGACAGCGGTCTTCAGGTCGGCCAGCTTTGCCTCAGCCTCGCTCTTGACGTCGGCGGGCATCTTGTCGCCGTTCTCCTTCAGCATCTTCTCCGTCTGGAAGACCATCTGGTCGGCGCCGTTGCGGATGTCCACTTCCTCGCGCTTCTTCTTATCGTCGGCAGCGAACTGCTCAGCTTCCTTCACAGCCTTGTCGATGTCGTCCTTGGACATGTTGGTGGAAGCGGTGATGGTGATGTTCTGCTCCTTGCCGGTACCCAGGTCCTTCGCGCTGACCTTCACGATGCCGTTTGCATCAATATCGAAGGTGACTTCGATCTGAGGCACGCCACGGGGAGCCGGAGCGATGCCGTCCAGATGGAAGACGCCGAGGCTCTTGTTGTCGCGGGCAAACTCACGCTCGCCCTGCAGGACGTTGATCTCAACAGAGGGCTGGTTATCCGCAGCAGTGGAGAAGACCTGGCTCTTGTGGGTAGGAATGGTGGTGTTGCGATCAATGATCTTGGTGCAGACGCCGCCCAGAGTCTCAATGCCGAGGCTCAGCGGGGTGACATCCAGCAGCAGCAGGCCCTTGACGTCGCCCTGCAGGACGCCGCCCTGGATAGCAGCACCGACAGCCACGCACTCATCGGGGTTGATGCCCTTGAAGGGCTCGCAGTTCAGTTCTTTCTTGACTGCATCGTAGACAGCGGGGATACGGGTGGAACCACCGACCATCAGGACCTTCTTCAGGTCAGATGCGCGCAGGCCGGCATCCTGCAGAGCCTTGCGGACAGGGGTCATGGTGCGGTCAACCAGATCTGCGGTCAGCTCGTTGAACTTTGCACGGGTCAGGGTCATATCCAGATGCTTGGGGCCGGTAGCGTCAGCAGTGATGAAGGGCAGGTTGATCTGGCTGCTCATAGCGCTGGACAGCTCGATCTTTGCCTTCTCGGCAGCTTCCTTCAGGCGCTGAGCGGCCATCTTATCCTTGCGCAGGTCGATGCCGTTCTCGGTCTGGAAGGCGTCAGCCATCCAGTCGATGATGCGCTGATCGAAGTCGTCGCCGCCCAGATGGGTGTCGCCGTTGGTGGCCAGAACTTCGGTGACGCCGTCGCCCATCTCGATGATGGAGACATCGAAGGTGCCGCCGCCCAGGTCGTAGACCATAATCTTCTGGTCATCTTCCTTATCGATGCCGTATGCCAGAGAAGCGGCAGTAGGCTCGTTGATGATACGCTTGACGTTCAGGCCGGCGATGGTGCCGGCGTCCTTGGTAGCCTGACGCTGGCTGTCGTTGAAGTAAGCAGGAACGGTGATGACGGCCTCGGTGACAGGCTCGCCCAGATAAGCCTCCGCATCAGCCTTCAGCTTCTGCAGGATCATAGCGCTGACCTGCTGGGGAGTGTACTCCTTGCCGTTCAGGGTCACCTTGTGGTCGGTACCCATCTGACGCTTGATGGAAGAAACGGTGTTCTCGGGGTTGGTGATGGCCTGACGCTTTGCGACCTGACCGACCAGACGGTCACCGGTCTTGGTGAAGCCAACAACAGACGGGGTGGTACGGGAGCCCTCGGAGTTTGCGATGACGACGGGCTCGCCGCCCTCCATGACAGCCACGCAGCTATTCGTAGTACCAAGGTCAATACCAATGATTTTGCTCATAAATGAAGTCTCCTCTCAAAAGAACTTGTTTATCTCATGCTTAGATGTGAAGCGGATGTCTGTATTCAAAACCCCTGCGGGTCTTTGCGGATCTACTCGGCCACCACGACGGTCGCGTGGCGGACGATCTTGTCGCCCAGCTTGTAGCCTTTCTGGTACACCGTGATGACGGTGCCGCTCTCCTGCCCGTCCGTGGCGGGGATCTGCTGGACGGCGTTCATGAAGTTGGGGTCAAAGGGCTTGCCCAGCGCCTCGATCTCCTCCACATGGAGGGCATCCAGTGCCTTGGCGGCTTTGTCCAGCGTCATGGTCACGCCCTTTTTGTAGTTCTCGTCGGTGGTGGGGGCGTTGGCTGCCATCTCCAGCGTGTCCAGGATGGGGATGATCTGGTTCACGGCGAAGGACACGCCATCGTTGAACTTCTGGTCAGCCTCGCGGGTGGAGCGCTTGCGGTAGTTCTCGTACTCCGCTGCCATCCGCAGCAGCTGGTCTTTGGCCTGTGCGGCGTTCTTCTCGGCTGCGTCGAGCTTTGCCTTTACGGCGTCCATCTCCCGGGCCTTCTTGTTGAACCAGCCATCTTTCTTCTTGGCGTCTGCGGGTTCTGCCTCGGCCTCCTTCTCGGGGGCTGCGGCGGTCTCGGGCGCTTCCTGAGGTGCGGCTTCGGTCTCCTTTGCTTCCTGCTCGGGAGCTTCTGCCGTCTTCTTGGTCTCTTCGCTCATTCCAGATCCTCCTTATATATCACAGTCCGCCGGGGTGCGGCCATCTGCGGGGTGTCTTTTCGTTTGCCGCTCATGCCCTCGCCAAGCTCGTCGGCGAAGAGGTGGAGCAGCGGCATCAGCTTCTGGAAGGGCATCCGGGTCGGCCCGATCAGGGCCACCGTACCCCACAGCCCGCCGCCTACCAGGTAGCGGTCGCTGACGATGCACAAGCCGGGGATCTGAGGCTCCAGATCCTCGCCCAGCAGCACGCTCTCACTGCGGTCTGCCGGGGGTGCGATGATGCGGGCCGCCTGCTCTTCGTCGTTCAGCAGGGTGAGGATGTCTCCCACCTTGCCTTCGAGCTGCGGCCAGTTGAGCAGGTACTGCTCACCGCCCAGAAATACGTGGGGCTGTGCGGAATCCTGCAAAATCGCGGCGGCTGCGCTGATGACCGGAACCAGCTCCGGGTCGATTCGGCTGCACAGCTCTGCCAGCAGCCGGTTGGACAGGTCCACCGGCGCGACGAAGGTCAGGTTGCGGTTGAGCAGCGCGGCCAGCGCAGCGGCGTTCTCGCGGGAGAGGCCGGTGCGGACCCGCGCCACACGGGTGCGGACGTAGCCCGCCGTCGTGACGGCCAGCACAGCCGCCGCGCTGCGGCCCACCTGAACGACTTCGTAGTGGGCGACGCAGAGGTCTTCGGCACAGGGGGTGCTGACGGCTGCGGTGCAGCCGCTGATGGCGGCCAGCGCCTTTGCAGCGCCCTGCGCGAGCTTTTCCGGCTCATGGTCGAGGCTGGCGAAAACGGCTTCAACGCGGGCGCGGGTCACGCGGTCCAGCGGCTGGTCGTCCGTCAGCAGATTGTCGAGATAATAACGGTAGCCCTTGGCACTGGGGACACGGCCCGCGCTGGTGTGGGGCTGCTCCAGCAGACCCAGCTTGGTCAGCGCCGCCATTTCGTTGCGCAGCGTGGCGCTGGACACGGCCATATCAAAATAGTTTGCCAGCACACTGCTGCCCACAGGCTCGCCCTCGAGGCCATACAGCGCCACGATCGCCTGCAAGACTCGCTGCTTGCGTGCATCCATCGTCATAGCGCCTGCCTCCTTTTTGGCTTTCGTTTCTTTAGCACTCCATCTTCCTGAGTGCTAAGACCATTATAGCCAAAAATTTTTCCCTGTCAATAGCTTCTCGAAAAAGTTTATAAAGATTCATAATTCTGTCATAAACAAAAAAGGGAGCGCCTGCCAGAAACGCAGACGCTCCCCTTATTATATAGCAGTTTGCGTTTTTAATGCACAGGCAACATCCGTAAACTGCATATCGCAAATATGCTATTTTGATAGGCACTATTTTTGAAAATTGCGATAATAATGTTCACTCTTCCATCTGCTTTGCCAGGAACGCTGCCGCCACAGCCACAGCCTTCTGCTGGGCGGGGTCGGGCTGCTGGGTGCGGTCCTCGGCCAGCAGACCCACGGCCCCGGTGACATCTCCTGCCGCGATGATGGGCCACGCACAGAGCAATGGCCGCAGCGAGCCCTCGCAGGGCAGCAGGACATGCTCGGGGTCGCCCTCGCTGAGGTAGGGCTTGCGGGACTCCATCACCTTTTCCAGCGGCTGGCTGACGCTGCGGTCGGCAAGGTCGCGCCTCCCCGACCCGGCTGCGGCGAGGATGCGGTCGCGGTCCGCCACGAAGGCCGTCAGGGCGAAGCTTCGGCTCAGCACCTCGGCGTACTGCACCGCCACCCCCTGCAGCTCCCCCACCGGGGAATACTTCTTAAAGATGACCTCGCCGTCGCCGGTGGTGAAGATCTCGAGGGGGTCGCCGCGGCGGATACGCTGGGTGCGGCGGATCTCCTTCGGGATGACCACCCGGCCCAGCTCATCGATGCGGCGGACGATTCCGGTTGCTTTCATCTGTGTACCATCCTTCCCATTCTGCATTTTCCCATGCTGTGTAGTTATTATGTGGAAGCGGCAGGGAAATATACACCTGACCGCCCTGTGTTTGCCAAACAGGGGCGGCTATGATACAATAAATTTACTACAGAAAGGATGGGCAGAGGATGCAGCAGATTTTGATTTTGGGCGGCGGCGCAGCCGGTCTGGCCGCTGCGCTGGCGGCAGCACAGACCGCAGAGGGCCGCGCACACATCACCGTGCTGGACAAAAACGCGAAGGTGGGCAAAAAGCTTCTGGCCACCGGCAACGGGCGCTGCAATCTCGACAACCGGGACATCACGCCGGAGCGGTACTTCACCAGCAGTCCCAAAGCCCTGCGCCGCCTGCTGAGCGCCGTGGACGAGGCTGCGCCGCTGGCGTGGTTCGAGAGCCTCGGCCTCTACCCCCGCACCGACGAGGCCGGGCGGGTGTACCCTTATTCCAATCAGGCGGCGGACGTACTGGCCCTGCTGGAGCACCATCTGTCGAGACTGGGCGTCGAGGTGCGCACCGGCTGCACCGTCCAGAACCTGAGCCAGAGCCGGGGCGGCTATGCGGTCCAAATCGAGACCGAGGCAGGCCGCGAGACCCTGCGGGCCGACGCCGTCATCTGCGCCATGGGCGGTGATGCCGGCCCCCAGTTCGGCACCGATGGCTTCGGCACCCGGTTCGCCGCCCAGTGCGGCGGACGGATGGCCCCCCTCTATCCCTGCCTGACGGCCCTGCAGTGTGCTCATCCCCGTAAGCCGCTGGCCGGCATCCGGGCCAAGGGCTGCGCCAGCCTGCTGGACGGCGCAGATGGCCGCCTGCTTGCCCGGGAAACGGGCGAGGTGCAGTTCACCGAGTACGGGCTTTCGGGCATCTGCATCATGCAGCTTTCGGGCCTGCTGGCCCCGGGGCGCGGGCCGAAGCGGCCTGTCGCGGCCCTCGACCTCTTCCCTGCTCTGAGTGAGACCGAGCTGGCCGCGCTGTTCGCCCAGCGGGTCGGGCTGCTGGGCGGCGAGGCGGCGGAGTTCTGGCTGGGCTTGCTGCCCGCAAAGCTGGGCCAGGCGCTCTGGGCCGATGCCGGTCTGCCTGAAAACGCCCGCGCCCTGCCCGCCTCCGCGTGGCCGAAGCTCGCCGCCACGGCCAAGTGCTGGCGGTTCGAGGGCTTGACGCCCTGCGGCTGGAAGCAGGCTCAGACCACCGGCGGCGGCCTGCTGCTGGACGAGGTCGAGGACGATTTCCAGTTCAAGGGCTGTCCGGGGCTCTACTTTGTGGGCGAGACGCTGGACTGCGCCGGCAGCTGCGGCGGCTACAACCTCCACTGGGCCTTCGGCAGCGGCATCATCGCCGGGCGGGCGGCGGCAAAGCTTCGCAAAAAGAAGAAGTAAACCAGCAAGCCCCCGGAAGTGAACAGGTCCGTAAAAAGTAGACAATAGACAAAAGGCCTCCTCGTGTAGGATAATAGAACTACACGAGGAGGTTTTGCTATGCCCAGAAAATATGTA